>Ga0207702_10000078_pt1 | contig 110866 bp, 92 predicted proteins | sample KBSCornC62_FD_184302 | JGI IMG/M metagenome (GOLD analysis project Ga0207702, IMG submission 184302) | Corn rhizosphere microbial communities from Kellogg Biological Station, Michigan, USA - KBS Corn C6-2 (SPAdes) (version 2) | ecosystem: Host-associated > Plants > Roots > Rhizosphere > Soil ...
AGAATCGCTTCCGGTCGTTCCTGGTCGTGCAACTTCCAAAGCGACTTGACCCATCCATGAAGTGCGTTGGTCGGAAAACCATCCGAGCGCGTCAGCTCGGGAATCGCGAAGAAGCAGCGGTAAGCGAGGTTGAAGCCGTCAATCAGGAGCCATTTCGACATATCGCTAACTCAGAGGAGAATTTGCCGAGCGCAAACGCAAAGGCGGAGGAGCAGCCGAAGCCTGGGAGCTCGGACATCGTTGTCCGCTCCGTGAACTTGGCGTCGGCGGCGCAAAAGGTCCTTCGAAAATTAAATCCTTTGAAAGAAGAGCGGCGAGCTTCGCTCGTTGTCTCAAATGCGGACAAGAATGTCCGCGCTCCCAGGGGGCCGTTGCCACGCACGATCTCGCGTTGCGTCGAATCGAAGTTTTTGCCGGACTTAACCGAATGGGCGCTTCTGCTGTATCCACGATTCCTTACAAAATCGCCGTGCTGGTCTTTCTGGAAAACACCGCGGGTGAACAGTTGCTGCTCCTGCGTGCGAAAGCGCCAAATCTCGGTTCGTGGAGCCCAATTGGCGGTAAACTTGAAATGGGCATCGGCGAATCGCCTTTCGAATGCGCGGTGCGCGAAACATTCGAGGAGACCGGTTTCAAAATCACCATCCCGGATCTTCATCTTTTTGCGATCATCGCCGAGAAGGCCTACGAAGGCCAAAGTCATTGGCTGCTATTTCTCTTTCGCTGCCGCCGGCCTATCTACCGGCTTCCGGCCACGATTGACGAAGGCACTTTCGGGTTTTTCAGCCGGCAGGCCCTAGACGCTCTCCCACTTCCCGAAACCGACCGCACCGCACTGTGGCCAATCTTTGATCAGTACAAAGACGACTTCGTTGCCATGCGTGCCGACTGCGCGCCTCACCACCCGCTCAAAATCGAAATCGAACAGGTGGTGAAAACACAGCATTGAGCGTAAGTTAGCCGCTCAAATGCGAGACTTCCGAGCCTCGTCCGCGCCCGACAATTCACTTGATTTCTAGGGTCGCTGCCAAACACTTCACTTTTTTACACGCAACCAGACGCCTATCGTGAGCAAAGAGACGACTTCTACCGTTGAACCGAAAAAAGGTTCTGGCCCTTCCGCCGGAGCTGCCGCGACCGCCGCGATCAACAGCGCTCTCAGCGCCGAACAAAGGATCGAACTCTACCGTAAGATGGTGCGCATCCGGCGCTTCGAAGAACGCAGTTTGCGTGCTTACCAAGGGAAAAAAATCGGCGGATTTCTTCATCTTTATATCGGACAAGAAGCCGTCGCCGTAGGCTGCTGCTCCTTGATGGGGGCGAATGATCACGTCATCACTGCCTACCGCGATCACGGTCACGCCATCGCAGTCGGCATGGACACGAAACCGCTGATGGCCGAACTGTATGGCAAGGTCACTGGTTGCTCCAAAGGCAAGGGCGGGTCGATGCACTATTTCGATCCTTCCCGCAATTACTGGGGCGGGCACGGGATCGTCGGAGGCCAAATTCCGCTCGGCGCCGGCCTTGCTTACGGCATCAAGTACAAGGGCCTCAAAGGCGCCGCGATGGCCTTCATGGGCGATGGCGCAGTCAATCAAGGAGCAGTTCACGAAGCATTTAACTTAGCCGCTCTTTGGGACTTGCCGGTTATTTTCGTGATCGAGAATAATCGTTACTCGATGGGGACGAGCCAAGAGCGCTCCTCCGCCGGTCCAGGCCTGGCCCAGCGCGCCGAAGCGTATGGCATGCCCTGGGGCACGTGTGACGGGCATGATGTCTACGCGGTCCGCGCCACCATGGACAAATTTCTCAATCTCGCCCGCGAGAAGTCGAAGCCAAGCGTGGTCGAGGTGGACACCTACCGCTACCGCGGGCACTCCGTCGCCGACCCGGACAAAACCTACCGCAGCCGCGAAGAAATCGAGGACTACCAGAAGACGAAGGACCCGATTAACCTTTTTCAACAAACCCTGCTAAACGAGAAGGTTCTCAACGACGCGATTATCGAGAAAATCGACACGGAAGCGCGAGCCGAGGCAGATGTTGCCGCGGATTTTGCGGAAGCGAGTCCCTTCCCGACCGTCGACGATATTCAGAAAGACGTTTATTGGGAGGCCGACAACGCCGATCAGCGCAAATCCGAAGGCCGTCTGTTCTTCGAATAAGCCAGCCGCCCTCCACCGTTATTTTCGAATCTTAATTTTCCTGCGATGCCTGTCATCACCTACCGCGAAGCTGTTCGCCATGCCCTTTCCGATGAGCTCGAGCGCGACCCCAATGTCGTTGTTATGGGCGAAGAAGTCGCCCAATTCAACGGCGCCTACAAAGTCAGCGAAGGTCTCCTCGCCAAGTTCGGTCCGAAACGAATCGTCGATACACCGATTAGCGAAGCCGGTTTCATCGGCATCGGTCTCGGCGCTTCGATGCTCGGTATTCGGCCGGTCATGGAGCTGATGTTCTGGTCGTTCTATTCGGTCGCGTTCGATCAGATTCTCAACAACGCCGCGAACGTGCGCTATATGTCTGGCGGCACGATCAACTGCCCCATCGTTATCCGCGGCCCCGCGAATGGCGGCACCAACGTCGGCGCGACGCACTCTCACACCCCAGAAAATATTCTGGCTGCTCATCCCGGGGTGAAGGTCGTCGTTCCTTCGACCCCCTACGACGCGAAGGGTCTGCTCAAATCCGCTATCCGCGATAATGACCCGGTGTTCTTCTTGGAAAACACGTTGCTCTATGGTGAAAAAGGCGAAGTGCCGACCGAAGAGTATGTCATTCCGCTCGGCAAAGCCGACGTAAAGCGCGAGGGCAAGGATCTCACGATCGTGACCTATGGCCGCTGCGTACTGCACTCGCTCCAAGCTGCCCAGGAGTTGGAAGAGAAGCACAAAATCTCCGTCGAAATCATCGATCTGCGCACGATCCGTCCGCTCGACATCGATACGGTGATCGCTTCCGTAAAGAAGACGCACCGCTTGCTCATCGTCGAAGAACAGAAGCCGTTTTGCAGTGTCGGCTCGCAGATCGCGTACATGGTGCAGAAGGAAGCTTTCGACGAACTCGATGCGCCCATCAACAAGCTCTGCACGGTCGATGCACCCGCGATTTACAGTCCTCCGGTTGAAATCGAACAATTGCCCAATCCCGCGCGCGTCGTGAAAGCCGCGCTGGCAACGGTCTAGTCAGCGTCTCTTTGGCAGTCTCATTCCCATGGCTCAAATAATCGAAATGCCGAAACTCAGCGACACCATGACGGTGGGTACGCTGGTCAAGTGGTTGAAAAAGGAAGGCGATGTCGTGAAGTCCGGCTCCATGCTGGCAGAAGTCGAAACCGACAAAGCCACGATGGAACTGGAATGCTTTTTCGATGGGACTCTGTTGAAGATTTTTGCGCCTGCCGGTTCACAAGTCGCTCTGGGCGCTCCGCTCTGCGCCGTCGGCAAACCGGGTGAGGCGGTGGACGCACCGGCTCCGAAAACGCCCGCTGCCGCTCCGGCGCAGCAGGAAAATAAAGCTCCCACCCCGGCGAATGACAACGCTGCGCCTCCAACCGCAGCGCCTATGCCGGTACCTCAGCCTGCAGCGCCTACAGCTCCGGTTTTAGAAAAAGCATCCGCTCCCGGAGCGAACGAAGGCAGGGTGAAGATTTCTCCACTCGCCAAGAAGTTGGCCGCCGAAAAAAATCTCGATCCACGCCAAATCGAAGGCTCGGGTCCAAGTGGACGGATTGTTCGTGCAGACGTGTTAGCCGCGGAAAAAAATGGCGGCACCAAAACGGCGTCGACGGCGAAGGCTGGCAGCTTCGCTGGCGGAACGTCGTCCCGCACGGGCCCGATCCAAGAAGACCGCGTTGTCGCCGTCTCCGGTATGCGAGGCACAATCGCACGTCGTCTGGTCGAATCGAAAACGCAGATTCCCCATTTCTACGTCGAAGTCGAAGTCGATGCAGCTCCCCTCCTGGAGTTGCGTCAGCAGTTGAACACCTCGCTCGAGAAGGAAGGCGTGAAGTTGTCGGTCAACGACTTCATCATGAAGGCCAGCGCAGAAGCGTTGCGCCGCGTTCCTGCGGTCAACTCCTCCTGGGAAGGCACACAGGTTCGCTACTTCAGTGCGGCGCACGTTTCGTTCGCGGTTGCCCTCGAAGATGGTTTGATCACGCCGGTCATCCGCGATGCGCATGCTAAGACTGTTTTTGCGATCAGCACCGAAGTGAAATCTCTCGGTAAATTGGCCAAGGAAAAGAAGCTCAAACCTGACCAGTTCACGGGCGCGACCTTCTGCGTATCGAACATGGGAATGATGGGTGTCGAGCGTTTCCAAGCGATTATCAACCCACCGAACTCCGCGATCTTGGCGGTAGGGTCCACGGTCAAAAAGCCTGTCGTCAAAAACGATCAGATCGTGATCGGCCAGCGCATGTCCCTCACCCTTTCGTGCGATCACCGCGTCGTCGACGGCGCAACGGGCGCGCAATACCTAGGCGCGTTGAAACAGATCATCGAAAATCCCGCGATCCTCTTGGTGTAAGTCAGCGGTTAGGTTTTCCCTTTCAAAAACGCGGCCCGCCACAGCCGCGTTTTTTTTGCGGGATTCAAGTTCGCGGGATTCACGTTTTGAGACTCAAGGTAGCCGCGTTCGTAAGAACGCGGGCCCTGTACGGAATAACGCCGCACGCCCATTTCCATAAACGCAGTCGCCCGCGAAAATCGTCCGCTCCTCCTTCCGACCGCTACACGTTTTATCGTCCAAAAAAAGCGTCCGTTCCGCGCGCATCTCCGCCTCGCCGATGACCTCATCTAAGTAGTTCACCCCGCGGCAATTTGTCACGTATTTGACAACATCTCCCCGCTTAAGAAAGAGCGCGGTGCGCCGATGGTTGCTTGTCGGACTTTGTGTCCGCGGAGATGGGAACCCTACTGCTCAGCATCCTCTCGCAGCCCTCGGTTGCAACGACGTCGATCCCGGCGAACCCGGCAACGATCGCCCCTTCTTTGGCTGCGGCGGTTATTCTCGCCTGGTTCTTGCTTTCGAGCCATCGCGCCCGGCAACGACTCCACAATGAGATGCGTCTTCTCGCCGATTCCGAGTTGCGCCATCGCGCCGTCGTCGAGGCCTCCCCGAATTGTATTCAAACTCTTGATGCGACCGGACGAACCCTTTCGATCAACGCGCGTGGCCTGACTATTTTAGGACTGCACCAGAATTGTGTGCTCGGCCAACCCATGATCGCGCATTGGCCGTCCGCGATGCAACCAGCGCTTTCCGCTGCTTTTCAACGCGCACTTCGCGGCGAGATGGCGCGCCTGGATACCCTTTATCTGCGGCCCGATGGCGAAGAGCGTGCGATCAATGTCACATTCAATCCCGCTCTCGGTCGACAGACGAAGATTGAAAGCTTGATCTGCATCGCGATCGATTTTACCGATCGCACGCGAGTCGAACTCGAAGCCTTTAACGCCAAACACGCCGCAGAAGCTGCGACTCGCGCCAAGACCGAGTTTCTTGCCATTGTCAGCCATGAGCTGCGCACGCCGCTCGGCGGAGTCATCGGCATGCTCGAATTGCTTCAAAAACAAGCGCAGACGCAGTTGCAGAAACGGTACACGACGCTCGCTCACGAAAACGCGCACTCGCTCGTCGAACTGCTCAACGACTTACTCGATCACTCCAAGGCCGCCGCCGGGCGCCTCGTCCTCGAAGCAATTCCTTTTCGACCGCGGGTCGAACTCGCCCGCGCGATCCATTGCCAGCAGACGCGTGCCGTCGCCAAGGGTCTGGCTTTTAACTGGAAGGTCGCGGACGACGTTCCCGAATTTTTGCAAGGGGACCCCACGCGACTGCGCCAGGCGGTGGCCAACCTGCTGAGCAACGCGATCAAGTTCACGAGCAAAGGCTGGGTCGAAATCGAGGTGACCAACGCGATCCCCCGTGTCGGCGGCCGCCGCGCGTTGAGTATTCGGATTTCCGATACAGGTCCGGGAATCTCGGCTGAAGCCCAAGCCCGACTCTTTACGAATTACGAGCAAGCCGACGCTTCCATTTCACGGTCCTTCGGCGGAAGTGGTCTCGGCCTCGCGATTGTCAAACAGATCGCTGAGCTGATGCACGGCGAGGTGAAGGTATCGAGCCAAATGGGACAGGGCACGACCTTCTTGTTCACGAGTGAATTCGAAGTGCCGTCGCCCGACGTGATCGAGGCGATTAGCGTGCAGACACGCCCCCCGAGCATCCCGCCTCCGACACATCGCTTGCGGGTGCTTTGCGCCGACGATGAACCGATCAATCGCACGATCGCGGAAGGGTTTGTTCTCGGTTTCGGTCATGAAATTGATTTCGCGTGCGACGGCGAAGAAGCCATCGAGAAGCTCACGCAAAAAGATTTCGACGTGGTCCTGATGGACAGTCGCATGCCGCGGCTCAACGGGATCGAGACGACGCAGCGCATTCGCAGTCAAGCGACCACCGTGCGCGATCATGGAATTTTCATCGCGGCAACGACTGCTGACACCTCGAGCGCGCACCGGGAGAAATGTTTTTCGGTCGGAATGAATCGCTTTCTGGTGAAACCATTTCACGAGATCGACCTCGCGTTGCTTCTCCAAGAAGTCATCGCCTGTCAATTGGCCCGTGGACGGCCCCTGCCGGAAATAGCCGACTTTCCCCCGAAGGCCGCAGCCTCCTCGAACGCGGCGGCATCTTCGCATGATACTCCGCCTGGCATTTCGGAAAACGAATTGCTGGCCATGTTAGATTCGTCCGAATCCGCCCCCACAGAAATACCTCCGCCGAAACCGGAGATTGTTCTTCGTTACCTGTGTGACGCGCCCGCGCGATTCGCCCAGATGCGCGCAGCGCTCCGCGATCGCGACGCCAATGCCCTCGGGATGGCTGCTCACTCGATCAAGAGTATCTCGTTCTACGTTTCTGCGCACACCCTTTGCGTGCTCGGTCGCAAAATCGAGAGCGCCGCTGATGCGGGCCGCTTCGAAGAAGCCGAAGCGCTGCTCGACGAAGCTGATTCCGCTTTCACCGAAGTCCGTAAACAACTCACCCGTGCCCCGTGCCATGAAGCTCTTGTTGGTTGACGACGACGAAATCGAGCGCGCTTCGTTGCGCGATGTGCTGCGTGCGCAAGGCGCCGCAGAAATTGTTGAAGCCGCCGATGGCCAAAAGGCGTTCGAACTGCTTTGCGACGGGCTTGAGCCTGAAATCTGTTTCTTCGACCTCCGCATGCCGAAGATCGATGGCCAACAGTTGCTGTCCATGGTCCGCCAGGAACAAAGTCTCCGTCACCTCAAAGTCGTGATGACCTCGTCCACCACGGATCGCGAAGTGGTGGTAACGGTCGGTAAGCTGGGAATCTCCGGGTATTTGCTCAAGCCCTACGCCATGGAGAAAACGGTCGCATCGTTGAAGCAGATTTTCGGGGATGCCAATTTTCTACGGGACACACAGGGCATGCGTAATCTCCTTGGTAAAACCATCCAAATCGTCGATGACGATCAGATGACCCGCGCCGCGTTACGCGCGATGATTCAAACAGGACCGAACTGGGATATCGTCGAAGCGGAAGACGGGCTCGCTGCGCTCGATCAACTGCGGAATGGGCTGCGTCCCGATCTTTTGATCACAGATATGCGCATGCCCAAGCTCGATGGACATAATCTTGTCGCCCGCATCCGGGAAACAGCGTCGTTGCGCCACATCCCGGTACTGGTGGTCTCGGGTCAGCAGGATCGCGAACGGATCAAATCGTTGGTGCAGCTGCGGATTTCCGGCTACTTGTTAAAGCCATTTTCTCTGGAGAAAGTCCGCGCCTCGATCAATCAGGCGCTGGGTTCGAGCGCAGCCCCTAACGCCGCCGGTGAGTCGGCGGCGGTCGCAAAAGCGGTTTGAGATTTTAGGGCGTTCGCAGAAGCGCGGGCCATTGGAAAATTCCGACGAAGGCCCGCGTTTCACAAACGCGGCTACATCGGAGCGGCCTCAACCCTCCGCACGCTGCTTTGCGTCGGCTTCGATCAAGGCTTTCAGCGCGTCCAGGTTTGCCTGGGTTTGTGTTTTAACCTTTGCCAAATCCCGGGCGTCTTTCACCGGACTCTGAGCAAAAAGATAGAACTTCATCTTCGGTTCCGTTCCGGAACCGCGCGCCGCAAAACTAAACCCATTCGCCAACGTCACGAAGTAGAGATCCTGCGAAGGGATTAACTCTCCGTCCACGTCGATCACTTTCTCGCGCCCGAAATCTTGAAATTTGCTCACCGAGGTATCGCCGAAAGCCTTCGGCGGGTTGGAGCGATAGCTCTCGAGGATGGCCGTGATCTTCGCCGCGCCGCTGGCGCCTTCGTAGTACAGATTGATTACGCCTTCGAGGAAGAAACCGTATTTGCGATAAACATCATCAAGGTACTCGATCACGGTCGAGTTCTTCGCCTTCACCGCCGCGCACAATTCGGCAAACATCAAGCAAGCCGCGTTGCCGTCCTTGTCACGCACGTAGTCGTTTGGCAAATACCCGTAGCTCTCTTCGCCGCCAAAAACGTAGAACGAACTGTACTGCTGAAGAAGCTTCGCGCGCTGTTCGAAAGGCGTGCGGTCGTAGTCGATGGCGATCGAGCGGTCGGTCAGCAGCTTAGCCTTGAGCTGTTCTTCATAGCCGCGGATTTTCGCCGCGATCCACTTGAAGCCGGTCAGGGTGTTGACGACTTTGATGCCGTGGCCGTGACCGATCGCATCCTGCAATGGGGAAGTCACGAAGGTTTTGACCAAGACCGCGGACTGAGCGCCGGCTTTCGGGATCCAACCGAGTTCCTTGTATTTGGAAATCCGATACTCAGCGAGGAGCGCGCCAATTTGGTTGCCAGTCAGAAGCTGCATGTTGCCGTCCCGATCGCGCACCGCGCAACCCATGCGATCGCAGTCGGGATCGGTCGCCATCACGACGTCCAATCCTTCAGCCTCGGCCAAGCGGACCGCGCGCGAAAGCGCCTCGGCGTTTTCGGGATTGGGCGATTTCACCGTCGGAAATCGTCCATCGAAGCCGGCCTGCTCCACGACTTGATTCACCTCAACTCCGGCGTTCGACAACAATGGAATGGAAGCCACCCCACCCGTGCCGTGAATGTTGGTAAAGGCAACGCGGAGCCGGGTTTTTTGAAAAACCGAAGGATCGATCACAGCTTTGGCCGCCACCGCGAGATACGCATCGTCCGCCGCGCTGTTCAACGTGATCACGCGCTGCAGGTCTTTTTGCAGAAACGGCTTTAAGTCCGCCAGCGGCACAGCGTTGACCTGGCCAACAATCCCTTTGTCGTGCGGCGGGACCACTTGACCGCCGTCTTCGAAGTAGGCTTTGAAGCCGTTATCATGAGGCGGATTGTGGCTCGCCGTGATCACAACTCCGGCGTGCGCCTTGAGATAGCGCACCGAAAAGCTGAGCTGGGGCGTCGATCGCGGTCCATCGAAAATAAACGCGACACCGCCAAGGCGGCTCCAAGTCGAGGCCGCGAGTTCGCAGAAATGGCGCGAGAAGTGGCGAACGTCGTGGGCGATGACCAGTTTCGGCGCATCACACCGGCCGGATTTTTCGAGAAACTGCGCCGTGTAGCGATAGAGCCCGATCGTGGCGCGGACCAAGGTGAAATCATTCAGCACGTTGCTGCCGATCGCCGCGTGTTCAGGCGTGCCTTGCGGTCCCACCGTGCCCTGCTCGGCGCTGGTTGAAACGGCACCAATCGTGCGTCCACGCATGCCACCTGTGCCGAATTCGAGATAGCGATAAAACCGATCGTTCAACTCACTCCACGCTTCTTTCGTCACCAGTTCGTCAATCGACGAGAGCGCCCAGGCCGGAAGTCCAGCGCTCAGCCATTCCGTAAGCGTTTGCACCGTGCTGGGCAACAGTTTGCCCGATGGTCCGGCGCTTTGAATCGAAGAAAGTGCGGTCATGTGAAACGAGAGCGAAATGAGTTTAAGCGAGATAGAGCCCGTCCGTCACTGCGGGCTTGGGCTGGAGCTTGCGCCAGGCGTCGGCGAAAGAATCTTCGTCGTAACCAAAAAGTGGAGACACTTCGATTTGCACCGACGGCAGATCGGTCGCGTCGGCCGGAACCGTTGCGCCGTTGGCCTTCAGCCAGCGCGTGAATTGGCGGAGTTGATCGTCCTTCGAACTTTTGGGCGAATCCACGCCTTCCGCGTTCTTGACCGGGCTGAAATCGTCGGCGCGGCGCGTTTCGATCACCAGGGGGTTCTTCGCGAAAGGCAGCGCGTCGAAAACAAACATCTCGAACTTCACGCCATTTGGCTTTTCCGGCTTCACCGCCTTGCCCGTTGCGTCGACCGTCGGGATTTTCTTATCCGCGCGGTGGAACGGCAGGCTGACGCCTTCACCGCCATCCGCCATGCGACGAATGAAGTTTGTATCCAAGATGTGGATCGCAATGCTGCCTGCGATGAAGCGAAGCTGGCCGTGTGCGTCGCGCTGCCGCTGCAAATCCATCGGCAAATCGGAATATTCCACGACCACGAGCTTTCCGTGCTGTTGACAAAAATGCCCGAGCTTTTCCTCCGGATAAGCTTTCGGTACCATCTTGCTCGACATCTCGGATTTGCGGAGGAGATGAAAACCGATGAAGGAGGGATCGATTGCGCGGACAAGCGGGTTGTCCACTTGGAAATAACTCAGCGTATCGATGCCTTCGCGTTTCATCAAATCCAGCGCGCCACTCCGCGCTAACGCCCGCAGTGAGCCACCGTGACCATCCGGGCTCATCGCGATCGAGCCGGGTGTTTCTAAAAGAATTTTGCCCTGAAAATCCACCGCTGGCATGCGGCCCTGGCGGAAGAAATGGACGCGCGCGGCGTCGAGACCGAAATACTTGTTTTCAACGAAAAAGGCTTCCGTCGCTGCGTGGTTCGCGTGACTGGTCATGATGAACCAGTGCAGCGGTTTTCCGTAACGCTTGCCGGCCGCGAGAATTTTTTCGGCGAAAACCTGAAACAGCGTTTTCTTCTTCAACGGCGTGACGGGAAAGGTGCCTTTCGGCCCGTCGTATCCGAGACGCGTGCCCTGGCCGCCCGCGACGACAAAGGCGGCCACTCGGCCCGCCCGCAAGGCCGCTTCACCGGCGGCTTTGGCCTCGGCCCATTCGGCGGCATTGCCGCCATGCGCCGGCAATTTTTCGTAGGGCGCGGGGTTGAGGTCGGTGAGATCAACCGCAGCGGCGGTCGACTGGGCCAACAAGGTTTTATTCAACCGGTCCACTTCGGCCAGGTCGATCTCGGCGGCTTCCGCCAAGAGACGCTGCTGTGCGGCGGCGTCGAGTTGAGAGTAGAACGCGAAAACGTGGCCCTGGCCGGCGCGTTCGAAGGCTTCAATTGTCGTTCCCATGGAAAGTTGTCGCAATGATTGGAAATGGCGCGCGCAGTTCCCAGAGAACTGCGGTTTGGCCAAAACGTTGCGGCCTATTGGGCGAAACGGAAGATATATTCGTCCGGTTTCGCGTACCCGAGGCGCCGCCGTATGACCATTTCGACATAGTCCGGATCGGTGCGCAATCGCTGTAGGATTTTCTCTTGCTCGTTTAACTTCGTCTGCATCTCGGCAAGATGCTGCTTACTCGCTTTTTCCGATTCAAGCAGTTGGTCGTATTCCCGGCGTGTTTGCCAAAAAAAGACCCCGGAGGCCGCGGCGGCGGACAGGAAAACGAGCAGGTAAATGGCGATGATCAGGCGGCGCAGCGTCACGAAAGGATAAAATCGAGATAAACGCCGGGCTGGTGCGATTGTAAAGGAGCTTTCAAAGCATTCTCTGGCTTTTAGATCCGACGATTTTTGCGTGCTTTTTCGTCATCTAAGGCATTACTCCCAGATGAGATGTATCAGAACTTCTACGGCTTTACGGAAATGCCGTTCAACATTACCCCCGACCCGAAGTTCCTTTACCTCAGCCCGACCCACCAGGAAGCCCTTCAACACCTGAAATTCGGCGTTGAGCAACGCAAAGGTTTCATCGTCGTCGTGGGTGAAGTTGGATGCGGCAAGACCACCCTTTGCCGACGCTTTCTCAACGAGCTCGACACGGCGCGCTTCGACACCGCGCTGATCGTGAATCCGCGCGTGAACGAGAATCAGATGTTGCGCGCTATTCTTCACGAACTCGGTGAAACGGAAGTGAGCGATGATCCGCACACATTGGTCCTCCAAATGCAGAAAACCCTGCTTTCACGGATCGAGAACGGCCGGGACATCGTGCTGATTATCGACGAGGCCCAAAATCTTTCCTTCGAGGTGCTCGAGCAAATCCGGCTATTGTCCAACTTGGAAACGGATCAGCAGAAGTTGCTTCAAATCGTGCTGATGGGGCAGCCCGAGTTGAAAGATATTTTGAAACGCGAGGAGTTGCGCCAACTGCGGCAGCGCATCCTCGTTCACTGCGAACTCAGCCCGCTCTCCAAAAAAGACCTCAGCCATTACGTGCAGCATCGGCTCACCCGCGCCGGAAGCAATGGCCGGCCAAGTTTCACCAAATGGGCGTTGTGGGCAGTTCATCGCTTTAGCCGGGGCATTCCCCGCATCGTCAACAATCTCTGCGATAAATCGCTGCTCGCCGCCTTCGTGCGCGACTCCGACTCGGTCACTTTCCGCGACGTTCGCCGCGCCATCAAAGATCTCAAAACGTTAGTCAACTAAGCGCACCATGAGCCTGATCAACGAAGCACTCAAAAAGGCACAGAATCAGCGCACGAACCCGCCGCCAACTCCTCCGCCGGGGTCGCCGCCCGTGACCGCCAATAGCGCTTCGCCGGAGCCGAGTCCTTTCGGCAAAGTCGGGGTGCTGATTGCCGTTTGCGCGGTGATCGTTTCGCTTTCCGTTCTCGCGACCGTCTTTCTCCTGCGCAGTTCGTCGACCCCGGCTGCGTCTTCCGCGCAATCCCCTCGTATCGCCTCTGCGGATACTCCTCGCGCAACCGCGGTGCCCTCATCGCCGGCGGTTTCCGCTCCGGCCACCGCATCCATCGCACCCGTCGCCAACTCCGTTGCGCCGGCGGCCAATGCCGCGGTGGCTCCTGGCGCGAATGTCGCCCCTGCGGCCGTGGTCGCCGCAGCCGCGCCGGTGGCAACCCCAGCGCCCACGCCCGAACCGACGCCGGTTAAAGTCACGATGCGGATTCAGGCGCTGGTCGATAAGTTCCGCATCTCGGGTATTCGACTTTCCGATACAGACAGCAAAGTGATTCTCAACGATCACCTCTTCCACGTCGACGACCCGATCGAATCTTCGCTCGGGCTGCGCTTGACCAAGATCGAAGAACACCGGCTTACGTTCGTCGACGCCGACGGCAATACGTACGTCAAACGTTTCTAGTGCCAGCCGGTTCAGTCCGTGCTCACGCCCAACAGTCAAGCTCGCATCCGTCTGTTGCAATGTTGCGACGGAGCGCTCTTCGCGATCGCGCTCTTGAGCGCTTACCTGTTGCGCGCGAATTTCACGATCTTCGCCCTGCCCAAGATAGAAACGTTTGCCGAACATCTTTGGCTCTTTCCCGTTATCGGTCTTTGCGGCCCCATCGCTCTAGCGACTCAGGGGTTCTATCGCTCCGCTCAGATTACTTCTCGCCTGAACGTCGTCTGGACGGTTGTTCGTGGATCCGCGCTCACGATGGTCGCGTTGATCCTCGTGCTGTTCCTAATGCGCATGCAGTTCGCGCGCTCGGTCATTTTGCTCGCCTCGGTCTTCGGCTGCATTCTCGTCTACGCCCGCCACGAAATTTTCTTCCGATTAATTGCCTCGCCTTTCAATCGTCCGCAATGGCGCCAGCGCGTGCTCTGGGCCGGTATTGGTGATGAGAATACAAAGGTGCGCGCCGCGCTCACCTTCGAAGAACGATCACAGATCGAGAGCATCACGGAGTTCGATCCGCGGATTGACCCGATCGATACGTTCGCGCCGATCTTGCATGATTACGCGATCAACGTCGTGGTGGTGAACCTCGCCGGGCTCGACGCCGCGCACGTCCAACCTGTCCTCAATGCTTGCGAAAAAGAAGGCGTGGCTGTCGTCGTGCGCCCCGGGCTGCTGCCGCGGACTCCGCTCGGTATGACCGTCGATTGGTTCGCGGGAGAGCCCGTCATTCATTATCGAGCCCAAGCAGCCCGGCCTAGTCACCTTTTTATTAAGAGGGCGATTGATTACGTTGGCGCGAGCTTGCTGCTCCTTCTCGCCCTGCCCGTTCTGATCCTCATCGGGCTCGCGGTGAAATTGACGTCCAAGGGTCCTGTCCTTTTCGACCAGACGCGGGCCGGACTGAATGGTCGACCGTTCCGCTTATTCAAGTTTCGATCGATGCGGGTGGGTGCGGACAAGGAAAAGGCGACACTGGCCCCGTTTAACGAAATGACGGGACCCGTTTTCAAACTCACTCGTGATCCACGCGTGACGCCGATTGGCCGTTTTTTGAGGCGGCATGGTCTCGATGAATTACCGCAACTGCTCAATGTGGTGCGCGGCGAAATGAGTCTAGTTGGGCCCCGTCCATTACCGGTGGAGGAAGTTAAAAAATTCAGCGATGACGCGCATCGGCGCCGCTTGAGCGTACATCCAGGGCTCACCTGCCTTTGGCAAATCAACGGGAGGAACGACATCTCAGATTTCGCCCAATGGGTCCGTCTCGACCTGGCTTACATCGATCGGTGGACACTGTGGTTGGATTTCAAGATTTTGCTCGCGACGATTCCTGTGGTGATTTTCGGTCGCGGTGGCCGGTGAATATTTTGGGGGCTCTAATGAGAGAAAAATGCGCGGCGACAATTCGCCCTCGCCTTGTCAGCCCGTCCGACTACCACTCTTCCCCCTTCAAACACCCCCTATGGAAACGTCTGAGAAAGTCCCGTTTTTTGAACAGATCAGTTACGGCTTGGGCGATTTAGCATCGTGTCTCTATTGGGCCACGATCTCTAACTATCTGCTCATTTTTTATACAGACACATTTGGTCTGACCGCGTTTGCGGCTGCAACCATGATGTTGATAAGCCGATTGGCTGATCCGTTTTTCGATCCCGTCATTGGGATGATTTCCGACCGTACGAGCACAAAATGGGGAAAATTTCGACCGTTTCTCCTCTGGGGGTGCGTGCCGCTCGCGATCGCCGCACTTCTAACTTTCACCGTTCCAGATTTCGATTCGAAGGGAAAACTGATTTGGGCTTATTTCACGTTCAATGCGATGATGTTGCTTTATACAACTATCAACATCCCATACTCGGCGCTGCTCGGGGTAATAACTTCGAATCCCCTTGTTCGCACCAATATGTCTTCTATCAAGTTTGCTGGCGCATTCTTGGGGGGAATCATTGTCAACGCGACGCTGCTACCCATGTCCAAGGTGGGAGGCTGGTTGGGCGCAACTTCAGTAAAAGCCGGATGGCAACTGGCATTTCTTATTTACGGGATTATCGCGACAATTTGTTTCTTGATCGTGTTCTTCACTACCAAGGAACGCATCCAGCCACCGAAAGAACAAAAGACATCTCTTGCTCGAGACCTTGGTGATCTTCTCAGCAACAAACCGTGGCTGATTTTATTAGCAACCACGCTGACCTTCATTCTTTTCGTCGCGCTTCGAGGCAACGTGACTGCCCATTATTTCAAATATTATGTGGGGTCCCAAGAAGTCACTTTGCCATCTTGGTTCTTTCTGCCGAAATCTATTCAAGGAACGCACGTTTGGGATTGGGATACCCTGGTGTCCGCATTCGGAACGACGAATCAGCTCCTCTCGTTGCTGGGAGCGCTGCTGGTTCCCTTTTTTGCCAGAATCACCGGCCGAAAGGCTGCTTTCGTTATACTATTGTCGATCGCGATGATTTCGACCGGCTCATTTTATTTCCTCCGGCCAAATCAGCTCCTGTTGATTTTCGCGATCAATGCTCTCGGGTCGATTACCGGCGGTCCATTGAGCGCTTTGATATGGGTGATGTATGCGGACACCGCAGACTATGCAGAATGGAAAACCGGCCGACGCGCGACTGGCCTGATATTTTCCGCCTCCGTTTTCGCGCAAAAAGAAGGCTGGGGAGGCGGAAGTGGAATCACCGGTCTCTTTTTAGGCGCGATCGGATTTGTCGCCAATCAGGCGCAGACGGCCTCTACCTTGCACGGGATAGTCAACTTGATGAGCGTCATTCCGTGCGTTTTCGGAATGATCGCCTTGATTCTTTTGTTTTTCTATCCTCTGAGCGAAAAGCGGGTTCGGGAGATCAGCGCGGATCTAAAAGTTAGACGCGCAAAAGACCAAGCCGCTTTAGGAACATCCGCCGCGTAATCAGCGAAGTGCCCAGGCTTCCGCTTGGGCACTTTATATTAAGAGGCTTTTTCGAGCCGATCATACCACTTGAATTTCAGATAAATGCTAGTGGCAATGAAGATACCGACAATCCACTCCGACCATATCCAGTTTCGCAGAACAAGGTAGATCGGCAGCGTCACCAAACACAATTGCCAGACAATGCCGACTGCCACGTTCACCAAATCGTGAACCGCAGAACGATTGGGCACAAACGAAGGATCTTCGCGTATGACTTTTTCCCGGATCGGCCGCCAGCATCCCCAAGGGTTCACCGTGCGATAGAATTTCTTTAAAATTTCGTCGTCTTCCGGAGCCGACAAATAAGTGCCGAGCAGGCATCCAATCAGCGAGAAGACGAGCAAGACAGGAAAAGAATAGAGTTGATTGAACTCGTGGCCGACCACCCAAGTGCCAATCCGGCTGGATATAATCATGGCGCCTCCTATACCGGCAACCATGCCCCAGAAATAACCGTATCCGTTGAAGCGCCACCAATACCACTTCAGCACGTTCGCAACGACAAAACCGCTGTAAAGAGATCCGACCAAGAACATCATCGCATTGGTGATACTCGTCGTGAGAAGTCCAAATACGATGCCGATCACTAAAAATACGAGCGAAACGATTCGGCTGAGCGCGACTTCCTTGCGGCCTCCGGCGTTGGGATTGATATAACGTTTATAAATATCGTTCACGACATACGCCGGTGCCGCGTTTAGGGTCGCGGCGAAGTTCGACATGAACGCGGCCGCCAAGCCGGCCAACAGGAAGCCGAGCACACCCGTGGGTATTTGCTGACTCAACACGAGTGGTAGAATCTTCTCAAAGTCGGGCGACGCCTGTGATTGCAGCTGTGGCATGCAAAAGGCCAGCGCGAGCACGGTGATGCCAGCGATCATCAAATAGCGGGGAAACATCAGCACGACCGTAACCATGCCATTCATCAGCGAAGCCTCGCGCGGGTTCCGCGTAGCGAGAATACGCTGCATGTCATAATTCGGCGCCGGACCCGCCAAGCTCGCCAGAACACCTTTGAAAAACATCAGCCCGAAAATGATGGAAAACCACTCGTTGCCATCTTGAGCCAAGGCCGCATTGGCCGTATTCAAAATTCCGTTCCAATTCAGATCGAGCTTCCAACCGAAAAATGGGTTCATCCAGCCGGCGGGAATATTATGTGCGATCATAGCCGGACTGACTTTGACGACAGCAACTAACCCGATCACGATCGCGGTGAGAGTCAGGATCGTGAACTGCATCACCTCCGTGATCACCACGCTGATCATGCCGCCCTTGATCGCATATAGCGCGGTCAGCGTCAGCAGGATTACTGCGTAGATATTTTCATCGATAAAAAGTCCCGTCGTGTTGTGCGTGAAATGCCAAGGCAGCATGACCACGGCAAATTTTCCAATGCCCTTGAACGCATAGGCCAGTAGTCCAATCACATTAATCAGCGCAAAAATCACGACGCTCAGTTGCGCCAACGTTCCGCCCCAATCTTTTCCAAAACGAGTTTCCATCCATTGAGCGCCAGTCAAGACGTTCGAGCGGCGTAGCCATGCGCTCATAAACATCATCAAAAAAATCTGGTTGAAGGTCGGCCAGACCCAGGGAAGCCAAATACTTTTCAGACCATACAAAAATAAAACATAGACCAGCCACATTGTCCCGCTGATATCGAACATGCCTGACGCGTCAGAGACCCCAAGCACGTACCATGGCAGCGACTTACCACCTAAAAAATAGGAATCGAGATCCTTCGACCCACCTCGCGAAGCCCAAAAGCCGATTAGAACGACGGCGCAGAAATAACAAATGATAATGTCAATATCTAGGGCATGAAGTTGCATAAGCGAGGAAGGGATGGAGCGGGGGGTTGCATTGGCTAGAGGACGCTTTGACGTTAGTAAACTGGATATTCGAAAAACCGTTATCTTCGAAATGGTGATTCGACGCCGAAGTAAAATGCCTCAGGTAACCTTCAGTTTGTGAGAAACAAAGCGAATCAATGCTGACTAGGCGCTAGAAACGCTTTTCATACAGTTGAGCATTGAATATGACTCGTTAGTTCGCAGAGAGATTTTACAACGATTCTTCCCACTCAATCCTCAATACTCGATACGCTGATATGCCTATCTATGTTGTCGCTATTGTAGTCATCGTTCTTCTCACCGGTTTCGTGGCATCCGACAGCGAAACGCAGGTAAAAGCAGGCCTGTAATCGATCGCGTGGCGGGCGACAAAACGAGGAAGAACCGATGCTAGACGCGCGTCGGTTGGCATCCTCATCTCACTTTTCCTCGACCAGCCACTGAAGGTTCACCCCAGCGCCAGGGTCCTGCCGCAAAATCGGCAGCAGCGCCTGCATGATTGGCTCAAGTTCACGGTCGATTTGCCACGGCGGATTGACGACAAGCAAGCCGCAGCCTCGCATTTTCAAATTGGAAAACTCACCGGCGATCCAGATCTCGGCAGTGAAGGCGGGAGCCCGGCGCGCAATTCGCACCTCTTGTAAAAACTCATCCGCGCGCGCGCGCTGCGTCAGCGGATACCACACGACAACCGTGGCCGACGGGAGGCGTCTTTGCGATTCAGCCAAGGCACCGAGGATGCGAGCAAACTCGTCCTGCTGCTCGAACGGAGGATCAATCAGCACCAGCGCCCGTTTCTCCAGCGGAGGAAGCATCGCGCGCACGGCGGTGTAGCCATCGAGATGGTGGAGGGATACGCCCTTTTCTCGGAAAAACTCGTCCTCGAGCGCGGCGAATTCCGTCGGATGCAACTCACACGCCGCCAATCGATCCTGAGGTCTGAGATAAAGGTGCGCGAGACGCGGCGATCCCGGATAGAACCGGGGAGCGTCCTCGGCGTTTCCACGCGAACGATCGAATCGTTTAACCGTTTCGACATAGTCGGCCAACGACGGCAGCAAGGACTCCGCTCGCCAGAGCCGGCCGATGCCATCCGGAAATTCCGCACGTCGCTCCAAGCTGTCGCCCTGCGTCGCCGTCGCCAAATCATAACTCCCGCGGCCTGCGTGCGTGTCGAGAAAAAGCAGCCCTTTCTCCTTTCGTTGCAGTGCGCGAAGGATCGGAATCAGCAGCGCATGTTTCCACACGTCCGCGAAATTCCCGGCGTGATAGTGATGCAGATAATTCATGCCGAAACGCGATGGCTTCGCTCAACCAACGGGCACTTTCACCACTGTCTTGCGGACCAAACCCGGAGAGGCACCGACAGATAGGCTCGGCATGTGTCCGTCAACCGGATACAAGATCGTCGCTTCGCCCGCTTTCAAGTGCAGCACGGTGCTGCGCACTTGGGGTTGATAAAATAAAATATCTTGGTCGGGAGTGCGGTCTTCTTTGACCTGCAAGCCCGCGATGTCCTGCACCTCGATCAGCTCTTCACCTTCCACGATGACTTGGATGTCAATGTGCGCCCGATGCGATTCAAACGCCGTGTCGTTCCGATCTTTCGTGCGGTAAACCTGTTCGAGCGCAAATACGCCAGCAGACAATTCAACTCGGTCGGTCTTGCCTTCGGCGATTTGGCGGAGTCGACGCGCCCCTGCCCCATCCGGGCTCAAGACGTCTTCCAAATACGCAAAGGCGGCCCGAAATTTTTCCGTATCGCCTGCCTGCGCGCGCAAGGTCGCCAAAGATCCAAAAATAGCCATGAACTAGCTTCGCGCGAAGCGCGCGTTGCACGCAAGCGCGCAACACGCGCTTCGCACTAGTGAAGTATGGTGATTGAAGAATGTTGCATGCCGAAGGCCACGTAACCGATGCGGTTAACGGTATTCACGCGTTCTCACCAGCCAAAGGCGGCAGCCAACCGCTACTTTCATCAGCCCAACCGCCGGTTTTACGCTTTCCGCCGCTCTTCGTTCCCCCATTCTGCATGCTTCATTCATCACTCTTCACTCTCCGTCCGTGCTCACCCGAATCATTTCCGATGTTCATTACCAGGATCCTGCGAGTTGGATCCAGGAACTGCATCAGCTCGAGCCTCTGCTGCAGGGCGTGGATCTGCTGATTGTGAATGGAGACTTGCTCGATACCCAGATTCTCACAAATGCCGAGCCCACCGTGGCCGAGATCAAAGCCTTTCTCGCGGCCAGGGTTCCCCGAGTGATCTATATCACTGGAAATCACGACCCGGATATTTCCAACGTTCACGAGCTATCGCTCGCCCAAGACGCAATCTGGATCACCCACGGGGATGTCTTCTTTGACGACATCGCGCCGTGGGGACGCCCCGTGGTGGAACTTCGGCGTCGTATTCGGGCCGTAGCCGGGCACCTTTCAGCAGAGGAATTTCGCCAGCTCGAAACACGTTTCCGCGTATTTCGTGAAGTCACGCTAAAGCTGCAGCGCGAGCACGACCCAGAAGCGCGTGGTTTTTTCGCGAAATGCCTCCGGATTTTCCGCGCCGCTTTTCCACCCACGCGTGTGCTCACGATGATGCGGGTTTGGCGTGAGATGCCCGACATCGCTGCGGGCTTCGCCGATGAACAAAGACCTCGAGCCAAAATCATCATCACCGGCCACACCCATTTTCACGGCGTGTGGAGACGAGGGCGTCATGTGATTGTGAATACCGGTTCGCTCTGCGCCCCGCGTGAAGGCCAGGTTGTGGATATCACCGACAACGCATTGGAAGTTCATCGCGTTGTCCGCCGCAAAGGTCTTTTTTATCCCGGCAAAACCGTCGAAAACTTTTCGTTCGCATCCCTCTCCATTCCAGCATTGAGCAACATCGCATGAGCATCGAATTCGGTTGGTGGGCCAAAGACCCCGAAGGCGTAAAATTTCAGATCAACGTCAACATCCACGGCGGCAATATCGAGTGGACTCGCAAGCAAGGCCACCACGCATCGTGGCAAGCTTACGGGCCCCCGACTGAGGACGATTGGGACAAACTTCTCGACGAAGCCGGTCGCCGGGTGCCGAGGCGGTTGATTTCCCCGAAGCAGTTCGAGGACATCAAAAGCCTGCGAGATAAAGCGTAGGCAAAGTAGATCCAATCCTAGCGTTTTAATAAACATGAGCCGTTTCCTGGGAGCGCGGACATCCCGCCGGCCAGCTCATTTATCGAGCGAAGCTCGCAGCTAGAACCATAAAAGCGTGAACTTCGCTCACTCTAGATAGTTGGCGGGCAAAATGCCCGCGCTCCCAGGGTAGGCATGCCATAGCTTCGCTCAAAATACTGCCGTCGGTAGAGCGAGAGCGCAAGAATCCGCGGACAAAAGGTCCCGGGGGTGTTTAAATGTAGCCGCGTTTGTGAAAACGCGGGCCTTGCACGTAGCTAGGCGAAACGCCCGCGTTATCACGAACGCGACTCCGCCGCCGCGACCCTTCGTTCACGGACGCTCCATCTCACTAGCTCGTAGCTGCGCGCCTTAGCGCGCGGACTTTGCGCGGGGAGAATCGAATTCCCGTCGTAAAACGAAAGGCGACGCCGTATCCGCGCGTCAAGACGCGCAGCTACGCAAGAGCGGCCCGCGTTAGAGAGCGGCCTATATTAAAACGCTAAGATTGAATCTACTTCCGAACGCATTAAAAATAACGCCGGTTTTCGCTCGCAACCTCACTTTTCGACAAACCCACGCGTCTCCGGCCAATGCAGTCGAAACGATGGTGTGAAATCATCCGGTCGTAATCGCATCGCCGCGCTGATCTCGTCCGGCCAGAACCAATCTCCGCGATCGATCTCTGCTGGATTAATGCTGGGCTGATCGTCGCACGGTAAGGTGAAAACGGATACAAATTCCCAACCCGTGTCCGGCTGCGATCGCAACCGCAAGCGCTGCACGAGCTGGTCCACCGTCACCACGATTCCGATCTCCTCGCGCAACTCGCGCACCGCTGCCGCCCGATAGTCCTCTCCGGTATCGAGGTGCCCGGAGCAGGACGAATCCCATCGGCCGGGAGAGCTATCTTTCGCCATCGAACGCTTCTGCAAAAAGACTTTCCCCTCCTGATTGTGGATCAAAACGTGCGTGGCCCGATGCCAGAGGCGCTGGGCGTGAACATCCCGGCGCGTCGCCTGACCGATCACCTTGTCGTCGGCGTCCACGATATCAAAAATCTCATCGGCTCGCTGCGGCACCGAGGGCTGGTGTAGGTTTGGCTTGTGCATAAGCTCGGAACGTGTCCTTTCGTGAGCCCAAACTGTTTGCCGCGCCATGCCAAAAATCGAGGTCAATAAAGTCGCCGAGATCCTCAAGAAAAACCAACTCGAGCCCAAACTCCTGCGCCAGATCGTCGAAGAGATGAATCAGCTCACGCAGGCCGAGGCTGAGGAAGAGAAACCACCTGCAGTTAAAAAGCAGTTCGTTATTCTCATTTCCGACCCGGACGAGAAATTGCCGAAACACGATTTCGTCGGCTGGATCCTGCAAATTCCCGAGACGGAAAGCGCCGCCACCACGCAAGACCGGATTTTCCGCGGGGTTTACGACTACAACGCCTCGAAAAAGGGCCGGTTGTATCCGGCGAAAACCGTCGGCGAAGCGCTTGAAAACGTGCCCGCAAAGCATTTCAAAGACGCTGAAGTCTGGGTGAAAACCAAAGTCCCCGTGCTCATGCTTCGAACGGATAACGAGATTCCCAAAGAATAGCCCCGTGAAAGACGCCTCGCTGCTGCTCTACGCCGATTCGACTCACAACGCCGACCAACTTTACTTCGGCCGCGTCAGCGTTCCCGACCCGTTTATTTCTTTTACTTGGGGCCGCAAAAAATGCGCGGTGGTGAGCGCGCTCGAATTCGGCCGGGTCAAACGCGATTCCGACTTCGACCTCGTTCTTCCCCTCGAGACCGCCGCGAAAACAGCGAAGGCCCAATTTCCCGAGCGCAAAACCACCCCGGCTGAAATCATCGCCACACTCGCGCGCGAGCACCGGATCGACCATTTCGTCATTCCGGAAGATTTCCCCGCCGGCGTCGCGACGCGGCTGACACAGCTAGGCCTCGTCCTCGAAATCGCCGACGGCCCGATTTTCCCGCGCCGCGAAATCAAAACCGCTGAAGAAGCCGACGCCATCCGCGAGGGCAATCGTTGCAGCGCGCTCGGCATCGGCGCCGCCGAAAAGGTTCTCCAGGACAGCGTGATCAAAGCCGGTAAATTGGTTTACCGCGGCAAACCGCTGACCTCCGAGCGCCTCAAAGTCGCGATCGAGACCGCGTGCCTCGAAGCCGGCTCCGTTTCCATCGACACCATTGCCGCCGGCGGCGACCAAGCCTGCGATCCGCATGAACGCGGTTCAGGTCCTTTGCGCGCCAACGAACTGATCATCGTCGATGTTTTCCCGCGGGTGAACGCGACCGGCTACTACGGCGATATGACGCGCACGTTTCTGAAAGGCCGGGCAAGCGACGCACAACGCAAGTTGGTCGGCGCCGTGCGCGCGGCTCAACTCGCGGCGTTAAAAGCAATCAAACCCAACATCGACGGCCCGCTCGTGCATAAGCAGGTGCTCGACGTCTTCGCCCAACGAGGCTTCGAAACCAAGCACACCGACAAAGGCTCCGTCGGCTTTTTCCACGGCACCGGTCATGGGCTCGGTCTCGACATCCATGAACCGCCGCGCATCAACAGCTCCACGAGCTATCGCTTGAAACGCGGGTCGGTCGTGACAGTTGAACCCGGTCTCTATTATCCTGGTTTAGGCGGCTGCCGCATTGAAGACGTGGTCCAAGTTCTGGATCGGCCGTTGCTGCTCTCGAAATTTCACTATCGTTGGGAAATCGAATGATCTCGCCTGCCGCCGCTCGCGATCTGCTGCAAAAAATCACGCGCCTGCGCGTGCTTGTGATCGGCGACGTCATGCTCGATCACTACATTTGGGGCGACGCGACGCGTATTTCGCCAGAAGCGCCGGTCCCCGTGGTCGACATTGCTCGCGACACCTACGCCGCGGGCGGCGCAGCTAACGTTGCGTTGAACATCGCCTCGCTCGGGGCGACGTGCTCACTCGCGGGCTACTTCGGAGCAGATGAAGCCGGACAGCGGTTGTCGGACATCCTCGCGGAAAAGAAAATCGCCGCAATTCATACTCCTGGGAGTGGCGCGACCATCCTGAAAACCCGCGTGCTTGTTCAACACCAGCAGCTCTGCCGGCTCGATCGTGAATCAGCGCCGCACGCATATCGCATCGATCCCGCGCAAATCGAGTCGTTGTTGGCCAAAGCCATCGAACAACACGACGCGATTATTTTTTCCGACTACGCGAAAGGCCTCCTGACCGACGAACTTCTGGCCAAGGCGCACGATTTGGCGCGGGCGGCCGGGCGTTTCATCGCACTCGATCCGAAGCCACGGCGTCCGCTCGCGTTTCAAGATCTCGATTTGATCACCCCCAATCGCCGGGAAGCCCTTCAACTCGCCGGTATCACCCTTGAGCCGCATCAGCCCTTTCCTGCCGAAAAAGTCTGCTCCCGTCTCCACGAACTCTATGGCACGCACAATCTGGTCGTGACCCTGAGCGAAGATGGTATGCTCCTCTCGAAAGAGGGCCAAGTGGGTAAAGTTATTCCGACCGCTGCGCGCGAGGTCTTCGACGTTTCGGGTGCCGGCGACACGTCACTCGCGTCCTTGGTTTTGGCGCTCTGCGCCGGAGCGGATTTAGAGACAGCCGCCAATTTTGCCAATGCTGCTTCCGGCGTCGTCGTCGCCAAAATCGGCACCGCGACAGTCTCGCCAGCCGAGCTGTTGAAATATCTTGAAACGTAAACGATCGTTGCCGCAGCGGCAAAGTTGTCGTCTCCAAAAAAGCACGCCACGATGGCTTCAGTGAAAGCATTGTTTCTCGACCGCGATGGAACGCTCATCGTCGATAAACATTACTTATCCGATCCCGCGGGCGTGGAATTATTGCCCGGGGTCGCCGAAGGGCTCAGCCGCGCGCGTGAACTCGGTTATCGTTTTTTCCTCTTCAGCAATCAATCCGGCATTGGCCGTGGCTATTATACGATGGCCGACGCGATTCGTGTGAATGAGCGGATGGAGGAGATGATCGGTTTGGAGCGCCCGCTTTTCGAAGGCATTTGTATGGCGCCAGAAACGCCGGAAGAGCCGGTAAATTATCGCAAGCCTTCGCCGAAATTCATTTTGGAAATGATTGCGACGTATCAACTCGATCCGATGCAGTGCATCATGGTCGGAGATCGCGAGACCGATATAGCAGCAGGCCAGCATGCGGGCATCCGTGTCGCCGGCCTCTGTCACGGTAAACTGGATACAGAAACCTGGGCGAAACTCGGGTTCAAAGATTTACCCCTTTACGCTGATTTCGCGGCGTTTGCCGAAGCGCTTAAATAATAAACTCAGTGTTTCTGAAGGTGGCCTTCCCTCGGAGCGCGGACATCCTGTCCGCCAATCCCATTTAAAACGAGCGAAGGCTCTTTGTTCTAAGTCAGCGAGCTTTCGCGCGTCCTTAAGTTGGCGGACAGGATGTCCGCGCTCCGAGGGCGATCCGACTCTCGCGTGCTTCCGTTTCTCATTCGCCTTCTGCGACTAAGAAACGCGGGCAAACTTCCGATTGCCTTGCGGCAAAACTGTGTTCATTTGAACACTATGCCCACCGACCGCCAACAACAGGTCCTCGAATACGTCCTCTCCCACCAAAGTGAGCACGGCGTGTTTCCTACCCTGCGCGAGATTCAAGCTCACTTCGGTTTCGCTAGTCCGTTCGCTGTCACCCGTCATCTTCAAGCACTGGAAAAACAGGGTCTGCTCAAGCGCATGCCCGGTAAGTCGCGTAGCTTTCTCCCTCCCGGCGGCTTTGGGCCTTCGGCTACACGCGTTCCACTTTTCGGCACCATTCCGGCAGGTCTTCCCGTCGAGGCGATCGCTGAAGCCGACGCTTTTATTGGAGTTGATTTAATGAACCTCGGCGTTCGACCGGGCACACCGCTTTTCGCGCTCACCGTCCGCGGCGACTCGATGACCGGGGCACACATTGTCGACGGCGATGTGGTGTTTCTAACCCCGCGCGAGCCGCGTCCTCGAGAAATCGTCGCCGCGCTGATCGATGGTGAATCGACGCTGAAGCGCTTTCTCGTCCAACACGGGCACGCCTTTTTGCGCGCGGAAAATCCGCGCTACCCCGACCTTCTCCCCGTGAATGAATTGCTCATCCAGGGCGTCATGGTCGGTTTGTTGCGACGCTCACCGGAGAGTTGAACCGATTCTTGGGCCATTTCTGTGCCCGCATTTTGAACCCGTCTTCCATCGTCTGCCCTCATGGCCTCCGCGCCGGACAAAATCCTCGCGTTGCGCGAACTGCTCGCTCAGCGCTTCCCGCAAGCCAGCGCGCCCGTGCGCGGACGCTGCGTGGCCACGGGGATTCCGGCGATCGATGACGTCAGCGGCGGCCTCCGAATCGGCGCCGTTACTGAAATTGTTTCCTCCGTTCCGAGCTCCGGCTGCATGCTTTTGCTCGCGCGCGTGCTCGCCGTCTGCCGCGCTCAATGCCTTCGCGTCGCATTGATTGACGGTGGCAATAGTTTCGATCCGCAGTCTTTTACCGGCGATGAGCTTGCTCACCTCGTCTGGATTCGCTGCCGCGATTTAAAACAGGTCATGCAGGTCGCCGATCTCGTAGCGCGCGACGCCAATTTTGGTCTCGTCGTTCTCGATGTGCGCCGCCAAACCGAGCGCGAACTGCGCCGCGAACCGCCCACCGGCTGGTATCGCCTGCAACGCGCCGCCGAGCAAAACGACTTGCCCCTGCTTATCGTCACGCCTTGCGCGATCGTTCCCAGCGCGCTCGTGCGTTTCGGGCTGAATCAATCGTTTCATTTAACCGATTTAGATGAGCCACGTAGATCTTTGGCGGAAGATCTGACGCTCGAACTTCATCGCCAGCGCCGGCAAATTGAACAGGAGGCAGTCTGATGTACGCGGTCATTTGGATTGGAAATTTTTCTTTGCAAGCCGTCGTACGCATTCAAAATCCGACCGCGGTTCAAACCCCTTTGGCTGCGGTGAATGGCGAAGCCAAGAAGCCGCTCATCATTCAGGTCAACGAAGCTGCCCAACGCTTCGGTGTCGAAGTGGGCATGACGCCGTCGCAAGGCCAAGCCCGCTGTTCGCACTTGGGTCTGTACGCGATCTCGGCGGCAGCCGATGCCGAAGCGCAAAATGTCCTTTTATCCTGCGCTCGCGATGTGGCCCCATTGCTCGAGGCGACCGGTCCGGGCATCTGCACGATCGAGGTCAGCGGGCTAGCCGCGGAAAACCGCTCGCGCGATCTAGCGCGCGCCTTGTGCCATTTGCGCACGCAAGGATTGGCCGCGACGGCGGGCATCGCTGCGACCCCGCTGCTCGCACTCTACGCCGCTCGCGAAACAACTTCAGTCCGCACAGTCGATCATGCGGCCGCTTTCTTGCACTCCCTGCCCTTGACCGTAGCCGAACCTCCGCCGGAATTAGCGCCGATTTTATCCGGATGGGGACTGACCACCCTGGGTCAATTAACCGCTTTATCCAAAGCCGATCTGGCGCGGCGACTAGGCTCGGCTGGTGCGGCTTTGTGGGATCGCGCGCGCGGCGGCGAAGCCCGTCCGCTCAATCCACATATCCCGCCTCCGGAGTTCGCAGCGTCGTTGGATCTTGAATACGAAATTGAAACGACTGAAGGGGTGCTGTTCTTGCTGCGCCGTTTTGTCGACCGGCTTGCGCTCGAACTACGCACCCAACATCGCGCGGCCGCCGAAATGACGTTGCGCTTAAAAATGGCCGACGGAACCGCGCACGAACGCAGCTTTCGTTTACCCGAGCCGAGCACGCACGAAGACATTTTATTTCGCACCCTCCACACCTATTTGGAGTCGTTGCAAACGGCCGCTGCGGTTGTGGGTGTTGCACTAGCCATCGCACCTGTGCGCCCTCTGGCGCGGCAACCCGGACTTTTTGAAACGGGGTTGCGCGATCCGCACGGTTTCGCGGAAACTTTGGCTCGCGTCTCTGCGATCGTTGGAAGCGATCGGCTCGGCACGCCGCATCTTGAAGATACCCATCGACCCGATGCCGTGGTGTTGACCGCGCCTTTGGCGGTCGTTCCGCCTGAAGAAAAACCGGGGGTGTGGCCGGCGCTGGGTCTACCACTACGTCGTTTTCGTCCGCCGTTGTCGGTTCACGTCGAGGCGGCAAACAATGGTCAGCCCGGATTTATCTCGGGCGGTGCGGTCCACAGTCCGATCGCGTCTATCCGTGGGCCTTGGCGCAGCTCGGGCGATTGGTGGAAACCAGAAAACTGGTCCCGTGAAGAATGGGACGTGGAACTCGCCGTTGGCGGAGTCTATCGCCTCGCCCGCATCGCTGCCGATTGGTATTTGGATGGCGAATACGAATGACTTCTCGCCGCCGCCTTTGAAAGAACGCGGTTAATTGAATCCTAGGCCCTCACAAACGCCGTCACGAAACCAAGTTTTTTCACGTGCGCTGCTTTGTTTTCTGACTGCCTCGAAAGATGAGCTACTTCGAACTTCACGCTCGTAGCGCTTACAGTTTCCTTCGTGGCGCATCAACCCCGCGGGATCTCGCCAAGGCCGCGTTTGACGCCAAATTGCCCGGGCTCGCGTTGCTCGATCGCGACGGAGTTTATGGTGCGCCGCAGTTGTATTCAGCGACTCGCGACAATGGCCTGCGGGCTCTGGTCGGCCTCGAGTTGACCCTGGAAGACAACTCCGTCGTTCCACTCCTCGCCGCAACGCGAACGGGTTATCAAAATCTTTGCCGGCTCGTCAGTGAAACCAAGCTCAGCGAAAGGTTCGTCACGCCAGAAAATGTGGAATTCAATCTCGATCCGCACGAACGCAAGCGACCTTGCTTCGCAAGTTGGTCTGAACTGGAGCGTTTCTCCGAAGGCTTGATCGCATTGACAGGCGACGAAGAAGGTCCCGTCCGCCGGGCCTGGCGCGAAAAAGGTGCGACTGCGGCGGAAACCCAATTGCAAAACCTGCTCAACGTATTCGGCCGCGACCGACTTTATCTGGAGCTGCAACGCCATCGTATTCGCGGCGAAGAGCGGGAGTTGGAATTTTTGACCACGCTCGCCGCCGCGAAAAAAATCCCCACGGTCGCGACGGGCGGCGTGACGTATGCGACCAAACCGGTCCGCGCTGCCGCCGACGTCTTCACCTGCTTGCGTTTGCATACTACGCTCGACGCGGCCGGTAAAAAATTAGCCGTCAACGACGAGCGCGAGATCAAGACCGCCGCCGAAATGAAGTCGCTTTTTCATCGCTATCCAGAAGCGGTTAAAAATTCGGTCCGATTAGCCGAACGAATCGAATTCACTTTAAAAGACCTCGGTTACCGTTTTCCGGGATTTGATGTCCCCGCCGGCCATGACATGAAGTCATACCTGCGGGAGCAAACCTTCGATGGCGCAAGAGAACGGTTAGGGAAAATCGACGCCAAACTCACGCGTCAACTCGAGACCGAACTCGCGCTGATCGATAAGCTCGGGTTCAACGGTTACTTTCTCATCGTGTGGGACATCTGCCGCTGGGCGCGTGAACGTGAAATTCTCGTGCAAGGCCGTGGCAGCGCAGCCAATAGCGCCGCCTGCTTTTGTTTGGGCATCACTGCGGTCAATCCGGTGAAGCAACGCCTGCTGTTCGAACGTTTTCTCAGTGAAGGCCGAGTGGGCGCGGACGGGCGTCCGTCTTGGCCGGACATCGATCTGGATTTTCCGAGCGGGGATCTGCGCGAAAGCGTCATCCAAGAAGTCTATCGCCGCTATGCGCCGCGAGGCGCAGCCATGACTGCGAATGTCATCACTTACCGCGGCCGCAGCACGGTCCGCGAGATCGGCAAGGTGCTCGGCTTCGGCGATGACTCGCTCGATCGTTTTTCAAGTCTCTACGCAAACGGCGATTTTCCACACACGCTTCAGCTCAGCCAGCAATTGGACATGTCGGGCATCGCAGCCACCCATCCGCGAGCGGGCGCGCTGGTCAGTTTGCACCGACAAATCTATGGTCTGCCTCGCCACCTCGGCCAACACTCGGGAGGCATGGTGATCTGTCAGGGCAATTTGGATACAGTGGTGCCGCTCGAACCCGCATCAATGCCCGGCCGTGTCGTTTGCCAGTGGGACAAGGACGACTGCGAAGATCTCGGGATCATCAAAGTCGATTTTCTCGGTCTGGGGATGATGGCGGTTTTGCAAGATTCTCTGACGTTGTGCGCGAAACGTCCGGATGGGCCATCGCGGCTGCATCAGATTCCACTCGATGATAAGGCGACTTACGAAACGATGCAGCGCGCAGAAACGGTTGGCGTTTTCCAAATCGAAAGCCGCGCGCAGATGGCCACGCTACCGCGGCTGCGGCCAAAAGAGTTTTACGATGTCGCGATTCAGGTGGCGATCGTGCGCCCCGGGCCAATCGTGGGAAACTTGGCGCACCCTTTGATTCGTCGCCGAAATAACCTAGAGCCAATCGAGTATCTCGATCCGAGCGTCGATCACTTGGTCAGGCCGATTCTCGAACGCACGCAAGGTGTGATTCTTTTCCAAGAGCAAATGCTCGAACTCGGTATGGTGTTGGCCAATTTCACTGGCTCCGAAGCCGAAGAGTTGCGCCGAGCGATGGGCTTCGCTCGTGACAGCTCTCGACTCGAAAATGCGTTGACGAAATTTGTCCGGGCCTTGCGCAAGGCCGGTCGCAACCAAGCCGTGATCGATAAACTTTCCGATGCGACATTGTCGTTCGCATCGTATGGTTTTCCCGAATCGCATGCGATCAGCTTTGGACTTCTCGCCTACACGAGCACCTGGTTGAAGGTGCATCGCCCGGCGGAATTTCTCGTCGGTTTGCTCAACAATCAACCGATGGGGTTTTATTCTCCAGCCACGTTGCTCCAGGACATGCGCCGAAAGAGAAATGTGAAAGCCAAGCCCGCTTGCGTGATCAATTCCGACTGGGTTTGCACAGTCGTTGACGATCGCACCATTCGCATTGGATTAAACTACGTGCGTGGCGTCCGCGAGGCATCCGTGCGAAAGATGCTCAGCGCGCGCCAAGAACGCGCCTTCCGTTCGTTGGGAGATTTTTTGCGGCGCACCGATTTTTCCGCGTCCGAAAGACGCGCCCTGGCCTCCGTCGGTGCGCTGAATGGATTAGCCGAACACCGCCGCGCCGCGCTATGGCAAGTGGAGGCGGCGTGGTCAAACGATGAGGAATTATTTCACCGCTTCGCCGCCGAGGACGAGGAGATGCTAATTCCCCTCGAACCGATGTCGCGTATGGAACGCGTCAATGCCGACTTCGCAGGCATGTCGATCACGACCGGCATCCATCCGATGGCCATGTTGCGCGAGCGCATGCCCGAAAACATCTGGCGTGCCGGCGATCTTACGCTGGCGGCCAACGGCGAACGCGTGACCATTGCCGGTTCGGTGATTTGCCGTCAGCGTCCCGGCACGGCCAAAGGATTTGTCTTCGTGAGTCTGGAAGATGAAACCGGGATTGCGAATGCGGTCGTGCCGCCCTCGACCTTTGAAAAACAGCGTCTTGTCATCACGCAAGAGCCGTCCCTCATCATCACGGGCAAGTTGCAAAACATCGCTGGCGTCATCCACATCCGCGCCGAAAAAATCCAAGCGCTCTCTGAAACCGCCCTCCCCGCTCAAGCCTCGCACGATTTTCGGTAAAAGCGCTTCTTGCGCGACGCAACAGCACTCACTGGGTCACCGCAAAATAGTCCCCTCGGGGCGGATTTTGCACCAGTTGCAGCACACTCATGATTTTCTCCCGCGGAATCACACTCGCCGCGCGTTGATGCGCCGAGATGCTGCTCCAAGTTTCGAGGATGACGAATCGCTGCGGGTCCCGTTCGTCGCGCAGTAATCGACAACCTTCGCAGCCCTCCGCTGTGCTCACGGCATCGATCACCTCCGTCAGAAATTTCGCCAAGGCATCGATCCGCTCGGGCTTTGCCGTGAAATAATTGAGTCGGGTGATAGACATATTTAACCTCAAAGATGAGCCATGCGTGCGACACTATCATCTAAAGCACTCCCCTAACTTTCCCGCCTTTGCTTCTTTTTCAAGGCAAAGCGCAGATTGCGACCAATCGCTTCGAACTGAGCTCCAAGCGCGACCGCAACTCTTCTCGCGCCAAAATTTGGTCTGCATCGATCGCATTGGTGGTCAATGGCAATCCCACACATGCCTCTTCGAGGACGTTGGCCGACATGGTGCGAAGCACCTCACGCAACGACTCCGTCGCAAAGTTCGATCCCCGTTCGGCTTTCACAATCACCACTCGTTTTTCCGCGAACGCGGGATCGCTCACCAGCCAATCCAACCCGTTCTTGAAACTGCCAGGAAGAGCGTGCGCATATTCTGGAGTCGAAATCAGCACGACGTCGGCTTGATGAATCGCTCGACGCCATCGGAGCACGCTTTCCTGAACCACATCGGTATCATCGTCCGGATTGAAATGGGGCAGTTGGCCAAGACCGTCGAAATTTTCCCTGACCCAGTCGTTTGGTAAAAGACGCACATAAGCCTGCAACATCGCGCGATTGGATGAACGCGGCCGCAGACTTCCAGAAACGGTCAAAACCTTCACGTGCTCAACGGATCAAGATTCTTCGGCCAAGTGCAAATCGAACCATGTCTGGATATCGTCCCGAGCCCCGAAACCGCGTTCGGCCTTGGCGTTCTTCAATTCCTCACTCCCTGAGTCGCGCCATCCGCGCTTGGACATGAATTGATTCCAAACGTCGATCTGGTCTTCCGTCGGGCGCACGCCGTTTTCGTAGCACCAGGCCAAGATCTCTTCGTCGGTGCCGCCACGCAGGACTCGCGCGACCAACTGATCGTAGTCGATGCTGAGAAAACGGCAGCACCGGGCGTCGAAGTGAGTCCGATTCGCCGTCCCCGTGAAGTAGTCAGCCGGCAATTTTCCCGCCGCTTTGAGTCGGATCTTATCCAACATCCGACCGAAGTAGACTAAACCGGAGACTTGGACGTAGTCGCTATGCAGACCAGGAATTTTCATTCGAACGGTTTGCCTAAAATTCACGGCGTCCGCCATTCGATTTTTATCGCAACGGATACAGCAGCCTAAAATTTCTCGGTACAGTCGCCCCCTAACGGATCAAGGTGAGTCAAACCAACTCGTCCAACGACCGGATCGTCACGTCCTGCCCCCAATCGACTGAATCCCCTTGCCGTCTCAACAAGAGCGCGCGGCATCCGATCGCTCGCGTTGCTTCGACGTCTTTCCGTTCATTCCCAACATAGCTCATTTCGGTGGGTTCACAGTCCAGTCTTTGAGCCAGCGCTTGGAGCGTTTGGATCGACGGTTTCCGAAATCCGACATCACGCGAGGTCAAAAGATTATCCGCGAAGCTTGCCAGTCCTGCGCTGCGCAAATCTTGAACGACCAACTCCGTTGGCATTCCATAAGGGACATCCGAAAACAAGCCGATTCGATATCCAGCCGCAGTCAGACGATCAGCGTTCTCAGCGTGTCGGGAAAGCAGCGCAGCGATTGTTGAAAAACAGAAAAAAACACCCTTGCCGCTTCGGCTTCGTTCCATCCTCCATCGAATCCGAAAATATTCGCAATGCGCGTAGCAATCTCCTCGAACCGCACTTCCGCTACGCGCGGGTGAATTCGAGTGTTAAAACGTTTCAGGCGGGCGTCGGCCTCGGCCATTTGGCCGGCATCCGGTCTGACGCTCCAAGCGTTGGCCAGAGCGTTCAAAGCTTCCGGATAATAGCTTTCCCAACTCAGCGGAATTCCGGCGTACTCCAGCAAGGTATCTCCGACGTCGAATCCGATGCACCGAGCCGAAGTAACAGACATCTTCCGCCAATCGCCTCAACTGAGCGCTGAGTAAGACTTTTTCTCGGGGCCGTTTTCCGATCCAGAGAAACTTCCCTGTGACGGCGTAGATGAATTCTCTGACGGCGGCTTCCCACTGCATTTGATCAGGTGGTAGACCAAGAGAAAAAGTTCAATCGCGATCGGTCCAACACAGACGACGCGGAAAAGCTTCAAGGCAGACAAATGCAGAAGGTAGCTAATCAAGAACTGTGTCGCGAAAAAGATGCCGAGTAACATCACGAGGATTTCGCGCTTCGCCAAACGATGTTCCGCGACCATCAATTTATCCACGCTGGGAATAATCGAAAGGAATCCCACAACCCCGGCCAAGCAGCGCAAAATCGGAATGGTTAAGAGACGAATGGTCGCCCAGACGGCCGTTCCGGCGCTAATCCCCCGGACAAGCTTGATCAAAATGGTCCCTAAAACGGTCAAGGCCGCTCCGCACGGAAAGACCGCGAGGAGAAGGATCAAAAGGGTCACGCCATTGCGAACGGCCGGTTTCATCGGGTTAACGTCTGGTGATGAGTCACGAGAGCTAAAACGTTGCGTGATCGAGCGCTGGCCTTTTCGGGGTGAGAGGCGGGGCGACACGGCATTCATGATTTAAACCCAATCGAGCACGAGCAAAATCGGCGAGGCGCCGAGAGCCTGCCTTGGGTCGCGAATCTGGAGACGACCGCGTGCTGTCGTCTCCCGCTGAGACCGAGAAAGCCTCCATTGGCTAGAAGGAACGAGCCAATCGCGTTGTTTCGTCGGCTCTCCGTTGGAGCCGACGATGCCCTCCCGCTTCGATCCAGTTAACTTGCGCTCATGCCGGCAGTCACCATCCAACTGATACCAAATCGATCCTTCAGCATGCCGAAGCAGGAGGACCAAAACGTTTTGGCAAGCGGCATCGTGACGGCACCACCTGCGGCCAATGCGTCGAAAATGCGGTGAGCATCAGATTCGGTCGGCACAGTCAGGGACAAAGAAAAGCCCTCGAACGACGCCTTCTCCTCATTGCCGTCCGAGGCCATGAGGATATTATCGCCGATCCGAAACGTGGCGTGCATCACTTTATTTTCGAATCCGGCAGGCAGTGAGCCTGGCGGCGGGGGCTGCGGACCTTCGTTAAAGCGCTTAATGAAATCCACCTTTGCGCCTAAACTTTTCTGGTAAAAGGCCAATGCTTCATCGCAACGACCGTTGAAGAACAGATACGGTTGAACAAGAACTTGGGACATAGCTGGAGCGAAACCCGTTTATTCTAAACTGCAATCGTGGTTTGCTTTCGTCGCATCGCCTGCGTCAGCGCGAGGCCCAAAAGCAATTCAAGGATTTGTTGTTACGAGCCGCGCGATTGGCTTGGCCAGGACCCACAGGATGATTCCAGCAATGACCGGCCAAATCAAAGCCGGCAAAACGGAGGCCGGCCCATGCACGATCAATGCGGAAAGCAAGAAAGCATATAAACCGGACAACACTATAAAGACTGACCAAAGTCTTATAGCGACGACCACAATAACATAGAGATTTTGCGTCATGGGGAGGGATAATGAATAAGGGCCGATTGACCTTCCTGCTCGCTGAAGGTAACGCGCTTCCCATCGATGCGGAGGTTAGAAACCCCCGCTCAGGCTATCCGGTTTTTCCTGGTGGTTCAGCCATGCGGCGCATTTCGCGGAAGAAACGCGCGCGAAGGTCGTTCCGCCAGGTAATGACTTCAGCGCCCCGTGCTTGATTTCATTTCGCGACCCTCAGCGTCGAAAATCACTTCCTGTCCGTGAAGAACATAACGGTTCTTCAAAGAGAATGTATCGTCAGCGCTATCGATGGAGCCATCGACTTCTACCATGCCTTTACTCACCTGATGGACATAGGCGGAAAGAGGACCGGAAATCACGCCGGTGTTTGGATCGATATGGAATGCGACCGGTTTCCCGCCATTTTCGAGCATCACTTGCTGCGCGGCCGATCCGATTTGTCGAGCATCGTTCTGCATCGCCTTATGGAGACTCGCCTCACGCACTTTTTGGAACGCGGGAATCGCCATCGCGGCTAATAGCCCAACAACCACGGTGCTAAAAATAGATAGATAACCCAAAATGAATCCCGCCATCGCTAGTCCTGCGCCCTTCAATCTTCGATCCGATCGAATTTTCGCATAAGACATGTGGCCAAAGACAATCGCCAGGACGGTGGGGACTACCAGAATGGCGGTGCAGATAAAGCTGACGATACCGAGAACGAGCGCGGCAATAGCCATGCCCGACGTTTTCTGCTCACCGGCCAATGGCGGAGGGGTCGCTTCTAGAGGGGTATTCATCATACGGCCGTGACGATACCTAACGCCGAAGATGAGTGAAGCTTTATCTGGAATAGCCTTCTTTGACTCGCGGATGTGTATTCACGAAAGTCGTCAGCCCTTCGCCGGAGTCCGCAAGCCTCTTCATCGTTTCGAGATTCTCAGCGCCGATTCGACGAGAGCTGTATTCGTAGAGTTTGCCGCCATGAAATCGCAACTTTATCCAGTCCGACCCGTATTCATAGCCGGTCACGCCCGAGTCGCCACTTCGACTTCGATAGGCTCTCATCATTCTAATAAACTCGTACGAATCGTGAGCCGCTCAGAAATATAAGCGGGACGGCGCAGAGTCGCCGTCCTCGCTAACGAGCCTACGAGGAGCGCACGCCTACTTCGCTCCGCCAATATAAGAAACTCGCCAGAGCGTATTGTTGGAATCGTCCACGACCAGCAGGGCTCCATCGTGGGCGACCGCTACGCCTGAAGGACGGCCCCAGACGTCGTGATTGTTGATGACGAAACCGGTGAGAAAATCCTCATAGCTGCCGGTCGCGTGACCGTCCTTGAAGCGTACCCGAACCACCTTGCTGCCGGTGCGGATGCTGCGGTTCCACGATCCATGCAAAGCAGCAAAGGCATCGCCATGATAATCCGACGGGAAAGCAGACGCACCGTTGGCCTCGGGATAAAATACCATTTCCAGCGACGCGGAGTGTGCCTGGATCAGCACATCCGGCACGATCGCTTTGCCCGCTAGATCAGGACGCTCGCCGGCGTGTCGCGGGTCCTCGTGGTTACCCAAATAATACCAGGGCCAGCCATAGTATTTACCTTGCTGAACATGCGTTATATAATCCGGAACAAGATCGTCACCTAAACCGTCGCGCTCGTTCGTCGACACCCAGAGTTCTCCCGTGGTGGGATTTATCGCAATACCGACGGGATTGCGAATACCGGTTGCGAAGGTGTGCAGTGGGGTGTGACCTTCTGGATCCGTGACGAGAACATTTGCGCGATTGCGCTCTGGCCCCCAGGCGGCACCGAAGCCCTGGGATGCCTCCCACTTTTGGGCGTCCTCAACTGACTTCTTACTCATCTCTTCTGCGACGTTCGAGCCAGAGCCGACCGCGATATAAAGCAGTTTGTCGTCGGACGAAAAGGCGACGTCCCGGGTCGTATGTCCTCCAGTGGTGTCGGAAAGTTTATCCACAATGATTTCGGCTTCACCGCGGGCCTTCAGATCGCCACTTTGATACGGGAAGCGCACGATCGAGTTGCGATTGGCAACATAAATATACTTGGGCTCTCCGTGCGACGGATAGAATACCATGCCCCAAGGTCCCACGAGATCCGATGCAAAAATCTCGTCCTTCTCCACCTTTTCAGAGCCGTCCGCGGCACGGAGCACGCGAATCCGGCCGGCGCTGGATTCAGTGATGAAGATGTCACCATTCGGGGCCACACGCACGGAGCGGGGTCCAACCAAATTTGCCGACATCAATTCAACCTTGAAACCATCGGGGACCGCGAGATGAGCACCGGCTGGTCGATCGACTGTGCGAGCGCCGTTTCCAGCGGACTCCGTCGCGAACGGTGCGGGGAGTTTATCGATGTCGACGTGGTGAGTCACTCCCGGTTGGTCATTCCGCCAATCGCCCGACTCGGCGCGAACGGCGAGAGGCGCCTCGCCAGAGGGGACGTTGCTCGATGGGCGTGACGCTCTCCGTTCGGCATGGAGTGTCTGCAGATAGGCCACGACGTCCGCGCGATCCTGATCGTTCGGCAGCGCTACGACCATGGCTGTGCCTGGGACGAGCGCCCCGGGATTTTTCAGAAAACTATCCAACGTGTGCGCATCCCATGTGATGTTGGAACGCTGTAACGCTTTCGTGTAGCCGAAATTTTCCAGCGTAGCGGCCCGCCGACCGACGACACCGGCGAGCAAAGGTCCCTGCCCCGCGGAGCCGAGCTGCGCTGTCGTGGTAGCATGACAAATCGCGCAACTTTGTTGAAAAAGGACCTTGCCGTGGTCCGCGTTACCCGAGGCAAACGCGGCGGACGCGCCGCCGAGCAACAGCGAAATCAAACTAAATGAACGAACACGAAAGGGTCTGAGGTAACCGGGGGTCGCAGATGTATTCATGACAATACTACCACACAAACCCCTCGGCGAAAATTGGCAACCGATCAGGCAGCCATTTCATTAGACAAAACGAGCGAGCGCCCGCCGTTAAAACGCAGCGATTTTTGTCTGCATTTTGCAAAATCGCGCGGGGGGTTCGCGGCGCTTTGGATAGTGCCGCAGTTAAAACAAAGCTCCTGAGCGCAGGACGCCGAGATCATCTGGGGCGGACAAGAATGTCCGTTCCCAGCAGCAAGACTTCGTTTTCCTCTAGTGCTTGAAGTGACGGATGCCGGTAAAGACCATCGCCATGCCGCGCTCGTCAGCGGCCTTGATGACCTCGTCGTCTCGAACCGACCCGCCCGGCTGAATCGCGGCGGTCGCCCCCGCATCGGCCGCGGCGATCAGGCCATCGGCAAATGGGAACAGCGCTTCGCTCACCACGACGGAACCCTTCAAATCCAACTTCGCTTCGCTGGCTTTCCAAACCGCGATGCGCGAGCTGTCGACGCGTGACATCTGGCCCGCGCCGATGCCGAGAGTCTGCTCGTTTTTGCAATAGACGATCGCGTTCGATTTGACGTGTTTACAGATGCGCCAGCCGAACATCATCGTCGCCCACTCCGATTCGGTGGGCTGACGTTTCGTCACGACTTTGAAATCGCGCTGATTGCCGAGGAGCTTATTGCGGTCTTGCACAAGCACGCCACCAACCACGGAGCGAACATCGAGCAAGGAATCCGTCCCCAGACCTTCTTTCGCGATCATCAGGCGCAGGTTCTTTTTCTTGGCAAAGATACTCAGCGCTTCATCGCTGAACCGCGGAGCGATGATCACTTCGGTAAAAATTTCACTGATCACTTTGGCCAGCGAAGCTTCAAGCGTGCGATTGACGACGATGATTCCGCCGAAAGGCGCCTGACGATCGGTCGAGTACGCTTTTTCCCAAGCGTGATCGAGCGTGTCCGCGCTCGCGACGCCGCACGGGTTGGTGTGTTTCAAAATCGCCAGGGTCGGTTTTTCGAATTCGCCGATCAGGTACGTGGCGGACGTGATGTCCAAAATATTGTTATAACTAAGTTCCTTGCCCTGGAGCTGTTGATAATGCTCGTTGAACGTACCATAGAGCGCCGCTTTCTGGTGCGGGTTTTCGCCATAGCGCAGCGATTGCGCCTTCTTATACGAAAGCGAAAACGTTTCCGGAAAACCGGAGAGTGCGGCGAGATCGGGTTCGGTGGCCTGCGATTCGAGATAGCGCGCAATCGCGGCATCATACGTCGCGGTGCGTTGAAAGACTTTCAACGCAAGCTTTCGGCGCAGCGTTTTCAATTCGGCCGGTTTCTCGAAAGCTTGAAGGACGGCATCGTAGTCCGACGGATCGCAGACCACCGTCACATCTTCGTGATTCTTCGCGGCACTGCGCAACATCGACGGTCCGCCGATATCGATGTTTTCGATCGCGTGTTCGAAGTGCACGTTTGGCTTCGCGACGGTTTCTTCGAACGGGTACAAATTGACGACAACGAGATCGATCAGTGCGATGCCGTTGGCCTTCGCTTGCGCGAGATGATCCGGTTTATCGCGACGGCAGAGAAGACCGCCGTGGATCTTTGGGTGCAGCGTTTTCACGCGGCCTTCCATGATCTCAGGGAAACCCGTGTGCTGGCTAACCTCCGTGACCGGCAGACCGCGGTCGGCGAGGAGCTTCGCCGTTCCACCAGTCGAGAGGAGGCGATAGCCGAAACGCTGAGTTAGCGCGGTGGCGAATTCGACCAAACCTCGTTTGTCACTCACGGAGAGCAGAGCGAGCTTTTCCATAAGAGGCGTTTGTGCGGCTCGACAAAAACACTGGCAAGCACGTTGTGCGACGCCCTTGTGCCGTCGCCGACTTTTTTCTTTTGCGAGCTGGCGAAACGCGCGCCTGCTGCCACCTTGGCTCGCATGAGCATGACGTGGTTAGCAGACGTCGAACCAGAGACTGCGTGGGCCCACCACGCTTGGACCGAATTTGGCAAGAGCCAGCTCGGCCCCCGCACGCTGGCGATCCTACCGCTCTTCGGATTTGCCGAGCATGGCCTCGGGTTGCCACTCGATGCCGAGGAGATTCTCGGCAGCGCGGTGCTCAGAGCCGCAGCGGTCGCGGCGAAAAGTGCAGGGACGCTGCGCGTGCTTCCACCTTTGCGCTTTGGAGTCGCGCCCTACCCCAGTGGATTTTTCGGAATCGATGCGGAAACCCTGCGCGATTTGATTTTAGAAATAGCTGATGGCGTGAAGCGCGCGGGTTGTGCGAAATTGGCCTTCTTCATTACGAGTCCGTGGAACGTCGAAATCATCGACACCATTTCCCGCGACGTGCGCGAGGTTCATGGTTTGGAAACGTTTTATCTCCCGCTCGCCGGACTCGGTTTGAATTTCCAACCCGCGAGTGAAGATCGCGCCAAGACTCAAGCGGCGATCGCAAAAATCTTGGGGCAACCAACATCTCCTGTTTCTCGCGACAGTGAGCAACGCGACCCCGATTTTCGTCCCGGTCACTTTGCGTGGCCCGGACCGCTTCCACGCGGTGGCGCCCCAGTCGATGGAGCTGCTGCAGCCAATGCAGCCGCAGCGAAACTCGCCCAGGCGTTGGTGGAGATTTTTCAATGGCCAGACCAACTCGCTGCCGGGGCCCGCGCGAGCGCGGGGAAAATCGGTTTCTTTCCCAACTCCGCGAGCCCGATATCGGCCAAGCCCAAGGTTACGTCGAGCGTCGCCCTTGAAGGTGATGCTGCCGCGGCTTTCGTGGCCGAGGCGCGAATCTACCCAGACGGTTTCCGCCGTCGCTATCTTCCTTCGCTCACTCTCGACGAACTGGAAAAGATTCCTGACAAGAACGCGGCATGGGTCATCATTCCCATGGCGGCAATCGAACAACATGGCCCGCACCTGCCGGTCGGCGTCGATGCTCACCTCGGTCACGCGTGGGTCTCGCAGACGCTGGCGCTGTTCCCCGCCGGGGCACCGATCTACGTCGCGCCAGCCATCACGTTTGGCAAGAGTAACGAGCACGTCGGGTTTTCCGGAACCGTGTCTGTCTCTGGAAACACGTTACGACGGCTTTTGCTCGCAATCGCGACTCAACTTCAGGCGTTAGGTTTCCGGCAAATCGCGGTGCTGAGCAGCCATGGCGGCAACACCGCGATGGTGCTGCATACGTTGCGCGAAATCCAGACGACGCTCGGTTTGCGCGCTGGCTTGCTCGGTCAGCCGTACAAGCCGGACGTTTCCGCGCAAGAAGCTGAAATGGGCTTTCACGCCGGCGAATGGGAAACGTCGCTCATGCTCGCGATCGCCAGCGATCTCGTGCGCATGGACCGCGCCGTTTGTGAATTTCCCGCTCAGCGCGAAGAGCTCGGCCTCCTTCGACTCGATCACGGCGTGGCCAACGTATCCTGGATGACCGCGGATATTTCCAGGAGCGGTGTGATGGGCGATGCGACGGCCGCAACCGTTGAAAAAGGAGAACGGTGGCTGCGAGCCGGCGCTGAAGCGCTCGCGAAGAAGCTCTTGGATTTAGAAAAAAGTTAACCCGCGGAGACGCGCCGTGGAAGACGCGCCGCTAATCGGTTCATGCCGTCCACTTGAAGATCGTCGTGCTATAGGGAGGCAGAGTGATTTCGACACTTTGCGACTGGCCATCGGCGGGCACGTCTTGCGCTTCGACCCCGCCGCCATTCCCAATTCCGCTTCCACCATAATACGCACTATTTGTATTCAAAACTTCCTTCCAAAGGCCCCTACGCGGGACACCAATGCGGTAATTGGAACGGACGACTGGCGTGAAGTGACAGACCACGACGAAGAGCGTCATTTCAAAGGGATCCAGCCGTAGAAACGCGATCACACTGGCTTCACTATCGTTGCACGCAACCCAGCGAAAGCCCTGCGAGTTGAAATCGTTCCGACTCAATACAGGCTCGTCTTGATAGAGCTTGTTGAGATCTTTCACGAGCAGACGAATGCCCTCGTGATCCTGATATTGTCGCAAATGCCAATCGAGGCTGGCGGCATGGTTCCATTCGCGCGATTGCCCAAATTCGCTGCCCATGAAGAGCAGTTTCTTGCCCGGCCAGCCCCACATATAGCCATAGAGAGCGCGGAGATTCGCCGCTTTTTCCGGGATGTGGTATGGCCCCATCTTAAGCAGCATCGACGCTTTTCCGTGGGTCACTTCATCGTGGGAAAACACACTGACGAAGTTCTCCGAATACTGGTAGAGCATCGCGAACGTGATGTCGTGCTGATGCCATTTCCGGTGGACCGGCTCCTTTTGGAAGTAACGCAGGGTGTCGTTCATCCAGCCCATGTTCCACTTGTAGTCAAAGCCGAGCCCGCCGTCTTTAGTCGGCCGGCTTACGCCCGCAAATGACGTCGACTCCTCGGCGATCATCAGACCACCGGGAAAATATTGGTGAACGAGGTCGTTCGTCGTGCGCATGAAGTCGATCGCTTCAAGGTTCTCACGACCGCCATATTTGTTCGGAATCCATTCCCCCTCTTTGCGAGAGTAATCGAGATAAAGCATCGAAGCCACCGCGTCGACCCGCAGGCCATCGATGTGATAACGGTCAAACCACGCGAGCGCGTTTGCCACGAGGAAACAACGCACCTCGTTGCGACCGTAATTGAAAATCAGCGTGCCCCAATCCATGTGGGCGCCCTGGCGCGGATCAGCGTGCTCGTAGAGGTGGCTGCCATCAAACTCGGCTAGAGCAAAAGCGTCGCGCGGAAAGTGTCCGGGCACCCAATCGAGAATGACACCAATATTTTTCTGGTGAAGATAATCGATGAAGTACGCGAAATCCGCGGGCGAGCCATACCGCTGGGTCGGCGCGTAGTATCCGGTGACCTGATACCCCCAGGATCCGTCGAAGGGGTGTTCGGCCACCGGCATCAGCTCGATATGAGTGAAGCCCATTTCCAGCACGTAATCCGCAAGTAATGGCGCAAGTTCGCGATAGGTGAAACGTTGCTGAGCGTCTTCAACCTTCAGGCGCCACGACGACAGATGCACTTCGTAGATCGAAATCGGCTGATCCAACAGTCCCGCGCGGGCCTGACGTTTTTCGATCCAGGCCGTGTCGTTCCATCTGAAATGAGCCACGTCACAAACGATTGACGCATTGTTCGGCGGCGCTTCGAAAAATGTGCCGTACGGATCGGTTTTGAGGCGCAGGGTCCCCTGGCGATCGTAGATCTCGTATTTATAAACTTCCCCCTCGCGCAGACCGGGAATGAAAACTTCCCACACACCCGAGGCGCCCAGCGGACGCATCGGATGATAACGGCCATCCCAACGATTGAAATTGCCGACGACGGAAACCCGCGCGCCGTTCGGCGCCCAAACCGCAAACGAAACGCCGGGCACTCCATCAATGACGCGAATGTGAGCGCCTAATTTGTCGTAAACCCGATGGTCGTTCCCTTCGTTGAAAAGGTAGACATCCAGTTCGCTGAGCGTCGGCAGAAACGAATAGGGATCGTAGAATTGCCGGATCTCGCCGTTGTACTGGGTCGCTTTGAGTTGATATTTGAAAACGGCACTCCGTTGGGGAATGTGAACCTCGAAAAAACCTTCTGGCGCGAGCTGCTTCATCGCGAAGCTTTCGCCGGTCGCAAGATCGATCACGGCGCATTGCGCGACATCGGAGGCAAAGGCGCGCACCACCAGCCCTTTCTTGTCGCCGCTCAGCACGTGCATGCCGAGGAGGTCGTGTGGCTGCCCGTTTTTAGCTTCGACGAAAGACGTCAGTTCTTTTTTCGAGATAAGCACAGTAGAAAGAGTTACGCACAACATGCCGAGCGAACGCCAATTTGCTAGCCTCCAGTTTTCCCAAGTTGCCTTGGGGAAAAAGAAGGGGGAGGGAGAAGCCTGAAAGGCTGAAGGCTGAAAGGCTGAAAGGCTGAAAGACTGAACGCGAGTCAACGTGGCTGATCAGGAATCGCTTGATGACTCACGGGCACGTGCGCGCAGATTGCAGCCCCAAAGAGCAGCACACGATCGGCCCTATCCTCTTGCCGCTCTTCAGCCTTCAGCCCTTCAGCCTTCAGCCTTTTCCTACCCTGTATTCTTCAATCCTCCACTGATTCCGTTGATCGTGAGTTCGATCACGGCGCGGGTGGCCTCTTCTTCGTCTTTCGGCAGTTTGCCGGAGCGGAGGCGTCGCATCATCTCGACCTGAATATAGTTTAACGGGTCGATATAAGGGTTTCGCAGCTTAACCGAGTTCAACAACACAGGCTCATTCGCGAGCAGTTGTTTTTCTCCTGTCACTGTCAAAACCGCTTCCTCGGTCAGCGCTAATTCGGCTTCGAGGAGACTCAGGACTTTTTGGCGAACGCCAACGTTGTCGACGAGGTTCGCGTAGAGTCGGGCGATCGGGAGATCGGCTTTCCGAAGCGTGAGTTGGGCATTGTCGATCAGCGTCTGAAAAAACGGCCACTCCGCGTACATCTTTCGCAGAAGTTTTTTGCCGTTCGGACCCTCCTTGAGCATGGCGCTCAGGGCGGTGCCCAGGCCGAACCAACCAGGGAACACGAAGCGGCTCTGCATCCACGAAAAAACCCAGGGAATCGCCCGCAGGTCTTCGACTGACTGCGTGGCTTTGCGAAACGTCGGACGCGAACCGAGTTTCAAATTGCTGATCTCATCAATCGGTGTCGCCTGCTTCCAAAATGTGAGAAAATCAGGGTCCTTGTGAACGGCATTTTCATACGCGTGGAAGCCGGCATCCGACATGGTTTCCATCGCGGCGATCCACTCCGCGGATACATCCTGCTTATGTTGCGCGGCGTGCGTGCCGAGCAGAACTCCGTAGGCCATTTGTTCGAGAATGCGGTGAGCCAGATCCCGATCATGATACCGCGTCGAAAGGACTTCGCCCTGCTCCGTGACGCGAATCGACCCATCCACCAGTCCGACCGGTTGCGCCAAAATCGCGCGGGCCGCCGGGCCGCCGCCACGAGCGATCGAACCGCCGCGGCCGTGGAAAAGCGTCAGTTTCACCCGGTGATCCTTACAGACCTGCGTGATCGTTTCTTGCGCCTTGTAGAGAGCCCAGTTTGCGGTGAGATAACCACAGTCCTTATTCGAGTCCGAGTACCCGAGCATGACATGTTGATGGCGCTGATGCTTCTCGAGCGCGCGCGCGTAGGCCGGATTGGTGAAAACCGAAGCGAGAATTTGCGGCGCGCGATTCAAGTCGTCGAGCGTCTCGAAGAGCGGCGAAATCTCCAAATCGGCCCCGGTCACCTTCATCAGATAGGCGACCTCGAGCAGATCCGACACTCCGTCGGTCATACTGATAATATAGATGCCCAGGGCATCCGCGCCGAACTTCTCCATCGCTTCCCGCGCAAGCCGCAGCGGATCGAGAACGTTGCGCGTCGCCGACGAAAAGTTGGCGACGACCGAGGCCGACAACTCCTTCGCCGATCCGAGCGTACTCGTCAGCAGAGCGATTTTCGCTTCTTCGCCGAGCTTCGCGTAGTCGGCGCGCCCGAGCAATTCTGCGACAGCGGTCTCGTGATGAGCCGAGTGTTGGCGAAGATCGAGTCGCGCGGTGTGCAAACCGAAGACGTCAACTTGCTGCTGCAAGGTTTTGATCTCCCCATCAAGCAAGATGGCTCCGCGTCCCGCGGCCAAGTTATCCTCCATCACGGTCAGGGCTTCTTTCACTGTCGATGACCGCAGGCAATTTTCCGCGCTGGTCGCAGCCAGCGTCGCTTCGTCTTTCACTTCCGTCGCGGCCTGCTCGAGACGGCTTCCGAGCACGGCCAAAACCTGGCGGTAAGGTTCGTGCGGATACCGTTTTAGAATATAGTCCGCCTGCGCCGCGAAATTCCGATTCTCGCGCAAAAACCGCTTCAGCGCAGGTTGCACGCGGTCGCGGCGATCGGAAATCGTGAGGGAATGGGCCAGCTCGCCCGCGTTGTGCGACAATTTCTCCGTCGCCAGACGGCGATGCAACAAGAGGACTTGGGCCGTGACCTGGGCGGTGACGTTCGGATTGCCATCGCGGTCCCCGCCAATCCACGAGCCAAACGTGAGCCAACGCTTCGGCGCTTTCACGTCGGGATAGTGCTGCTTCAAGGCTCGCGCCATGTCCGAATATAACTCCGGCAGCGTGTCGAAAAGCGTGCTGTCGAAATACCAAAGCCCCGTGCGAGCCTCATCGGTCACTTCCGGGCGTTCGGCGCGGGAACGATCGGTCAGCCAAAGCGATGCGACCTCGCGTTCCACGTAAGCAGGATCTGAATACGCGAGCCCTTCATTTTCCGGAGAAACGCGGCGGCGCAGCACATCCGCGAGATGCTGCAATTTAGCCAATAGCGTGCGCCGCTTGGACTCGGTCGGGTGCGCCGTGAAAACGAGCTCAATCGAAAGGCGATCGACCAGGGCCTGCATCTCAGACGCGCTTACGCCCCGGTTTTTCAATTCGACGATGGCGGCCTCAATCGACTCGCGAATCGGTTTCCCGTCTTGGCTTTTCGGAGAAGCGCCCATTCGCGCGGCGCGTCGACGACGCAGCAATAAAATCCGGAAATTTTCTTCAGCTAAGTTAACTAGCTCAAAGTACAGCGTGAAGGCCATTGCCTGGTTGAAGGCTTCCGCTGGCGTCAGCTTATGGACCACTTGGGCCAACTTCTCCGCAGCGGCGGTGTCGCCCACCCGACTCGCCTTGGCGAGCGTGCGGAGCTTTTCGACCGTCTCGAACGTCTCCTGGCCTTCCAGTTTGGTGATAACCTGTCCAAGTACCGAACCGAGCGTGCGAATTTCGGTTCGAAGTTGAGAAAGTTCCTTGAGGGCGGTCGAAGTGGATCGAGCGGAAGAGTCGGCCATGAGAGCGCGGAGACCATGCACTCGGTGTGCCAGCGCGCAAAGCGAAAACTTCAGTGAAACGGGCGGCGTAGGAGCTTGCCTGCGGCCCGCGGGGCTTCTTTGCTTCGCTGCCTGTGACCCGACGATTCTCCCTCTTCCTGGCGGCTGGCGCGCTCGCCTTCGCCGCTCAAGCCTACGGTGCGCCCGCTGCTCGGCCGGAACTTGGGGCCGATAATCAAGACGTGGACCCGAAGACCGGCGACGTGGTTTTCACAGGACACGCTCACCTGACCTGGGTCGACAGCACGGGAGCCAAGTCGCTCGTAGTCGCGGACGAAATTCGCTACAATATGCACGACAAGATGGCCAAGGCAAAGGGCCATGTGTCGGTCACGCGCGGGCCGCAGCGTTTATTGTCGGACGACCTGCTCTATCGTTTCGATGAGCAGACTTTGATCGTTAACAACGCGCGGCTCGGCGAATACCCGCTGTATATTTCTGCGGTCAAAATTGTCGCGAACCGAAAGCAGATCGTCGCCGATCACGCCAAGCTTTCCTATAGCGAACCGGACTCCCTGGCCCCGAGCGTTGCTGCCGGCAAGATCACTTACGCGCCGAATCAAACCGTCGTCGCCGAACAAGCGCGTATTGGCGTCGGCACTACGGTTCCGCTCTCCCTTTCCCGCATCCAACAAAATGTGCAGGAACCGATCGTTTCCACGGTGGATCTTGAAGTTGGGTACCGGTCCTCGCTTGGAGCCAGCCTCGCGGTCGGTGCGCTCGCACCGGTGTACGACGGAGTGAAACTCGGCGGCAATGCGGCGATCTACACCAGTCGCGGCGTGCTGATCGGCCCCGCCGGCAACTACGATCTCGACTGGGGCGATCAACAGATTTTCGGCAGTTTCCGCTCGGGCTATATTCACGATTATGGCGAGCGTCTGAACGACGTGCTCGATCGGCCGATTGACATGAATCGCGGCTATTTCGAGTGGAATCATCACCAAGACGTCAACGAGAACGTCACGTTCTTCGGGCAACTCCGCTACTGGAGCGACTCGGCCGTGGTCCGCGATTTTATCCCGGACGAGTTTTATCGGACGCAGACTCCCGACACATTTTTCGAAGGCCAGTATACCGCGAAAAATTACGTCGTTTCATTCTTCACTCGCGTGAATCCGAATGATTTCGCTATCATCCAGCAGCGTCTGCCGGAACTGCGCTTCGATCTGGTGCCAACGCAGATTGGGCTCGGCATTTCTCAGCGGCTAGAAATGTCTGCCGCCGTTCTGCGACAAAGTGCGATTCTCGATCAACCGGCACTCAGCAGCACCCGCTTCGATGCGTTCTATGGCTTGGAACGCCCCTTTTCCCCCGAGAAATGGTTTACCTTCACTCCGGTGGTGGGCTCTCGCCTGACGTATTACGCCCACACGCTCGACGACCGCTCCAACTACACGCGAGCCCTGGGCGAAATCGGTTTCGACGCCAATCTCCAGATGAGCGGCCTCTACGATATCCAAAGCGCGCAGTGGGATATCGATGGCATCCGCCACCTGCTGACGCCCAAGGTTTCGTATCGCTACGTTCCTGACGCGGACAAAGGCCAGGCGTTCATTCCCGATATCGACCGCACCGTCTTCACCACGTACTTGCAGCCGCTCGAACTGGGCGATCAGCGCAATATCGATCAACTCCACGCGACGAACACGCTCCGTTTCGAACTGGATAACGATTTTCAGACCCGGGATCATCACTACGGCTCGCGCGATCTTTTCACCTTCAACGTCGCCGCCGACTTCGAGTTCCATCGCGACCCAGGCCAGCACAACTTGGCCGTGCTCCAAACCGAAGCGGCCTTCATGCCCGCCGACTGGGTGCGAATTGATTTTTACGACAACATCGATCCGAACAATTTCTCGGTTAACGAACTCAACACCGGTATTCGAATTTTGGATTCAGATCGCTGGTCGATCCGTTTCTCAAATCGCTATCTGGCCCGCCAGATCCAGGAATACGTGATCGACGGCCGCTATCGCTTCAACGAGGCCTATCAAGGCTTCACGCGGATCGACTTCGATTCGTTGCAAAACCGCTTCGTCGAACGCACGTTCGGGATTCGGCAAAACATTCGCAACCGCTGGGCGATCGACTACGCGGTCTCTCTCTATTCAGGCCGTTCCCGCGAGAGTGATTTCGGCCTCTCCCTTCGCCTGATCCTGATCGGCTTGTAGTGGATTTGTGGAGACACGCAGCGGCAGCCAACTTCGGACCTTCGCCCACCTTTTAGCCGGGCTTCAACCGCACCTGCGCACCGACCAGAATCTGCCTGCGCGGATTCAAAAAACGCTCGCCGCGGAGAAACGCTTCGGTTCCCGCGACCGCCGATTGTATCGAGAACTACTCTACACCACCGTGCGCTTTTTGCCGTGGTACGAAGCGATCGGAGGCGAACGCGGCCTCCGCGCGATGGCTTGGCTCGCGGCCGATACTCCCGCCACCACGGCCCTGCGCGCCGATGTCGCGAGCGAATGGGGATCTCTTCCACCGACCATCGCCGAGAAAGCCGCGCGGCTGAACGTGCAAGGGGCGCTCGTGCCCGCCTGGCTGGAGAACGAATGTCCTGAAGCGACCGATTTGGAGAATCAGGAGATTCTTCAAACCCGCGCACCGCTCTGGCTGCGATTGCAGACGTTACAGCCCGATTCTGTCCGGCGCGAATTCGAAGAGCGCGGCTGGAAATGGACCGAGTCGGCTGTTTTACCCAACGCGATCCAGATGTTAAGCGAAGTCGATGTCACCCAGACGCGCGCATTCACGGAAGGCAAAATCGAGGTGCAGGATCTCGGTTCCCAGTTGGTCTTGGCATCCGTTGGAATTCGGACTGGAGAACGCTGGCTCGATGCGTGTGCGGGCGCGGGTGGCAAATCTCTTTTTCTGGCTGAAGCGCTCGGCCCCTCTGGACACGTGATCGCTCACGATATCCGGATGTCCGCCTTGCACGCGTTGCGCGAGCGCGCGTTGCGCGCCGGGTTTCGAAATATCGAACTCACCTCTCAACCCAGCGGCACCTTCGACGCGGTCTTGGTCGACGCGCCCTGCACCGGCACCGGCACTTGGCGGCGATCACCGCACCTCAAATGGTGTGTGGGCCCGGCGGAAATCGCCGCGGCGGCCGCGCAGCAATTGAAGCTGTTAAAACAATTTTCCGCGTTCGTGCGGCGAGGAGGTCGACTGGTTTACGCGACCTGTTCGCTTTGCCACAGCGAAAACGAGGACGTCATCGCCGCGTTTCTACGCGCTCAGTCGGACTTTACGGCCGTGGAGTTGAAGAGCCGTTTCCATCTGCTCCCACGGGCACCGGCGGGCCTCGCGATTTTACCGGCCGAATATGATACGGATGGTTTTTACGTCGCGGAACTCGTTCGGGTTTAACCGTGCTCGCGAGCGCGTGGGCCGCCCGGGTGGAATTATGCCTGGTTCGTACTCAACCCGCCGGAGCTAGATTTTCATCCAGCGTTCCAATTTTAGTTTGCCGCGCGGAACGCGGCTGAAACGATCTTCAAAACTGTGGTTCCCGACGCCGAATATCGCATCAAGTTACCGGTCTTTGAAGGCCCGCTGGATCTGCTGCTCTTCCTGATCCGCAAGGCCGAGCTGAACATCTACGATATTCCGATCGAATCCGTCACTCGGCAGTATATCGACGTGCTGCGTTCGATGCGTCAGCTCGATCTGGAGATTGCGGGTGAATTTTTCGTCATGGCAGCCACGTTGATGGAAATCAAAAGCCGTCTCTTGCTCCCGAAAGGCCAGCACGCGGTCGATCCAAACGCCGATGACGCAGACGCGGTCGACCCGCGCTGGGAATTGGTGCATCAACTTCTTCAATACAAAAAGTTCAAGGAAGCCGCTGGAACCCTCAATGACTTGGCGGTCTTCCAACGCGATATGCTGCCGCGTCAGGTTTTGAGCGCCGCCATCGGCGAGTCGGAACGTCCGCTGAAAGGTGTCGACCGCATCGACGTGTGGAACTCGTTTAACCTCGTGCTTCGTCGCCTCGCGGAAAAACTGGTCGTCGGTGAAATTCGCGACGAACAAGTCACCGTCTCCGATCAGATGGAAAATCTGCTCGAACGGATTCGCACCCAGAAGTCGTTTATTTTTTCGGAGTTGTTCACCGGACCGATCACGTTGCGTCTGCTGGTCGCTACCTTCCTCGCCGTCCTGGAACTCACCCGCTTGAAGAAACTGCGCATCGGGCAAGATGAAGCATTCGGAGACATTCGTTGCGAAGCTGTAGAGGAGAACTCTCTTGAAATACCACCGCCCGTGGGCACGTTAACGCCGTGAGCGATTCTTCCTCTTCCGCACCGAAGGTATCAGGTCTTGTCGGCCTCGGGCTCGACAACCAAGACGGGCATAAACGCCTCACAACAGGTGAAAAATTTGTGATCGTCGGCGGTTCCGATGAAACCCATGGCCGCATGACGGAAACGGTTGTCAAAACCTTCGAACACCTAAAACAACGCGGCAAAGACATCAGCGAAGTCGGCCGCAAAGAACTCGCCGATATCATTCACAAAGCGACGCCCGAGTAATCAACGCGTTCGGTTGTGCAATCCTCTTTTTCTCACTATTCTCCACGCCATGTCCGATAAAATCTCGTATCTCACCGCCGATAGTTTCAAAAGCACCGTCGCCAGCTCCACGGTCCCCGTTCTCGTCGACTTCTGGGCGCCGTGGTGCGGACCATGCAAAGCGATCGCTCCAATCCTTGAAGAGCTTGCAACGGAGCTTGATGGGAAATTAAAGATCACCAAGGTCAATGTGGACGAAAACGAGGCGATTGCGGCCGAATTTGGCATCCGCGCCATCCCGACCATGCTCCTGTTTAAAGGCGGCCAAGTAGCGGAACAGTTCGTCGGCATGATGCAGAAGGCTCCCCTGAAAGAAAAGCTGTTAGCCAAGATCTGAGGTCGTCATCAGCCCAATCTCCCAGCGCCGCCATCTGAGCGGCGCTTTTTTGTGCGCAGGCTTAAGAACCACCGGAGAGCAGGCGATTTGCCATGTCTAACCCGCTCGCTTTGCGGCGCTAAGAGAGTAAAGCGCTGCGGATTTGTTCCGATATGGGGAGGTGGTTTCCCCTCTCGCCGAAAAGACGATTAAGCATGTTTCATCCCAACTGGAAACGGGTGAGGCAGCCGGTCTTTCGGAAATTGTTGAACTGATTCAACGTCTTTCGACGAACGCCTTCGAAACCTCAGTCGGCGAACTCGCTACCTCGATCGGCAAGGATGTCGTCGTCACCGCAAAGGTCATCGCCGCGGCCAATACGATGGGCTACAATCCCCTCGGCGTGCCAGTCAGCACGATTACACAAGCCATCCACGTCATCGGCTTTAACAAGATTCGCCAGTTGGCCGTTTCGCTCTTACTCGTCGAAAACGCGAACCGCCGGCTCGGCCCCAACGAAAAACGTGAAATCGCCGCTCTCGCTCTTTGCTCCGGTTTGATGGCAGAGCAACTCATGGCCGAGCGTGGCACTTGCTCGCCCGAACACGCCTTCATCTGCGCGTCGCTTCGCAATTATGGTCGATTACTCATGACGACCTTCATGATCGACGACTACCGTCGCGCGAAGGAGCTGAGTCATGGAACAGTCAGCGAGGATGAAGCTTTTCGAAACATTTTCGGACTGACTCCCCTCGAACTCGGACACCATTTGCTCAAGAGTGCGAACTTGCCGGATCCGATTCTGCAATCGCTCCGCAACGTTCCCGCCGAAGCGATCAAAGATGCGGCGGAGAAGCCCGACCTTCAATTGCTCGCGTTGGCGGATCTCTCGGTCAAGGCCTGTGAATTGGCGCTGCGTTCCGATGTGAGCGCGCAGGAATTTTCCTTTCGCGCCGCGGCCCTCGCCTCTCGCGGCGGCAAAGTTTTCGGGCTCGACGCCTCCGCGTTGCTCAGCGCCTTGGGAACCACGGGACAGCAACTCAGCGAATTCGCAAACACCTTCGGCCTCAGCGCACTTTCCGATCAATTTGCTCCACGCATGCGCGCGCGCGCCGCGGGAAAAGACGTCGCGGGCTATCAGGCACGCAGTCCCGAAACGGCCTCAACCAAAAGCGAGGCGGCGAGCGGAAGTTTGGAAAAGGCAAAGGCGCCGAACACATCTTCGCCATCCGAGGCACCCACGGGAAAACCGACCTCCGCAATCTCAGACAGGCCGGCCGCGACGCCACCGGCGCAAGCGGGTTCGTCGGCAGTAGAGGCAATGCCGTCGCCTCCGTCTGGCGCTGGTTCTCCGGTCAGTGGCGCGCCGGCCGTCAACACCGCATCTCCGGTGGCAGGCTCCGGTGATTCGCGGCCTCCTGCGGGTGAAGAAGCAATTTTTCAGCATGCGTTTCAGGCGGGTATCGAACAATTAGCCGGGTTGCTCGACGAGGAGACGGTCGACATGCGCAAAGTCTACTCCGTCGTGCTGCGCTCGGCTTTGGTCGGTTTCAACAGCAAGGACGCGGTGATTTTTGTGCGCGATGCCCGAACGCGGCGCTACCTCGCGCATTTCGGCAGCGGAAAACTTTTTGACGCGATCAAGACCAGTGCGATCGTGCGGGACGATGAGCGCAATGTATTCGGTCTGTGCTTACAGCGGATGGAAGACGTTTTGATCTCCGACGCGACCGACCCGCGGATCGCGCCTCACTTGCCGTCATGGCTAAAACCGGGTGCGCTTGCTTCGTTCACGCTTTTGCCGATGCAGGAAAGCAAACAACCTTTCGCCATGTTGATGACAGCCTGGCCCGATAAGAAGGCGCTAGGTTTCACCGTCTCACAAATCCGCCAGGTGCGCTCGATGCTCAAGCTGGTCGGGACCGCGCGCAAGCTCGGGGAACGTTGAGCCAACTGCGTTCGCGGGAACGCGGGCGTTCGGCCCTGCGGCGACTACGGTTCCCGCTCTGACGGACGCGGCTACCTTCTAAACCCTCGATCGGACGGACAATTCCGATCACAGGACGACGGAGGAATCATGCCATGATCAAATCCGAAAGCGTGAAGAACAGTTTCGTTGACTGAGCGAAAATAAAGAGGACAACCGCGTATTCAACTTCCTGCGACAAGCCCTGCGCTCAATAACACGGCATACAGCGCGAGCAGCTTTCCCGTGTCGCCGAGAAGTCTGATCAACTCCTTCGGATCGCGCGTGTGGCGTAATCGCGTGAAGTGCTTCGCCGCGAGCGGCGCGATAAAGAGTGCCAACATCGTCCAGGGTTTGAAACCCTGGGCCCACAAGGCCACTGGCACGGCGAGCGCCACGATCAATGCGCTGGCGAACTGAGCCTGCGCGAAGCCGCGGCCGAAGCGCACAACAAGGGTGCGTTTGCCGGCCTTGGTGTCGGTTTCGACGTCGCGATAATTGTTCACCACCAGAATATTGGTCGCGAGCGCGCCGATCCCCACCGCGATAATCACGGCTGGATGAGAAAGATGCCCGGCCTGCACAAAGTACGTCGCGCACACCGCGACGAGACCAAAAAAAATAAAAACGAACAGATCGCCCAATCCATTATACCCGAGCGGATAGGGACCGCCCGTGTAGCCAATGCCGCAGATAATACTCGCGACGCCGATCACCAACAAAGGCCACCCGCCATAGCTGAGCAATGAGAGTCCCACGACGAAAGCGACCGCGAAAACCAATCCCATCGCGAGACGCATGGCGTGAGGTTTGACCCAGCCGGAAGCGACCGCACGCCGCGGCCCTACTCGCTCGGCGGTGTCCGCCCCTTTGATGAAATCGTAGTAGTCATTGGCGAAGTTGGTCCCGATTTGGATCAACAACGCAAAAGCCAGACACGCGATCGCGGCGCCGAGGCGAAAGACGTGATCGTGCCAGGCCAGCGCCGCTGCGGAAATCACCGGCGCGACCGCGGCGGGCAACGTGCGTGGACGCGACGCCGCCAGCCAGATCTTCGCCGGAGAAGGAGTTACATGATCATGCACGCACCCACCGTGGCGTTGGTGAACTCGTCGATCAAGATCATGCTGCCGGTGTTGCGATTACGCTTATAGGAATCGAAGAAGAGCGGAGATGTGGTACGCAGTTGAATACGACCGATGTCGTTCATGCCGATGTCGTGGTCTCCCTCGAGCTTGTGCAGCGTGTTGATGTTAACCTTGTACCGGATCGATTTCACCACGCACTTCACTTCCTTGGTCGTGTGGCGGAGAATATACTTACCATTCGGCTGGATTTTCTTTTCGGAAAACCAGCACACCATCGCTTCAACATCCTGGCTCACCGTGGGCTGATTGCCGGCTTTCACCAACATATCGCCCCGGGAAATATCGATTTCGTCTTCAAGCGTAATCACCGCGGACATCGGTGAAAAAGCCTCTGCGATCGGACCATCCGGACCGTGAACGGATTTCACCTTCGAGACGAAGCCCGAAGGGAGCGCGAGCACTTCGTCGCCGACCTTGAAAACGCCGCCGGCCACCCTTCCCGCAAAGCCGCGGAAATCGTGATACTCGTCCGAATTCGGACGAATCACGGTCTGCACCGGAAAGCGAGGATCGATGTGATTCGCATCGCTGCCAATATAGACCGTCTCCAACGTATAAAGCAGCGCGCTGCCCTTATACCAGGGCATCTTCTCGGACCGATCTACGACATTGTCGCCGTGCAACGCTGAGATCGGGATAAACTTGATATCAGGAACGTCGAGGCGTGACGCGAACTCTGAGAATTTCGCCACAATGCCGTCAAAAACCTCCTGCTTGTACTCGACCAAATCCATCTTGTTGACGCAAACCACGAGGTGGGGAATGCGGAGCAGTGAGGCGACGAACGAGTGCCGACAGGTTTGCTCGACGATGCCTTTGCGCGCATCAATGAGGATAATCGCAAGGTTCGCGGTGGACGCGCCTGTGACCATATTGCGCGTGTATTGAATGTGGCCAGGAGTGTCCGCGATGATGAACTTGCGCTTCGGCGTCGCGAAGTAGCGATAAGCCACGTCAATCGTGATGCCTTGCTCGCGTTCGGCGCGTAGACCATCGGTCAACAACGATAAATTGAGATGATCTTCGCCGCGCTGTTCGGTCGCGCGTTCGATCGCCTCCAACTGATCTTCGAAGATCGCTTTGGAATCGTAGAGCAATCTCCCGATCAGGGTCGATTTGCCATCGTCGACGCTGCCTGCGGTGGTGAACCGCAACAGGTCCATGGAAAGGTAATTCGTATCGGACATGTTAAAAATATCCCGCTTTCTTGCGATCTTCCATCGCCGTTTCAGAACGCTTGTCGTCCGCGCGCGCGCCTCGTTCGGTCACGCGGGCAGAAGCCACTTCCTGAATGATATCGGACAGGGACGACGCATCGGAGATGACCGCGCCTGTGCAAGTGGCGTCACCAACCGTGCGGAAGCGCACGCGACGGCTTTCGAATTTTTCGCCGGGCAAAAGCGTGATGAACGGCGTATCACCGAGAAGCACGCCGTTGCGGTTGACGACACTGCGTGTATGCGAAAAATAGATACTCGGAATCGCGAGGTTTTCACGGGCGATGTATTGCCACACGTCCATCTCGGTCCAGTTACTGAGGGGGAAAACGCGGAAGTGTTCGCCGTGCTGTTTGCGACCGTTGAACAAGTTCCAGAGCTCGGGACGCTGGTTCTTCGGATCCCATTGACCAAACTCATCGCGATGCGAGAAAAAGCGTTCTTTCGCACGGGCTTTTTCTTCATCGCGACGAGCACCGCCAAGGCAGGCGTCAAAGCGAAGTTCGGCGATCGCGTCGAGCAGAGTGACCGTCTGCAGGCCATTGCGCGAGGGATTGGGGCCCTTTTCTTCGACCGCGCGGCCGGCTTTGATCGAGTCCTCCACCGTCCGAACGATCAGACGCGCGCCTGTGGCTTTGACGAGTTCATCGCGAAACGCGATCGTCTCGGTGAAGTTGTGCCCCGTATCGATGTGAACAAGAGGGAACGGAATTTTCGCGGGAGCGAAGGCCTTCTGGGCCAGCTTCACCATGACGATGGAGTCTTTGCCGCCGGAGAACAAAAGGGCCGGGCGTTCGAATTGAGCGGCAACTTCCCGCATCACGAAGATGGCTTCGTGTTCGAGCTGAGAGAGGTGAGTTAAGTTATATGAACTCATGAAAATTGCAGCCGCGGCGCAGCCCAGTTGACCAATCGTTCCAGCGAAGCGTCGGGGCTTTCTTTTTCCGTATCCAGGATGAAACTACCATCCTCGGGCGCCGGGACTTCGAAACTCGAATCCTTTCCGGTAAAGGCCTTCACCTGGCCGGCATGCGCCTTAGCATAGAGCCCTTTCGGATCGCGGGCGGCGCAGGTTTCGTAGCTGGCGTGCACGTAGATTTCCAAGAAATCCTCCGCCCCGATGATCGCACGAGCGGCCGAGCGCTGTGCGCGCTTTGGAGTAATGAACGAACAGATCGTGATCACGCCTGCTTGGACAAAAAGTTTGGCTACCTCGGCGACGCGGCGGAGATTTTCGTCACGATCTGCATCGCTGAAACCGAGGTTTTTATTGAGGCCGCTACGAACATTGTCTCCATCCAATAACTGAGTGACGCGTCCCTCCGCGAAAAGACGTCGTTCGAATGCGGTCGCGAGCGTGCTTTTTCCGGAACCGGAAAGCCCATAGAGCCAAATGACCCGAGCCCTTTGTTTCAGCCGTGCCTCTTTTTCCGAGCGAGGGAGAACCCGATCGAAGATGGGATAAAGGTCAGTGGGCTGGCTCATTATCGGCGTAAAGGGTCGAACGTCCTACACAGAAACCGATCGAGCAAGGCGAAAACATAACCGACTAAGTCACTTAGGATTAAATATGTTCGCAGCCGGCTGGTTTCCAACAAGTTACTAACCCCGAAAATCAGCGGATTATAAAGCCGGAAAATTGAGGAGCCCGGCTTTGCCCGCGTCGCTCCGTCTTGCGAACGTGGCCGTGCATGCGGTCTTCGACCGCTTTGACGAATCGATCGACTTCTGGCTTTCCGCCTTCCGCTTCGACCAACACCCGGCCGTCAGCGAGGTTTTCAACAAACCCTGATACCTCGAATTCCTTGGCCACCTGGACTGTGGTGTAGCGGAAACCGACACCCTGTACATGGCCGGAAAACCAGATAACCTCATGATGGACATTGCCCATGGGCACGCAGGTTGCTGACCCGAGGAAGACTTTCAAGCACGCAGGGAACCGAGCCTCAATCGTGCCCTCGAATAGCTCAGGTAGTTTGTTGGCTTTTGCGTTTGCTTTTCAGTTATCCGGACACACCTTCAACTTCAGACAGACTTCGACCTAATTCGAATGAGCAACTTTGATCCTGACAGCCCTTCGGAAAACGAGTGGGAAGATCGCGGTGACCTCGCCTGGAACGAGTTCGATTGGGAAAAATATTTGCGCGACCAAGACGATGTTTTGCATCGGTATTTGGCCTTCTACGAACAGTTGCGCGACCACCCCGACCGCCTCGATGAGTCCGCCCACTTGATGGGTTGGGATAAAGAGGCGTGGAGTTCCGACTCGGGTGATGATGACGATGACGACGACGAAAACGATTCGGCGCCGGACGAACGTCCTGAAATCACCGATTACGAAGCCGAGCCTTACACACTGCAAAAGAACCCAGTTTTTATCGCGACCAAGGCGATTTATCTCAGCCTGAAGCGCGGCTGGGAACGCTTGGCTGCCGATTCTGCGCGCGTCCCGCAGCCGCTCGCTCTGGCATTTCAGACCAGCCTTTATCGCGGTGAAGAACAGGCCACCCTCGGCATTCACGCGCTGGACTTTGGCGACTACGCGATGGCGATTAGTTTGTTCAAACGCGCCTTGCGTGAGCTCAATCAATCGCTCGCCATGCTCGATGAGAAGACCTCGCTCTACTCACGCCAGCTCTCGCACTTTCGGTCGGACGCTCTGCCTCGCATTTTCGATCTGCGGGAAATTTGGCTCCGCGTGATGAACGAGTGCCGGCAAGAACTTAGCCGGCCCTCAGACGCCGAAGACGCGGAAGACTGAAACCGTTTCAAAAGAAGCCCCGGAGCAATCCGGGGCTTTTTTATTTCCTCTTCGTGACTCATCGCCGAGGATAGGGACCGCATCGCCGTTCCGAGCATTTGTTTGAAAGCGGCCTCCCCACTGCCGAATGGTCGATTTTCAGCATCAGTGAGCCGGAGCGCACCTGCGGCACCAGCTCCAGATCTCAAACGCGCAGGCCAAGTTCGTCCACGCGCTTCCGCAAGGTCGAGCGTGTAATGCCGAGTTTCTCGGACGCACGCAGCAAATTTCCCGACTCGGCGCGGACGACGCGTTGAATCATCTCGCGCTCCAAGCGGCTCAGGATCGGCTCTTCGCCAGTCGCAAGTTCGCGGTGAAGAAAATCCAAGGCCTGATCGACCGTAAGCTGCGCACCGGGAGACGCTGGACTGTTTTGCACCGTTGCCGGGATGGCGTTGGCTGAACCAGAATGGGAGTCAGTACCCTCGATCCGCGGCGCAGAAGAAACCACCGCCGTTTCCACCGCATTCGGAGCGGGTGTGGTGGCCACAGGGTTTGCCAAAGCACCCGACGACGGCGTGGATGCAATCGACGCCGACGCCAGCCCACCTGAGCCTGAACCCACCGCTTCTCGAATTTCGATCGGAAGATCCTTCAACAGAATCGTGTCACCCTGCGCAATCACCGCGCTGCGATAGATCACGTTTTCCAATTCGCGCACGTTGCCCGGCCACCGGTATTGCGTCAGCACCTGCATGGCCTCCGGGGCCACTTTAGACACACGGGCTTTTTTCTGCTTCAACAAATTCTGCAGAATAAAATCCAAGATCTGAGGCACATCGTCGCCACGATCGCGCAACGCAGGCATGCGGATGCGGACAACGTTGAGACGATAATAAAGATCCTCGCGGAACGTCTTCTGCCGAATCATCGACTCCAGATCCTTGTTCGTCGCCGCAATGATGCGCACGTCGACCCGAATCGTCTCGGTCCCGCCGACGCGTTGGATTTCTCCCTGTTGCAGGACGCGCAAAATTTTGGTCTGAGTCGCGAGCGCCATGTCGCCGATCTCGTCGAGGAAGATTGTTCCTCCGTCGCAGAGTTCGAATTTTCCGAGGCGCTGGCCCGTCGCTCCCGTAAAGGAACCTTTCTCGTGACCGAAGAGTTCGCTCTCGATCAGATTGTCGGGAATCGCGGCGCAGTTAACCGCAATGAAAGTTTTATTGGCGCGGTGACTATGTTTCCAAATCGAGCGCGCCACGAGTTCCTTGCCGGTCCCGCTTTCACCCGTGATCATCACCGTCACGTCGCTCGCCGTGACTTGGCCGATGACTTTAAAGACCTCCTGCATGACCTGCGAGCTCCCGACCACGCCTTCTTTATAGTCCTCGCTGTTAATCGTCGGCTTATAGTCGGTGACGGCGGACATGTCCGCGTGCGCCTTCAGTGCATTCTCGGCGAGCGTAAGCACTCGCTTGGAATCAAACGGCTTCATCACGTAGTCGAAAGCGCCGTATTTCATCGCCTCAATCGCGGTTTGAGCCGTGCCAAAGGCCGTCATGAGCACGACCATCTGTTTGGGGTTGGTCGATCGAATGTGCTGCAGGGCTTCAATCCCACTCATGCCGCCCATGCGAACATCGAGGAAAATCAGATCTGGCGGACTTTTTTTAACGATTGCTATCCCCTGTTCTCCGTTAGCCGCCTCGATCACTTGGTAGGCTTTCGAAGAGAGTACGCGCGACAGCGAGTACCGGATCTCGGAATCGTCGTCGATGATCAGAATGGTGGGCGGGTGCGCAGAGGAATCAGGCATAGCGGAGGCGGTCGCGGATAGAGAGACTCCTAGGGGTAGATCAATTAACGGGAGGGTCAATGAGCTTGTGCCTGCTCGCACCAAAGGGGTAAAGCGCTTGTCCGCTCATACTTATCCCGCGGGGTCTCTATAGGCCTCGGGGAAACCCCGGTAACATCGTTAGGCACGGTAACATTTACGAGCGAATCGGTATCCTTACTGCTATCTGAAATAGTCTTGAGATCGATACCCTATCTATAAAGCTGAACCTCCGTGAACCTACCCCGTTTGCGCTACCTGTCCCGCGTGGCGTTTGCCCTGTTGTCCCTAACCGTTCTACTGAGCCACGTAGCGCGAGCTGCGCAAGATGACGACCGCGTGACCCAACTGCAGACGGAGATCCACTCTCTGGAAAAGCTGGTTGAGAATTCGAAGGACAACGGAGAAAAAACGCGGCTCGAAGTGAAGTTGAACCGGCTTCATCAAGAAGTCAGCGTTCTTCAAAAACAGCAGGAAAACGAGGAGCGGGAACGCGCGTTGGTGGATGATCTCACGAGCAATCCCATCGATGCGTTGCGCGAAAAGTTGCGCAGCGTGGATCAAACCGCAGAAGAAGCGGAAGCACGCATCCACGAGCTCGCGGCTCCGCGTCAGGCCGCCGTGCGCGACCGTGATGACCTGCAGCATCAACTGGAAATTGAACAAGCCCGCAAAGAGCCCGACGAAATCCGCATCCTCGACCTCCGAGATAGACTGTCCAGCCGCAACGAAGAACTCCGCGCTTTGTCACTGAAACGTGAGGCCGCTGAATACGGCGCCGATCTCGCTCATGAGGCCGATCGCGTCCGCAGCGAGCTCAAGACATTCGACGCGCATCAACGCCCCAGTCTGCGCGCGTTGTTCGATAGCTATAGCGAACGACGCAACCAACAAAAGACGCGCGACCGTCTCGAAAACCTGCTGGTCAACCTCGACCAGAAACTCACGATCAGCCAAAAGGGGCTGGAGCTGAGCCAACAGGATATCGCGCACTTCGACGAAGAACTCGCCCTCCTGCAGAAACAACGAGGTTTCTTCTCGAGCGACGAACGGACCGAGCGCTTCATCGCCGCGCAACGCGCCCGCAAAAAGGCGGCGATCGACCAAATTCCACTGATTACAGACCAGATCGACGCCATTAAACGCGCCGAGCAGGCGGTTCGTTTACGCCAAGACCTTCTCGCGGACGAGGCCGCGTTTCAGCAAGACCAATATATAACCCTGAAGAACGGCTACCTGACCCGGCTTCGCTGGCCCGCGGTCGCGCTCGTTCTGCTCGTGGCGATCTTCGTTCTCTCCCGGATGGTCCTGTTGCGGCTCATCTTTAAAAACGAAGAGCTGTTTCTCGCGTATCGACTTGCTCGATACATCGGCGTCGTCGCTGCCGTTGGCGTCATCTGCCTTTTCCTTTTCGACGATCTTTCCATGGTCGCCGCCACCCTCGGCGTCGTCAGTGCCGCCCTGGTCATTTCGCTCCAGGACGTCTGTACATCCGTATTCGGCTGGTTCGTCATCATGCTGGGTGGCAAATTCGGAATCGGCGACCGGCTCGAAATCGACGGCACGCGCGGTGATGTGATCGATATTCAACTGCTCCGCACCACCCTCCTCGAAGTCAACGGTTGGCTGGGCATCGACCAGCCCACTGGCCGCGTCATCGTGGTGCCGAACAATTTCATTTTTCGCTCCAAGGTTTTCAATTTCTCTCACGGGCATCCGTTCATCTGGGGAAAAATCGATATCACGATCACCTACAGCACGAAGGTGCCGGCCGCGATGGCGCTCTTTCAACAGGTTCTCGAGGAAGAAACCCGCGAGGAATTCGCCGCCGCGCAGAAGGCCTCCACGATTATTCGGAAGAAATACGGAGTCGACGATGCTGTCTATATTCCGAAAATATATACGCACATCGCCGATAGCGGGGTGACCTTCAGCCTCTTTTTCGTGGCTGATTATCATGCCTTCTCCGCGACGCGCAATCGCCTGAATCGTCGTCTGATCGATCGCCTCGACGAGCGGCCTGATATTCAGCTCGCCTACAACACGCTGCAGCTTCGTCACGAAAGCGCCACCACGCCTTTTACGCCGCCGCAACCTCATGTGACAGAGCGGACCCACCCGACACCGCCTTTGACCAAGACGACGGCAACCAGCGCCTCCGCGTAAGGTCCGGTCTCGCAGGCGGGAGTTTCCCCATAGCGCGACACGCTCGAATTTAAGAAGTGACGTGAAACCGAGCAGCCAGCTCTGAGGTCTCTCGCCGCGCCCCGCACTGTTTCAGAGCGGAGCGGACGACATGCCGCCTCTCGACGACCTAAAACCTAAGATCGATCTTGCTCAGGTTGCGCCGCCGCCACCGCAGAGAAAAAATCTTCTGCGCCTCCTGGGCCCGGGACTTATCACCGGTGCGTCCGACGACGACCCCAGCGGAATCGCGACCTATTCACAGGCCGGGGCGCAGTTTGGGTTTTCGGTTCTCTGGACGATGGTCTTGACCTACCCGCTCATGGCGGCGGTGCAGCGAATTAGCGGCGAGATCGGACGCGTCACTGGACATGGCTTGGCGGGAAATCTACGTCTGCATTTCCCGAGGTGGTTAACCGCCCTCTGCTTGTCCGCGATGGTGCTCGCGAATATGGTTAATATTGGCGCCGATATTTCAGCCATGGGCGCAGGAGCGGAATTACTCGGAGCGGGGCCGCACATCATCTATGCAGTCGGCTTTGCAACACTCTCCCTCGTCCTGCAAATCTACATTCCCTACACGCGTTATGTCAAAGGCCTGAAATGGCTCACGCTGGTCCTCTTCTCTTACGTGCTCGCAGCTTTTGTCGTTCACGTACCATGGATGGAGGCGATTAAGGCAGTGTTCATTCCGCGCGTTTGTCTCAATCGAGATTTTATCACGATGCTCGCGGCGCTCTTCGGCACCACGATCAGTCCTTACCTCCTCTTCTGGCAATCGTCCCAGGAGGTCGAAGAAGTTCGTTTAGTCAAAGAAGACAAACCTTTGATTAAAGCACCTGAACAAGCACCGCAGCAGTTAGGACGCATCGAGATCGACACGTATATAGGGATGGGATTTTCGAACCTCGTTGCTTTCTTTATTATATTGACCACAGCAGCGACGCTTCACGCGCACGGACAAACTCACATCGGCTCCGCAGCCGACGCCGCGAAAGCGCTCGAGCCAGTTGGCGGACGTTTTGCGAGTCTTCTCTTCAGCCTGGGCATTATCGGGACGGGCTTGCTGGCGCTGCCGGTTCTCGCTGGCTCAGCCGCGTATGCTATCGGTGAAGCGCTTTGTTGGAAAACAGGCCTTGAGCTGAAGCCGCAGCGAGCGCGCCGATTTTACGGCGTGTTGGCGGTAACGATGATCGGAGGCGTGGCGATGAATTTCATTCCGATCGACCCGATCCGCGCGCTCTTTTGGTCAGCAGTGGTTAACGGGGTTGTCGCACCGCCGATTATGGTCGCGATGATGCTGATCGGCCAAAGCTCCCGGATCATGAAAGCATTTACGATTTCACGCACCTTGGTCGTCTTCGGCTGGGCGGCTACGCTCGTCATGTTTGTCGTCGCCGCCCTATCGATAGCGAGCTGGTTCTTAAATTAACCAAGTATAGGCGAAGGACGCTGACTTTCGCGTGAGATCAGGCGGCGGCTTCGCCGCAATACAACACAGAGGGTTTTTAGGACTTCCCCACGCGACTGCTGTCGGCGCGATAGCCAAATGAGTACGCCGACAGAAAATTAATTTCTTTCACGCCGACTTCTGCGGGCCTGATCGCGGATGCAGATCGACGTAGCGCGCGACGGCCTGCGCGCGAGAGTGCACGTGCAGTTTTTCGTATATGCGGCGGATGTACGTATTCACGGTGGGCATACTGATGCCGATCGTATCTGCGATTTCCTTGTAGAGGTAACCTTGAGCCAAGAGCGCCAGCACTTCGTTTTCACGTGGCGAGAGACCTTCGGCGGTTTTGGTCGGAACTGGTGGATGCTGCAGAGATTGCACAACCTTGCGCGCAATATTGCTACTCATCGGAGAACCCCCTGCGTGAACCTCGCGTAGGGCGGTGATCAGCGCTTCGCGTGGCGTGCGCTTCAACAAATACCCCGTCGCCCCGCCCTCGAGCGCAGCAAAAATATTATTCGCATCCTCATAGACGGTGAGCATGACGAACTGAATTTTTGGGAAATCCGGTTTTAGCCGGCGTACGCACTCGATCCCACTGATCCCGGGAAGATTGATGTCGATCAGCACGACGTTAGCACCGGAAGTCGGAATCGCCGCGAGGGCAGCTTCGCCATCACCATAGTTGCCGCGACAGACAAAGCCTTCTGCTTGGCTTAACCAGTCGCAGAGGATCTTACGCACCGAGGGATCGTCTTCAACTACGACCACGCCGATTTTTGAGGTAACAGCAGACGAGGTGGAAGAGGACGATGACTCCATGGAAAATAGTGCCGTTCAAGCAGGCGGATTAGCAAGGATGGTCGGCGTGGCTGGTACGCCTACGATGAAGGAAACGCTCGTCCCCTGCCCGTCCGTCGCCGCGATTTCGCAGCGCCCCCCAATCGTTGCCAGGCGCCGTTGAAGGTTCGCCAGACCATGCCCCGTCGAAATGCGATCGGTCCGCGCCGAAACTTCTCCATTGAGCGAAAAGCCCTTGCCGTCGTCCTTGACGGTGACGACGAAGGCGTCGGTTTTCAGCGTGAGAGAGATTTTAACCTCACTCGCACCCGCATGTTTGACCGCGTTGTTGAGCGCTTCTTTGAATGCGAGAAAAAGATGATGACGCGTTTGCGCAACCAACGGCCACGTGGGCAACTGCATCGGCAAATCCAGTCGGCAGCGCACGCCCGCGGCAGACAGAAAATCCTGCGCGAATTTTCCCATATAATTAACGAGACTATCCAGCGTGTCGTGCCGCGGATCGACGGCCCAAACGATTTCGTCGAGCGAGCGCGTAAGCTCGCGCGCCGTGCTGTGGATATTTTCTAACGCCGCCGATTGCGCCACGGACGGCTGCGCATCGATGGCCGCGGACTGGCTCAACATCGTAATCCGCGTCAACGTCGCGCCAATATCATCGTGAATATCCTGGGCGATGCGAGAGCGCTCTCGATCAATCGATCGTTCGTGCTCCACTTGTTCGAGATGGCGGCGCATCCGCCGCCGTGTTTCGGCGCGCACGCCAATCGCAACCAGACTCAAGATCACAATCGCCGACAAGGCGAGGAACCAGGGTGTTTCCCAGAAATGCGCGCGGACACTAAAACTATAATCAGCCCCGACCGGATTCCAGACGCCGCCATCGTTCGACGCGATGACCCGGAATTTATATTTTCCCGCCGCGAGATGACTGTAAGACGCAAGGCGCCGCGGTCCAGCGTCGACCCAGCCCTGATCGAGTCCTTGGAGTTGATATTTAAACAAGACGCGGCTCGGCGCCGAAAAACTCAGCGCGGTGTATTTAAATTCGATCCGCTGATTATCGGGGGCGAGAGGCTTGGGTGTTTTCGCGAAATCGACGGCTCTTCCGTCGACATGCATGCCCTCAATCAGGACAGGGGGCGGCACCGGATTTATTTTCACCTCAGATGGGTCAACGCTGACGACGCCGCGGCTACTCGCGAAGTAGATCCGGCCGTCGTTCGCCTGACACCCCGCCGCGAGCATGCCGCCGGAAAACTCGATCGTGGGCAATCCATCCTCTTGATCAAAAACCTGCGTAGCGACCGACGCGGCACGACCATCAGCGCAGCGATCCAAGTCTGTTTTCGCGACGCGCACGATGCCGTGATGCGTGCTCATCCAAAAGTAGCCCAGACCGTCGTCCGCAATATAACAGATCGCATTGCTTGGGAGTCCTTGATCCATCCCCACGGAAGCAAATCGCCCATCTTTAAAACGGTTTAACCCACCATCGGTCGTGCCGATCCACAGCGTCCCCTCACGATCGATCATGAGCGATTGAACGGCGTTACTGGAAAGGCCTTCTGCCTTTGTATATAAAGTGAGTTTCCCGTTCTGATAGCGTCCCAATCCGGTGTCCGACATCGCACACCACATTGCGCCGTCACGATCGATCGCCATCGCGCAAACACCGCGGGGTTCACCCTTGGAATCTCGAAAGGCCCAATTCGCACCGTCCTCGTTTTTGTGAAGCAGGCCAGCATTGGCCCCGACCCACAGATCATTTTTGCTCGCGGTAAACAGTAGCGCGAAAACCGGAGAGTGCTCCACGGGCAGCTCGTCGGCGTGGAGGAATTGTGCGCCTTGCAGCTTGAAGACGCCCGCGCCCCAGGTGCCCACCCACATCTGATCCCCGGGGCCTTGGGTTACAGCCCAGACAAATTGATTCCGGATGCCTTCGGCTTCTCCGTAGTGACTCCAGTGGCCCGCCCGTAGCGAATAGAGTCCGGCGCCTTCCGTGCCAATCCAGAGAGAGTCATCTGGCCCCGGCGCTAGCGATAGTACAGTGCGGCCGCCCCATTGATCGGGCGCGTTCAGGATCGACACGGGGGTCGGATGAATCACGGCCATTCCCGCAGTCCCCGCGCCCACCCAGACATTTCCCTCCGCGTCTTCATATAAACAGCGAATCCAATTCTGCGGCAATCCATTGCTTTGATCGAAGTGCACCAAAGGGCCGTGGCGGCGCAAAATATACAGCCCTCGCTCCATCGTCCCGACCGCGATGTCGCCGTTTTTCAATTCCAGAATTCCAGAGATCGAACTCTGGTCCCAAGGGCAGACACCGAGGTCTTCGACCCATTTCCCATCACGCCACTTGCGAAGTCTCAAATCGCTCACGACCCAGATTCCACCATCGTGCGCTCCCCCGATCCCAAGGACATAGTCTGTATATCGAGCAGGTCCAAAATTGACCCGGGTCAATTTATTATCATCGAGGCGATACGCCGTACCATCAGCGCGCATCCAAATCGTCAACGGTGTTCGTGTGATTTGAACGAGGCCGGGGTCGCTCAAGATTTTTCCAGTCGACAGAACCGTTTGCCCATCGACGGATTCCAGTGTGCCCTTTTGCCGCAACGTCCAAACCCGTCCCGCGGCATCCGCGCAAACCCCGACAACCTTTTCGCCTCCTTCCGTTTTGCGATCCAGAAAATGGCGAAAATGTCCGTCGCGATAACGCGTGATCGTTCCCGAGTCGTGTCCGATCCACAGGTTCCCCGTAGGATCTTCGTAAAGACTTACAATCCGGCTATCGTGGAGTTCCGGTGTATTAACCGCATCGAAGATATGAAACTGATCACCATCAAAGCGGGCGAGACCACCGTAAGTGCCAATCCAAACATAGCCGTCGTGAGTCTGGGTGACCGCCGTGATCGAGTTCTGTGGAAGCCCGTCTTCGGCTTGCCACACGCGGATGGAGTAGCCGTCCTGCAAGGTGGCGCCATTGCGCGAAGCGGCGGGCGCGAGCGACGGCCACAGGCACGCGATTGCGGCGGCGAAGAAAAAGGCGCGGAAAGAAAAACGTGGGGAGAAATCCTTCAAAGGCGGTGCCGATCGTTGGGCGAACGACCGGCGAAACGGGGACGTAAATTTAGCTGAATCTGCCTCCAGGGCTCAAGCGCGCGCTTCGGTTATTTTCGCGAGACGTGCGCCAACAGGATAATAAGCCAACCGGCGCTGTCTTGACGCATCATCCACTTGGAGTGCGGTGACTTGGATGGGCGAATGATGTGCCGCGCTAGCGTTCGTTGAGCTATGCCGGCTGTAAGGAGAAATAAATTTCCCCAAGGCGGTGACAAGTCACCCCAATCCCAGCGGAGGGTTCGAGTAGAACTCACCGTCGCACGGCATCACTCATTCTCACTTCAGAGTCCGCAAATCCGCCGGTACAGCGCCTCATACCGAGGCACGACCGCTTCGGCGGAGAACAACCTTCTTGCCCGCGCGTGGGCAACTTCGCCCATGGCGGCTCGCCTCGCGCCGTCAGTGATAAGCGACTCAAGAGCGGCGGTTAGGCCGGCGACGTCCCCTGCGGACACCAATAGGCCATCGTCCGCGCCGGTCATCACTTCCGGCACGCCACCGACCCGCGTGGCGACACTCGGCACGTGAAAGTTCATCGCCTCCAGAATGCTCAAACAGAAACTCTCCATGTCCGATGTGAAAAAACCAAGATCGGCCGCTGACAGGTAGTCTTCAATGTCCATTACTCGCTGGCGAACAATAAGTCGGTCACCCAGTCGTAGACGGTTTACCTGCGCCTGAAAGGGTGTGAAGTCGCCGCCAGCAAGGATCAATAGTCTGAAATCCTCGCGAGTCCGAATCCCCGCCGCCGCTTCCAAGAGCAGGTCAACGCGCTTCACCGTCCGCAGATTCGAGGCATGCACGATTAACACCTCATCGGTCAGCCCGAGTTCGGCGCGAACCTGTTCGCGTGTTCGCGTCGACGGACCCGGTTCAAAGAAGTTCGGAATCACCTCGACCGCCTTTTTGAACGGCAAGCGGCGCTCGGTCTCTTGTCGCAGGAAATCGGATACAGCCGTCACGGCATCCGATTGATCCAATGCATATTGAATCGCGGGCCCATAACCTGGGTCCTGTCCCAACAACATTGTGTCCGTCCCGTGAAGCGTGGTCACCAGTTTAGGCCTTTCCGACGGAGGCAACATCGCTCGCGCCAGAACGGCTGCGGTCGCGTGCGGCACGGCATAGTGCACATGCAGCAGATCGAGTCGGTGATCGCGGCTCACCTCAGCCATCTTGACCGAAAGCGGAAGTGTATAGTCCGGGTATTTGAACAACTCATAGTCATTTACCTGGACGCGATGAAAGTGGATTCCGCGGCGATCCTCGGGAATGCGAAACGGTCGATCGTAAGCGATGAAGTGAATCTCGTGCCCGCGATCGGCCAATTCTTGTCCGAGTTCGGAGGCGAGAATTCCGCTCCCGCCGACGGTGGGATAACAGGTGATACCGATACGCAGCGGACGAGTCATAACAACGGTTCAGGTCAAACCCGTGATGGGAGCGAGCGATGAAAAAACCAAGGGATCGTTCGGATAAAGTGCAATGGCTGCTTTCACCCCACAACGTCCGCCAGTCACGGTTGCGCGCGCCAGTTGTAGTTCGGCGTAGCGACGCGTCTTCATCTGCGAGGCGTGTGCTTCCATCGCCTCCGTCCAGGTCTTCAGTATTTCTTCCTCGGATACGTCGATCAAGATAGGCTGAACACCGACCGGGTCGGCGTCGGAAGCTAAATTATAAAACAGAAGCTGACCGACAGGATGCGGCGCTAAGTCTTTCAATTCAGCCAATCCTCCATAGCGCGCCAGTCGCGCGGCATCACGCACGCATTGACCCAGCCGCCAGTGGTCCGGGTGCTGATTTTGGACGAGGGAAGGCGCCAGGATCGTTTGCGGACGGACTTCGCGAATAATCTTTGCCAACGTAATGATATGCCGCGCCCGCACTTCGAGATGCGCATCGCCATCGAGTTCAAGCCAGCGCAATCGCGCGCGCAAAAGAGTCGCAGCCTTTTCGGCCTCGCGTGTTCGTTCTTCTGGCGTGCCGTTCGTCCCCGCTTCGCCGCGCGAACAAACCACGAATTCCACCATGCGGCCTCGGCGGGTTTCGAGGGCAATCACGCCCCCACATCCAAACTCGATGTCATCCGGGTGAGCGCCGAAGGCAAGGAGCGGCCCAGATTCAGAGCTCGGTATAGGCTTCATCGGAGCGTTCGATTTCGTCACGTTTGATATAGCTGATTTCAGGAGCGTCGGCCTGATTTATATAGGCTTGTTCGCCCTGCCCAGACACATAGTGGGTGCAGCCGATGATCGATTGCATCCAGCGCAACCGCGTATCTCGCGTGGGGCTGATTTGGGGTTTGCCGAAGTCGGTTAATGGAATTGTCCGGAAAACATTGCCGCCTTCATGCAGTTTCAACGCTCCATCGATCCAACGCGCGCGGACCATTTCGTTTTCAAACGAGGTATCGACAAAAAAATCGTCCACGTCGCAGGCGCGCGCGCGAAGCATGGGATCGCTGGATCGCACCACCCGCACGCCTTCGAGCAGGCCCATTGCGCGGTAAAGTTCCAAACAGAAATCAGCCGCATTCGTCGCGGTGACGGCTTTGAAGCAACGGGCGGCTTCAGCGCCGACGTAAGCCGGCAACTGCCGTGCCGTGTTGTCCCTCCAATCCGGTAAAACGCGTTTGGCGTAGAGGGGAGAAAATTTTCGCTGAAGTTTATTGGCGAAATTGAAATTCAAGGTGTGCGCCTCTCCAGTTTGCCGATGGCGGAGAATCGTCTGCGTTTCGCGCGCATCATGATCGCTATCGTGGAAAAAGAAAACGATCTCGCCGCCGATCTCGCTCTGCAGCCGGCGCGCGGTCGCAATTTTCGCGTAAAGAAAGCGCCGCGGGAAAAACCCGCAGGGCTGCTGGCCAAAACAAATGATCGGAGATGTGCTCATGCCGTGACCGGACGATTCGATCCGACAACCGATTGAATAATTGCAGCGAGCGCAACGCATGCGACGCAGCCAATCAAGTTGTACCAAAGGTATGCGACGGACAAAGACGGATAAAGGTTGCGCGAAAAATACAAACCGCAGACCAAAATCTGAGCCGCAATCGCTCCCCAGAAGGCCGCTGTGCCTCCGATCTTCTTGAGGAAAAACGCGACCAGAAAAAGGCCGAGTACGACGGGATAGAAAATTGAAGCCACAATATTGGCGAACTGGATCAGGTTCTCCACCAACGTGACACTCAACGCGATTCCGATCGCGGCAAAGCCCCAGAACGCGGTGAACCACCGCGACGCCGTCACGCAGTGCGCATCGGTCGCGTCCGGTCGAATCAGGTGACGGTACAAATCGACGGTGGTGGACGACGCGAGCGCGTTCAGCTCCGCCGCTTTGGAGTTCAACGTGGCGGCGAAGAAAACGGTGACCAGAAGACCGATCAACCCATGCGGCAGATGATCCAAGATAAACGTGATGAAAACGTAGTCGGCATCCGTTGAAGGCGTGTGCGAATCCTGCTCAGTTAAGACTCGCTGCGTTTGCGCTCGAAACGATTCGGCCTGAGCGCCGGCAGCGAGTGCGGTTTGGCGCGCCACCTCCGCGTCGGCGCGATGGCCCGCGCGGTTGGCATCGAGCCATTGCTCGATCGCTTTTTGTTTTTCCGTCTCGTTGGCGTTGAACTGGGCTTCGAAACGACGGAGTTCGCCGCCGCGGTCGCCCTCTAAGGCTCGAGTCCAAACCGGCCGGTTAAAATAGACCGGTGGCCGTTCGAATTGATAAAAGACAAAAATCAACGCGCCGAGCAGCAGTATGAAAAACTGCATCGGGATTTTGAATACGGCATTGAACATCAGCCCGAGCCGGCTTTCCCGCAGAGAACGTCCGCCGAGATAGCGCTGAACTTGCGACTGATCCGAACCGAAGTACGAAAGTTGCAAAAAGAGGCCGCCAATCAGTCCCGTCCAAAGGGTATAGCGAGTCTGGAGGTTGGGCGAAAAATCGACCGCCTTGAGCTTGTGCATGCCGCCCGCGACGACGAGGGCTTCGTGAAAGTGAAGACGGGTGGGTAATCGAAACAGCACGACCACAAAGGCCGCCAGCATCCCGAGCATAATCACGCCAAACTGATATTTCTGGGTTAAACTGACCGCCTCGCTCCCGCCGCTGACGGTGTAAGCAATGACGACGAGCCCGCTCGCGATAATGGTCAGCGGTAACGACCAATTGAATACACTGGAAAGCACGATCGCCGGAGCATAAACGGTCAGTCCCGCGCCAATCCCGCGCTGGATGAGAAAAAGCCCGGCGCCGAGCAGACGCGTTTTGCGGTCAAATCGTTGCCCGAGGTATTCGTAGGCCGTATAAACATTGAGCCGGCGAAACACGGGTAGGAAAAAGATGCAGATAATCACCAGCGCAAAAGGGGCGCCGAAGTAGTTTTGGATAAACCCAAGCCCGTCTTGATAGCCTTGGCCCGGCGTCGAAAGGAACGTGACCGCGCTCGCCTGCGTGGCCATGACGGAAAGCCCAATCGTCAACCAATTGGTTTGCGCAGATCCCTTCACATAGGTCGCGAGATCGCGGCGACCTCGAGTGCGCCAGATTCCATATCCGGCGATGCCCAGGAGCGTCGCGAGCAGAACGACGTAATCGAGGACGTTCATGCAAAACGCTGCGTCAACCAGATCAGGAACCCGATCCAAAGTCCCAAAAACGCGAGCACGAATGCATAGACCCGCGGCCAGGTCCGAAGGATGGGAACACCCGTGTTGTCCTCGTTAGGCAATGGAGAAGGCGGGATCATTTTCCGAGCGAAACCAAATTCGCCCACAAGCGATACGCACCCGGGTTACCCGCTGGGAGTTGGCGAAAAAAGGCCAGGCTCGTATAGACAAAGTATCCGCGTCCATCAGGCGCGATCAAAATCCCGCTCTTCAACGGAGCCTCACCAGGATCGTTCATCGCCAAAATGGGAGTATAGTGCTGGTCCCAGGAACTCGGGAAATAAGCGCCGCGTTCTTGAACCCAGTTTTCGAAATCGGCCGGAGTGATTCGATTGGGCGTGGTTAGCACAGGATTGTCTGGCGACAAAAACGTGACCGGAGAATGCTCATCCGTCACACGCAACCGAGGGGCGTCGCCTTCGAGGGAGAAAGGATATGGCCCGAGTGGCTGACTCGCGAGACCATTGGGCCGATTATATTCTTCGATCACCGTTCCCCCTTGCTCGACGTAGCTCATCAGATCGCGAACGCGTTCACTGAGATCCTTCTGGACATTGAAGGCCCGCACGCCGACGACGACGGCGTCGAAGCGCTGCAAATTTGCCAGCTTCAGATCCGTTACTTGAAGCGTTTCCACCGCGTAACCGAGTTGCTCGAGCGCATCGACCGTCGCATCCCCAGCTCCCGCGATATAAGCGACCTTATGCCCGCGAATTTCGAATGGCACACTGGTGGCGTGGGCTTCTGCCCGCGGCTGTAAAATCAGCAAAGGCAAGTGTGGATAGTTAATTTCCAAACGGTCGGTATCGAACACCGCGGTTCCGATCTGCGCATGCACATGAAGGATCGCCTCCGCCTGACGACTCGGCGCCGTGACGCGGAAGATGAGCCGTTTTTGTTCGTCACGTTTTCCGAGATAAAAATCCTGCGCGTCGTTATCCGCGGCCCACCCTTTGGGTAAATCGAGTTTCAATCTGCCGTGGATTTTCGCTCTTGCCGCGGTTAACTGAACCGCGACTTCCCGCGTCTCCCCGGGATGAAAAAGCGAAACCGGGGCAACAAAGCGCAGGGACACGGGAGGAATGGCCACGAGCGGCTCGCGTACTTGCGCCGCGGATACGCCGGCGTGGAGTTGCACGGCTTCGTCCGCGATGGTCAAAATCGAACCATCGCTCAATCGAAACCGATAGCTGACCGGCCAAACGGGAGGATTCTCAGGACGCCCAATCAAACGAGGATCGTCCACCCGAAATAGACCGGGAGCCGCGTCGTCACGGAGCCAATACGGTTGAGTCGCGGGCAAAGTCCGCGGGAGTAAGTCGCGTCGATCATTCCCAGGAAATGCGAGCTCCGCTTCGCGGTGGGCTTGCAACGCGAGTTCATGGGCAGAAAGCGTGCCGTTCGGCGTTGTGACATCCATCCACTGCGTCGGCACGGCGGACTGCTCCGTCACGCGAAAATCGAGATGCATTGCCTCGCCCGGCACGACCAAGGCGTTGGGCACAGTGGTGACGACGTCTAGGCCCAGGCATTTTTGCAAAATCTCATCGAGCAGCTTTTTTTTAGCCGTGAGCAAAACCGGATCCGCGCTGGTCGATCGCGGAGCCGTGGGCGCGCTGTTGTCTAAGGTGATCTTGGCTACGTCGGCTCGAATTTTTAACAGCGCGGGCACGCTCGCCGCCGGATCATGTGGATTAAACCGCTCCTGCACGGCTTTGATTTCGTCGCCAATCGCGGCGCCGCCTTCAAAACGCCGCCAGGTCGTTTCAACACCGTCCATGATATCGCGCTGCAGCGGATCACCGCCGAATAAAACAAAAACTTCCTCATGCGGTTGAGGAGGCGCACCGACTCGCGAAGCAAAGCTCCCAAAGCCCTGAGTGCGATGCATCGCACGGCTATGCGCAGCGATCGACGCAAATGACTCTCCGGTCACGGGATCAACGCCCCCGATGTCGATTTTCACGCCGGCTGGGGTCGGTTCGCGACGACCGGGCCCCCAAGCATTCCACACGATCCGTTTGGCCTGCCAGGGCCGAAGCCCTTCCTTCAATTGTTCGGGGAAGGCCGTTGGATCGGCCGCTAATTTAAAGGCCTCCACGGCGAGAATTGCGGAAGCCGTGTGATGACCGTGGCCCCCGCTTCCCGGAGGGATGGGAAAACGGGTCACGATCACATCCGGGCAGAATTCGCGAATCACGCGCACAACATCCGCGAGCACTTGCGGGCGATCCCAAATGCGCAGTGTTTCTTCTGGGGTTTTCGAAAAACCAAAATCGACGGCGCGAGTGAAGAACTGTTCTCCGCCATCGATCATCCTTGCGGCCAACAGCTCCTCGGTCCGCGCCAAACCGAGTTTTTCGCCGAACTCAGGTCCGAGTTCATTCTGGCCGCCGTCTCCGCGGGTGAGGGAAAGATAAGCGGTGCGATAAGCCCGACCGCGCGCCAGATAGGCGACCAACTGCGTATTCTCGTCGTCGGGATGAGCGCCGATGTGCAGGACCGAGCCGAGTTCCCCTAAAGCCCGCAGATCCTGCCCAATGCTTGGCGCGGACGCAGCAGCCGTGCTCGGCCCTGTATCCGCTGCGCGGAGACAGAGCGAGACGATGAACGCGGAAGCGACGAACGCGCAGCGAAGCCGTTTCACCTCAGCGTTTCGCTTTGAGCGGCAAAGAGAACTCGGTGTTCTCCCAGGCAATACGGATAAATCCGCCATTAGGCGTGGCCGGATCGTTCGCGATCGAAAGCGTGAGCTGATCAACGGGTGTGCTCAGCGTCTTTTTCTCCAATTTGAAACGGGCCACATCATGCGTCTCGTCGACCGGCACGCCCCATTTGCCGATGTTAGAGCTGAAAGCCAATTCAGACGCGCCTTTTTCAGAGGGAATTATATAAAGTGTATAAGCGCCTGCTGGAACTGTCTTCCCCTGGATTTCCAGAGGCGTTGGCGTGATCAACAGCGTAGCCTCGTCCGCACCGAGACGATCCGCTTTGTCCCAGGCGACAAGACCACCCCAGATCTTGCGCATTTCACCGTTTTTGGGACTTTTCGTGTAGGGACGTCCATAGACAATCGTGAGCATGACGCCATCACGGCGGCTGCCACCGATCGTTCCGCTAATTGTTTCGTGAGGGCTATGACCTCCGGTCGACATGACTCGCGGGTGCTCAGGCGGCGTCGACGCCCCATCCGCGGCAAATACAAAGGTAGGAACCAAAAGCGCAGCGAGCGCGAAGACGACTTGAGGGTATTTTTTCATGGGAATATTGGCAGGGACCTTGCGTCGGACTGCGGTTCAGCGCAAGTCGTTCGCCCGAAGTTTGTCGCAATTCTTCTTTTGTTTCGGCAATGACGTTGGCCTTCGCAATTGCGTTTGGTTATCACTCATTTGATCGCCCAGTCCCATGCGCATCCTGATCATCGAAGATGAGACTCAGTTGGCGCGGCACGTGTGCCGCGCTCTGACCCGGGCTGGCCATGACCCCGTCAGCCGGGGCGACGGGGCCGAGGGGCTCCAGGCCGCTCTCGAATCGGCCTATGATTTGATCGTGCTAGATCAAAATCTGCCCACCCTCGACGGTCTAGAAGTCTTAGCGCGTCTCCGGGAAACGAATACGTTTACCCGCGTTTTGATTTTAACCGCCCGTGGCGAAGTCGAACATCGCATCAAAGGCCTGAAGGCCGGTGCGGACGATTATCTGGCGAAGCCCTTTTCGATGGAGGAATTGATTGCTCGCATCGAGGCGCTGGGCCGCCGAGGCGCTCCGGCCAACTCCAACAACGTCTTGGCCGTCGCCGATCTCACCCTTGATTTGGTCCATCGCCGCGCCTCACGAGGCGGCCAGTCTATCTCGCTCTCCCCTCGTGAACTGGATGTTTTGCAGGTGCTGATGCAAGAGCCGGGGCGAGTCTTTTCACGCACTGAGTTGTGTGAACGGGTCTGGCAGCGGGATCACGAATACAACACGCGAACCGTCGAAATTTTCATCGCCCGACTTCGAAAAAAAATCGACTCCGGTTTCCCCGAGCCGCTCATTCACACCGTTCGCGCCGTCGGCTACACGGTGCAAACAGCAGATGCTCTCAAGACCTCTTCGCGCGACCGCCATGTTTAATCTTTCCTCTTTTTCGGTGCGATGTGCATCGGCGGCAATCGCGGCGCTGGTCATCGCGAACGCAGGCATCCCGCCCGCGTACGCGGAGGCGAGCATCGAGGGCCACGTGCAGTTGCCCAAATCTCATGCCGCGCCGGTGCTCAACCAGCGCTATGAAATCGTCACAAAGGCCGGCGTGGTGAGCACCGATCCCCCGCGGGCCGTGGTCTATCTCGAGGGACATTTTCCCTCATCACCAACGGTGACGGTGGTGCAAATGGCTCAGAAAAATCTGTCCTTTGTCCCGCCGCTGCTACCGGTGCGCGTGGGGACAAAGGTCGAATTTCCCAACGAGGATGATGTTTACCACAACATCTTTTCGTACTCACCGGTGAAACGCTTTGATTTAGGCCGCTATCGATCCACCGACCGGCCCGTGCCTTCCCAGATTTTCGAACAACCCGGCGTGGTCACCCTGCGCTGCGATATCCATGAGCATATGCGCGGAGCCATTCTCGTCCTCGACACGCCCTACTTTGTGATCAGCGACGCTTTCGGCAATTATCAGCTCTCCCATCTTCCGTCCGGTAGCTACATATTGAAGGCATGGATCGACAGCAAAACGACGCTGGAAAAACCGATTCAGCTCGTCGACGGGCAGACGTTGCACCTCGATCTGCAGTGAGCACATTCGCCTCAGTGCGCTGGCCGCGTATCCGCAGTTTCCGTACAAAACTGCTGCTCTCGATGCTGCTGGTGGTCTTCGGCATCAGCGCGGTAGCCGTGTACTTCGCCGAAGCCAGTGCGACAACCAACGTCGAAGAAAATCTGCAAAGGCAGTTTCAGCATGAGCTGAATGCGCTCCATCAATTGCAGGAAGCTCGTTCGACCGACCTGATCGAGCGTTGCCGAGGACTGAGCTGGCGTTCACGGATTCATGCCGCCCTCGAAGACAACGCGGTCGATCTTCTTTACCCCAGCGCCGAGGGAGAATTACAGGATCTGCTGGCGCAAAACTCGCAGGAAGCATCCCAGCCCGGGTTGAAGGCAGAGTTTTATCGCTTTCTAGGCAGCGACGGCCACGTGCTCCACCCACCCAAACCAGAAATCGCCGGGCGATTGAGCGATGCGGAAGAAGCCCGCTTATCGCTGCCTCATCTTCCTACGCATCAGGAAACCGGATACTTGGAGGTCAACCGACAGCACGGCAGCCAATTGCTCGAAGTCATCGCCATGCCCATCCTATCGACGGAAAGCGGCGAAGTGATTTCCGCGATCGTGATCGGTTTCAGGCCTCTCGACTTCGCAGATCCGAGTCATCCGTCGTCGATCAAGACCGGCACGTGGTCGCAGGGACATCTGTTCGTCGACGACCTCTCTCCCTCCGTCGCCGCGCAGATGAACGACGGCATCGCGAGCGCGTTGCTAAAAGATCCGCAGCAAGGCCGGCTCAATTTAACGGTCGAGCGCAACGCGTATTTGCTCGTCTACTACAGGCTCGATCCTCTCTCGCTGTTTCCTCCGGCCTATGAAGTTTTCATTTACCCACTGAGCGAGCTGATCGACCGGCGCACTCAGATTCGTTGGCAAATTATCGGCGGCAGCGTCTTCCTGCTCCTCATTGGATTCGCCGTAACGCGCATGTTCGCTGAGCGCCTCTCCGCGCCCGTGGAGAAGCTCGAAATTACCTCGGCGGAGAACATTCTCCAGCGTGAGCGCGCCGAAGCTGCGCTGACGTCGACGCGCACGGAACTGCAGCGTTCGGCGCGTTTTTCGGCAGACGCGTCCCATCAACTGAAAACGCCGGTGTCGGTCCTCCGCGCCGGACTGGAGGAGTGGTTAGCGCGGCCTAATTTAACCGCAGAGGAGATTCACGAAATTGCCGGCATGGTTCATCAGACCTACCGCCTCGCCAGCATGATTGAAGACCTGCTGCTGCTTTCGCGGATCGACACGGGGCATCTGCAACTCGAGCTCACGCCCGTTGATTTGGGCGCGTTGATCGAGACCTGGCTCGATGACCTCAGCGCGCTGCCGAACCCCTGGGAGCTGAAAGTGGAAACCGAAGTGCCTCCGCGCCTGTATATCATGGGCGAGAAACGCTACACCACAATGATCCTGCAAAATCTTCTCGAGAACGCTCGGAAGTATAACCGACCTCACGGCAGAATTCGGATCTCCGCGCGTCCGGAGGGTGGCCAGGTCGTGCTCACGATCGCCAACACCGGCAAACCGATTCCACCGGAAACGCGCGAACACATTTTTGAGCGCTTTCATCGCGGCAATGTCGGCGAAAATATTCCCGGGCACGGACTGGGCCTGAACCTCGCGCGCGAACTCGCGCGCACGCACCGGGGTGACTTGCGCTTGGTTCGGTCCGACGAATCTTGGACCGAATTCGAAGCTCGCTTCGAAGCCGCCCCTCCCGCGCCCTAACGTCTATGTTGCGCCGCAATTCCATCATCGGACTCACTTTGGCCGCGCTCGCGCTGGTCCATCGGGGAGCGGCGGCCGAATATATCTGGGACGATCTCGATAGCGCACTTTCGTTCAGCGGCTTCCATGACCAGGTGCGTGCCCATCTCAGCGGCACACTCGATCTCGAACAATATTGGTTCGAGCAACCGGCGCCGGACCTCATTTACAGCCCGAGTAATCGGCTCGCGACTCAGAGGCTGTCGCTGTTTCTCGATGCGCAGATCGGTTCGAGATTGTATATTTTTGCGCAGGCACGGGTGGACCGCGGTTTTGATCCATCGAGCGGACCCCTGCGCGGTCGTCTCGATGAATACGCGTTGCGCTATAATGTCTTTGCCGACGGTCGACTGAATTTGCAGGCCGGAAAGTTCGGCACGGTCGTAGGAAACTGGGTTCGACGGCACGGATCTTGGACCGATCCTTTTATTTCCGCTCCGCTGCCTTATACGTTTTTGACCGGCCTTCCCGGCGCGATTCCCGTCGAAAACGGCACCCGCATTTCGCCGCGCAATCTCGGCCCAACTTATTACTATCCTGACGGCTCCTTTCAGCTCAACACACTTCCTATTTTTTGGGGGCCGAGCTACGCGCAAGGCATCGCCGTCACAAGTAATACGGGCGACTTTAACATCGCAGCCGAACTCAAGAACGCATCGCTCGCCTCGTTACCAAACGATTGGGTGGAAAATCAGTTTATCCCGAGTCATCCCACGTTCAACGCGGAGCTCAGTTATCAGCCCAGTCCGATGTGGAACCTGGGCGTGTCGACCAGTATCAGCGGAGCGGTCGACTTCGCGACCTACAATGCAGCCACCGGCTTCACCGCGCACCGCTATCGTGAAGAGTTTGTCGGCCAGGATCTCGAATTTTCCTGGCATCATTGGCAGCTTTGGGCCGAGGCCTACGAGACCCGATTCGTGATCAAGAACGAAGGTCACGCGGACGTATTCGGTTACTACCTCGAGGGGAAGTATAAATTCGCCCCGGAGTTTTTCTTCGCGTTGCGTTGGAATCAGGAAATTTACGGCGATGTCGTTGGCTACGAAACGGCCGCAAACACCAACCTGCATGACGTTTGGCGGATCGATCTTGCACCCACGTATCGATTTTCGCCCTACACGCAGTTGAAGTTGCAGTATAGTCTGCAAAACAACGGCGCCAGCACTCGTCGCTACCGCAGCCTTTTTGCTTTGCAGGCCACCCAGCGGTTTTAGCGCGGAGCTCGCGGGAAGGGGCGTTATTCATGCCCTTCTCCGTTTTTCATTTCCTTTGCAGGTAACAGAGGCGTTACCAAAAGCCATTTTCGCTTTTGCAGGAGTGAGATCTCTTAAGGGAGGTCTAGCTGTTCCTCAAAACCTAATCCTCCGCACAAAAGTGAATGCATCACCACTGAAAATTGCGGCTCTGGCGGCTGTTCCGCTCGGGCTTTTTTTGACAACCTCGGCACGAGCCGAAATCGATGTCCAGCAAACCAATCTGGTTTCAGACATTCCCGGCATGGCCAAGTTCACTGATCCGAATTTGGTCAATCCCTGGGGCATTTCGGAAAGCGGCGGTTCGCCCTTCTGGGTCTCCAATAATGGCGGAAACAATGCCACGCTCTACAACACGGCCGGCCAACCCCAGTCCCTCGTCGTTTCGATTCCGAGCGGCGTTCCGACCGGCCAGGTCTTCAATGCGAGCACGGCCTTCAACAACGACAAATTCATCTTCGCGGGAGAAGATGGCACAATCACCGGATGGCGGGGAGCGCTCGGCGGCACCGCGGAAGTGCTCGCCGGTCCAGCGTCGAGTTCCACCGAGTTCAAGGGCCTCGCGATCGCCACGGTCGGTACCGGCACGTATCTCTACGCTGCCGATTTTGGCACGGGAGCGATCGACGTATTTCCGAGCACGGGCGCGCCGGCTTTGACCGGGGCGTTTCAAGATCCGTCGTTGCCGAGTGGATACGCGCCGTTCAATATTCAAAATCTCAACGGCAATCTCTACGTCACCTACGCGCTGGTCGACTCGGCCACGGGCGATGATGTCGCAGGCTTGGGCAACGGCTTCGTCGACGAGTTCGATTTACAAGGCAATCTTATCCGCCGGGTCGCTTCACAGGGATGGCTCAATTCGCCATGGGGATTGGCCATCGCCCCGAACAGTTTCGGCGATATCGGCGGCGATCTACTCGTCGGTAATTTCGGCGATGGACACATCAACGTCTTCAATCCTGCCGGCGCGTTCCTCGAACAATTGACCTGGTCGAATGGCGACGCAGTCGCGGTCGATGGTCTGTGGGGCTTGCAGTTCGGTAACGGCGGCTCCGGCGGCGCGTCGGATCGGCTCTACTTCACCGCTGGCTTAGACGGTGAACAACACGGTCTCTTCGGCAGTTTCGCCGCGGTGCCGGAACCCAGCACGGTTTACGCGGGGGTCGCGCTCGTCGCCGCTTGCGGTTTCGTCACGCTGCGCCGCCGCCGCCAGACAAAAGCCGCCTGAGTATTCTATCGTTTCACGATATTTCGATGTTTGGTTGGTGTAGTAGTACTTGCACTTAGGGAAACGTAAGGCCGTCCGATTCACGTCGGGCGGCCTTTTTTTTTCGCGACGAAGGACTCGTGCGCGGGAGAAGACTTTTCGGTTTTCCCCTTTTCTTTTTGCGGACTCGGCGCTACGTCCGAAACCGCCACAGCTCCTTCATCACGAGCACCTTCTCTATGAAAACATTTAGCATCACACGCGCGTTGTACATGAGCAGCGCAACGTTGCTCCTCACCAGCGCCGCCGCTTTCGGTAGCACTTATAATCAGATGGTCGTGTTCGGCGACAGTCTCTCCGACAACGGCAATCTCTCGACCGCAGCGGGGCCGGGTGTTTTTAGCGCGCTCGACTATGATCCCAGCCGCGCCACCGATGGTCCGACAACGACTCCCGCATCCGCGATCACCGGCGTCACCGTAGAACAACTGAACACGCTGCTCGGGCTGGCTCCGCTCACGCCGTCGATCGCAGGTGGAAATAATTACGCATGGGGCGAGGCCACGACGTCCGCAAACCCGCCGGATCTGATTCATGGCCTGACTCCAGGCACAGGGTTCCAAGAGCTATCCTACGTTTTTCAAAATACTCACGCTGATCCGAATTCGCTCTACGTCATCTGGGCCGGCTCAAACGATTTGCTCAACGCGACCACGCCCTCCGCGGTCCAGGCTGCGGAAGCCCAAGCGATCCAAAACCTCCAGCAACAGGTTGGCGCACTGCTGACGTTAGGCGCACAACACATTGCCTGGTTCGATCTGCCCGATCTCAGCCTCACGCCCTTGGCCAAGTCCGAGGGTGCGACGATGGATCAACAGTTGCACGACTCATCGCTGCAATTTCGAACGGATTGGGAAACGGCGATTGGACAACTCCAAAGCATCTTCCCCACCGCTTCGATCACGGGAATCGACACCTTCAGCGTGATCGAGTCGATCGCGGCCGATCCTTCGAAGTACGGATTGACCGACGTCGTCGACCCGGCGCAAGGCCAGGCCGGCGTCGATCCAGATCAATACCTTTTCTGGGACTCCGAGCACCCGACAACCAAAGCCGATAGCATCCTCGCCGACATTGCCTATCGCCAACTGGTCCCCGTGCCGGAACCGAGTGGCAGCGTTTATCTGAGCAGCGCGCTTTTTCTCCTCGTGCTGCAACGTTACAACGCCTCCCGGCGCCGACGCGCATCCTGATTTTAACGCTTTGAGATGAGCCACGCTCCCGCCTGACCGCGGGAGCTTTTTTTGCGCCCTACTCTTGCGATTGCATAAAAGACCGGTTCGGTGAGAGGCCTGCTTTCTTGCTAAGCGCTGAGGCAAGCATCGTGTTGTTGTCCACCCCAAAAAAGGACTGCCATGGTTCCGCTTACCCGTCGCCGTTTCCTCCAGACTTCGTCGCTCGCCGCGCTCGCCGCCGCTGTGCCTTCGGCTTGGGCGCGTGCCGCGCACGAGGCCGCGTATCGGCACCTGATCGATCCCAAGAAGAAACTCCGCATTGCCTCGATCGGCTGCGGAGGAAAAGCGTATAGCGATATCCTCGCGTGCGCCGGGGAAGAGATCGTCGCGCTTTGTGACGTCGACTACGAAACCGGCGCGCGCGCCTTCCGCGAGTTTCCGCTCGCCGCGCGCTATCGCGATTACCGGCAAATGCTCGAGGAGATGCACGATCAGATCGATGCCGTCATCGTCACCACGCCCGACCACACGCATTTTCCCGCAGCGATGATGGCGATCGAACGGGGTAAACACCTTTATATTCAGAAGCCATTAACCCACACGATCGCCGAAGCTCGGCAGTTGAAAGAAGCTGCTCGCAAAGCAGGGGTCGTTACGCAAATGGGCAATCAAGGGCATGCCAACAACGGGACGCGCCTAACCAAGGAGTGGATCGAAGCCGGCTTGATTGGCGCGGTGCGTGAAGTGCATTGCTGGACCAATCGCCCAATCTGGCCACAAGGCATGGCGTTGCCGCAACCGGTCGCGACCATTCCGCCGACGATGGATTGGAATCTCTGGCTCGGCGTCGCGCCCGAACGCGATTACAGCCCGAAAATTGCGCCGTTCAATTGGCGGGGCTATTGGGACTATGGCTGCGGCGCCCTCGGCGACATGGGGTGTCACTTGATGGATGCGCCGTTCTGGGCTCTCAATCTTCGCGGGCCGGTGCGCGTGTCGGCCTTGAGCGAAGGCGGCACCGAAGTGACTTGTCCGCACTGGTCCATCGTAACCTATGAATTTCCCGCGCGTGGCTCATTACCGCCGGTTAAACTCATTTGGTACGACGGCAATAAGATGCCTCCTGCGCCCGAAGAGCTCGCGGCCGGTGAAAAACTGCCTCACGGCGGCACGATTTACCGCGGAGACAAGGGCGTGATTCTCGCCCGCGGCGACTACGGGCAAGCGCCCGCACTGATTCCGGAAACACGCTGGAAAGAGTTCAAGCATTGGCCGGCGCCCCAAATCCCCCGCATCCCTGGAGAGAACTCTCAACTCGAATGGATCACGGCGTGCAAAGGCGGCCAGGCACCTGGTTCGAATGTGCCGGACTATGCCGCTGATCTCACCGAGATGGTCTTGCTCGGCAATGTCGCGATCCGAGCCGGACGCCCGATTGAATGGGATTCCGCGACAGGCCGGTGCACTCATTTTCCTGAAGGCGACCGATTCCTCAGCAAATCGTATCGGCTGTTTTGATGGATCGAACGTTCACGAGCGCATACCGCATGAATCCCATGAAGACTTTTCTCGCTCCGTTCCGAGTGTTGATCGCTCTCGGTATTTTTCTTGGCGTGGCAACCTACGTTTGCGCGCGTTCGAATGATATCGAACTTGGGCTTCAAGCGTACACCTTTCGCCGGCTCACCTTTGTTGAAGCCGTGGACCAAGCCAAGGCCGACGGCATTCACGCGATCCAAGCCTTCGGCGGGCAAACCTTGGGCGGCGGCCTGCCAGGCAAATTCGATCACCACATGGACGCGAATACACGAACTCAGTTGCTCGCGCTGTTGAAAGAAAAAGGCGTTCGTCTCGACAGCTATGGCGTAGTCAACGGTCGGGATGAGACCGAGTGGCGCCAGATTTTCGAGTTCGCCCGCGCCATGGGCTTGCGTGCAATCGCGAGCGAACCTGCGCCCGAGGTGCTCCCGCTGGTGGACCGCCTGTCGAGAGAGTCCGGCATCCGCGTTGCGCTGCACAACCATCCGACACCATCAACGTATGCAAACCCTCAATTTGCGCTCCGCACACTCGCTTCCTATGGCGACAACATCGGCCTGTGTGCGGACACCGGGCATTGGGCGCGCTCGGGTTATGACCCGGTTGCGAGTCTTCATGAAGCAACAGGCCACGTGATCGCCGTTCACTTCAAAGATTTAACTGAGCGTGGTGTGCGAGCCGCGCACGATGTGCCTTGGGGTACGGGCACATCCGATGCCGCGGGCCAAATCGCAGAACTCCGCCGTCAACATTTCAACGGCTGCGTTTTTATCGAATACGAACACGACACCCCGACGTTGAACGAAGATGTTCGACGCTCTGCCGACTATTTCAGGCAGGCCTTAGCCGCAAGCGACGAACAACTCCAGCGGCACGCCGTCATTCCGCCAGGTTACACCCGACAAACGAAAGACCTGTGGACCGATGACCGCGGCAAAAACTCCGCGAAATGGGAGGCACCGTCACCTCTCTTCGCTAACGATTTGAGCAACGCCGATTTTGCGCCCGGTTCATGGGCTTGGGAAAATCACGTGCTCGTCGCCAAAGGCGGCGGCGATCTCTGGACCAAGGAAAATTACGGGGACTTCGCAGTGATGCTCGAATTTCGCACCGCCAAAGATTCAAACTCGGGTGTGTTTCTGCGTTGCACCGACCCGGTGAACTGGCTGCAGAATTCGATGGAAATTCAGATCCTGCAAGGCACGGAGATAGACAAAAAGCATGTAGTGGGAGCGCTCTACGACTGCCTTGCACCCAAAAAGGAAATCCAGATCCAGCCCGGGGTGTGGCACCGCTATGTGATTACCGCAAAGGGTTCTGTGATCACTGTCTCTCTCGATGGCGAAGAAATCGTGAAGGCCGATTTATCAAAATGGACGCAGGCCCATCGCAATCCGGACGGGACCGAAAATAAATTCGATCACGCTTATAAAGATATGCCACGGAGCGGACGCATCGGATTACAGTACCACGGCAGTCCCATCGAGTTTCGGAATCTTTTTGTCGAGCGCTTGTAAGCGGCCACGGTCGGGTGAAGGAGAAGTCGGACAATCCCGCGAACGTAAGTCCGCCCCCCTCTTTCGGTTTTGCAGCCCGTTGGCTGCGCGGTTTGCGCGGGTTGAACCGCGTATCCCCTTTCCGACGACGCCTCCCCTCCGCCAAAATCGCGTCATCGAAACGCCATTGACCGAAAGAGGCAGCGTCCTGAAAACGCGGCAACAACCGTTGGCGAACACGGGCATTTTCCAATCGGCGTCCGCGGCGGCCATCGACGTGTCAACTATTCTGACGACATGTCGCCAGGGCGGCGGCGTGTTAGTCTAGGAGCGCGTCGTGGACGAACCCGTCCCGGCACTCGGCCTTTCTCGGTCGTTTATCTTCCCCACTTAGCATCACACCCAACCAGCCTACGCCTAATCGGCGCGCGCTGGAGACTGTTCCTTATGCAACGTTTTAAACCGTCCGTTTCGCGTCTCGCTTTGCTCGCGAGCGCTCTCCTAGCCGGCGCTGCCCTGCGTGCGGCCGCGCCTGATCTAATTATTTACGACGACTCCTTGGCGCCTAATTGGCAAAACTGGAGCTGGGCGGCGAACAATACCGCTGCCACGAACATCGTTCACACCGGCTCGGACTCGATCTCCGTTAGCCCAAACGCTTGGGAAGCGCTCGCTCTGGTCGACGTCGGTACGCCGATCGACACAACGCCTTATGGCAAACTCGTTTTCTGGGTCAACGGTGGCCCAACCGGCGGACAGAAAATTAATGTCACCGCGTTGATCAACGGCTCGGCCAACAACCAGCCCAATGTGGTCGTGGGTCCGATCGCTGCCAACACGTGGACACAGGTCCAGATTCCTCTTTCGAGCTTGAGCGCGGATAGCGTCAGCAACCTGACCGGCTTATGGTTCCAAGAAGGAACCGGCAATACGGTACCAACTTTCTATATTGACGATATCAGCTTGGCCTCGGCGGTTCCCGTCGTCCCACCACCGGTGGTCAATGGCATGAGCCTCTACGACGATGGCTTCGCGAACGGCTGGCAGAACTGGAGTTGGGCCGTAGTGGACCCGAACCAATCAACCACTGTTCACACCGGCGCCACAGCGATTGGCGCGACGGAAAAGGCCAACACCGCGATTTATTTCGAACACGATGCTTTCTCGACTCAGGGCTACGCGAATTTGACATTCTGGATCAATGGTGGCGACACCGGCGGTCAATCGGTCAAGCTGGTCGCGCTTCTCAGCAACAATCAGCAGACGCCTTATGCGTTGCCCCCGTTGGCCAAAAATACCTGGACGAAGGTCGTGGTGCCGCTGAGTGCGCTCGGCATCGACAACAAGAACGACCTCAACGGCCTCTGGTTCCAGGAAGCGGCTGGCGTGGACCAACCGACATTCTTCCTCGATGACGTCTTCCTCGAACTCGCTCCGCCACCGTCGACCATCAACGTGTCGGTCAATGGCAAAGGCGACGTGCGCAAAGTCGATCCCCGTATTTTCGGTGTGAATACAGCCGATTGGGATGGCTTGCTGGGCAAGTCGATGACCGGCGAGCTGCTCAATGAAATCGATAATCAAGCGCTTCGCTTCCCCGGTGGCTCCGCCTCGGACGTCTATCACTGGGCAAACAATATCGGTTCCACGACGACCGACGGCAGCACGAATTTCGACGCTTTTGCGCAGATCGCGGTCGCCACGGGCGCTCAAGTTTACATCACGGCTAATTACGGCACCGGCACCCCTGAGGAGGCGGCAGCCTGGGTTAAGTACTCCAACAAAACCAAGGGCTACGGCTTCAAGTACTGGGAAGTCGGCAACGAAAACTATGGCACCTGGGAAGCGGATAATAATAACCGCAAGTGGGACCCGGTGACCTACGTCACGCGCTTCAAGCAATATTATACGCAAATGAAGGCGATCGATCCGACGATCAAAGTCGGCGCGGTTGTCGTCGATACCGAAGATGCGGATGTTAATTACACGGACGAGATTGTAACGAATCCGCGCACCGGGGTTAAGCACTCCGGCTGGACGCCCGTCCTGTTTGCGACCTTCAAGGCCCAGGGAGTCCTCCCCGACTTCGTGGTTTTCCATCGCTATGAACAAGCTCCGTTCGGCGAAAGCGATGCGTTTTTGTTGAACGCCGCTCGTAGCTGGTCCACGAACTCCACCGGCATCCGCCAGATGCTCACCGACTATATCGGCACGGATGGCGCGAAAGTCGAAATCGACTGCACGGAAAACAATTCTGTCTACACCAATCCAGGCAAGCAGACCACCAGTTTGGTCAACGGCCTCTATGTTGCGGACAGCGTGGGTAACATCCTCAAGACGGAATTCAACAGTCTGCTCTGGTGGGATCTGCGCAACGGCAAGGAAGCTAGCAACAACAACGCCGCGTCCTTGTATGGTTGGCGCAAATACGGTGATTACGGCATCTTGGACGCAGCGAATCCCGCTGGTCCGGCGGATCGCTATCCGACGTTCTACGCTTACAAGTTGCTCACGCACTACGCCCGCAACGGTGAAGCCGTGCTGCAAGCTGGATCCGACTTCAACGGCCTCGGCGTCTATGCCGTTCGCAGCGTTGATAACAAGGAACTCCATCTGCTCTTGATCAACAAGCGCAAGGTCGAGTCGCTCAATGCGAACATCACCCTCACCGGCTTCACGCCGAGCGGTCCGGCGGATGTCTATAGCTACGGCATTCCGCAAGACACCGCCGCGCAGACGGGTTCTGGCTCCGCCGACGTCGCTCATACCACGACGACGATTTCGGGCAAGAACTTCACCTTCAGCCCTGGCCCGTACTCGGCTGTGGTCCTGAACATCAAGGGCACGGCAGATGCGTCCGGTTCGCTGAGTCTCACCCGCAGCGGCTACACCTTGAACCGTCGCACGAACACGTATGTGCAAACCGTCACGGTCAAGAACACCGGTGCGTGGGCCGTCAATGGCCCAATCAATCTCGTGCTCGACGGCCTTTCGTTGAACACGTCTTTGAGCAACGCGACGGGCACGACCGCCAATGTCATCCCGACCGGCAGCCCGTACATCACGGTCTCGAACGGCAGCTTGGCCGCAGGCGCATCGACTGTCGTCACCCTCCAATTCACCGTCCCGGCGTCGGGTAGCATCACCTACACCCCACGCACTCTGACCGACGGCACCAACCCGTAACCACAAAACCACTACACCTGCATTATGAATATCTCCTCCACCGCGCTTCGCGCGCTTGCCGTCACTGCGGCGTTGGCTCTCGCCTCCGTCGCTTCGGCTCAAATTCAGTTCCAAGTTCAGCTCGATACGAGCTCGCTGATCGGCAACCCATCCGGTCCGTTCACGCTGGATTTCCAGCTTAACGACGGCTCCGGCTGGGGCGACGCCAATAATTGGGCCACGATCAGCGACATCTCCTTCGGTGGCGGCAGCGCTTCCACCGGAACCGTCTGGACTTCCGGCGGCGCTTGGGGCGATCTCGGCTCATCTGTGACGTTAAACGACAGCGACCCGCTGCTCAACGACTTCACCCAGGGCTTCACGCCAGGTTCTTGGCTGTCGTTTACCGTCTCGCTTTCGACCCAGGTCGATGCGGGCGGCACACCGGACGAATTCTCGTTCGCGATCTTGGATAACAATTTCTTCAACCTGCCCACCACCTCGCTCGGCACGGATACGTTCGTGCAGGTCGCGCTCGACAGCGGAAGCCCGATGATACTCACCGCTTCGAGTCTCGACGGTTCGATCGGTGCGCCGACGGTGACGCCGGTTCCGGAAGCATCGACGTACGGTTTGATGGGCGCGGCCTTGCTCGGCCTCGTCGCTTTCAAGCGCCGCCGTCGCGCTGCCGTCTGATTTTCAACGGCTGATGCAGGATAGGCTGCATCAGTCGGGGAACGTTTAAGTGGCGCCCGCAAGGGCGTCACTTAGCAGATTCGCGGAGTCCGCTCACACGGACTCCGCTTTTTTTTAACCGTTAAGCTGAGTCACGAAAACAGTGAGGAGACCGGCGCCGGCTGCAGCTTTTCCAGCCAGATTTTTTTCCTGACGCCAAGCGGAATACCTTTTCGCTCATGCGAATCGAACAATTCCCCTAGCCCTCCTCGTCCGAACCACTGTTTACGAACGAATGCGCTTCGCGGTAAACTCTCCGTTCGATGAAGGTTTTACGCGTTGCGGAGGGGAAGCGAGGACGGCGAGCGCTCGCACTGGTTGTCGCGCTCACGGCCGCAATTCCCGTGGTCCAGGCCAATCTAATATTCACTGAGCAAGTTTCAGTGAATGAAGTCCGACGCCCGGCTGATTCGACCGCCTCCGACGCTATTCAGGCAACACCCTCGCTTCAGCTCGGTGACGCATTGACCATCCGCTACGAGATTTCGCAGCCGGCGGACAATTCATCGAGCGACTCGGATGGCGCCATCTATGATCACGTCCAAGCCTCCGTGTCGTTCGATGGGCAAACGCTTTACTCGGCGCAAGACGCCCAGCTCCGGGTCCTGAATCTCATCGGCTTTTATGGGATCGCCGTCAGCGACTTCTCCGGCCCGCTGCTGGATTTCCTCACGTCCACCTCTCCGGATGTGCTTTTAAACGGATTTCTCGCCCCGGATAAGTTGATCTCAGAGTTCGACTCCGCCGCGGGGGGAAGTGTTTTCGTCGATGGCCAAGTCGTTGGGTTCCAAACGACATCGTACCAGTTCGCTGGCACGCTGCCGATCACGCCCGTACCGGAGCCAGCGAGCTACGGCATGCTCGCCGGCTTAGCGCTTGTCGGCCTCGTATCCGTGAAACGGTTACGATCCCGTCGGTAAACCCGGCGGCGCATAGCGCGCAGCCACGTCGTCGAGGACCAAGACCCAATCGGGGCCAAAAGGGGGCACCTTGAACCGATGCGTTTTCTCGCCACTCAGTTCACCAATCGGTTGGCCCACCCCTGTCCGCGGATCGTACCACCACGCGCGGACGGTCTGCGCTTTCAATCGCGTAAGGTCGATCGTGACCGTCTGATCGTTGAGCGGGCAGTAAACAAAAGCATACGTGCCGGCACGATCGCGGGTCGCCTCTAGATGCAAACCGCCCTCGCCCTCACCACTCGCGATGAGCGCCTGATCGCGGATGCGATCGAAGAACGGACGCGACTCGATCAGCTCCCGCAGAAAATGCATCTGCCGCGCCGCGGGTCGATAAAGCGCATCGATCCAATCCCGTTCGACGTGATTGATCAGCTCGCGGCGTTTGGTCGCGAACTGCCAAACGGAGTGATGCCCGTAAGTCACGCCGCAGGCGCCGGCAAAAACCGAGCGATAAGTTTGTTTACGCACATCATAATCGCGGAAGTAGCCAGTGGCTGGATCCCACGTCGGCCAAGGATTATAAGGATGATCTTCGTAGTTTGGTTCGAGATCGAGCGTGGGTTTTGCCGGCGTAAGTGCGAAATCGCGCGCCACCCAATTCCACACCGGCACGTCGTGGCCATCTCCATGGCCGCTTTGCATATCGTTAATCGAGAGCCAGCTTTCGTTTTCAATATAGTCCGATGTGTCGGTCCCGCCCGCAGGGTGATAGAGGCAAACGGGTTTGCGCCCAAGACCGTCCTCTAATCCGGCTGCAATCTCGCGCCAGATCGGACGCCAATCTTGGTTACGCGTGAAACCCGCCTTTTTCGCGTTACTGCCCGCGAACTCGCGTTCGCTCATCTTCGTCAGCATCGGTGGACGATCGCCTCCCAGCATCCAAACAACGTTGGTCCTGTCTTTAAGCAGTGACGCAAGGTAGCGCGCATACTCATGAGCAACGGGCAAATTATCGTCCCGAAAAATTCGTGGCCCCGCACCCCATGGCGCCGTCAACTTATCGCCCCACGTCGGCAACAGCGCGACGTAGAGATGATTCGCGGCAGCGGCGTCGACAATTTCGACCACGTGCTGAAAATATGTAGGATTGGGCCGCGACGGATCGTTGTCCACAAAGGGCCGTTCACCCAACGCGTTCGGGTGATCGAGCCCGTCAAGCTCAGCTAAAACGGTCGCTTGCACGATCGTGAAGCCCTGCTCAGCGCGGGCATGTAAGTAATACGCACTCTCGTCCCGTGTCGTGCCGTCGATCAGTTGCCAAGCGGTATCGCCCAGCCAGAAAAACGGTTTGCCGTCCGAAGTTTGCAGATAATGTCCGCCAGCGTTCACTTCGATCGGAAGCAAAGGCGCAGTGCTGGCGCCGACACATCGTAAAGCAGCACCAATCGCAGCGAGTGCAATCCAGGTCGCTTTCATTTTGAGGTCGGGTTGCTTTGGTCGACGGGATCGTGGTCTCGATCGTAGACGAGCGTCTGCGTCACTTTTTCTCCCCCACCGAACGAATCGGACACGGTGCGGATCGCGAGACGATCGACTTTATCGAGCACCATCCAGGTCTCCCGCGTCTCGAACTTATTTCCGTTCGGTCCCATCGCTGGATACGCGATCGAATGCAGCGAGAAAAGGGTCCGGTCCGAATTCAGTTCTGCGGTGGTCACGCGAGGTGCTTTCATGAACTCCGATTTGGTTTCGCTGCCGTCGAGCTTGTACGTCTCGGTCGTGACCTCATCGTCGGTGTATTCCCGAATGCGGGTCGAGCGGACCGTTAGTGCATCGCCCGTCTGAGTGACCTGCATTTTCGCCGCAACCCAAGCCGCGCCGCCGCGGCCGAGACGGCTCGCATCTGTATTCAGAACCCAATTACCCGAGAAATCAGCCGGGTGAGATTCAGCGTGAAGCACGGGCAACTGACAACGGCGGCGATAGTCGGCGGTGATTTCGGCAAAGGCCGGCGACTGCATCGTCAGGACATGCTCTCCCGAAAAGGCAATTTCGTACTCGGTTTGGGAGGTGTTTCGCACCATCGCGGTCCAGACTGCATAGTATGTCCAAAGCGGCTGCTTCTCGAAAACTTCCGGTGGAGGCACATTCCCGACTTCGGCCAGCGCGAGCGGCTTACCTTGAGCCAGTTTAACGAGGCTGTCGTAATACGATTGAGCGAAATCGTTACCGTAGACATCGAGGCCTAGCACATCGACGTACTGCAGTCCCGGGAAAAACTTTTCGTGCTCCATTCCCGGCTTGCTCACGCGATCCATACTCCAAAGCCAGAGAAGATTTTTGAGATGATGAAAATTGACGAAGCGATCGTAGATTTGGCGGTACAGTGCCGCCGTGGTGTACTCGCCTTGGGAGCGGCCGCCCCACCAAAACCAATCGCCATTCATTTCATGGTAAGGCCGCCAAATGATCGGCACATGCGCATCCTGGAGCTGTTTCAAAAATCCCGCGATCGCATCGACCTGCGCGAGCCAGTGCGTGTGCAATGCCGTCCCAGGTGTCAGTAAATCTTTAAACTGATTATCGAGCAGACGTCCCTGGACGCTGTGCAGCGCGGCCGGATCCGCATTGGCCAACGGGCGAAACGTCACGGGCTCATCGGCAGTCGGCGGAACCGCGTGCCAGCAGAGACTAATGATCGCGCCTTGTTGATGTTGGCGAATCGCTTCGGCCACCACGATCGACCGGGACTGATAAGAATCCGAATCACCGGGCCCAGCAAAACCGAAGTCGGACGTCCAAACCGCGGGAACCTTTCCGGTGTAATGGGTGGCAAAGTTCGAATTACGCCCACCGGCGGACGGCGGGTTATGTTGCCCGGTTAGGGTGTAGTGACCGGAAATCTGTCTCAAAAGATCGTAAAGAGCGACGGTCTCAGGCATGGCATCGGGCGTAACGGGCTTGCTCACGTCGACCGCGACCGGTTGGGCAACGGCTGAGGGCGAAGCCGCGGCAGGCCCGGATGCGACCTGTGCGGAAGTGACGACGGCGCTAAGCAAAAACAGGGGGGCAGCCGCCGCGAGAAGGTTGTGGAGGGTGGGCATTGAGAAAATCGACAATTCTCCGCCGTGTCCGTCGAGACAAACCGCATTCACTCGTGAGCACATCAGCGGGTTGATGCTCGCAGAAATTATCCTTGCCATCCGTGGCTGAAGGCTGATTTTTTTCACCTTCAGATTGGTTGCGGGCTCGTAGCTCAGTTGGAAGAGCGCCTCAATGGCATTGAGGAGGTCGTCAGTTCGAACCTGATCGGGTCCACCAGTCTTCGCCAGCCGCAGGTTGGACGAAGACTGTCCCGCCGGAGTTCGCGGAGCGTAGGCGGGCTTTATATGCAGAATGCTTCGACTGGGCAGGCCTGTCTTCGACAGTGCATGCTGCGTTTGATGTCAAAGCCGCGAGGACGGACCCGGATAACTGAGGGAGCCTAGGCGAACTTATATGCACAATGGCTTCGACCAGGCGGGCCAATCTTCGGCAATCATGCACGACGCGAACGGGTGAAAATTATCCGACGGAGCGGAGTGGAAAATTGCATGCGGTAGCTCAAAATTGCGCCTTACTCAAAATGAGGAGTCGCCCGTGCGGTGCCGCTTCCGTTTCAGCAAAGATGTGAACACGAAATTGCTTTCGCTGAGCCGGCCGCTTTACTCGCCAGCCTCCCCCAGCTTCTATGCCCCAAGGTGTGTTTCCGTCCCTGCTTCACCCCGCCTCGCAACGTCGCAGCTTGTCCCTGCTCCTGGGTTTTTCGGCGGCGATAATATTAATCTGTTTATTCGCGCCTTCGGTCTATGCCCAGATGTCGGTCACCGCTACTTACGACGGCCAGCTCTATCCGGTCGTAGGCCGTAAAGACTACTTCCTCTTCGTTTCTAAAAAGAATGGGGACCGTGTTCGCACGAATTACTCGAACCTCGACCTGCGACCATCAAAAACCTTCGGCTCGGGAGTCGCGCTGATCACCAATGCCGTTCCCGACTACAATCCCCCGAAATCGGCGTCCACCGAAGACAAACCGGTCGCGTTTCGCTATGACGCGGACATTTCGGCTGATCGAAAACTTTCCGACGTGTACGCTTTATTGCCGGCGGTCGTAAATGGATCAATTTGCACCGAGATCCTTCCGATTGGATCTTTGAGCGAACATCAAACCAAGCACGTCCACTTCGACTATGCGAGCAAGGTCGAAAATATTGGCTTCCTCCATGTTTTCTGCGCAGGCGTCGAAATCACCTCATCACAAGTCAAACAACCGTACGACGCCGCAGCATATTTCGAGAGCTTGAAAGCGAAATCCAAGGGGGTCTCCGCCGCCGCGCTCTGTAAATCAAAACGATTTTATGCGATGAGCTTGTCCGACGATGGCAGCCATCTTGCCTGCGCGATGGATCGTGAGTCTCACTTCGGTCTGCTGATTTACGATCTCATCACGATGAAAATTACGGGAGAAGTCGACGTAGGGGCACTGAAAGACCCTATTTTCGACCTACGATGGGTTTCCGCGACGCAACTCGTGTATCTCAAAGGCAACGACCTTAGAACCAATGATCTATACCTGCTTGATATAACTGAGCAGAAAATCCGCAAGATTGCCAATGAAGTGACGGACATCGTTTTGGTGCTACCCGACACGCATAACCTCATTCTTCGCTTCGACCACAATGGAACCTGGTTTGAGAAATATGATGTGTCCAAAAGAAAAACCCTCTCAACCTACGCAGAACACGAAGCATGCTATTTGTTTTTTAACCGCCTTGGTGAGCCACGCCTGAAGTATTTCGTCGAACACAACCACCTTAATTATTTCTATCGTCCAACTGCCACCTCCGGTTGGAAAAGCCTCGACGAGAGCGTGAAGCAGGCAGGCCTTCGCTTCAACATTCGCGGCGACGAAAGCATCGACCGGATCGCGGACATTTTCGGCCTGGCCCGGATGGAGACACCCTTTATATAGCGACCCGACTCAACTCGGATAAGTTTGAGCTCGCAGCCTTCAGCATGAAAGAAGGGGTGATCAAATACCCGATCGCCCGTCATCCGAAATACGACATGGGAGGCGACTCCGCGATCACGAAATTCTTCTACCGAGAAAAAACCGCGCAGTTGATCGGCATTTTGTACAATGAGGAGAAACCAAAAATGGTTTGGATAGATCGTCATTTCGCTGCGGACCAAGCGATGATCGATCAAGCCCTGCCGGACCACACCAACACGCCGATAGATTTTACGGACGACGGCTCCACATTTTTATATTTTTCGGCGAGCGACAAAGACCCCGGCACTTATTATGTTTTCCGCCCGCAAGCTGGCGCGTTGATTCCGATTCGCACGATCTCGGACAATCTCAAGGGAAAAACCTTCGCGAGCATGAACCCGTTCACGTTTCCTGCGCGAGATGGAGAAGCGATTCACGCCTACCTGACCGAGCCGGTCGAAAAATCCAGCACACTTCCGCCCCTGATCGTGGATATTCACGGAGGCCCCGCCGCGCGTGATATGTGGGGTTTCAATCCGTCGACCCAGTTTTTCGCCAGCCGAGGCTATGCCGTGCTCCAAGTTAACTATCGCGGCTCCTCAGGCTACGGAGCAGCCTATCAAAAGGCGGGGCTTCGCGCTCGCCTCGATACGGTCGTGATAGACGACGTCGCAGATGGGGTGAAGTACTTGATCGATCACAAAAAAGTCGATCCAACCCGGATCGGTGTAACCGGCGGTAGTTTCGGCGGCTACTCCGTCTATATGAGTTTGATCAAATATCCGGAGCTCTACCGCGCCGGGATCGCAATCGCTGCGGTTTCCCACTGGGCAACGTTAGAGTATGGCGATTGGCTCGACCAGAATTTCAACTACTCGTACATGCACAACCTAACCGGTGGTTCTCATTTTTCCGAGAACGAGAAGTTCATCGACCCCTACCTTAGAGCCGCGGAGATCAAGCAGCCGGTCTATATCATGCACGGTGTCTGGGATTATACGGTCCGAATCGAACAGGCGGAGATCATGTATAAAGCGCTCAAGAAAACCAACGGGCACGTAAAATTCATGCGGCTCGACACCTCCTCCCATCAAGACTGGAGCGAGCCGGATCGGATCACGCTGTTAAACGAATCCGGAGACTTCTTTGCAGAAAATCTGAAACCGATCGAAGCCGAGGCCACGGTGGCGCAGAAATAATTCTGCACGAAACTGCCCGGGCGGCCTCGACTCAATCATCCCGCATCTTGAACGTCACCTCACGGCGCAAGCGGCCTCCGCTATCGGGACGCACGCCAATTGAACCGACGGTGCGAAAGGCGGATAAGACGGATTGATCGAATTCAGGACTGCCAGACGAACGCACGATCGAAACCCCGCTGATCGTGCCGTCGTGATCGATATAAAATCCAACTTTCGCCGTTAAGAGATCGCTCAAGCCTTCCGGCCGCTGGTGGGCATCTTTCAAACGCGCCAGCAGCATCGAAAAATAAGCATCGAGTTGATCGCCTTCTTCTCGGGTAAGCGCCGTGCCACCCGCGCCTTTTGTGCTTTTGATCGAACCGCCGCGCACTCCGCCGGCGACTCCCGTGCCATCGATTTTCGCGATCTTCACTTCGCCGGTGCTTTTCGGAGCAGCGCTGTTCGCCTTACTTCCGAAACGGCGATCAAACTCCTCTTTCGTCATCTGATTATTCTTCACCGCGGCCGCCGCTTGTTTCTCTCGCTCGGCCTCGAGTTTCGCTTCTTTTTCCGCCTCGGCTTTTTCGCGTTTCTCAATTTTCGCCAGCGTACGCTTTTCCGTGCGGTTCATCTGGCGAATAAAATCCGGCGCCTTCTGCACCGGATGCGCAGGAGTGGTAGGAGGCGCCGCAACCGCTTCCATTGGTTGTGGCTCGGGCGCGGGAGCGATTGGCGAAGATTCTGGCGCCGCGTCCGGATTCGCGGTCTTGCTATCGGGATTGCCGAGCGCGGGGGCTTCGGTCGCGCCGTAGTCGTCGCCCGCACCCGCCACGAGTTCGATGATCTTGGTCGTCGGCTCTTCGTCGTGAAGCAAATAGGCGTAGCCAAACAAGCCCGCGACCGCGAGGCCGTGGATCAACAGAGACGTTAAAAAAGAATTGGCGCTACGGGCCGTCATCGCATCGCAAAAGACGATCGCGAAAATTAAGGCGCTTGGGTGTCGAAGGTGACGCGCGTCAAATTAGCCTTCTTCAACTCGTCGATCAAGCTGATCACCTTTTGGTAAGGAACCGTGGCGTCCGCCCGGATCCGAATAACGGGCGGCTTTGGCTCGCTTGCGAGAGTGCGCAAACGCGGTGCCAGCTCGGCCGGAGTTACGGGCGCATTGTCAATAAAGAGTCCGCCCTTCATATCGATCGCAATGGACACGAAAGTCGTGTTCTTGTCCGCCTTCACCTGCTTGCTCTTCGTCTCGATCGGCAGGTTGAGTGGAATCGTCTGCTCCTGATTGATCAGCGGCGTGGCGATCATGAAAATGATCAGCAGCGTAAACCCGAGATCGATCAGATTCGTGACGTTGAGTTCCGCGATCGGATGCGACTGGCGTTGACGTCGAAAGGTGCGAGCCATGGCAACTCAGTTCGATTCGAGTTCGATTCGATCGGCGAGCGAGCTTGCGAAATTTTCCAGCTCGGTGACCAAGCGCTTCGTGCTCGCGAAAAGATAATTGTAGCCGAAGACCGACGGGATCGCGACAACCAGACCGGAGATAGTCGTCAACAACGCCGCGGAGACACCAGGCGCCAGCGTTTGAATGCTCGCCGTCTGCTGCAGCGAGACCGCGCTGAACGCCTCCATGACACCCCAGACCGTGCCGAGCAGCCCGAGAAAAGGGGCGCCGGAAACAATGGAGGCTAGGAAGACCATACTCGATTCGTAGCGCAAAACCTCTTCCGCGAGCGCGCGTTGAAGCGCATTTTCCGCGTGTTCGAGTCGGAATGCAGAGGTGTCGATCCCCCGCTCTTTGCCAATCGAGGCCGCGCGCCAATAGGCCTCGATCGCGTCCGCGAACAGCGCGGCGTAGGGAATACCGCGCTTGTTGCGATACGACTCGGGTAGATCGAGCACCGTGCGCTCATCGCGCAGCCGACTTTCGAACATCAAGTTCAATCGGCGCAACTGCGAGAGCTCGCTGCGCTTGTTGATCATCACCCACCAGGCGATCACACTGGCGACCGCCAGACCGGCTGTGATGACCTGACCGGCCGCGTCACAGCGCAGAAATACATCCCAGAGATTGGTTGTGGCAAAAAGTGGAGCAGGCATTCCGAAAAGCACCGGCAAGCGTTGAAGCGTTTGAACGCGCCATTCAATTGAAAATGAAACATTATCTTACATGCCTGCGATTGGGTCGCGGACCGAATCGGATTGCACCCGCTTGCGGATATTTTTTCGCTGCGGCCTGAATGAATTTCAAAGCCCGCACGCTCGCCGAGCTTCGCGCCCGCCGGTCCGGCCTCAAAACGATGCGCGTCCTCGCGGGCCTCGACGGCTTTGTCGATACGATCGTCGCGCCGGTCGCGACACGCTCCGGCCCGGGCGAAGCGTTCACGCCCTTCGCCACCATTCCCGAATTTGGACAACGGGTATTGGGAGCCGCCGGTAAAAGCGCCAACATCGAACTCTACCCGCGCATGAACAAGCTCGGTGGCAACGGCCCCCTCATGGCTGGCGCGTTGCTCGCCACGGGATCCGACGTGACGTACATCGGCGCGCTCGGCCGTGAAAGCATCCATCCTGTTTTTAAGACATTTGCCGAACGCGCACACGTGATCTCCCTCGCTGACCCTGCGCACACCACCGCCGTCGAATTCAACGACGGAAAACTCATGCTTGGGCAGATGAAGTCGCTCGATGAAATCACCTACGAGCGGATGATCGCGGTCCTCGGCGAGAAAGGCCTGTGCGAGGTGGTCGAAAGCGTCGACCTAATTGCCCTGACGAATTGGACCATGATCGCCGGCATGACGGCGATCTTCCGTGAATTCGTTGAGCATCTTCTGCCTACCTTAAAACCGCGGGACCGCCGCTTCTTCTTCGACTTGGCCGACCCAGAAAAACGTTCCGTGGAAGATTTACTCGAAGCTCTGGCTCTGATTTCGCGTTTCGAAACCTTCGGCCGCGTCACACTCGGGCTCAATTTAAAAGAAGGCCAACAAGTGGCGGCCGCCTTGAATCTGAAGTTTGCGCACGATGACGCGGAATCCACGCTTCGCCAGATGGCGGCGGAAATTCGCGACCGGCTCAAAATCGCTGCCGTTGTCGTTCACCCACGCGCCTCGGCCGCCTGTGCCACGACCGAAGGGACCACTTGGGTTCCCGGTCCCTACGTCGAGAAACCGTTGATCACGACGGGAGCGGGTGATCACTTCAACGCCGGTTTCACTACCGGCCAAATGTTCGGCCTCAGTCCCGAAGCCGCCCTCGCGCTGGGCGTGTGCACGTCCGGTTTTTACGTGAGAACGGCTCAAAGTCCGGGTCTCGACGACCTCGAAACATTCCTCGCGAACTGGAATTAAATCCTGCAAACTGCCTTTCCGATGCCAACCAAAGATCAGACTTTCCCCGGCAAACTTATTTCTTTCGAAGGCTCCGAAGGCAGCGGCAAGTCCACGCAGATTGCCCGTCTCGCGCGCCGTTTTCAAAAGTTCGGTCGCGATGTGATTTCCGTCCGTGAACCGGGCGGGACCGAAATCGGCGAACAGATCCGCAACATCATCGTCCATAATTCCAAGGGCGACGAGATGTGCGCCGAAACCGAATTACTCCTCTTCGCCGCCGCTCGCGCCCAACTCGTGCGCGAAGTCATCGCTCCGGCCCTGCTCAAGGGCACCGTTGTGTTAAGCGACCGTTTTCTCGATTCCTCTACTGTCTATCAAGGTGTCGCGCGCAACCTCTCGATGGATCCGGTCAATCAGATCAATCGCTTTGCGGTCGGCTCCGTGCTGCCGGACTTAACCATCGTCATCGACGTTCCCACAGAAGTCGGCATGGCCCGTATTCGTCAACGCGCGAGTGACCTACCCGATCGCATGGAACGCGAGAACATCGAGTTCTACGAAAAAGTTCGCGAAGGCTACCTCGTCCTCGCCAAAGGAATTCCCGACCGCTTCTTCGTCGTCGACGGCACGTTGAACGAGGACGCCGTTGAAAAGAAAATTTGGGCCGAAGTCGAAAAACGCATTTCCACCACTGCGACATCCGCAGTCCCCGCAAAAGCCGGCGTGTGATTTGCGCAGACGATTTTGCCCGCAACACCGGCCGTCCTGATTTCACGCGCCCGGAAACATCCGCCGCGGCTCCGTTTCAGCCTTCAGCCTTCAGCCTTCGTCCCATCCCCGCGCATGCCCAGCGAACCCGTAGCATGGCCCTCCTCTCTCGCTGGCACGCCTGCCATCGATGTGATCGAGCGCGCGATCGCAACGAAGCGCCTCTCGCACAGCTTACTCCTGAGCGCGGGCGACAGCGATACGCTGATTGCCGTGGCGCTCGCGATTGCGGATCGGTTGCTCAACGCACCGGTCGATCCTGAGCGTGCGACACCCACGCGCTTCGCGCCGGACCAGCATCCCGATAGTTTTTTTCTTCGGCCGACGGGCAAGATGCGACAGATCTCCGCCGACGCGACACGCACGCTCATCGGCAAACTTCAAGTTTCCGCCACGCTCGCCCCAAGAAAGGTCGCGATCATTTTTGACTGCGATCGAATGAACATCGCAGCAGCGAATGTTTTTCTGAAAACGTTGGAAGAGCCGCCCGCGAACACCGTCTTGCTGATGTTGACCACGCGGCCGTACGCCTTGCTGCCGACGATCCGCAGCCGCTGCCTTCAGTTTCGTTTCCCGACGGACGCCGCTGGATTTTCTCCCGAGGGCTGGAGCGCCTGGGTCACCGATTATCGCGCTTGGCTCGAGCAGCTCCGTGGCGGATTAAGCGACAAAAAAATCGTCACCGACGCCATCTTCGCCGCATACGGTTTGATCGCGCGATTCGGGGCGATCTTGGACTCGGCGACCACCGAGATTTGGAAAGTGCAGAGGGAAAAGTTGCCAGCCGAACTCGACGAGGACGAAGAAGTCGCGATCGAAACCGGTATCGCGAATGGCCTGCGCGCCCGCCTCTTCGTCGAGATCGAACAAGCCACACGGGAATTTTCACTGCCAAAATTGCGAGAGAACGACGACGTCACGCGGCGCGCGTTAACCGATGCAATCGGAAAACTGGAACACGCCGTGGGTCTTCTGCGTGTGAACTTAAACGAATCCGCAGCGCTCGAGGATTTCATGCTAAGCTCGCTCCGGCTGTGGACGCGGCGGAGTTAAAGAGACACCTCCCTGGGAGCGCGGACATTCTTGTCCGCATACCTTTTCCCGGACGGAGGCCGCACACCCAATCTTCAGGCTTGAGCTGAACGCCTCAGTAAAAGGACGACGCAGCGGACAAGAATGTCCGCGCTCCCAGGATACCCGAGTGCAATCAGTTCTTCCCCAACACCGCCGCCACGAACGGCACTCGTGCTTCCATGTGCGGATTGTGCCCCGAACCTAGGATCGTCGTGAAACGTGTGGAGGGAAAATGGCGCAGAATCGCCGTACGGTCCGCTTCTCGCACGTACCCCGATTTCTCGCCGATAATAAAATCTGTCGGACCGTTAAACCTATCCGCATCCGTGAGCGAACTCGCTTCCAGCCCAGGGAGCGATGTGGTCAGCACCGTTAAGTTGACCAACCATTTCCACCCGCCGGACTCATCGCGTTCCAAATTTGTCGTCAAAAATTTCCGCATGGCCCAATCTGGCACGTAGGGTTCGAAACGCGCTTCGGCTTCGGCGCGCGAGGTTAGCGCGCGCAGATCGAGCGCATTCATCGCGGCGAATTCCGCCCGATGTGCCTGCGAGGTATAATCCTTGGGCGCGATATCAACGACGATCAACCGCTCCACGCGTTGCGGATTTCGACAGGCGAGCGCCATCGCTACTTTCCCGCCCATACTATGCCCGAGCAAAGAGGCGCGCCCAATCCCCTGCCCGTCCATCCAAGCGAGAACGTCGTTCACCATCGCCCCGTAGTTCATGATTTCCGCGTGCGGAGAGCGCCCGTGATTGCGGAGATCGAGTGCAGAGACATGATAGGCCCCGGCAAGATCCCCTCCCGCGCTCTGCCAATTGCGCGAAGAGCCCAACAGGCCGTGGAGAAGGAGCAGCGGGGGCTTGCCTCCGCCACCCAGGTCGCGCGCGTGCAAGCGCACAGGAGGCGGAGAAGAAACAGTAGCAGAGCGGTCGATTGACATGAAGGAAACGAAGCGTTCGAACCAACTCCTGCCACCGGGCGTTCGCAAGCCTATCGATAACTGACCGACAGCTTCGTTGCGCCAGCGCCTCGCGCCGTCGATTTTGCACTGTGCATTCATCGCCTTTCACGAGTCGTCTCTCCGTGCGAGACGATCGAACTTTCGTCTTCCCATTTCCAACTCCGCCGCTCTGATTGCGCATTCCCGCGCGAGCTATGAGTGAAGTGAAATTGACCCCGATGATGCAGCAGTACTTCGAAGTGAAGCGCGGGCTGTCGCGCGATACACTGCTGCTCTTCCGTCTGGGCGACTTCTTCGAAATGTTCTACGAAGACGCCGAAATCGCCTCCAAGATTCTCGGGATCACGCTGACGAAACGGCAAGATTACCCAATGGCGGGCATCCCCTTTCACGCGGCGGAAAATTACGTCGCGAAACTGCTCTCTTCCGGCCGCAAGGTGGCCATCTGCGATCAGCAGGAAACTGCCAAGCCGGGGAAGTTGGTCAAACGCCAGCTCACTCGTATCCTCAGTCCGGGTACGACCTTGTCCGCGAGTCAACTCGATGCCGCGCGCAACCACTATCTCTGCGCGCTCAACCACGACCGTAATGGCCTTCACGCCGCGTGGCTCGATCTTTCCACCGGCGAATTTCGCGTGGCCACGGAGGTGCGCGTCGAAGACCTGCTACCGATTCTCACGGCACTCGACCCCAAGGAACTGCTGGCGCCGGAAAACGCACCCGGGCTGTGGCGCTCCGCCTCGCACGAATCAGGACTGATTGGACTCGGACATTTCTGCGGCGGCCGACTCGTAACGGAACTCGCTCCTTATCTTTTTGAAACAGTCTCAGGGGTTCGCGCGGTGTGCGAAGCGCTGCGCGTGCTCAACCTCGAGGGGTTCGGTTTATCCCATGACCACCACGGTCTTGGGCCAGCTGGCGCACTCGTGCAGTACGCGACCGACAATCTTTGCGCCAAGCCAGAAAACTTGCGCGTACTTCAGGCCTATCGCAGCGCGCAGACGCTTCTGCTCGATCCGGCCACGTTGCGAAATCTGGAAATTTTCTCGTCCTCCCGCGGCACGCGCGATGGCTCCCTGCTCGCTGCGATCAATCGCACGGAGACCGCAGCGGGCGCGCGTCTACTCGAACGCTGGCTCGCCGCCCCCACGCTCGATCGCACGGTGATTCTCGAGCGACAAACCGCGGTTGGTGAACTGATCCGACACGGCTCGATCATTCCCGACCTCGCCGCTTCTCTCAAACAGATCCGCGATATTCCGCGCATTTTGGGTCGCATGCAGAATCGTCTGCGCAACCCGCGCGAGCTAGGCGGCGTGCGCGACACGCTGACGCAGCTCCCTGCGATTCGGTCCGTGCTCGCGACCTGCGCCGATGCGCCGACCTTGCAGGCGATCGGCTCGCGTATTCAGAACTTCACGACGTTGCATGCGAAGTTGACGGCTGCGCTGGCCGATGAGTTGCCGGCGGACACGCAAGATGGAAACTTTATCCGCCCGGGTTATCATGCTGAGCTCGATCGGCTGCGCTCACTCACGCGCGACAACAAAACGTGGCTCTCTGATCTGGAAAAACAGGAACAGGAACGGACCAATATCCGCAGTCTCAAGGTCCGCTTCACGAATAATTTTGGATACTATATCGAGGTCACAAAAGCGAACCTCCATCTCGTCCCCTCGGACTATATTCGCCGGCAAACCACGGTGAATGGCGAGCGCTACATCACCGAGTCGCTCCGCCAAAAAGAAAAAGAAATTTTTCACGCCGAGGAAAATGCTTTAGCCTGCGAGCTCACGCTCTTCAGCGAACTCGTCGCCGCCGTCCTTGATGAATCGGTTGGATTGACCCACACCGCCGAGGCACTGGCGGAACTGGATGTTTTATGCGGCTGGGCCACGCTCGCGCGCGATTGGGATTATTGCTGCCCCATGATCGATGAGGGCGACGCCTTGGAAATCATCGATGGTCGCCATCCCGTGGTGGAGCAAATGCTGCGCACGCCATCCTCGACGCACTCACCCCAAGCCTTCGTTCCGAACGACACCTCACTTGCGTGCGACGACGCGCAGATCGCCCTTATCACCGGTCCGAACATGGCCGGTAAATCGACTTATATTCGCCAGGTCGCACTGATCACACTTATGGCGCAAGTCGGCTGCTGGGTGCCAGCGAAGCAATGCCGGATTGGGTTGGTGGATCGCATTTTTTCACGCGTCGGAGCCAGTGACGACCTGGCACGTGGCAATTCGACGTTCATGGTCGAAATGAACGAGACGGCAAACATCCTCAACAACGCGACGACGCGCAGCCTCATCATTCTCGATGAGATTGGCCGGGGCACGTCGACTTACGATGGTTTGAGTATCGCGTGGGCCGTCGTCGAACATCTCCACCGCGACCCCGCGCGAGGCCCGAGAACGCTCTTCGCGACGCATTATCAGGAGCTCACTCAGCTCGCCAAACATCTGCCGCGCCTGCGCAATTTCTCCGTCGCCGTGAAGGAATGGAACGACGATATCGTCTTCGTCCGCCGTGTCGTACCCGGCGCAGCCGATCGTAGCTATGGAATCCAGGTGGCGCGGCTCGCGGGTCTGCCACTGAGCGTCATTGATCGCGCGAAAACCATTCTCGCAAAACTCGAATCGGATGATGCCACGGTCGAGCTCAGTTCGCCGCAAGTCCGCCCGAAGAAAAAAATCACTGTCCGATCGAGCGACGACCCTCAGTTCACTTTTCTCTAAGTGCAGTCCGTGAATTTCTTCGAGCTCGATCACTCGTCGCCGATCTTATCTCCAGGCAACACTGGCGTGAACTTTGGATCAACTCGGGCATGCGTCGCTTGCTCGAAATCATATCCATAGGCCAGCAGTTTCGGTTCGCTAAACGCCGGGCCGAGCAAAGAGATCGTCACCGGGAGTCCGTCTTTCGTCATACCGGCTGGGACGACTAGATCCGGGAAACCCGACAGGTTGGCGATATTCAAGGCCGAGGCCGATCCCGTATCCGCTCGCCCACTACGCGCCGTCGCCGCTAAAGCGACCGGCTCGAGACTGATCAACGGGGCCGGCGTCGGCGAGGTCGGATAGAGAATCACATCCAGATTATACTTCTTGTAGACGGCTTCTGTACCGGCTTTGACGAGAGCCAACCCTGCGTTTTTCGCGGCTAAATAAACCGGATCATCAATCTCCATGGCGTGCTCCACGGAATATTTGAGCCCAAGGGCTTTGCCTGCGCTACGATATCCCGTGGCCGGATCGTTCGCCTTTTCGGCGAGTTCGCCGAGATCCCGAGGGTATCCTGGCTTCAACGTTTTCAGATAATCGGCGATCTCGGCGCGAAACTCCGTATTGCGGACGATATTGAAAACAGCCTGCCGCGCTTGAAGCACGTATTCAGGAAACCGAACATCTTCGACGATGACGGCGCCGAGATCTTTCAACTTCGCAATAGATTCGTCGACCACGCGGTCGACCTCCGCATCACGTCCCGTAAAATCACGAGCGATACCGATGCGCACTCCTTTCAGCGAACCCCGTTTCAAGTATTTGGTATAATCCTCCACGTGATGTCCCGCGCCTGCCAAGGTCACCGGATCCGTCTGGTCGACGCCCGCCATAACCGTGAGCGCCGCTGCGATATCATAAACGCTGCGCGCCATCGGCCCGCAGGTGTCAAAAGAGAGCGCGAGCGGTACCACACCACTGCGGCTGACGAGTCCCATGGTCGTTTTAAGTCCAACGATCCCATTCGCTGAAGAAGGTCCGCGGACCGACGAAGCGGTATCGGTGCCGAGACTAAATTGGGCAAACGACGCGGCGATGCCGGCGCCAGTGCCGCCACTCGAAGCGGAAGGCCCGTGGGTCAATTCGTGCGGATTCAGCGTCTGCCCACCCATTGAACTATATCCACCGGGAATCGCTGCGGCCTTGATGATCGCCGGATCTTTCGCACCGCCCACGCTTCCTCCGCCGGCCGCGAATTCGCTCATATTGACTTTCGCCAAAATAACCACCCCCGCCTGGCGAAGTCTGGCCACGACAAACGCATCTTGCGGCGGAATCGATCCGGCCAATAGCTGGGATCCCGCTGTCGTCGGCAGATCGAACGTGTTATAATTATCTTTCAATACAATCGGAATGCCGTGCAGAGGACCCCGCACTTTGCCGGCGCGTCGTTCGGCATCCAGTGCTTTCGCGTCCGCGAGCGCATTCGGATTCGGCGTCATCACGGCATTAATCGCCGGGCCTTGCTTATCGTAGGCGGCGATACGCGAGAGATAGATTTCCGTGAGCTTTTCCGAGGTGAGCGAGCCATTCGCAAAGGCCGCATCGATGTCGGCGATCGTCGCGTTTTCGACGTCGAGCGCATGCGCGCCCAGAGTCGTCAAAGCCATCGCGGCGGAAGCAAGAAGGCATCGGTATGGATAGGATAATCTCGTCATAAGTGAAAGTGGCTTCTGTGTATATCGCGGCAAAGCCGCGTTTCGCCTGCATTCTTGCTCAGCGCATGCCAAAACTCGCACACCCGCTCCGAAAACGTCACGGAACTCATTCTCCGTCCCCCGGACCGCAAAATCACAGTGTCTATATAATGGATATGCAGGAGGTGAGCGAAATCCTATTCAGCCTAGAGCTGCGCCGATTGAAATATATTCAAGTCGCGCGAGAACCAATGTCTCTCGGATAGCTGGTGCGCGGATTGCTCAAACTCGATCAGCTCCGTCGCTCCGTGCGACTCAACACAATACACGATGAGCGCGATCGATCGTCGAAATCATTCCGCGCGACCTAAGCTATGAATATACAACGAGGGCTCCGCACCCTTCTCCTAGCAACTCTTTTTGCCATCTGGGCGCGTCCAATTGGGGCCATCGGGCTCGAAGAGGTCACGGTCGCCGATTTGCAGGCCGCCTATCTCTCCGGTGAAACCAATGCGCACGACGTCGTTGTCCAATACCTGGAGCGGATCGAAGCCTACGACAAACGCGGGCCCTACCTAAACTCCATCATCAATGTTAACCCCAAGGCACTCGCGGAAGCCGATCGCCTGGATGCCGCCCTCGCTTCAACTGGGAAGCTCGTCGGCTCCCTTCACGGAATTCCCGTCATTGTCAAAGACTGTATCGATGTGGCCGGGGTACCCATGACGGCGGGGTTCCAGGGGTGGAAGAACTACATTCCGCCCACCGACGCTATCTTGATTGCGCGGATCAAGGCAGCGGGGGGAATTATCCTCGCAAAATCATCTTTATCGGAATTCACAAAAGGCGGAGCCGACAATATCAACTCGGTCCTCGGAGGCTTTGCACGCAATCCCTACAATACAGCCCATGCCACGGGCGGCTCTTCGGGCGGTACCGGCGCGAGTATCGCCGCGAACTTCGGCACGCTCGGTATCGGCACCGACACGATGGGCTCGGTGCGCAATCCTTCCTCGTTCAATTCACTCGTCGGCATCCGCACGACGGTTGGATTAGTGCCCCGGCTGGGAATGACCCCGAACAGCAGCCTCCGCGACACCGTTGGGCCTATGACCCGTACGGTTACCGATCTCGCGAAGTTACTCGATGTGATGGCCGGTCCTGACGCGGCAGACACCGTCAGTCAGAGAAGTGAGGGTCATATCCCGAAAACCTATGCCGCATTCCTGAAAAAGGATGGACTCAAAGGCGCGCGCATCGGCGTCTTGCGGGACGCCTTCATGAATCGTTCTTCCGATCCACAAATTCTCGCACAATTCGATATCGTGATTGCGAAATTAAGAGCGGCGGGCGCTGAGGTCGTGGACCCGTTTGTCGTGCCGGAATTTAAAACTCTACCCCGTCCGCCTCAAACCGCGGCCCGGTTCAAAGACGATATGACCAAATTTTTAGCACTCCATCCCGGGATTCCATATCCCTCGGTCGCAGAGATTGCGAAAGCCAAACTCGTCCATCCGCTCCACCAACCATTCTGGGATGAAGCGGCCGCGGCGCTGCCCGTTGATCAAGATCCCGCCACGCTCAAAGGCATGAAGGACGAAGACCATTGGCGCCAAGTCTTTCTGAGTGCGATGGACGCCGGAAAAATCGATGCGATTATTACACCGACCAATGCCGAACCTCCTGTGATTAACGGTGATCGGAATACGCAGAAAGGTTCAAATCCACATCCTGGCGGAGGAGGAGGCGGCAGCAGCACGACCTATATTGGCAGCGCCCTGCAATGGCCGGCCATTTCAGTGCCCGGAGGATTTGTCGATGGTCTGCCGATCGGTCTCTTGATCATGGGGCGACCGTGGACTGAGGCGATGCTGATCCAATACGCCTACGCCTTTGAGCAAGCCACCCACTACCGGCGTCCACCGCCGACTGTTCCGGCACTCGGCCCGTTATAAACACATGCGTCAAACAATCGGGGCCGGGCGGATTGAAGCCTCGTGTGAATCACCTCGTCCGAAGCTTGCTATAAAGTGCAGGAGTTTTGCCGGGACACAATGTGTGCCAAGCGATCACTGGGCAACTCCATCAAATTTTTTTCAATGGGCGCTCCACTCATCGAGAATAATATACAACCCCACTTTGATAATATAATTTCCAATCGATTAGATTCGAAGGAATTGCGTTAATACTCAAGTCTGGTCGAGGTTTTGCTCGCACGATCCAAGCTTCATAGTGAACTCTAGATCAACCATAGAGGCAGGCACGGGCGGTGATCGAAGTGGCATCTCCACCGAGATTTCACCGACGCAGCTACACCATTTAATGAACTCAGAATCGCACCTCGCCCATCTCGTTTCAGCCATCACTGCCCGCGCGCACCAAATGTGGGA
>Ga0207702_10000079_pt1 | contig 110210 bp, 113 predicted proteins | sample KBSCornC62_FD_184302 | JGI IMG/M metagenome (GOLD analysis project Ga0207702, IMG submission 184302) | Corn rhizosphere microbial communities from Kellogg Biological Station, Michigan, USA - KBS Corn C6-2 (SPAdes) (version 2) | ecosystem: Host-associated > Plants > Roots > Rhizosphere > Soil ...
TAGTAAACTAGGCCTGCTACCGTTCGACTTGCATGTGTTAGGCACGCCGCCAGCGTTCATCCTGAGCCAGGATCAAACTCTCCATAAAAAATATGGTTTAACTACATCACTGAAGTGATAGTACTTTTTTCCATAAAGTGTTTCTAGTCTCCTAGAAACGTCTACTCAAAATAGACTGACGATGATAATTGCACAACCAAATTGTTAAACTGCATAAACATCAAACTGCTCTCGTTCAGGCTGTTCTGCTCTGTACCTCGCAATTGACTGTTGGCTATTGTATAGAACTATTTCTGGTAAGTCAACACCTTTTCGCACCTAATTTGTAGCAATAATAACAACTAGGCCAATAAGGACGCCCAACACACTACCAGCAAAAATCTCTAGAGGGGTGTGGCCCTTGGCAGCACGAGGTACTGCAACCGTAAGCTTCTCTACCTCTATGATCTTCTGGATTGCAGCGCCCTGTTCACCAGTTGATCGACGCACGTTTACAGCATCATAGCAGACGATTAAGGTAACGAGTGTAGCGAGCCCAAAAAGACCTGAATTTACCCCATCTTTACACAGAATAACAGTCCAAACAGCGACAGAAGTTGCCGCATGCGAACTTGGCATACCACCAGAGATAAACAGTTGGTGAGTAAAATCAACCTGCTTACCCCTAGTCATTGCCACGGCATACTTAATGATATGGGCGATAAGCCATGCCGCTACCAACGCAATTAAGTATACCGAGATCTTCATTTATCTACTCCGTTTTCCCTTCCGCAACACCATCTGCCGCTTCGTCTTCTTTTGTTTCTTGCATGATACCGATAGAAGAAACCGCGTCCCCTTGACTCATGCGCATAATACGAACACCTTGCGTGGTACGACCAAGTGTTGGAATATCTTTCAATGCCACGCGGATTGTCTGGCCATTTTTGCTAATCAATAGTGCTTCATTAGCGTCTTCCTCAAGTGTCTGCACGGTGATAATAGGACCTGTCTTTGAGGTAACTACAGCAGCTTTAATGCCCACCCCGCCACGTTTGTGGCTTGGGAAGTTAGCGACCTTCGTAATCTTGCCGTAGCCTTGACTACTAATCACAAGCAGCGTCTGGTCGTCGGCACACACAATGTCCATACCGACAACACTGTCATCAGGGCGTAAGCGTACACCACGTACACCACGGGCTGCACGCCCCATTGGGCGACATTCCAGTTCGTTAAACCGTACCGCTTGGCCAGCCGATGTTGAGATAATCACATCATTCTTCCCTGTGGTTTGCTTAATCCAACGCAGTTCATCACCCTCATCAAGTTTGATAGTAATCAAACCGTTCGTGCGAATATTTGCATAGTCCTCCAAAGGCGTCTTTTTTACTGTACCCTTTGTAGTTGCCATGAAGAGATATCCTTCACTGCCTGCATCCTTTGCGTGATTAATGATAGAGGTAATCTTCTCTTCTGGCTGCAACTGTAGTAGGTTAACCGCAGCAACACCTTTCGCAGCAAGACTTGCAGCAGGAACTTCATATGCCTTCAAGCGGAATACTCGGCCCTTGTTTGTAAAGAATAGTAGCCAATCGTGAGTGCTTGCAGAAACGAGCTGAGCAATAACGTCTTCTTCCTTAGTCGTCATGCCGCGCTTACCCTTGCCGCCACGATTCTGGCGTCGATATTCACTAACAAGCGTTCGCTTAATATAGTTTTCAGTTGTTAAGAGAACTACCGTATCCTCATCTGGAATAAGCTCTTCATCACTAAATTTACCCAGTTCGTGATTGATAATCTTTGTACGGCGTTCATCACCATATTTTTCTTTCATCTCAAGCAATTCAGCCTTGATGATCTTTAGAATTTCATTCTCATCAGCCAGGATTGCCTCTAATCTAGCAATGAGTTTAATCAGTTCATTAAGCTCATTTTCGATAGCTTCACGCTCAAGTCCAGTAAGACGACGTAGTTGCATGGCAAGAATAGCCTTTGCTTGAATTTCACTAAGAGAGAATTTTTCTATCAAAGCTTTTTCAGCTACATCTTGTGTCTTGCTTGCACGAATCGTCTTAATCACCTCGTCAATATGATCGAGAGCGATCTTGTAGCCCTCCAAAATATGCGCACGTTCTTTTGCTTTACGCAGCTCAAAAATAGTACGTCGACGCACAACACTCTGACGATGCTTTACAAATTCATGCAGCATCTCTTTTAAACCCAAAACACGTGGCTGCACACCATCAATAAGTGCCAGCATATTGAAATTGAACGTAGTTTGTAGTGGCGTCAACTTAAAGAGTTGGTTCAGTAGCTTCTTAGGATACGCGTCTTTCTTTAGTTCAACCACAACACGGACCTTACCGCGAGCGGTCTCATCGCGAAGGTCACTAATACCAACCAGTTTTTTATCCTTAACCAGTTCAGCAATCTTTTCTACGAGAGACGCTTTGTTAACACCATACGGAATTTCAGTCACAACAATCTGGCGTCGGCCTTTAGCTGTCTCCACGACGTCCGCAACAGCGCGCATTGTTACGCTTCCACGTCCAGTCTGGTACGCCTGTTTCATCGGCGCGCCACCGTACACGGTCGCTCCAGTTGGGAAATCAGGTCCTTTAACATGCCGTAACAAATCATCAGTTGTTGCGTCACTGTTATCTATCAATTCAATGGTTGCATCAACCAGCTCACCCAAATTGTGCGATGGAATATTTGTTGCCATACCAACAGCAATACCGATTTGTCCATTAAGAAGCAGGTTTGGCACTTTAGCCGGCAATACAACTGGCTCTTGGCGTGACCCATCGTAGTTATCACGAAAGTCAATTGTCTCTTTTTCGATATCAACCAACATCTCATCTGCGAGTTTAGCCATGCGCGCCTCTGTGTAACGCATCGCAGCGGCCTCGTCGCCGTCCATAGAGCCAAAGTTACCTTGACCCTGAATGAGCGGATAACGAAGCGACCACGGTTGCGCAAGACGAACCATTGAGTTGTAAATTGCAGAGTCACCATGAGGGTGATACTTACCCATTACATCACCGACAATCAACGCACTCTTAACAAATTTTGCAGTTGAGCGATTATTGTTGACATTCATCGAATACAAAATTCGACGGTGTACCGGTTTTAATCCATCACGTACATCTGGCAGCGCACGGTCAATAATCACGCTCATAGAGTAACGAAAGAAACTGTCCTCCATCACCTTTTCAAGTGTTCGATGCTCAATACCCGGCGTCTCCACTGGGGTAGCGTCGATAGTAGCATCATGCTCAAGCGATGCGTCATCATCCATTGGTATATTTGTCATCTCATCGTCGTCCATCATAAACCCCTAAATATCTAGTTCCTCTAGCTTTGCATTCTTTGCCTCAGATTGGATGAAGTTCTTTCTGAGAACAACGTCATCACCCATCAATTTTGTAAATACCGCATCTGCTCGCTCAGCATCCTCAACATTTACCTTGATAAGGACACGGTGCTCAGGATTCATAGTTGTCTCCCATAGCTGATCAGCATCCATTTCACCAAGTCCCTTAAAGCGCGAAACCGTTACGCCCGCCTGCTTAAAGCGATCATCATCAATATCAATAGTGACACCGCGCGCTTCCTTATCAGCAATAAGACTGTCTATCGCACTATCCAATGAAAGTTCGTCATACACATATTGCTTCTTCTGGCCCTTATTGATACTAAATAGTGGAGGCTTGGCCAAATAAACATAGCCGCCTTCAACTATTTCCTTCATATAGCGATAGAAGAACGTAAGCAATAGTGTGGCAATATGGCTTCCATCAACATCGGCATCGGTCATAATAATAATTTTGTGGTAACGAAGGCCATTAACGTCAAAGGAATCACCAATACCAACACCAAATGCCTGAATCATTGCAACAATTTCCTTGTTGGCAAACATCTTATCAAGTCGAGCGCGTTCAGTGTTAAGCACCTTACCGCGAAGTGGCAAAATTGCTTGTGTCTTACTATCGCGACCCTCTTTAGCTGATCCCGCAGCTGAGTTACCCTCAACAATATAGATTTCACTGTTGTCTGGGCTCTTAGACGAACAGTCCCATAATTTACCAGGAAGTCCCATGCCATCGAGTGCGCCCTTACGCAGTACGTTATCACGAGCTGCACGAGCCGCCTTGCGGGCGCGAGCTGCAAGGAGAGCCTTACCAACAATCTTCTTTGCAACTTCAGGATTTTCCTCAAGATAGTATGCGAAGTATTCGTTCATCACCTGCTCAACGTAGCGACGGACTTCAGGGTTACCAAGTTTATTCTTAGTCTGACCTTCAAACTGTGGATCTGGCAATTTCACCAAGATGACAGCAGTCAAGCCTTCACGAATATCGTCGCCTGAAAGATTATCCTCTTTCTCTTTCAGGAGTGAGTTCTTTCGTGCATACTCGTTAATGACACGTGTAAGTGCCGCTCGAAATCCAACAAGGTGAGTACCGCCATCAGGGGTCAGCACGTTATTGGCAAACGGCTTCACCGTCTCTATGTAGCTGTCATTATACTGCACCGCCACTTCCACCATTGAGTCATCTACTTGTTTTTCAACATAGAAAACATCATCACTGACAACCTCTTTACCTACGTTAAGATTCTTAACGTAGCTCTTAATACCACCTTCGAAGTAGAATGCTTGGCGCTCTTTAGTACGCTCATCATATACTGTCGCGTACACACCCTTAGTGAGATATGCCTGGTGACGCAGGTAATTCACCACCCACTTGTAATCAAAAGTAACTGTTTCTTTGAAAATAGTAGGATCTGGATAGAAAGTGATCGTTGTGCCCGTCAGACGATCAGTCTTACCCATTTTCTTAAGAGGCATAGTTGTTGCGCCCTGTGCGAACTCAATACGATACAGTTCACCCTTTTGAACAACCTCTGCAATCATCGTAGTTGAAAGAGCATTTACGACACTTGAACCCACACCGTGCAAACCAGATGAAACCTTATAGCCACCACCGCCAAACTTACCACCCGCATGAAGAACAGTAAGAACCGTCTCAAGCGTACTAAGGCCGGTCTTGGCATGTTTATCAACAGGAATACCACGACCATCATCGACAATAGTAATACCACCATCCTCTAAGATGCGCACATCTACACGCGAGGCGTAGCCAGCGATTGCTTCGTCGATAGAGTTATCAGCAATCTCTTTAATTAAGTGATGTACTCCATCATAGCCCGTGCTACCAATATACATACCCGGGCGCTTACGTACCGGCTCTAGTCCTTCAAGGACTTGAATCTGTGAGCCATCATAAGACCCATCGTCTTTTTGTTTAGCCATCATCCCCTCACTTCGGTCATTTCAGATGTTATTACATTAGACATATTGTACCACAAAAAAAATTGTTCATTCAAGCTATTGTACTGAACATATTTCTTATGCTAAACTTTTCTATAAGAGGTAATCTAAACGCAATAACAAAAACAAACCTAAGGTAGTACTATGTTCAGAAAACTTGTATCAAACCTAGCCTTTAGCCCAGCACTTGTTGGGCAAATCGGATTCTACGCAAAACGGCTGCGTAAAGAAGAGGCCACTCGCCGAATTGGTCTTATTTTCACTGTATTGGCACTCGTCGTGCAGTCATTTGCCGTATTTTCACCACCAGAGGCAGCAAACGCCTCAAGTCCATCTAACTTTATCCCAGGCGGTGTAAAGTCAATCGGTGACTACCTCAAAAACTATGATCAAAACACTAACAATATTAAAGACCTCTTTACCGAAATCGGTATTACTCGCCAAAATATCGCGAGCGCTCAGTCTACAACAGTAAACTCAAAGGACATCCCGCTGTCTTGGAGTCTTGCTTCACAATTTAGTGCCGCACAAGGTGATAAAACCTACACTATTCGCACATCAAGCGGTGGCCAAAGAACATTCCACTACCACCCACTATGGCTATGGGATACTCTACCCTACACCAAGAAGTATGGTTCAACATATGAGGCATTTGTAGGTAAATCTAGCACAGGTCAATGGTTTGCTCTTATGAAGGTATGTGGTAATCTACTTCTTAAAACCAACCCGCCTGCACCAAAGTGCCCTACCGGAACCGTTGGCACGTACCCTAGCTGTACACCACCACCGAAATGTACCGTTGCCGGGAAAACAGACCTTCCCGCCTCAAGCCCAGACTGTAAACATGACGCGGTCGCTGCATGCAGCATGCTAAAAATAACTAAACTTACGGACAACTATGAGCTTAATGGAGCAAGTACGGCGGCCTATGGTGCAACCATAACTAGCTATACATACATCATCAAAAAGGATGGCAAGATCATAGATACCATCACCAATCCTGCCGGTGGCACGCCACTTGCTAATACTGCATACACCAAACAGACTGCACAGGGCACCTATACTGTAGAGCTCACTGTTAAAACATCACTTGGCGATAAAACCTCACAGGACTGCGTAAAGACCTTTACAATCCCTGCACCGAAGATATGTGAGTTCAACCCAAAGATTCTTGCCTCTAGTCCAGAATGCCAACCTTGCCCAGGCGATTCAACACTCTGGATTAAAGACGAGAAGTGTAGTGCGCAGCTTATCGACACAAAGAGTGCAGCGAATATCACCCAAGGTAATGTTGATGCAACAAAAACAACTGCTCGTGCGGGTGACAGAATCGTTTACACACTTAACTTGACGAACAATGGTAAGGCACCAACAACAGTTACACCAATGGATGATCTGACTGACATATACGATTATGCAACCGTTATCGATCAAGGCGGCGCTTCATTCGACACCACCTCAAAAACGCTCACCTGGCCTCAAGTAACGCTGAAGCCTGGTGACAAGCAAACAAGAATTTTCACAGTTAAACTTGCCGACACTATCCCAGCAATGGGAACCGGCGTCAGTGACCGCACCTCATTTGACTGTCGTCTTGATAACACATTCGGAAACAATACAAGTATCAATGTCGACTGCCCTCCCGAAAAACAAATCGTCGAGCAAACCGTAGGCCAACTTCCACACACTGGCCCACGCGAGAACATAATATTTGCTGGTATTATCTTTGCAGTAGTCGTTTATTTCTACTCTCGCTCACGTCAAGTAAAGAAAGAAATTCGATTAATCCGCCGCGACTTAAACGCAGGCACAATATAAGTACAAAGGTGGAAATAAAATGAGCAACCAAGAAAAAGACCATTTCAACAGCCACGAAGCATTTGACGACAAAAATCTCGAGTCACTGGGTAGCGAGCAAAGTGAAAAAATTAAAGAAAATCTTGAGCGCAACGTTGAGGAAAAATCCCATGAAACGCTCGAGGACGTCCATAAAGAAGCACTCGAGCAAGCTATGAGTGTTGAGAAAAAGCACGATGCAAGGCGTGAACAATCCCCTGCAGAGCGTCGAGGACCACTAACCAAAAAAGAGCGCGATCATAGTTTCGACAACACAATGGAGGAAGTTCGCTCCCAGATGTCGGGACCTAGTCGCACATTTAGTAAGGTCATCCACAACAAGACCGTCGAGAAAGTCAGTGACACCGTTGGCGGTACAGTAGCACGCCCGAATGCCATTCTCTCGGGCTCTATATTCGCATTCGTATTTACGCTTATTGTATACCTTATCGCTCGCTATAATGGCTACCCTCTTTCTGGCACCGAAACAATTGCATCATTCATCTTAGGCTGGGTTCTTGGGCTAATCTTTGACTACTTTCGAGTTCTTATCAGCGGTAAAACCCAGTAGCTATCTCTAATGAAGTTTTATAGAAACTTCATTACTATCATCGTCTTGCCCTCGTACGCTTAAGTGCTCTGAGGGCATCTTTGGCATCTGTAACGCTGCGGACATTTCCTCTGAGATGCTTCGCGTCGACTGAGGCTCTGGTGATACTCGAGTAACCGGTGTGACTGATGGCTGCGATATCTGCTGTACAGAACTCTGCAAGGGCGCTACCGCGTCAACCGTCGACTGTCGTGGCAGCGAAGCTATGGACGACAAGGTTGCTGTCTGTTGAGGTTGAGGAGGTTCGCCTATAGGGGGCCGAGAGGTACTCGGAGAGGTTACTACTGATATAGGTGCTGCCGGATCCGGATTTTGCGTAAGCTGCTTACGCTTTGCTAGCCACTCATCAAGGAATGATGAGCCTGATGCGGGTCCTACTGACGTACCTATAGCACCCTGAGAGCCTTTTACAGCCTCTTTCTTAACACTAAGACGCTTGAATATCTCTTGCTCAACTTGACCGCGTGGATGGCCATATTTAGCTGCGGATAGGCGTTTTAGCGCGTCACTTAGCTGTTGATTTGCCTGTCCCATCGGTGGTATCCAGCTCATGCTAAATGGCGCCGATGGGACGCCCTCAATCTGTGCAACAACCACAGATTCATGATTGGGAAGTTTTGTAAGATCTTCTGCGTCAAACACCGGAGTATAGCGCTTCACCATAATCTCTGCATCAGTAATACCAATACGACCAGTAATAGTTGTACCGACGTTACCAATGATCGCCTCACGCAAGTCCTCCTTGAGTTGTGTCATAAACTGGTTCCCCAGCACCAAACTCAAACGATACTTACGAGCCTCAGAAAGAATTGTTTCAAAGCTATCTGTTGCAAAGTTTTGGAACTCATCCACATACATAGTAAAGTCTTTTCGGTCTTCTTCGGGCATATTCGCGCGCGCCATTGCTGCGGCCTGGAATTTCATGACGAAAATGATACCAAGTAGCTTCGAATTGAGATCACCCATTTTACCTTTTGAGAGGTTTACAAGGAGAATCTTATTATTATTCATAATATCCGAAAAATTAAACCCGCTCTTCTGCTGGCCAATAATATTACGCATTGCATCGTTACTAATAAATGGACCGAACTTAGAAACCACCCATGAAATCACCTCACCTGCTTCGCTCGATTTTTGCGAAGCAGGAAATTCCTTGGTCCAGAAATCAAGCACCTGCTGGTCGGTAACGTACTTCAGCTTGCTCTTCATGAACTCTTCGTCGATCAAGAGTTTTGGAATATCAATGAATGTGCCGCCATTTGGATCACTCATTAATAATAGTGCGCAGTTACGGAAGATATGTTCCAAACGTGGGCCAACAATACCAGTGTGACCAGGGTCATATAGACCATACAACATGCTAATCGCCTCTTGCACAAGGAAGTCCTTTTGATCAGGAGTATCGAATTCAAACATATTAAGACCGATTGGATTATCCATGTCACTTGGGTTAAAATACACGACATCTTCAACACGCTCTTTTGGAACTTTTGAGAGCAACGCCTCAACAGAGTCTCCATGAGGATCGACAAACGCAAACCCACGACCATCCATCATGTCTTGATATGCAAGATTTTCCTGCAGTACAGATTTACCAACACCAGTCTGCCCGATAATGTGTAAGTGTCGTCGTCGATCTTTTGCACTCAATCGAATTGGTTTACGCACACCACGGAATTCGTTGTATCCGAGTAACAGCCCTTCTTCCATAATCTGAGTCGGACCATCAACCTGTTTATTCATTTGGCGCTGCACCTGTGCTGTTGGAATACTATTCTGATCAGGCAAGTGAAATAATGTCGCAAGTTCTACAGTATTCAGAATATTCTGAGTTATCTGCTGTGGGAAAAACCGCAATATATATGCAGACGTTAATTCTTCAAGGTTTCTAGAAAGATTAAATTTAAACCCGTTAAATGATGGCGAATCGAACAAAGCAAACGCTGCAACAATATTCTTAAGTAACGCCTGTGATTGCGCCGCAGTGTTTGAAGACACGACAACACGAATCAAAACTTCGTACCCAGGATAGCGCGTCTTTTCCTGGACTGCATCAACGACTGACTGTTCTACGGAATTCAGCTGATGCTTTTCGTCAGCCTCTTTCTTGCTATCGGTCTCTGGCGGTTTCCAAAGCGCAGTCGCTACATCCTTAACTGCGAATGAACCAGATAGGCCACCCCTTTTAATTCCCTTCTCCTTGATAATCTTATCAGCCAAAGATATAGAAGATTTCGTCCAGCCTTCGTTTGCGGGTCGAATAAGTACTTGAAGCCCCACACCATCCTCACGGCCCGCTGCAGAAATAGCGTTAAGCAATGCGCGTGAAGCATCCCTCTTAGACTCCATATACGTAGCGATTGGATACGAGAATCTCTTCTTGAGCGTAAACTCACCACCAATCGTTCCGCTCAACTTACCAACCCTACTAAACACCGTGTGCTCAGCAACTTCTTCAAGTCGTGCAGATGGATACGCGGCAGCAACCGCTTGCTTCACAACATCAGTCAGTACGGTTGGAACAACTGCATAGTAATAGACAAGACCCTCACGCGCAACAATTTCAAACGACAAATGGCGCTGACCATAAATCTTGCTTTTGAAACCTTTGGTAGCAGTACTTGCAATAATGTTATACATTACCTGCGCCTGTGATAAAACCTCTTCGGTTAGATCGCGCTTATCTCTATTCTCACCAGCAATGTCTTCACTCGCCGGAGGAAGATGAATTAAAATTGGCACCATCTTAAGTCCACGCTCGTAATTCTTAGCATCACGAAGCGTCCTACGGTACATTAAAAAAGCAATTGTGGTACCACTCAGTACAACAATGGTGATGATGAATAGTGTTATAAAAACTCCCGCCCCACCCATCTAACTAATCACCTGACTCGCCTATCTGACGCCCATAACGGCGACGAATATACTCAATCTGAAGTTTACTGATTTCCTGCTCACGTTTGTATGGGTCTTCGCGCGTCTCAGATAGAATCTTCTTCGCCTTATCCACCCACTCCTTTTCAATAAGATCATCGTCATTTGCAACAATTGGGGAATCATCGGATACCGCTGATGAAATAGATTGGGTGGTAGTAAGTACAGGCGCCGGCAAAGCAGGCATTGCGATTTGCGCTACTTCAGCTTGAACCGCATCCACTTCCTGCTTTTTGTCTTGGTATATTTCTCCGCTCTCAGGAGGACGCTCGATTTGAGGCACAGAGGTCCGCTCGCCAGATGGGACTGGTATTCTTTCTACTCCCCCCGGTATTCCCTCTTGCCTCGGTTCCATATCTGTAAATTATAGCATAGCCATTTCAAAATGAATAGCGCTACCGCTGCCTTGCGACATAGAAGCAAGCTACCACTTCAAATGCCATAATCAGTAAAAATTCATAGATCCCCATCCTACCAATAGATGACATACCTATCACCATGATTGGCCCTAAGGCAAACACAGAAGCAAAGAGGTAGGTTCGACGAAACGATAGATACGCGTCGGCTTTTTTACGCACTCTTGCAACAAGCAAAATAATGCCATAAAACAAAAAAGTTAGTACTCCAAGTACTAACACGTAAATAAGAAGAAAGACAAATAGTATCCCAAGTGGATGAATAGACGGCGGAGATGTAGACTGAAAAAGCGCAGACAAAAGAACGAATGCGCATAATGTGGATAGTGCTAATACTTTCCCAAGCATACATCTACTATACCATTGAAAAGAGATTTGGAGCCCTAGCGACGAGCGTAAAAACGAAACACCTGTATAAACAACTATTAGGGTCGCCCGCTCTATCGCTAGAATGGCTACTGACCGCTCGCGTAACGCGAGCATAGGTCCTTGCGATAGGTTCCGCTTCACGCTTGGTAGTCTCTTTGCAACTCCCCTCCAGGGTTACAAGGATTAACCAAGCGTGAGGTACTTCTCCCGCGCGCTACGACACCGAGAATCTTCTGTACGAGACTTTAGACTCAATCGGCGGAGCATAGGCAGCGCCACATATTGGTACTAGTATAAGGTGCGTAGTCTTTCGCAAGACTATAAATCTTGTACCGGTGCCGATGCCTACTATCCGTCTACAAGCTATATGCATTTGTAGCGCGGACCGTCAGTTTTTGTTTGAATTGTTAAGGTTTTGTGTGGTGGCTTTTTTGTGTTTGTATTGACTAAAAGCTTATCCTAATACTAGCACGGACTCGCACTTTCGTCAATACTGCTTGAGTTTATTAACGATGTTTTTTACTCATCAGTCAAACAAACTAGTTTGCTTCTTAGGTGTTAATGTCTATATGTTGATAAAATAGCAACGTTGTAAACATTGAACTTAGAAATGCACTTTCCGCGCATTGTAAGAATTATTTAGACAAAAGAACGATCCGTAGAGCACTCGCAAATCATATATTTGCCACGAAAAATCAGTACAATACCGGCAATTAGGATATTGCTAAATAATATCCAGGCTCAATTATATAAATACTGAGTATTAATATTTAACGCTCCTTAATGAACTTAGTTTTATAAATTTCATAAAAAAGATGCGATTCGCAGGCAAAAGTTTCAAACAGTTCACACAAATTCTAGTAATGCAAAAAGAACATTCATCAGCATGTAACTATGCGACACCACAATATATAAATCTTATTATTTTTTATGAATCCAAAAAACGCCATCTCGATCGTTGTTATTCAAAAAATAACCAAATCAAGCGGCAGTATTACCATAAGCAACATTCTTTCTCTTTTATTATCCACAACCATTCCCCTGCCCATAGCGCACAACTTAATGAAACTCACACTAGCCACAAAATGTCGCCTCTAAAAACAGAAAAGGGCATGTCATTCGTAGTATTTTTTACTAAAAAAATGTCTACAAATGTTATTGACATTAGCGGTTTTACGGCCTATTATAGGGGTAGTTCCTGAGCAAAAAAGTTGTACAAGGGACCAAAAACAAAAAACATTGAAAAACTCCACAATAAAAACAAGCACTACTCGCAGGTGCTTGTTTTTTATTATCTACAATCCCTCAGAATAACGTACAACCCACATTAAGTGGGTTGTACAGGTACACAATATGGTGGAGCTGCCGGGTACCGCCCCCGGGTCCGAAAGGTAATCTATTATTCATCTACGTACATAGTACTATTCAAATTGCTAACCGCCTCAAAGTCTAAAGAACAGAACAAAGATAACTCATTGGCGGGCCACAAGAAGTTAAAGTACAGAATCGTTGCGACAACAATTCGTACCGCCCCTACAGGGTATAACACGCAGCACAGCTCGTAGGTTAGCCGTACAGCGCGGCTTTGGAACTTAGGCCGAAGCTAGCGCGAATGAAGGAGCAACAAAGCTCTTCACACGCTGTGCAAATGTTTTTGCAGTTAAAGATACTGATTACGTCAGTGGTCGATACGCAGAATAATATATTAAAATCCTCACGTCGAAAGCTGTATCAGCCCCAAATGTGTAATTTATATTATAGCATATTGTAATCATATTTACAGTAGATACCCCATATGCTTAACTGACATACATATGGGAAGTGTATGTCAGATTTTATCAGTGGCGCCTATCGGGCTAGACTACCATATCATTGAAGTTGAAAGTGACACTACAAAAGGTCTTCCCAGTCTCTCTATTGTTGGACTCGGCAACAAAGCTATTGATGAGTCAAAGGAGCGTGTCAGGAGTGCTATATCCAATTCCCTACTCGAATACCCTGCTAGACGCATTACGATCAACCTTGCGCCCGCAGAACTACCAAAAGATGGTACGCATTACGATTTACCTGCTGCCCTTGCTCTACTAGCCTCCAGTGGACAGCTAAAGCAAGACGAGCTTACGGATGCTATCTTCGCCGGAGAGCTCGCACTCGACGGGTCAATTCGGTCTATTACAGGCGCTGGCACAATTACAGAGACTGCAGACTTCATGCTTATAGCAACCATAAACCCCTGCCCCTGCGGATACTATGGCACGACCCGGTGCGAGAGAGCAAGTGCAGCATGACGAGCATCCTCGCCTACCAGAAACGACTGTTGGGACCACTTTTAGACCGGATCGACATGATCATCTCCGTCTCACGTATCTCTTATCGCGAATTGCTAATTGAAAAATCGTTGACTAAGGAACAACATATTAAGGTGTTAGGTCGTATGAATAATGCTAAATCTATTCAGATGAAGCGATATAATAGTAGTAAAAAGAGCAACAATTTACTTACCAACAGCGAAATAAATCATTTCGCACCACTCAGTCCACCGGCAAAGCAGTTCCTTGACAGCGCCGCAGATAAATTAAAACTGAGCGCTCGCAGCTACTTCAAGATTATAAAAGTCGCACGAACAGTTGCTGACATTGCAGGCGTAAAAGACATTGAAATCCCTCATCTTGCCGAGGCGCTACAATACCGTAAGGTCACTTGATAATTATCCCTGTATCTGTTAAGATACTAGGAGAGTAACTGCTAAATCTAAGTAACTCACAAAAAGGAGAGTAGCATCAATACATCAATTCGTATCAACGAAGCGATTCGCGCACGCGAGCTTCGTGTCATTGGTACAAGTGGAGAACAGCTCGGCATCATGTCGCGTCAAGACGCGCTTAAAGCAGCCGAGGAGGCAGGCGTAGATCTCGTAGAGATTTCCCCCAACGCCGACCCACCTGTTGCCAAAATCGTTGACTGGGGCAAATATCAATACCAGAAGATGAAAGAGCAACAGAAGAACCGTCGTAGCAATAAAGCCGTAGAGCTAAAGCAGATGCGTTTCGGGCTGAAGATTGGTGCAAACGACCTCGAGATTAAGTTGCGAAAAATTCGTAGCTTCCTGTCAGAGGGTCACAAAGTTAAAATTCTCATCTTCTTTCGTGGACGAGAGATGGCGCACCGTGAACTTGGCTATGATCTTATCACCAAGGTAATGTCGCATCTTGAAGATGAAGCAATACTCGAGCAGAAACCAGTGATGGCAGGTAGAAACCTGAGCATCGTAATAAGGAGCAAGTAATGCCAAAAATGAAGACCCATAAGGGCACTGCTAAGCGCATTAAGCTAACCAGTACCGGCAAACTTACCCGTCGCCGAGCGTTCGGGAACCACATGCTCTCTAAGAAGAGCAAGTCGCGCAAGCGCAATATCAATACTACGGCAACTGTTACCGGTAGTATGGCAAAAAACGTTAAACGAGCGTTAGGAGTCTAGTATGCGCGTAAAACGAGGAGTTCCAGCACACGCTAAGCACAAAAAGATACTAAAAGCCGCTAAAGGCATGCAGCACAACCGTACACGCAGTTTCCGTCTTGCGAAGCAAGCAGTTGTACGCGCACTGCAATATGCATACCGTGACCGCCGCAACAAAAAGCGCGATCTCCGCGGTCTATGGATTACCCGCATTAACGCGGCTGCTCGAGAAAACGGTACAACATACGGTCGTTTCATCGCAAACCTTCGCACAGCTGGTGTCGAACTTGACCGTAAGGTTCTTGCAGACCTAGCAGTAAACGACCCAAAAGCTTTTGCTGCGATCGTTAAAGAAGTCACTAAGTAGATAAGTCCTATATACGGTACACCAAAAACCACCCAATATTGGGTGGTTTTTGGTGTACAGCTTGTCTGTAAGCCGGGTTCTGTCGAGAACGATCATCTATCTAGGCGCGCCATTACTGGTACGCTCAAGCGGTTATCGGACCGTACGAGCGGATCACTCTAATGTACGTTCCTCCTTGCAGCCGACAGGGTTTACCTCCTCCGCATGTTACCATGCGTCGCTGTGAGCTCTTACCTCACTCCTTTCACCCTTACCTCCAGGTGCACATCTCCGAAGGAATGGCTCCTGATAATGAGGCGGTTTCGTTTCTGTGGCACTTTCCCTAGGGTTACCCCCGGCCGCTGTTAGCGGCTGTCGTATCCTATACTGCCCGGACTTTCCTCTAGCTAGCGCTAGCGACCGTCCAACAAGCTGACTTCCCTATTATAAACGAAAAATACCCATACGGGTACCTAAAAGCCCTCATTTCTCCTTGTAGAACGCTAGATATTCCCCGCATTACTGCAAGGTGGGAAATCTCACATCGCTCCCACGGGAACGAAAAATATTGAAATCCCGAATCTATGATATTAGGAAAATCATATGCGTCCTTAGGAAATGAGGACTGCCCTTAGTATACCGCAGCCCACTATGCCGCGCCAAGAATACGAGCAAACATTGTCACAATCAGGTTAATTGCATTGCTCATGTAAATCATAATTGCCTGATTAAACAGAAGTACAGTCATCAAAATGAGCATCGTACCGTATCGCTCAATCATATCCATAATCTCACGTACAAAGTCAGGAGCGAGCGCATACAGAACACGAGACCCATCCAAAGGTGGAATTGGAATAATATTAAAGGCAAAAAAGCCTAGATTCACTTTTACAGCAGTAAACAGGACGATTCCGATAAGGCTCTGGGGAGCAACATTAAACCCTATAAGAATAGCGAAAAATAGAAACGCGAGCATAAGGTTAATAAATGGACCCGCGATAGCGACAAGAGCCATGCTCCATTCGCTACGAAGATTTGACGAGTTCACCGGAACGGGTTTTGCACCACCAAATACCGGCATATTCGCCCCTGTTAATAGGTTAAGGACGACAATCGTCATAGGGAGCCCGATTGTCATGTAGGGATCGATATGTTTAAGAGGATTAAACGACAGCCGCCCCAATAGTCGCGCAGTCTCATCACCTAGCTTTAAGGCAATAAACCCATGCGCGAGCTCATGCAGCATCATTGAGACAAGAATAACCCCTAAAACAGTAACGAGATAGACAATTTCCATTACCCTTATTGTAGCACATGCTACCCCTTGACGAAGATGCTTGATGAGCGTATACTATAAAGGATTGTTATAAAATTAAGTGTAAGTGGAACTATCAACTATGGCAGCACGCTGTGAACTCACCGGTAAGGGCAAACAATTCGGCCACAATGTCAGCTTCTCTTTGCGCCGTACAAAGCGCGTTTTTAAGCCAAATCTTCAAAAGAAGACATTCGTTGTAGACGGCCAAAAGATTACTATGACCCTTTCTACTCAAGCTATCCGTACTCTCAAGAAAAAGGGTATCCTAGCTACCGCTTAATAAGTACTGCTTATTAAGCAACAAAATACCGCCGCAGAGTTGTCTGCAGCGGTATTTTTTGAGTAGCTTACTTGCACACTAACTACGAATAAGTTCAATAATAGTAAGTGCACCCGGGAGAGACGAATTCCCCTTGATCTTATACTTAGTCATTGTTTCAACTGGTACACCGAGTTCTGACACAAATAGAGCTAATTCCTCCTGAGGTACCTCATATTTCAATGCTGAATCAGCATAGTGAACGGGAACTACAGCCTTTGGCTCAATTGAGCGCGTAAGTGCAGCAGCGCTCGTAGCATCAAGTGTATAGCCACCACCGCCAACCGGGAGAATAAGAACATCAACAACCCCAATTGCCTCAAGCTGATCCTCGTTAAGCTTTGCATCAATATTACCAAGTACCGCAACTTTCACATCACCACACTCAATACGATATATTGTAGAAAGCTTCTCCTGATCGGGAGTATCGATGTGACGTGTTGCTGCAATACCATGAATAGTAAAGTCACTCACTTCATACTCACCCGGGCTGTCAATAATAATTCGCGCATCTGGGTTTTTTACACTAAAGCGGGTTTCGGTAGCAAGCTCCACCTCATCCTTAGTCTTGATATCCTTAAGCCCAACAAGTGAGAGTTTAGGGTCGGTCGTCAATGAAACCTTCTTAGTTGAGAAAACTACTGTATTACCACCCTTATACTCTAAATCAAACATATTGTTCCTTAATTTATTTACTTAATATCTCATCAACATCGGTCAATATAGCATGCTTGTTATTGAGAATGTCATTGATGAAGCGATCGTGTACACTGAGCCTATAATAAAACTCATCGTAGGTCAGGATAGTGTACGCAAGCTCCCTGCCTTCAGCTGACTCAATCGCATGGATTGCAGTCTGAATCTTTTTCTCCGACAAATCACCGACGAGAAGCAAGTCTACCCCGCTCGCCGATCCATCAACAAGCATACCGGCGATAACTGCAACTCTAAGGCCCGCAAGATCTTTAATTGCCTTTTGCCACTCGCTCGACTTCGAGTCCTTTTTAAGTGGCTCAGACTTCTGATCTGCAAAGATTGTACGAAGCGGTACGTAGAAGTCATATCGTTGATTTACTTCGTAATACAGCTTATTGTCTGTATTTTTGCTCGTAATGATACCCACGTCAAGCATATTAGAAAGCTCGCGACGAACTGAATTAATCTGTTCACCAATAAGTCGAGTTATCTCTCGCACATAAAAGGCTTTACCCGGATTATTCAAAAAGAGATGCAGTAACTTTACACGAGTTTTTGAACCAAATAATGCATCAATCATCCCTTATATCCCCTTCTGTACGTATGGTATCACAGATTACTCAGCTCATCTAGTCGTCGAGTAAGATACGTGTACGCATTGTCGAGGTTTGCCCAATAAATGTGCTCATTCCGCTTTAGCCAAGTAAGCTGGCGCTTTGCCAACTGCCAATCTCGTACAATAAACTTCTGCTCAAGCTCGTCCCTAGTTAGCTGACCATCTAAGTAGTAATGAATAAGTGGATAGATATTACCTGTCATAGCCTCGTTATCCCAACCGTACACTGCTGCAGCTTTTTGCGCCTCCTCAATCACACCATCGCGAAAAATAGCAGCCGCGCGCCCCTCAATGCGGCTCCTCAAGATATCTCTTTCCGTAGATATTCCAACAACAATAGTGTTTCCATCAAGCTCATGCTTCCTCTTTAAAAAGTGCCCATTTCGCAGTATATTATTAACAACATACCGCTTATTCTTTTTATTCTCTGGCAATGTAATGTTGTTAATAGAGCAATATTCATACAACTCATCAAGGCTTTGCATCATCAAGGATTCACGACGCCTGACATCATTTGCTTCACCAGGAAATTCAAAATCATACATAACAGCATCAACATAAAGCCCGGTGCCGCCAACAATAATTGGCACATGATCACGCGCTCTGATTTCTGCAATCTTCTCGCTTGCATACTGCTGGAAATCAGCCGCAGTAAACCGCTCACCAGGGGTTACAAGATCAATACCCCAATGAGGTATTCCATCTTGCTCTTCAAGTGACGGCTTAGCCGTACCTATTGATAAATCTTTATATATTGCCCTGGAATCCGCAGAGATGATCTCACCCCCATAATGCTTTGCAAGCTTAATCCCGAGTGATGTCTTGCCACTCGCAGTAGGCCCAACAATTAAAACAAGCGGAGGTTCTGATCGAAATCGATTGGTCGCCATCGTCGTTCCCCAAAATTACATACATGCCAATTTTCATCACACTCAATGCCATCTTGCTCAAGGAGCTGTCGCTGCACCACTTGGCCACCATGGAACCCCACGGCAAGCCCTCCCTGAGCATTAACCAATCGATGCCATGGCAGATCTTCAGGGCCCTGGTGCGCAATACCACCAACAATTCTCGCAGCACGAGGTGATCCAGCCATCGCAGCGAGATCACCATATGTTGTTACTTTATCAGCAGGAAGATCTCGCATCAGTTGATAGACACGCTCACGTATGTTTTTCTCATATTCAAGATTATCCACTTACAGAGCCTTTAGATAGTCAGCAAGAGCGTTTAAAGCAACTTTCTCCTCGCCCTTTTGGGTACGCACACTTACTTCATGCGCTTCCATGTCCTTAGGGCCAACAATCAGTTGTACAGGGATTTTCATAGCCGTAGCCTCACGAATCTTTTTACCAAGGCTCTCATTACGATCATCCGTTGTAAATCGTACTTCGTTATATTTTACAGGTTTCATCACAACTAACCCCGATAATAATGATGCAATTTCATCAACATAAGGCTTTACTGCATCGTTAATCGTCAAGATTCGTACTTGCTCAGGTGCCGCCCAGAATGGGAACCAGCCACCCGTATGCTCGATAAAGACACTCAAGAATCGCTCAATACTACCAAGTAACGCACAGTGAATCATGATCGGCTGCTGCTTTGTCCCATCTTCCGCTGCATAAACCAAGCCAAAACGACCAGGTTGTACAAAGTCAAGCTGTACAGTTGCCACCTGGTGCTCACGGCCAATTGCGTCAGTCGCCATAAAGTCAATTTTTGGACCATAGAATGCAGCTTCACCCTCTTGCTCAAAGTATTCAAGCTGGTTTTTCTCAACCGCTGATTTCAGTTGCGCCTGTGCTGACTGCCATAGATCTATGTCGCCAAGGTAACCATCACCATCATCACGATAGCTTAAACGTACACGGAGTTGCATACCAATCGTCTGGTAAAGCTCGCGCGCGCTCGCAAGGAGCCCATCAATCTCCTGCTCAATCTGGTCAGGTCGGGCAAACACATGGCTATCATCCTGTGTCAATGAACGAACACGGTTAAGGCCGCCTAATTCGCCGGTCTTCTCATCACGATAATCAGTTGTAGTTTCAAGGAAACGAACTGGCATATCACGGTAGCTACGAGGCTGGCTTGCGTAGATTTGCGTGTGATGAGGGCAATTCATAGGCTTCAGTGCCATTTTATCGTCCGTTTCTTGGCTTGTTACCAAAAATAGCTCATCACCAAACTTAGCCCAATGCCCGCTCGTCTCGTAAAGTGCTATTTTGGTAACATTTGGGGTCCACACTTTAGTAAAGCCACGTGCTTCACGAAGCTGATTAGAGAACGCTGCAACCTTATCACGAAGCACCGTTCCACGAGGAGTAAAAAGTGGCAGACCCGCACCAACGAGCGGAGACATTGTATAAAGATCAAGCTCTTTTCCTAGACGGCGATGATCTCGAGCTTTTGCTTCTTCAAGCATCTTGAGGTGCTCATCAAGTTCTTCTTTGGTTGCAAATGCCACACCATAGAGGCGCTGCATCTGGGGGTTCTTCTCATTGCCACGCCAATACGCACCTGCAACACGCATTAACTTAAAGGCACCTACCTTGCCTGTACTTTCAGCATGTGGACCACGGCAAAGATCGGTAAAGTCACCATCAGTATAGAATGATACATGCTCGACAGCGGCATCGCCATCTGCAGCCAACCCTAGCTCAGCTGTATCCAAATCCTTAGCTATTGTCGTACCTGCGCGGCGAAGATCATTCAAAAGCTCTTCTTTATATGGCTGACTATGCTCTTTTGCCCAGTCAATTGCCTCGTCAACATTCTTCTCACTTCGTTCAAATGGGAAATTGCGCGCAATAATACCACGCATTTCTTTTTCAATCTTCTTAAAATCATCCTCAGAAATCTTAGTGTCCCCAAGATCAATATCGTAGTAAAAGCCATTTTCTACTACTGGACCTACACCAAATTTAGCCTGTGGCCATAAGTGCTGCACAGCCTGCGCAGTTATATGAGCCAAGCTGTGACGCATTGCATAAAGTTGCTCTTCGTTCATATAGAACCTCCTTTTAAATACAAAAAGCACGCATATCGTATACTTTACGTGCGTGCCTCGGTCCTGAAGCTCAGGAGGTTCCACCTTGGCTATTCTCTTACTCCGGTTCTTTTACATGGTACCGCAATCGCTTCTCATGGGCTCAAGAGATGGTTAGGCTCTATCATCGCTCTAGTAGTAGCATACCGTAAATGCACTGTCGTTGCAATACCACCCCTGTTCTGGTATGATATCTATTGTTCAAGGTAACGTCGCCGATGCAAAGCATCAGTAGCTGAATAATACTTGGGCGATTAGCTCATTTGGCTAGAGCGCCACATTGACGTTGTGGAGGTGATAGGTTCGAATCCTATATCGCCCACCAAACAAAGACCGACCCCATCAAGGGGTCGTTTTTGTTTCTTACATTTCCCACATCCAATCCACAGTTTTCCACATCACTTTGGGATCATTTCTATATCACGCAATCCGCCTGGTGATATATCACTCAGGCCGCCCTATGATTGACATTTATTACTGCTTATGCTAGAATAAATTCATGAGTAAAGATACACCCCGTGCATCAGAGATAAAAGCTCATAATCCAAGTTCTGCACTCGACCGTTTAACCCTTACATTCGAATATAACGTCTCGTGGGCAGATGAAAAGAAGTCCATTAAAGAACGAACTTCCTAATCTGGATTTAGCTAATAAAGAAAAGAGCGACCTAGGCGTCGCTCTTCTTCTGTTTCATCAGTTCCTTATGTCGCTCACGCGAAGCCATTGTCGCCTTATCCGTAACGTCGAACTTATCAAGATACTTACCGAGCATCAGATGAGTCTGCGCATTTAGTGACGCGATAGCGCTATAGCAGATAGATGTTACAGGCATAAGTACCCACTGTAATACCATCAAGATAGTACGACGACGCTTATAACGAGCTGGCCGCGGAGGTAGCATCTTAAGCATCAATAGAATCGTGATAAATAGACCAACCATCGCGACCTGCTGGATATAGCTAATCACTGTCGGCAAAGTGTGTGCTGCAATATCACGCGAAGCGCTTGGGTTGATAATGAGTGGCACCCATCCGCCAAAAGTAATAAGAATAGCCATCGTTGCTAGTGTAATATGACTATCCATCAAGCGAGCAAAACGTGCGAAACCTTCAAAGAATGGAACATTCCGCTGTTTGGTAAATATATGCGTGGCCACATAAGGAATGTCCGAAACACCGTAACCCCAACGTCGAAGCTGCCTAAACTGCGTCACAAGAGTCTTCTTAAGCGTATCAGCCATCACTGCATCTTGGTAAATTGGCACATGGATTGGCAGCACACTATAGTTACCGCCAAAGTAGAAATAGCTACGCCAATATTGATGACCATCCTCTACGATACTCCGCTTGCTCCAAAAGTCCATCTCGACAAGCGCCGAAAGTGGCTGGCTATGGGCTGCAAAATTACGAAGTGTATGTGGACGCATACTACTAATAATCGTCCAGAATGAGTTACCGGTAGCAATCACACGCATGGGCGCCGGAGCATCCCAGATATTACCAAAATAAAGTGCAATTGGTTGATATGAGAGATACTTACGATCTGGCTGCGTAATATATTCATAGGCAACATAATCAAAGTATGTCGGGTACGGCCGGTTGTCGCTATCAAGTGTAGTGACAATTACCCGATCATAGGCAATCGTCTCCTTCTTACACCATTTTTGCAATTCAAAACCTGCATAGGTGATGTTTGGGCCTTTACCCATTACTTCATCCGCCATATCCTTAGGGTGTTTTACAATCTGGAAGGTATAGAAGGCATCGCTATACTCCTTCTGCAGACGCTTCGCAGTAGCCTCAATATCAGCACCACCACGTTCTTCGTAGGCTAAGAACAAAATAATCTGCTTATTATTATAGCTTGTGTTACGTACCGACTCGATAGTTGGCTGGATAACATCGTATGCCTCATTGTAGGCAGCAATGATTACTGCATGATATAGAGATGAAGGCTTTGGGTAGGAAGTTTCATCCGCTGACATCAAACGAAGATTTTCTTTATGATTACGATAGTCATAGGCATTTGACTGCTCATTCTTGATGGCTTCATAGCTCATGCTAGGGTCTTCGAGTTGATCAAGGCGAGTATGCCAATCGACTCGTTGAGCTCGCACGAGCCTACCATGGCCCTGCACTGTATGAAATGCAATACCAATAGACTTAATAAACACCGTAATAATAAGTAGGAGAAGATAAATCGCAGCCCATAGAGGGTTAACAAATGACAGCACAATCAGCAGCACAAGCATGCCATAGCTCAAGAGTGCTGGGAGAATCTCAAAGAAACGATATAATTGCGTACGCTTGCCAAGTGGTAATTCTAGGTTAATCATGCAGCATGGCCGAGACTAATAATTGCCATTGCATATACAAATGCCACCAGAAGCACCGTCACGCCAAACCAACCAATAAGAATACCTGTTTGACGACGCCCTATATCATGCAACTTCACCATGAGCGCTCCGTGAGATACGGTCACAATAATCCCGAATAATACAAAATTAATCAAATACTGCCAATGATCTTTATAAAAATGGGCCTCACCAAATGCTGTATAGCGAGTATACACTGTTACATCACTTGGATGAATATCAAGCCCAACAATCAGGCAATATGTAGCTCCCACTAGCGCAATAAGCCCCATAAGCAATATATATGGCCTGTCCTTGGTAACTTCCCTGAATGATGTCTTGATTGCTTCTTTGTTCATAATATCCTATGGAGCCGTCTGCCGGAATCGAACCGGCGACCTGCACGTTACGAATGTGCTGCTCTACCAACTGAGCTAAGACGGCGCGTGATTAATCAATCGTGATTTATTATACCATTATGTTATAGGGTTTGAAATCCCCGGGAAGGTGTATTGCTAAAGAGGGTCGAACCTGTTAATATACTTGAAGTATATGCGCTCGTAGTGAAGTTGGCCTATCACGTCTCCCTGTCACGGAGAAGATCGCCGGTTCGAATCCGGTCGGGCGCGCCAAAGAAATACACTCACCACTTGGTGAGTGTATTTCTTTGGTAGTGCACCAGAGATCTATTTACCGTAGCGCTCTTCAATGACCGGCCAGTTAACAATCTTCCACCAGTTTTTGATGTAATCATCACGCTTGTTCTTGTAATCAAGATAGTATGCATGCTCCCATACATCAAGACCCATGAGCGGTTCTTCTCCACCTTGCATTAAAGGATTATCTTGATTAGGTTGCGCCAAGATCTCTAAATCTGGTGTAAGCCAAACCCACCCACTACCAAAAAGCGTAAGCGCTTTCTGATTAAACTGCGCCACAAACTCATCAAAACTACCATATTTTTCGACAAGATCTTCCTGAAGTTTTCCAACTGGTTCCTTATTAGTATCGTCTGGTGTCATAATTGTCCAAAAGAGGCTATGGTTGTAGTGACCACCACCTTGATTACGGATTGTCGTTCGCACGCTTTCCGGTACCTGATCAAGACTCTTCATCAGTTCGATAATGCCACGTCCCGTGAGTTCAGGGACTTGAGCGACTGCAGCATTGAGCTTATCAATATACGCTTGATGGTGCTTGGTATGATGTAAGCGCATAATTTCTTCGCTAATTACCGGCTCAAGCGCATTATACTCGTATGATAGATCTGGTAGTGTAAACATATAGGTGCCCCCTTGTATTTTTGTTTTTACTTATCGGAAATCTTTATATACTCTTGAATTTTGTGAGATGACCCTAAGCCTGCAAACTCATCCGTAAACGTTGTCAGTGGAATGTGCAGATAAAGAAAATCGACTTGAGTGCCAGTTTTATCTACAATCTTTACAAAATAATAGCCGTCGTCTGTCGTGCTTTTCAGCGGACCCGATATTGAACCCTTGGCCATTTTTGCAACCTCAGAGACACGAAGGCCGCTAAACTTACTCGTTACATCAATTAGGCCCGATTGGCCCGCAGTCACCTTGCCGCCCTTAGATTTTGCCATTTGGGTCGCAACAGCAGCCAAATCTCCCTGTGTTGAAGTGACAAGTGTCTGCGCCTGTTTTACCTGGGCAGTCGCGCTATCATCAACCGCAAATGCGATCTTTGCTTCAAGCATACTGTTTGCAATACGAAGTCGGTAATCGCTTGGGGTTTCGCCGTAATAAAGCTGCATTGATGAATCATATGTCTCTTGAGATACACGACCGTTTGCAGTATTACGCTCTTCGTTAATAAATTTATCAATATCGTCATTGGTAACAACAATATTAAGTTTGCGCGCAAGTTGACGTGCATATGTAGTCTGTTCAGCTTTATCGAGAGATTGGCGCTTAATGTAGTTAAGCTGACGCCTACCATCTGAACTATCGAGTTTAATCTCACCATACTTATTGAGATAATACTCAGACCCACGATACTGCACAAGATAATCACTATATGGAACCTGTTCACTATTCACAACTGCTACGGGTATAGGAATAATGCGCGTTAAACGATACATAAACGCACTGGAGTTTTGCATGGGATAGAGCTGCCACCATCCAATAGCGATAAGTAAAATAATAAATACGATAGAGACGACAATAGTATTGAATACAAGGCGATGGCGAGCATATTGAACTGGATACTTAAATCGACGACCACCAGCAAGAATCCTCTCACGGTGCTCTGCAACAGTATCATTAGTGATACGCGTTGGCGTAGGTGCTTCTTCTTTTTTACGCTGTATTCGTTTAATTAGCTTCTTCATCGGATCCTTCTTGCTGGGTGTCGCTAGTAGCTTCATGCACAGCATCTTGCAGCTTATTGTAAATCTCGCTCGGATGCTCGACCTTATGGATTACGAGATCGCCCACAAATGTCTGTACTACAATGGTGCCGAACTTAAAGATTTCTCCGGTAAGACCAGGTATATTATAGCTTATGTTTTGAATTTTAGCCAAACGTAATTCGACAACGTCCTTACCAAAAAGACCTTTTTGCGTAATTTGTCGAATACGCTCAGATGTCACAATATACACCGTGAAGTACCACATAACAAAATAGTAAGCAAAGAGAATTAAGCCAAAAGCCAACCCCCCTATTGGTAACAAGAATAATGTAAGGTTCTGTTGCCAGATAAGTGGCGGAATAGACGTAAGCATAAATGGAATTAAGAGAGCATAGAATCCTTTTCGCATGGCAATGATATGCCTACGAAATACGAAGAGTATTTCTTCACCCTTATGCTGACCTTCGAATACTTCGCTTGATGTCTTTGTCATAGTTTATTGGTACCCCGGGCGGGAATCGAACCTGCAACCTTTTCCTTAGGACGGAACTGCTCTATCCAATTGAGCTACCGAGGCATGCTTACAGTATATAGAATATATCCCCCAATCGCTAGAGATAGCTCATAAAGCAAGCCACTGCAAGAGCAAACCCGCCCTAATCTTTATTACTTAGCGAGTGAACTTTTCGTTCAGAACCGCATAATCATACAGTTCGCTATCGCTGAACCAGTGATCGATCTCTTTAACTGCCTCTTCCGGGTCACCACTTGCATGGATAAGATTTGGGATACCTTTACCTGCGTCATCCGCATAACCAAAACTCATGTGCGAGTAGTCGCCACGAATAGTACCAGGAAGTGCGCTCTTTGGCTCAGTTGTGCCAACAAGTTTACGAACAAGTTCGACAGCCTCAACACCCTCGAGCACCATGGCAATAACAGGGCCCTGGATCATCATTTCAAGCGTAATGTCAAAAGCCTTCTGACCGCGTCGAGTAATCATCTGACCGATCTCCTCGTAGTGCTGGTGATAATGTTCCTTTGTTGGGGTGATCATTTTTGTTCCGATGATCTTAAGTCCTACTCGTTCAAAACGAGTAAGGATTTCTCCAACGATGCCGCGCTGAATTGTGTCCGGCTTAAACACTACGAGTGTCTTTTGTACAGTTGATGCCATTGTGGTGGTCCTTTCGTTATTTCCTATATTGTATCAAACTCTTACGATTAGATGCTAGATCTTGTCACAAGCAGTATTATAGATGTATGTATATGTCCGAACTAATACTCGACTTTGTCGAATATCTCGAAGTAGAACGCGGTCGGTCGCCTAAAACTTCCGAGAATTACAGGCGCTACCTGGAGCGCTTTATTGAGTTTGCGGACAACATAAAAGTCGAAGACATAACAAATGAAGTTGTTCGCAAATACCGACTTTGGCTTAATCGATACGAAACCGAAACCGGTGGGGAGCTCGCAACAATCACACAAGCATATCATCTCATTGCCCTTCGAGGATTTTTGAATTATATGAGTAAAATAAGTATTCAAACTCTTGCACCGAACATGATTGAGCTCCCTAAGATCCACCGTAAACAAGTTACTTTCCTGCATTTTGACGAAGTAGAGCGAATACTTGCAGCCATTCCCAATGATAATACCCTGCCCCACCTTCGCGATCGTGCAATCCTTGAACTACTTTTTTCCAGCGGTCTTCGTATATCTGAGCTCATCAATCTTGATCGCGATCATATTAATACTAAGCGACGTGAGTTTATGGTTCGTGGTAAAGGTCAAAAGGACCGACCCATCTTTATTAGCCAGTCTGCAGCCGACTCTGTCAATGCGTACCTAGCAGCTAGAGTCGATACACTCGTCCCTTTATTCTTAAATTACAGCCGCAATAGCATCGCATCAACTGACGGTGGGTACCGACGATTAACGCCTCGCAGTATTCAGCGTATGATCGCACAATATGCCAAGCTAGCCGGCATCACAAAGCACGTCAGTCCGCATACCATGCGTCACAGCTTTGCTACTGACCTTCTTATGAATGGTGCTGATATTCGGAGTGTTCAAAGTATGCTAGGCCACAGCAACATCAGCACTACGCAGGTATATACGCATGTTACTGACGCGCATCTCAAAGAAGTATACGAAAAGTTCCATTCTGATTCGGATAAATAAATTGTTCAGCTACGGCTTTGCGTAGTCGCACGAACCAGCAATATACTGAGAGTCAGATACACCGAAGTCTTTGCAGAAGTTATGAGTAATATCAACCGTTGCACGTGGATACAATTGTGTCTCAGCAGGACTCACTAACTGCACGCGAGCACGAACACGACGGTACACATCGGCTGCGCGCCCGGTTGAATCAATAGCCGGCTCAACATCCTGCAACTCTGTGCCAACTGGCTGAATCGTATAGTCCGTATCGCCGTACAGACTCGTAACACGTAAGTAAGCTCTTCGATCCGCAATCTGAGCAGCAGGAAGCCCTACAGGAAGCGGCAATGTAAGTGTTGCGCTACAAATGTACTGACTTCCAATGCCAGGAGTGCACCTAACAGGTATCAGTAGGTTATTCGTTTTGGAGCGTCGAGCGTCACTTGAAAAGTCAGCAATTGAAAGTCCGACAGACGAAGGATACAGATAAAGCGTGTTCGATCCACCACTCTGATCAAAATCATCAAGCTTGAAATTCTGCCCGTTGTACTGTATAAGCTGCACCCGAAGCAACGGTGGGCGAGTCTTCCCTACTGCAGCCCATTTAGTGGCTATAGGCAAGAGTGGAGAGGGACTCGCATTCAAGTCAAATACCGTACCTGTGCCAGGGTTCTTAAACCAAGATATCGTTACCTGGGTAAATGAACCTACCGTCTGTAAGGGAACCACCTCAGATGAATCATCGCTCAGACTACCCTGATAATCCGACGTATTGCGATCGATCTTTACGCAGCTATAAGCTTGATCATATCCCCCATCGGTACCTGAGCTATTCTGCACTATAACTTCACCGGTATTTGCACCTGAGTCGCTTACGCTAAGTACTTTTGCTGAATGTATGGTGTTACATTCACCAGCAGCAATCGCAGAGCAAGCCGATGTATCACTCTGGCCAATACAAGACTGCAAGACACGTTTCCCATCCTCAACCCCCGCAAGCGCAGAGTCGTAAGCGCCACGAGAAAGTTCGTCATTATTTGTGCGCTCTTGATCCTGTACGACAAGCCGCATAAAGCTGACTGTTATCGTCATCAGAAGTAATACGGTAAAGACAACGATCATGAGTGCGGTTGCACCGCGTTCAGCATTACGCTTGTTATGATGCATTGACATAATGACCATTATTTTGTCCCTCCAACTCGCACTATCATATCAAAATCATCTACAGAGCAGTAGTTAAAGTCGGCTGTTAGTGAATTATTTGGTTTACACTGCACGAAACTATTCGTTGAGTCTTTCTGCGTTGTACCACTCTCATTTGTTCCTAATGTATATGAAATTTGATACATACCCTTGTCACCAGTAATCGCTACTGGGGTCATGGCCATTGAATACAACGCGTAATCACGACCTGAACCACCAAATAAATCGATTACCTGCTCCGTACTGGGAATATTCGTCGGATACTTCCCGGATGCATCCTTATCACAGTATGACTGCTTCGGATTCACCACGCGTGCAAACTTCACGGGAGTATTTGATACACCTATCGTAACTTCATCGGTATTTGGCGCATTAAGTAATGCTGCGCTATTCCACAAGTAGCTAACCGTCCCGAGACAGATGCGACCGCTCGTAAGATTACCGCTACCCAACGTAATTGCGGCTCCTGTTGGCGAACCGGCGATCATACTAATTCCCGAAGCAAGAAAATCTCGTCTAACAGTATCGGCAAAATCACGGCCAGACTGGTTAATAGTCTGATTCGTACTACCTTTAATGTACAACTTCCCCGCCGTTACGGTAATAGTCAAAATTGCAATTAATAGTATAGATAGGAACGCAATCGCAAGAGTAACCTCTACGAGCGTGAATCCAGTTTGCTGTCTTTTAGTCATAAATCCTCACAATCGTGCCAAGCGTCATTGAAGTATGAACACCAACGCTATCCCAACAGGCATGGATATAAAAGTCATACGCTGTTACTGTGCCGTTCTGCTGTGCCTTCGTTGCTTGAATCCATATCCCTTGAGACTGCACCGCACCGGCTCCATAGTCAATCTTTGCATAGGTAGCTGGTGTCACATATGACGCAGAGGTTACCGATTGCCGCGTGAATGTTGTGTTTGCAGGATTCGCACCATTAATTACCGGTTTAATATAAAATCCTTGGCTGATAGAGGCGACCTGCTGGCAGCTTTGATTAAGTGGCAATGGGTTACTGATTGCCCCGCTTATCAGCATCTGCCATGCCGAACTCTTCGTATCACGAATATATCGAATTAATCCAGCCTGCGTATCAATCTGCTCGCGTACCAGCGTCGTTTCAAGGTTCCGTTGTGTCGTTGCTACACCATTATTGATAACCGCCATCGTACCTACGGCTGCAAGTGAAAAAATAGCAAATGCTAGCACCATTTCTACGATAGTGTCGCCTTGGGATGTTTGCCTCATTATACGCAGTTCCCCGAGGTAATTGGTTGTACACCAGTTGTATTTGTCGCGCCTTTTTGGATAAGCACGCCCATCGGCTGCACACCAAGTCCCATAAATCCAGTCTGATCGACGCACAGCTTCATATCTGCCGGTGCAGCGTTAATAAGATCTGTCACTTTAGTGGTATCAGAGCTAGAGGTATAGGTTTCAACCGTACCCGATACAGGCACACGAACCACCATCATACTAAATTGCGCAGCATTCTGCGTACCTGGCTGTAAGAACGATGAGCCCCATTCAACAGTATAGCTACTTATTTGGTTGCCCTGTTGTAGCAGTGATGCCGCAAGAATATCCCGATCAGTTTTCGTATTAATACCCGCATCGCTGCTTGGGTCGTGCCGTGCAATAACCTGGCTTACGGTCATATTCTGACCATCCGAGCTACGAATAATATTACCGAGTAACAGACAATCACTCGCACCCCGCGTTGTGCCACCAGTTAACGTAGAAATACCTGATGAGTTACAGCTCTCATCTGAGGGTCTATTATTAAGCACGTTTGTCGTTTGCGAGTATTGACCTCTAAAGAAATCAAGCGCTTGATTCACTGCATCAGTGTATCGCTCGTGATTAAGTGACGATCCAATGCCAGTGAGTATCATCGCAATCAACAGTCCTGTTACTGCAAGAACAAGTGATGTCTCGACTATTGTAAAACCGCTGTTGCGAGGGTGCGCCATACTACCCTGATTATAGCATAAGCATATTCTGGAGATAGCCCGTTGGACCAAAAATCATAGCAAGTAGCCAAGCACCAAACAACATTACGACAAGTGCACTGAGAATCATAAACGGCCCAAACGGTATACGCGCGTGACGATGGAGTTCGCGACGAGCATAAAGTGGAATAAGCATAAAACACCCGAGCAAGTTAGCAATAAAAAGTGCCAAAAATGCGTACTGCCACCTACCGAGGAAGAGCGCAAGACCTACACCGAGGATCCCATCACCCATACCCACCCATCCAAAGATAGAAAACATTAGATACAACCCACCCAGAATTACAATTCCACCAATAAGTGACCACACATCTAAGTGCATATCCGAGGTGAACAGTATAACCTGAAATAAGACCCCCACCACAACAAGAGCAATATTAATCGCAAAAGGCAAAAGTGACCACTTCGCGTCATAGACAAAGAGGATTGCTAGTATCACACACGCAATGAGCCATGCTACAAAACCAGCAATATGAGGCATGGTATTGAGCGCGTAAGGCCATAAAAGATACGAGCTTATAAATACAGTAGCAAGCCCAATCTCTAACAGTATTTCAGTGATACCAATCGGTCGACCGCAATAACGACACCTCCCACCCAGTGATACCCAACTCACTATAGGAATAAGATCATACCATGCAAGTTGATGATGACAATGAAGACATTCTGACCTATCCTGAAGAGCAGGACGCAATAATCCTTTGAGGCGTTTCAGCTCAACCGTATCCACTTCCTCACCTTCGCGTTTATCTTCAACCAATTGATGAGCGCGCAGACGCCATACTTGAGCACCAGCAAAGCTACCCAGCAATGCCCCCAGCACCCCTAATACAACAATAAGCGCTATATCCATTGCCTTATAATAACACGAACATAAAAACTCCCGCAGGCCAGCGGGAGTTTTTAATGTACATTTTTTACACCCTATACGTCTTGGCAGAAGTACGCTCCACCGTTCTCCATTTTGATAAGAACAGCAGCATTACGAGTTGAGCCTGCAACAGCAGCATTACCGCCAGAATTACATTTTGCACCAGTAATAATTTGAACGACATTCGTATCGGCATTACCTACGCCAGTAAGGCCATTTTTAACTGTTACTATGTAGTTGTTGTCGACGAGTGTATCGCTCGCTGAAGCAGTATAACTACCGTTGTCACTCTTAGTACTACCCGCACTTGTACCATCTACATAGCCCTGTAGTGCCGTGCCATTTGTAGGTTGCTGACCTCTGTTATTAGACTGGTAAGTTGTAACTGCAGAAGTCACCTTACCAAGTACATCCTTACGTGCCGCATCACGCTGATTGCGCTGCAATGCCGGCAATGCAATAAATACCATCAAGAAGATAAGGGCTGCAATTGCGAGCACCAACACCACCTCAATAATGGTAAAGCCTTTCTGTTTTAATTCCTGTTTGCTCATTGTTGAAATTCCACCTTCCTTACGTTAGAGCTAAATGCTTATGTACAATAATATCGCACTTATCGGCTTAGTGTCTAGCACTTTTTAATGAATACTCCCGACAAGTGAATAGATTGGGAATAAGATTGCACCGACCATACCACCAGCAAACACGGCGAGTACCACCATCAAGATTGGTTCAATTGCTGTTGAGATCGCCTTAATCTCATCATCAAGCTCATCCTCGTACACCTGCGCTGTCTTACCCATCATTTCATCGATTTTACCTGATTGCTCACCAATCTTAATCATCTGTGGAACCATTGGCAAAATATACTCCTCAGGCTTCAGAGCAACGGAGAGCGCCTTACCGCCTTTCACTTTCTCCGCCGAGCGATCAATTGCTGCGCTGATAATCGTATTATTCACACCTTCACTACTAATACGAAGCATGTCAAGCATTGCGACCCCTGTCGCAAGCAACGTCTGCCCTGTGCGAGTAAATCGCGCCATATAGAGCTTACGAAACATCCCATTAAACATCGGGACATTGAGCTTTACACTGTCTTTTATATGAACACCTGCGTCCGTTTTGAAGTACTGAATAAGGAAGTAGCCCCCAATACCAATAATGATAATTGTAAGCCACCAGAAATTCACGAGAAAATTCGTTGCGCCTATCATTATAGCTGTCAGGAATGGTAGCTCTTTATGCATATCAACATACAGCTTCGCCACCTGCGGTACCACAGTAAGCAACATGAAAATCATCACGCCCATGATCACTACCAGCACAATTGCAGGGTAAATCATTGCACCACGGATTTTGCTCATCATTGCAGCATCTTTCTCTTTTTGCGCTGCAACACGCTTGAGCGCGTCATCAAGCGTACCAGAGGCTTCACCGGCTGACACAAGTGCAATCACGATCTTATCAAATACTTCTGGATGCTTGCCAAATGCATCAGAAAGTGTATGTCCGCCCTCAACTTCGCCAATGATTTCTTCGACAACACGTTGCATTTTTTTATTCTCGGTCTGCTCAAGTACCGTACGCAGACTCTGTGCAAGTGGCAAGCCGGCACCAATCAAGGTTGCAAGTTGGCGTAAAAAGACAATCTTATCTTTTACAGTAACTCGGTTAGCGATTTTAGCAAAGAGCGAGCCGTCTTCGTCGATCTCCGATATATTCAATGGCATCAAGCCCTGCTCAATCAGCAACTTTGCAGCTGCCGTTTCACTGTCGGCCTGAACCATCGAACTAATAACCTCGTTACTCGACTTGTCCCGTGCCTGATAGTTGAACTTTCTCACCTATATTATCCTCGCATTAACCTTTCGAATTCCGTAAGATCAACAGCAAACTCTCGTGCGCTATCGTAGGTAATAGTACCGCTCTGCACCAAGCTCACGAGTGTTCGATCCATCGTCTGCATGCCCTGGTCGGCCCCCGTCTGGATAATAGCGTCAAGCTGGTGGCTCTTACCTTCGCGAATCACGTTGCGAACCGCAGGGTTAGCAATCAAAATCTCAGCGGCAACCACTCGTCCGCCACCAATTGCCGGTATAAGACGCTGGCTACAGATCGCCATCAAAATATTTGCCAACTGTGAGCGAATCTGCGGCTGCTGGTGAGGTGGGAATACGTCAATCATACGATCGATACTCTGAGCAGCAGAGTTCGTATGAAGTGTTGCAAACACCAAGTGGCCAGTCTCGGCAATAGTGATTGCTGCGCTAATCGTCTCAAGGTCGCGCATCTCACCGATAAGCACAACATCCGGGTCTTGGCGCAAACTCGAACGAAGTGCGGCAGAGAATGAATAAGTGTCATAATGCACCTCTCGTTGTACGACGACCGAGCGCTTTGATTTGTGAGTAAACTCAATTGGATCTTCAATCGTAATAATGTGCTGAGATTTTTCGGTGTTAATTTTATCAACAAGTGCCGCAAGTGTCGTCGACTTACCACTGCCCGTCGGGCCAGTTACAAGTACAAGTCCGCGTGGATATTCAGCAAATGTCATAACAATTGGCGGCATACCAAGTTCGGTAACAGATTTAATCTCATTTGGAATCAAACGGAGTGCCGCTGCAAGATTACCACGCTCGTGAAATGCATTCACGCGGAAACGACCAAGTGTACCAAAGGCGAAGCTAAAGTCGAATTCTTTATCTTTCATAAGAATCTGTTGCTGATCTTGATCTAAGATAGCAAAGACGAGCGCTTCAACTTGCTGTTCATCAAGAGGATTAAATCCAGCAATCGGCGTCAGTGAGCCATCCACACGCAGCATAGGAGGCAAACCCACCTGGATATGAAGGTCGGAGGCTCGCTTCTTCACGACCTCTTCTAGTAGTACCTCAATCCGTAAATTATTCTGTGTTTCCATTACCTTCCCCTTTATGCCGTATCTGACGTTACTCGGTTAACTTCTTCAAGTGTCGTAAGGCCCTGTAAAGCCTTGAGATAGCCGTCCTGTCGCATAGTAATCATACCCTGCTCAACTGCCTTTCTCTGAATCTCACCACTCGTGGTACGCTTCACAATAAGCTCGCGGATCTCTTCAGTGACATCCAATACCTCATAGACTCCAGCACGACCCGAGTAGCCACGTGGCGAAGCAGGCGTATCATGTCCCTTCACCAAAGTATAAGCGGTTTGGTTAGCAAGTGGCAAGTCTTTATATCCAAGATCGGCTGAAACTTGTGCTACCTCCTCTTTTGTTTTTGGCAATAAATGCCCTACATTATCGAGGATGCTCTTCGTTTCAAGCGGGCTTGACCAATACGCGTCACGCTTTACAGCAACACGACGAACCAGACGCTGGCCGATAATTGTGTTCACTGTACTTGCAATCAAGAAGGGCTCAATTTCCATATCAAGTAGTCGTGGCAACACACCAGCTGATGAATTTGTGTGAAGCGTACTAAACACAAGGTGTCCTGTAAGTGCTGCCTGAACCGCCAGACTGGCGGTCTCACCATCACGAATCTCACCTACCATCACAACGTCTGGGTCTTGGCGTAGAATTGAACGAAGCCCCGAAGCAAAGGTAAGGCCAACCTCAGCATTCACCTGAATCTGATTCACGCCGTCCATTTTGTACTCAACTGGATCTTCGAGTGTCACAATATTCACAGTATCGTCTTTTATCTCTTTGATAAGCGCGTACAGACTGGTCGACTTACCACTACCAGTCGGGCCACTCGTAAGAATCATACCATTTGGTCGCTTAATGCCTTTACGAATAGCACGAAGAGCACGACCTGCATACCCCATTTGCTCAAGATCAAATGAATTACCTGTCTTATCAAGCAAACGGATCACGACTTGCTCGCCCCATACCACTGGGCTAATAGCAATACGAAGGTCCACTTCTTTATTGCCAACCTTTACCGTAAATTGACCATCTTGCGGAATGCGGTGCTCGTCAATCTTTAGATTCGACAAGATCTTAATACGGCTTACGAGTGCTGGCTCAATACTTTTCGGAAGTTGCATCACCTCACGGAGCACACCATCAACGCGGCAACGAATCTTGAGCGCCTTCTCAAGTGGCTCAATATGAATGTCACTCGCTCTCGCCTTCACCGCATATTCTAAAATGGTACTAAGCGCTCGGCTAATCGGCGAATCCTGAACAATCGTCTTAATGTCACTGCTCTCAGTTTTTGCGTCTTCCTGTGAAGCACGCGCCGCAACATCAACGCTAGAAAGGTCGGTTTTGTACTGGTCAAGGACATGACGAACACCCGCCTCCGACGCCATGAACACCTTAAGTGGGCGCTGGATTCGATTTGCCAGATAATCCACTGCCTGCACGTTATTTGCATCAATCATCGCAACCGCAAGGCGGTTTTGTACCTCAGCAAGCGGCACGGCCATAAATCGCTCCGCAATATCAGATGGTAAAAGTGATAAAATCGATTGGTCTACGATTGTGTTTGTAAGATTCACATATGGCACACCTGATACTTGAGCGATACCGTGCGTAAGGAGTTCATTATCAATCGTTCCATCAGCCGCAAGCATAGCAAGAAGTGGCTTATTCTCTTTTGTAGAGCGTTCGGTTGCCATCCTGATAGTCTCAGCACTAACCAGCCCCTCTTCTTGGAGAAGTGTAATCAGTTTCTGTTGGATATCATCAGTCATCAGGGCCATAGCAAACTCCTACTATTGCGCAGACTGACCACCGCCAATTACTGTTTGAACCGTTGGGTTAATTGCATCAGCCCTAAAAACTTTAGTGTCTGGTGCAGTAACATCTGGATTAATCTTCTCAATTGTTTTCACATCCTCACCCTTTTGAGGCGGTTTTAGGAATGAGATCTGATTAGCGATCACAAACGAAATCATTACTGACACGCTCGCGATAAGCGCAACCATTGCTATATCGCTCTTCTTCATTATTTACCTCCCGGCATAATTGACTTCGACTGTAGTTGTAATTTAATACCCGGCTGATAGTAGGCGTGTGCAGTAATTGTTGCCTGGTATGTAGTATCGCTTCGCTCCAAGATAAAGCTATCAATATCAATGACCCTAATCGAGTTCTCTAGTCGTGTGAGGGTGCTTTTAATGGTGTTTACATTACTCGATGAAATCTGCATCTGTAACGAAATCGTATTATCAGCCGTTGCACTGGTATCGGCGATATTAGTATTTGCATTCGAATCAACTGTATCAACAGATAGCGAATCAATAGAAAGTCCGTCCACTCCCGCAAGTAACACCTGCTGAAGGGATGCACCAAGAGCGAGCGAGTTGCGCTCTGCTGGGAGTGCATCAAGTGGAACCTGCAACGCATTCTCATCGCCATTTGCTTTCACGGAATTAAGCGCCGAGTTTGTCTGTAACACCACAACATTGCTAGTAAGGTCTTTGGCGACTTTATTGTTATAATTCAGTGTATTCACAGTTTCGGTCATTGCCCCAACAACCTTCACCTTAAACATAATCTGTTGCACCAAGAAGATAGCTACAACCACACAAATACCAACAATTGCCGACATGCCCGCTACCCATATAAACATCGTACGACTTGAATCTGCAATAGCTCGACGCTTCGGGCTTACCATTTGAGATGCCATTATTTGTTCTCCTTCAAATCTGTTGCGGCCTGACTAAACATACTATCCGGAATCAAGGTTTTTGAGTCAGTGACATCCACACGGGCGCTCGGCGTACTAATCTTTACATCGCTCATACGGTTATCGAAAAGTCCGTTTGGATAGGTAAAGATAATCGTAAAACGTACTACCTTTGCGCCTGTAGCGTCTTCTCCGTAGCTTGTATCCTGCAATGTAACATTTGAGGTGAGTTGAGTTTCTGCTGCATTATCGTTACCCTGCTGCTTCGCGGTAATCTTCGTATTTAAGATAGTCTTTCTAAATACGTCCGTTGCAGGATAGCCTCCCACCGCTGAGCCTTCAAGAGTAACCGTATTCTGCGTCGGATCGAGAGTTACCTTAGAAAGTTTCACATCGTTTGGCGCGGGCGGATTAATCGCTGCAAGTACATCCAAGAGTCGCGAATCAACCGTACGCTTGTCATTTTGGCTCGAAATTGTACCAAGCTGATTTTGAATCGTCAGTGCACTATCAAGATCTGACACCGAAGAGAGTTTACTATACCCACTAGTAATCTGGCCCTCCTCAATCTTCTGTACCGCCACCTGGCCACCAAGGATCAATGCAAGTGCCACAACAATACCAACCGCAACAAGTCCAATTACAATCGAAAGCGAGATTGCAACATTGCGCATACGCTGAGCGTGGAGCATTTCCTGTTTAACGTCAGGAACGAGGTTAATCTGAATCACTGCTCAACCCCTCGCTTAGCTAGACCAATTACTGTCGAAAATTCCATAGCCACAGCTGCAAGTTGTCGCTGGTCAGCTTCAGCCATCTGAATACCTTGCCAAGGGTTACCGAGCTGCACACCCTTGCCAACCTTGCCAGCAAGATATTGATCGAACTGAGGGATCGTTGCAGCAAATCCAGTTACAATCACACCACCTACGGCAATACTTGGATAGCGTGTCTCAAAGAACTTAATTGACTTTACAACTTCGGCAGCAAAGTTATCGAGCACCGATTCAAGCGCGCGAAGCACTTGTCCTTCAAGACGGTCCGGGGCAAGTCCAAATTTGAGAATAAACTGACGCGCCTGATCTTCTTGAACGTTCAGATTCGTAACCGTTGACTTTACAAGTGACCCAACACCAGTTGGAATAGTACGCACAAGGCGTGGCGTATCACCGTATACAATCGCGATATCCGTTGAGTTTTCACCCATATCAAGCTGCAATACGGCACCCGTTGCCCCAGTCACACTCAATGCACGCACCATTGCAATAGGATCAGGCTCAGCCGCAATCACATTAAATCCAAGGGCCTCAACGAGTTCAAGTCTATCTTCACTATACTGACGCGCGACGCTTGAGAGAAGCACTTCCTGCTGATTCTGTGCACGAAGCGAATTGCCAAGCAAAGCCCAGTCTACTTTTGCGTCATCAACAGACATAGGGATGTACTGATCAATCTGGTACTTCATCGTCGCCTTAAGTTCTGCTTCGCTCACCATGGGCACATCAATAATTGTGGTGAATGTCTTGCTTGATGGCAGGCCAATCACAACATTCTTCGATTTAATACCACTCTGTCCAACTGCAGTCATAATAACTTCACCGACCTTACGTCGAGCCTCTTCAGAATCGCTGCCAGTTAGCTTGCTATCAATAGGCGCATACCCGTAATGTTCCAGCGCATACCCCGCCCCAGCCTTTTTGAGTTGAACAACCCGAATAGCATTAGTGCCAATATCGAGTGCAAAGAAGTCGCCCAACCCTTTTAATATATTCATACTAGCTCTTAGTATACATAAGCAGTACGAGTGATTGCAAGGCTTTTAACCACTAGCTAATATCTTGGCGGTAAATCGGTTGAATAAACCGTTTGCCACTGACCGTTCTGACGCGCAACATTGTTTGACCATATGTAGCTATCACCCCTAAGATTCAGTCTCTCTGATGGTTCTGAAGGTTGCGACTGATCATGATATGTGCGATCAAGCAACAGTTGATTTGCCATAATTGCACCATTCACCGTAAGTTGGTTTGAACAGTTAGTTGAACGAATCGCAGATTGAGCAACATCACTACAAGTGTCGATAGTACCACTCGCTATAAGCCATGCATCAATATGTTTCACGTTACTCGTAATATTAATCTTGCCTGCGATCAAAATAAGCTGCGGAATATCACTCGAGCTCGTTAACGACCCTGGATTATAGGTAATGTCTTGATCGATGGTGATAGTCCCCGTCGTCGTGATTGAAGCTGACTTCGTGAAATTAGCAATATTCGAGCCAGCTATTATGCCCGGGATAGCACTTGCTTTAAATGAAGTCGACGCCTGGTCGTAATTTAGCGGCACTCCGCCGTACTGCGCCGTCTTCACAAATGCACCTACATTTGGAATCTTACCCATATTGGAGGCACCATCAAAACAGCCATATCCTGATGAACAGCCAGGGGGAGTGCCTGTATTAGCAAACGTTAGACCGCTCCAGCTCGATTGAGCTCCCCCATTACCTCCATTCGCCCCTGACTCAGATGCCAGATTGGCAATAGAGCCGGGTGCTAAGATGCCATACTCTACCCATGAACCGGCGTCACTAAACACAAAGCTTGTTGCACCTGCATTGATATTCGCACCACTAAAGGTTGAGCCTGTACGCAAATCATTACCGAGCACTTGCACAAAAGGAACACGTTCAATGATTGAACAAGATACGCCACTGTGCTTCCACGTAGAAGAGGACGATGAACCCTTATTCACAGACGTTACATAACAAATCCGTGAGCCTGGTTGTATACCATTCGGAATCGTATCTGTAAAACTGGGTCCAGCCATGTATGTTACACCTAATGGAAACTGCGTTGTCCCATTTCTAACCGTCTGGCATGACCCGCTCATATATCCAGAGAACTGTATACAGGCTGGAGTAGGCACTCCTCCTATCGTATAATTACCGCCTGGTGCCACGATAAAGCGCGTTACAGACCAATCAACATTATCAGAATTTGTCGTACCAGTGTTATTAACTGATGCCACTATTTGAATGGTATTAGTACCCTCGCGTAAAAGAGATGGCGACGTCGCAATCTGCGGCTGTAACGTATAATTACGCAGTATCTGCGCGCATGCGTAACCGCTCGAGCCCGTCCAACCCGCGCTCGAACTCACCGGCGTCCATGAGACCCTTTCACACAGTGTATTCCCAACGTCACCTTGTGTTACATAATACCAACTATAGGCACCACCAGTCGTAGCATAATCTGTGAAAAAGAGACTATTTACACCCCCACTCGCCCAACCGTTAGGATAGACCGTTGAATTCCATCCATTAGTGAACCCCGTTTTGTCAATCTGATAATATACCTGCTTATCCATAGGGTCTGGGCCCACATTGCGAAGATCGTGATACCAATTTATCCTATCACCGGGTGCCGCGGTAATGGTACCCTTTGTCTCAAAAGCTCGATTAGCAACTGCGCCTTTCTGAATATATGACTGCCCATTAATCGACCAGTTGCTCGAAAAATCATAACAAAACCATCCGATATTAGTACCCCATGTGTATCCAGTTTTATTAAAATTAGCGCTATCATACTTAGCTTTAGCCTGAGGGGTGGTCATCCACGGGAAACCGCTGCCGCCTTTCCATCCAGGCCATCCATCCGCCCAGCCAACATAATTATAGACCATAGAATTCGTGAGGCCACCGCTCGAACGATAGACGACATAGGCAATAATAGACTTTGCACCAAGCGACTTGCATGTCTGGTTGATACCAGAATTAGTCCACAAAGTGTTAGTACGGAGATCTTTTGGATGCACCGGGCTATCAACAGTAAACTGATACCATCCATAGCCATACTTTGTTTGAGGCTCGCTACCACCACCTCCACCACCGCCGGTACCACCACCGCCAACTGCACCGCCGCCGTCTGCGTTTGCATGAAATGGAACAAGCCATGCAGCAAACAATACCGCACAGAGTACGACGAAACCTGCAACAACCAACGTAGGTCTACTACGAAGCACCAGCTTTTGCCTTTGCTTCAGGTGATATGCCATACAGTACTGTATCATACGTCAGGATTGCATCATTACCTCGAATGTTACTATCAGCAAACTGCCCTTTATCATGGAGCCGCTTTACTATAGTCTCGGCATCTTTTGCCGCCTGATAGTCGCCATCATGAATTGCAATCCAAAACAACAAGGTCTGGCAAGTTGCATCATCCTTATATCCTGCCTTACTTTTTACAGTACTCTGCACAGATTTAACGCCAGACTCATCAATACTCGGCTCAGATGATCCATTGCGCCCAATCATATACATTGCATCGTTATATTTATCGACGGTATCAACGCCACACACAACGCTAACAGGTTTAGAACCTCCCGAATTCGACCATACAAGTCTCCCGGAAACAAAAAGCCACGCAACGCCGCCTACGACAACAACCCCTAGAAGAGATAAAAGAATATATTTTTTACTCATAGCCTACCACCAGTTTTTATGAACTGATTATTACGTTTGATTACTTCGTGCACAGCATCCATAAGCATATTACCTATAACTAGTGTATGGTACCATCCACAATATTACAATTAAAATATTTTCAAACGCACATAGACGCCAAATGTAATAAAAAGGCCTGATCAGAGGCCTTTTTATTACTAGAGTAGTTACATCTCAGATTCTATGATCTATCAATATCAATTTTCGTTGGAATGGTATTGCCTCCGTGAGACGATTCTGCACTCTCAATACCCATTGCGACGTAGCCTGGAAGGTTCTCCGCAACGTGCTTACGAGCCGCTTCGATCGACGCATCTCGCGCCTCAGTGGCTTCTTGCTCAGAATGGTACTGATGCGCGGCACCACTCTCAGGATCCGTACTAGCTAGATACGCATCAGCGCGACGAGCCTCGTAGGGCATACCAACTGACTGGTGCAAAGGGGTACCCTCCTGATCAACAATATGGCCGTTATCGTTACGTGGCACTTCGCGGCCAAATACTTCGTTCACCTGCGTATCTCGTGGTTGATTTTCCATAATTTTCCTTTTTCGAATGTTTGTTTTTATTCTTTGACTGTACGAATATAATAGCACAGTATATAAATATTGTCAATATGGCTATGCTTATGAGACACTCGTCCCAGCTAAACCCGTACAATAAACCTAGGAACCATGTCGCTGTAAGCACCCCTGTTGTGGTACAATATTTCTATGAGTTTATCTATTGGCATCGTAGGCCTTCCAAATGTTGGCAAGTCTACCCTCTTTAACGCACTTACCCACAACAATATCTTGGCGGCAAACTACCCGTTTGCAACTATCGAGCCAAATACTGGTATTGTCGCCGTCCCCGACGAACGTCTACAAGTGCTCGCAAAGATGTACAACAGCGAAAAGATCACTCCTGCTTCAGTAACATTCGTTGATATTGCTGGTCTTGTTGCTGGCGCCAGCCAGGGCGAAGGCCTTGGCAATAAGTTCCTTGCCAATATCCGCCAATGCGACGCTATCGTTCATATTGTTCGTGCATTCGAAAGCGGCGATATCGTACACGTCGAAAACAATGTTGACCCAAAGCGCGACATCGAAACCATTAACACTGAGCTCATTCTCGCCGATATTCAAACCATTGAGAGCCGTATGGCTCGCCTACAAAAAGAAGCTAAGGCAAACCCTAAAGCAAAAGGCATATACGATAGTCTTGTCGCGCTCAAAACCGATCTCGCAACAGGTCGGCCAGCAAATCTGAGCAATAATTTTACCCACGAAGCCACCGAAGATCTACACTTGCTCACCGCTAAGCCAGTGATTTACATCTTTAATGTCAACGAAGAAACGCTCACGAGCGCTACTCATAAAGCTGAATTGAGTGCTATTGTGCCGGATTCGCGCGCGCTTTTCATCTGTGCACAACTCGAAGATGAGCTCAAAGGTCTCGACCGCAGTGACGCCCAAGAACTACTCGAAAGCTACGACGTCAAGGAGCCCGGACTTAACCAGATGATCCACGCAGCTTATGACTTACTTGGTTTACAAAGCTATCTCACAGCTGGTGTTAAAGAAGTTCGAGCCTGGACAATCAAGCAAGGTTCGACTGCCCCCCAGGCAGCTGGCGTAATTCACAGTGACTTCGAACGCGGCTTTATTGCTGCCCAGGTTGTTGACTACTACGACCTCGTATCAGCTGGATCCGAAGCAAATGCCCGCGCAGCCGGCAAAGTCCGCACCGAAGGTAAAACATACATCATGCAGCCAAATGATGTCGTTGAATTCCGATTCAACGTCTAGGGCTAAAGGTTAAGTCACCGCTGCCTTAAAGCGTCATTACTTCAACTTACGCAACTGATAAAACCGTTCCAAGTTTCCTCGTGCACCCTTCACATCACTATCAGCCTTATCAATAATCCTAAAGTAGCTCTTCGTCCACGCTTCAAAATCACGCAAAATAGTACGGCGAACACTATCGTTCTTAATCACGCCGCTACTCGTAATCTGTTGACGATTCGCCTCAAACTGCGGCTTCACCATCACGAATATATCAGTTGATACGCCGACAATACGCGCAATATATGGCAAAATCTGGCGTACACTAATAAACGATACATCCATCACTACAATATCTGGCGTAGTCGCAGGGGTGAAATCACGAATATCAGTCTTTTCATGCAGCTCAATACGCTCATCCCCACGCAGTGAAGGATGCAGCTGATCTGTTCCGACATCCACAGCGTATACTTTCGCCGCCCCATGACGAAGCGCATAGTCAGTAAATCCCCCCGTCGATGAACCAACATCAAGCACCGTCGTACCAATAAAATCAATAGTGAACTTACCCGCCACACTTGCAAGCTTCAATCCAGCACGGCTCACGTACTGCTCCTCAGCTGTCAGCACAATCTTTGCGGTATCATGCACAAAATACCCGGATTTTGCAGCCACCTTACCATTAACTGTTACTTTACCAAGCTTAATCCAACTTTCCGCCTGAGACCTTGTTGGCACAAGTCCACGTTGAACGAGTAATTGATCGAGCCGCTGCTTCACCTAGACCCTACTTTTTACGTTCGCGATATTCGCCAGTTGCAGTATCAACAGAGATAATATCACCAGTCTTAATAAACGCAGGAACTTTCACAGTCACACCAGTCTCAAGCGTTGCGTCCTTCAATACGTTGCTCGTAGTGTCACCCTTTACGACATCTTCTGTATATGTTACTTCAAGATAAATATTCTTAGGAAGCTCAACGTTAATCACGCGCTCACTAAAGAACTGCAGGCTAAGGTTCTCACCCTCTTTGAGGAATCCCTTTGCTTCGTCCATCAAATCAGCAGAAAGCTCAAACTGTTCGAATGTCTCAGGATCCATAAAGAAGTAGGTTTCACCATCAGTGTAGAGGTACTGTACGGTACGGCTACTTACTTCAGCCGCTTCGACCTTTTCCTGACCCTTAAATGTCTTTGGGATCACCGCGCCAGTAATTAAGTTCTTGAGTTTTACATTCACAATAGAACCGCCACGTCCCATTACCTTCTGGTTATATTCAATCACGCGAAAAGGCTGACCTTCAATTTGGCAAACAACACCTTTTTTCAAATCAGTTGGTTGGTACATAAACATTATTCCTTTACTTTGTTTTCAAGTGTCGTATAGAAAATCACGGGGTGAGAGATGCTATGCGGCGCAGATCAAGGCGCAGATGAGACTCGGACCTAACAATATAAACATATTGTTAGGAAGAGCCGTAATCTGCACAACGCCGATATGCACCGCGGAGCGCTCTCACACTAGCCGTGTGATACGAAAGGCATCAAAGCCAGGTGACGCGCACGCTTAATAGCTACTGCAAGCTGACGCTGTTGCTTGGCGCTAAGAGCGGTCTTTGCAACTGGCTCAATTTGGCCGTAGATATTAATGTAACGTGAAAGTGTCTTTACATCACGGTAGTCAAAGTATACTGGAGTATCCTTCTTAAATCGCTTTATCATATTAACATTCTCCTAGAATGGAATCTCAGACAAGTCGATTGGCTTGTCATCGATATCTTCAATTACTACATCGTTTGATTTGCTACTTGATGAACTCGAGCGAGCTGACGTGCCAGAATCATCGCCACGACCACCACCGACAAAATTAAAGTCCTCAACGACAACTTCAACTGCCTGACGGTTGTTACCGTCCTTGTCTTGGTAGCTACGCTGGTCAAGACGACCACTTACAAGAAGTGGCGCACCCTTCTGAACGTACTGCGCAATAATTTCGCCTGGCTTACCCCATGCAACACAGTTGATAAAGCTCGTCTGGTCTTGCATTTGACCATCCTGGCCTTTCCAGCTGCGCGTTACTGCGAGACTGAAATTAGCAACGTTCTGACCGCCTGTCGTCGTTCGCATTTCGACATCGCGCGTCAGGTTACCCATCAAAATTACCTTATTAAACCCCTTAGCCATACTAGGCCTCCTCCACTTTGTTACTACTCTTCTGAAGTATCGTCGTCTCCGTTTTCAGCAGCGCGCTTCTTTGCTTCTTCAAGCAATGCACGACCCTTCTCATCAACAGTAACGAGCAGGTAACGAAGTACTTCTTCAGTGATATTTAGCGTGTTGCTAATCTTGAGTGGCGCTGTTGCTGGTAACGTAACATCAAATGCAACATATACAGCGAACTCCTCGCCTTTGATGCGGTAAGCCATTTTCTTCTTACCCCAGTTGTCTTCAGAAACGATCTCACCACCATTGTCTGTGACTAGTTTACGCACTTTCGCAAGTGGCGCTTCCAGATCAACTTCAAGATCTGGATGAATAAGAACGGTTAGCTCATATTCCTTCATACCGTAAAACCTCCTTTGGGATCCGTACGGATGGTTACCTTATCTCAGGCAACCTTAGGTTAGTGACAGGTATATTATACCCCAAAGTTTACAAAAAAGCTATTCTAAAGAAGTTTCAGTCCTCGCAAACAAGGGAAACCGTTGATGGAGAAGTGCTTTTGCATGTGCATTCGCGACTGCTTTCTCTTCCTCGGTTCGCGCCCCATGACGCATCGCAGCGATCACAGCTCTGTGAGAAAGCTCGTCCACAGTGCCTTCTGCTCGCTCGAACGACATAGGGAGCCAGTCCTCCGGATAAGCGTTTTCACTATACTGTACGACCGCGTCGCCTGCAGCGTCAACTGTAATCAGTTCCTCGCCGTCATCAGTCTTAATGTGCACCGACAACATCTCTGATGGTCCAAAATCACTCTTATTCCCATCGTAGTAAACACGTGAACGTACTATTGTTTCTTCAAGTTGGCGCCGACCATAGTCACGCATCGCAACACCTTCTACTTCAACAATACGTCGTCCGACATGAATCGTACTACCATAGCGTCTAGCTGAATATAACTCCCACAACTCCTGTACACTCGCACACACCTTCGCACCCAACTCCCGTGCAAGCGGCAATTCTTGCCTTGTGAAGTCGCGTAATTCAGTCTCTGCTGCAACCTGCTCCGAGTTCTCTATCTTGGTATGTTTTGTCGGTAATTCTGTCTGTATCATACGTCCGCCTTTCGCGCCTAATTACACTTGTTTTACTCTCCCGAATGCACGATGTCAAGCTAAGTGCTACAATTGTTTGTGATGATAGTAGCAATTCAGGGTCAGGCCGGCTCATTTCACGAGCAAGCTGCGCAGCAATGGTATGGTGCTTCCATTGACATCCTTCCTTGCACCACCTTCGGCGACGTTTTTGATGCATATGCCAATGGCGACGCCGACGCCATCGTCACGGCAGTTGAAAACACCCTCTACGGTAGTATTAACCAGGTATACCAATATATTGAAGATTGCGAAGCGCCAATCGTCGGTGAAATAAAACTCGCTATCAAACAAATGTTGATTGGTTTGCCTGGCACAAAACTCAGTGATATTACTGAGGTATATTCACATCCTGTTGCGCTCGCCCAATGCAGAAAATGGCTCGCGAAGCACCTGCCTCGTGCTGAGCTTATTGAATTTTTTGATACTGCTGGTGCGGTTGAATACGTTAAAAACACTGGCGAAAAGCATATGGCTGCTATTGCTGGCGAGCAAGCTGCAGAACTCTATAAAACCGCAATCATTCAGCCGTCAATCCAAGACAACCCTAAGAATATCACACGATTCTTAGTACTTGAGCCAAGCCTTGCTGAAACGGTCTCACGCTCATCGCTTGTGATTACAACAAGCCACAAACCTGGCGCACTTGTCGAAGTCTTACAGGTATTTGCTGATGCAAATATCAACCTTGTAAAACTCCAATCGCAGCCAATCATCGACCAGCCATGGCATTATAAATTCTTTATGGTCGTTGATTGTGCCGGCGAACAACTCTACAAGCTCGTCGAGCGAATCGAACAAAACGATCATCAAGTTACCTTGCTTGGTGAATACAAGGCTGCGTAGCAATTAAAATAGACTCCGCTTGGCCATCTTCGTAAGCGAAGTGCAACCAAAGAGCCTCCATAAGGAGACTCTTTGCGTGTAACGGGGTTTTGAATGAAGATGGGCGAAAAGGAGTTATAACTTACCCTACACCTCAACATCAGCCCCACCACCATCAATCTCATCCAAACTATGAATCAGCACATCGCGTGGTCGAGCGCCATCCGCCGGGCCAATAATTCCCTGCTCTTCCATCTCTTCGATAATACGCGCAGCACGCGCATACCCAATGCGCAACTTACGCTGTAATAAACTGGTGCTTGCCTTACGTGTCTCAATAACAACGCGGCACGCGTCACGGAACATACTATCGCCACCTTCGTTATCAAAGTCCATCACAACACCGCCCTTGCCGTTCAGCTGAACAGGCTGAGAAATAATTTCCTCGTTATACTGTGGTGGCGATTGAAGACGCAGATGGTCGGTAATCTTTAAGACCTCTTCATCCATTACCCACGCACCCTGGATACGCTTTGGCTTTGGCATACTCGCTGTTTTCATCAACATGTCACCTTGGCCAAGAAGCTTCTCAGCGCCCACCTGATCAAGAATGGTACGACTATCAATCTGGCTTGCAACCGTAAAGGCAATACGCGCTGGCACGTTAGCCTTAATCAAACCAGTAATCACCGTTACATCCGGACGCTGCGTTGCAAGCACCAGGTGAATACCAACAGCACGCGCCTTCTGAGCGATACGCACAATCAATGCCTCAACGTCACGCGCAGCTACCATCATAAGGTCCGCCAACTCGTCGATCACAATCACAATATATGGCATTGTGCCTTCATCAACTTGCTGCATATTACCATCTTCATCGGGTACGCTTACTGACTTATTTTTTACCTTTTGGTTGTAGGTCTTAATGTCACGAACTCGCTCCTCAGCAAGGAGAGTATAGCGACGCTCCATCTCGTTCACCGCCCATTTAAGCGCACTTACGGTCTTTTCAGGATCAACAATCACTGGCGTCAGCAGATGCGGAATATCCTGATAAGGCGCCATTTCCACTTGCTTAGGGTCAACCAAAATCAACTTCATATCACTTGGTGCATTACGATATAGCAAACTACAAAGCAACGTATTAATCATCACTGACTTACCGCTACCCGTCTGACCCGCAACCAACAAGTGAGGCATCTTGTTCAATTCACCAACAACGGCAGCACCAGCAATATCCTTACCAATCGCAAACCCAAGTGGCTCATCAGTCCTGCGCCATTCATTACTATCGAGGATGCCGCGAATGCGCACGTCTGCCGCGCGTTTATTTGGCACCTCAATACCTACCGCTTTCTGGCCAGGAATTGGTGCTTCGATACGAAGACTACTCGCCGCAAGGTTTAATGCAATATTAGTCTCGAGTGCAGTGATGCGGCTTAACTTAATGCCTGCAGGTGGCTTCAAAGTGTACTGCGTTACCTTCGGGCCAATATTAGCGCCCTCCATTTCTACATCAATACTAAACTCGCGAAGTGTGTCCTGGATAACATGGGCGTTCTGCTTGATATCACCTGCATCAGCTGGAGATTGCTTCTTTTCAAGCAACTCAAGATCTGGGAACTTCCAGTTAGGGTCACTAACAGCAAGCATTGCTACTTTTTCTTCAGCTTCTTTATCCTGTTTGACGCTATTCTTAAGACTACTCAACCTAGCTGATTTTTGATCCTCGGAGTCCATCATAGGTACACCGGCGTTCAGTTTGAAATCAGCGGAAAGTGGGCCGCTTTCTTTTATATCAGAAGAGGCATTTTTACGCATCACATTGATGTTCGCGGCATCCTCACTACTCTCCGCACGTCCGATGAGCCGCGCAAGGAAATAACCAACATCACGGAATGAAACTCGAAGGAAGAAAATCCCTGTAATAACAATAAATAGCAGGTATACAAATATCGCGATTGGCATATTCACAAGTGCAAGCATTACGTTATTTAAGCCATCGCCGGTAGCACCGCCAGTTGATGGTTCACTCACTCTACGAAACAATCCTGTGAGACCGCTCATCCAAACAACAATAAGGACAGCCGAAAGCTTTGTCATGAGAGGCAGGCGATTATTTTCAGCCTTCAAAGCCTGGACAGCTACATAAATTGCAATAAATGGCACAATATACGTAGCCGAACCAAATACGCTCAGGAAGAAATCGCGCATCCAGTTAAGCAATTGACCACCCCCACCAAACCATGACACAATAAGCAAAAGAGACAATGCAATTAACAGAATTGCCGAAACCTGGCGCCAAAAACCACTTGGCAGCTCATGCTGCGGCGAATCAATCTTCTTAGTCTTTCGTCCCCTGGTGGTCTTTCGTTTTTTTGCCATAACTTTTATCTATTGTATGTCAATTGACATCTGTTGTATATCCGTATGCTTTTATAGTAGCATAAATTACAACAAAAATCAATACCGCCTATGCTTAGAGAGTTGCAGGTTCGCGTGGCTCACGAGGCACTTGCACCTCTGAGTCAGGCATCTGGCGTGGTGGGAACTGACGGCGCCGCACCGCCATCATACCCTGTCGCTGCGGTTGACTCTGGTCGCCATCATTTGCAATATTCGCGTTAGGTTTAGCACCCTGCTGACGGTTATTGTTCATGCCAATCTCGTTAATAACAGGAATCACGATCGGTGTGCGACGAGTTTGATCGTACAAAATGTGCGTGACTTCATCTTTGATCTCTTTCTTAATAACTTCAATATCGTATTTCCCAGCAAAAGCACGAGCAGCCTTCTGCTTAATGTACGCACGAATCATGCCCATAAGTTCTTCGCTATCGCGGAGATAAATAAACCCGCGGCTAATGATATCAGGGCTTGTAAGGAGCCGGCCACTACCGCGCTGCACAGTAAGTACAACCACAAACATGCCTTCCTGTGACATGTGGATGCGGTCCTTAAGCACAACTTCGCTCACAATTTCGCCAGCATCGTCGTACATAATACCACCAACATGAACACGGCCAATCTTGCGCGCACCCTCATGGTCGAATTCAAGGATATCGCCAGCATCACACACAAAGATATTATCGCGTGGGATACCGCATTCCTTTTCGGCAAGTTCAGCATTATGCACAAGCATATGAAATTCACCATGGTATGGAATGTAGTACGTTGGGTTTACAGCGCCAATCACACGAATATGATCTTCGTAGTAACCGTGACCTGAAAGGTGAAGTGGACCGATACCAGTAAGATGCGTCTTGCCGTTCTGGATAATCTCGCCGCCTTCGCGCATCAAGCCATCAACAGTGCGGACAACGTACTTTTCGTTACCTGGGATTGGGTTCGAGCTAAATACAACAACATCACTTCCTTTGATTTTGATGTACTTATGAGCACCCGTTGCCATACGGTTCAATACTGCAGAAAACTCACCCTGACTACCAGTACAGACAATTGTAATCTTATTGTCAGGAAGTTTAATAATATCTTCCATCTTCATTACCGTGTCTTTTGGAACCTTAATCGCACCAGTACGAAGCGCTACCTCAAGGTTCTGGATCATACTAAATCCAGCAAAGGCAACTTTACGTCCATGCTTTTGCGCCTCATCAAGAATAAGCTGCATACGGTGAAGCTGACTTGAGAAACTCGAAATAATCACACGGCTGTTTGGATATTTATCCATTACCTCACCCATACTATGTTGGATATCGAATTCACCGTGCGTGTGTGTACCGTCTGATTCACAGTTGGTTGATTCATTAAGGAATACCAAAAAACCCTCTTTTTGCTGAATCTCAGACAACCTCGGGAAGTCGAACTTCTTACCGTCAACTGGGTTCTCTTCGATACGCCAGTCACCAGATGCCAAGATGTTACCCACTGGCGTACGGACTACAACTGCTGTCGCATCTGGGATTGAGTGGTTCACGCGCACAAGCTCGATGCTAAATGAATCACAAACTTGTACAATATCGTGCGCCTCTGGGTTGAGCTCACGGTAATCTGGAGTAAAGCTACCGTCAGTCTCTTCCATAGTGCGCTGCAACATACCAAGGGTAAATTTACTTGCAAACACTGGCGCAGGAAGCTTTGGCGCAATATGACGGAACGCACCGATGTGGTCAAGGTGACCATGCGTGAACACGTGAGCACGAATACGATGTTTGTTCTCTTCAAGCCAAGTCGTATCTGGCGTAATGTAGTTGATACCCGGGTAATCGCTACCTGGGAATAAAAAGCCCATATCAATCACGATAATATCATTGTCGTATTCGATAGCAGTCATATTTTTACCGATACCCATCTCACCAACGCCACCGATAGGAATAATCTTAAGCGTTGGCCGTGCAGAGCGTGGCTTTTTAGGCTGCATACTAAGACTAAACTGTTTGCCATCGTAGCCATTAAAGCGCGATTTGTTCACCGGCACGTTAATAATGTGTTGGCTCGCCTGCATATTAACACCCTCAGAAATACGACGTTGTGCACGAAACACCTCACCCTTACGAGTAGTGGTAGCATTCAATACTGAGTTGTTTGACTTTGGTTTTAGCTGACTATTTGGCCGTTTTGACGAATCATCAGCGTTTGGTTTTGCGAGACGTCGTTGTCCCATATTGTTTTTCTCCTTTTGGTTAGAAAATACTTATCAATAACAAAATTCAGAGGAGGAAGCGGCGCTGGACCTTGGCGTACGAGTGCGAGGAGCCTACCCTTCCTATCTATAAAGTGATTTCTATTATACATCGTTGAAGGCATTTTGGCAAGCTGTCACACACTTAAGCAAGGCCTAAGTCAGGGACCGTATTGTAAAAGCATACAGATAACATTAAGAGGAGCAGTACATGAATATCATCTCCCGCGGAATAAGAAATGCCTTTCGCAACACCGTACGAAGTGGATCTATCATTATTATCTTGGCGCTGAGTATTGGGCTTGTTATCGCAATGCTCGCCGCACGCCAAGCAGTACAGGATAAGATCGCATCAGTAAAAGCTAATACCGGCAACACAATCACTGTATCGCCTGCTGGTGTACGCGGATTTGATGGAGGTGGCAACCCGCTCACCAGTGATCAGCTTGCAAAAGTAGCAAATATTAGTCATGTAACAGAGGTAGTCGAAACACTCAACGACCGACTAACCTCATCCGGCACTTCCTTAAAATCTGGTATCGATCCGGGCAGTCTAGGTAGGCGCAACGCCAGCAACAGCGGTATCGGCGAAGGTTCCGCAGTGTTCCGCGTAGATGACAGCAACTCAGATGGCAACGCAGTGCACACCTTCTCCATACCGGTCACGATTACAGGCACAAACGATGAATCGGCGATCAAAACCGCAGGCACGACGGGCCTCAGCTGGAAAAGCGGCAAAATGTTCGACACTACCAAGGATGCAAATGTAGCGGTCATTGGTGCGCAAATCGCGAGCAAAAACAACCTAAGCGTTAGCTCGACATTTACAGCATACAATACAACATTCACAGTCGTTGGTATTTACGACGCCGGCAACACCTTTAATAACGACGGGGTCTACATTCCCCTTCCAACACTACAAAAGCTTTCTAATCAATCTGGCGACATCACCAGTGCAACCGTTACGATTGATTCTAGCGACAACTTAGCAAGTGTAACAAACACGATCAAAAGCCAGCTCGGCTCAGCGGCTGACGTAACAAATAGTGCTGATATTGCCGCCGCAACCACCGCACCACTTGAAAGTGTTGCAAGTATTGCTCTCTTTAGCTTGATTGGTGCAGTTATCGCAGGTGCAGTTATCATTCTGCTTACGATGATTATGGTAGTACGCGAACGACGTCGTGAAATCGGAGTAATGAAAGCCATTGGGGCTTCAAACATCGTAATTATGTGGCAATTCATCGTTGAAGCTATCACCCTTACGGTACTAGCACTGATTGTTGGTACGGGTATTGGCGTCGTTGCCGCGACCCCACTCACAAACGTGCTTATCTCCAATGATTCAACCAGTAACACAAATTCAGACCCTTCTATTACTCAAGTAGGGGGTGGCCGACGAATGATGAGATTTGCAGGCCCTGGCCAGTTTGGTCAGGCCAGCCGCAAGGCAATCGAGAATATTCAAGCCTCAGTAGGTGGTGCAACGCTTACCGAAGGGGCCGCACTTGCGCTTGTTATCGCAATTCTCGGTAGCGCAGCGCCGTCGCTCATGATTAGCAAGATTAAGCCAGCAGATGCAATGAGGAACGAATAATGTTAGTGGTTAAAGACGTAACAAAGCAATTCAAACAGGGTGACAACACCGTCACAGCTCTTAACAAATTATCGTTTACCGTGAACGATGGTGAGTTCGTCAGTATCATTGGCAAGTCTGGCGCCGGCAAGAGTACCCTCCTGGGAGTACTCGGCGCCCTCGATACGCCAACAAGTGGCTCCATTGAAATCGGCGACACCGATATTGCCAAACTCAGCGACCATAAACTTATCGGCTACCGCAACACCTCAATAGGATTTGTGTTCCAAAGCTATAATCTCATCCCCAACCTCACTGCAGTCGAAAACGTCATGCTCCCAATGGAATTTGCGCATATCCCGTCAAAAGAGCGTCGTGATCGAGCCATACAGCTCCTTGAAGAAGTTGGTATCACAGGTGGTCGCGAAGGGCGTAAGCCAGGCAAGTTATCCGGTGGCGAACAGCAACGCGTTAGCATTGCACGCGCTCTCGCTAATCATCCGAAGCTTATCTTAGCCGACGAGCCAACCGGCAATCTCGACAGTGAAAATGGCAAAATGATATTCGATCTATTGCATAAGCTCAGTCGCAGCGAAAACACCACAGTCGTTGTTGTAACGCATGATCTTGATATCGCCGGCAAAACTGACCGCACCTTCACATTATCTGATGGCAAGCTCGTTACTAAAAAATAGTCTACACAATGTATTAAAAAGATATAAAAAGTATAGCCGAGGCTCGCCTCGGCTATACTTTTATCGTCATATCTTTTTAATAATTTCAGGAATACGACGAAAGTCGTCAAGTAATGTCTCACGCAAGCTACCATTATAAAGTGCTGCCGCAGGGTGATAAAGCGGCACGATGATAATCGTATCATCACCAAACTTAATGCGCTTTGGCTCACCATGAATCTTGCTAATATACATTCCAGGTAAGAAATATTCCATACTATGACGCCCGAGCGTCACGACAACTTTCGGTTTAATAATCTGTAGTTGCTTCAGCAAATATGGCCAAAAAGCCTTCTTTTCATCAGGGAGCGGATCACGGTTATTGGGCGGACGGTATTTCACGATATTTGTGATATAGATATCGCTACGCTGCATCCCGGCAGCCCCAAGCATCTCATTCAGGAACTTCCCCGCCGCTCCAACAAATGGAATTCCCTGTTCATCCTCATTCTTGCCTGGTGCTTCACCAATAAACACCGCCTCAGCATCAAGGTTTCCATCGCCCATCACTAGCTGTATAGCAGTTTTACGAAGTTCAGGAGTAACATCAGCTGCAATCAATCGCTCTCGCAACTCGTCCATCTGTTCTTGCTTCGTCATACTATTCGCGAGAACGGATTGCCGCCAATAAATTATTAAGCTCTGTTTCTGGCAGTAAACTATCCTGGTGTTTCTTCACGTTCTTAAGGCTTGCATCCGCATTGTATTTATCTTCAACGTCCGTAAAGGCATTGTAAGCTTTAGTGAATGCAGTTTCATCCTTAGCAATATACGCAACCTGCAGCGCAACGATATCTGTACGCATTTCTGTAAAGTACTGCTCTAATTTCTTGCCTATTGTTGCCACATCAACATTCCTTGCAGAACTCAGTTCTTTAATGGCTTTCGTGCATTTAGTGAACGCCCTATCCCAAGAATCGGCAATTGTTGAAAGGTCACTTGTATCCATACCAGTAGTATCGGCATTATTGCATTCCACCACCATAGTACGAAGTGTCGGCATTGCCTCAGCCATACTATCATTATTCACCATTGCGGCATTGTTTTTCGTGACAAATGCATCGTAGGCAGATTTCACTTTGTCATCTTTTAGTGCACGCATGCCAGATAAGCTACTGATTGTTGTTTTATAGGCAGTATTCGCATCACTATAGGCAGCCTTCTTGGTCGCAATGTCACGATCTGTCGCAGAGGTATCCACGGCTGCCGTCGACCATTCCTCTGCCGCATCATCGGCTTTATGATATGCCGCAATTGCCGTATTGGTCTGTTTTTCAGCACTCTTATAGTCTGCCTTCGACACATAAAAGAACGCAAAGTACACAACAGCCACCGCAATTCCGAGTACCAAAAGACCGCCAACAATCACAAAAAGAACAGTACGCATCTTCTTTGATTTGTTTGGCGACAGATTTGGAATGGGCGGTTGTTGGCCGGTGATACTCGGAGTAGGCGTAAGTCCTTCTGTTGCCGATGGTCCAATCACACCTTCTGGCTTATCTTGCATTGTAGACGTCGGCGTTTGTGGTTGATCGTTCACTTGCGCGAGCTCCTTACGATTAATTCTCTCTTAAGTGTAGCGCATTGCATATGTAAGCGCTACACTCCTCAAAAAATTATCTACTGTTCAATACCCTTCATAGTAAGGCTAAGGCGGCCTTTCTCATCGATAGCATCAAGTTTCACTTTCACCATCTGACCCTCTTTCAACACATCGGTTACCTTCTCGACGCGCTTGTCGCTGAGTTGGCTGATATGGAGCATACCATCAGTACCTGGGAGAATATTCACAAACGCCCCGAAGTCCTTAATACTCACTACTTTACCAGTGTAGATGCGACCTACTTCTGGCTCTTCAGTAAGGCCACGGATCCACTCAAGCGCGCGTTCAATGCTTTCACCATCTGGACTCGCTACAGTGATAAGCCCGTCATCTTTAATGTCAATCATTGCACCAGTTTCAGAGGTAATCTTGTTAATAACCTCTCCACCCTTACCAATAACCGCACCAATCTTATCTGGATTAATCTTAATCTTCTCAATACGAGGAGCGTACGGACTAAGTTCAGGTCGCGGTGTCGCAATTGTTGTAAGCATATGCTCTAAGATATGTGCACGACCAGGCTTGCTCTGCTCAACAGCTTTACGAAGAACCTCAACAGGCAAACCATGAACCTTCATGTCCATCTGCATCGCCGTCACACCCTTTTCGGTCCCAGTAATCTTGAAGTCCATATCACCCGCAAAGTCCTCGGCGTCAGCGATGTCACTCAAAACGTATGGTGTATCACCGTCCATCATGAGACCCATCGCAATACCACTTACAGGACGCTTCAAAGGTACGCCAGCATCCATGAGTGCAAGACACGAGCTACAAGTAGCCGCCATCGAAGTAGAGCCATTCTGGCTCATAATCTCTGTCACACTACGAATAGCGTATGGGAATTCCTCTTCAGTTGGCAATACCGCCGTAAGTGCGCGCTCAGCAAGGTAGCCGTGACCAATTTCGCGACGACCTGGGCTGCCCATGCGACCAACTTCACCAACTGTGAATGGCAGTGCGTTGTAGTGGTGCATATAACGACGCTCGTAATCAGTCTGCTCCATAGTGTCTACTGTTTGCGCAAAGCTAAGTGGAGCAAGCGTCACAATATTCATACCCTGCGTCACGCCGCGAGTAAAGATACTCGAACCATGTGCACGAGGTAACACCCCAATTTCACTTGAAAGTGGGCGAACTTCTTCGAGCTTACGACCATCTGGACGAGCATTATCTTCGACAATACCTTTACGAACATCTTTGTGAAGAGCCATGGTAAATGCCTCGTCGTATTGGCTACGAATACCGGCATACTCCTCTTCACCTCCATGCTTTTTAGCCATAGCAATATGGAATGCGAGGCGAATTTCGTTCACCATTTCATTACGCTCTGGATATGGCCTGCGAATCGTAGCGCCAATCTTGCCCTCTACCCATTCATCGGCCTCTGCCTGAATAGTAGTGTCCGGCAGAACAAGGGTATACTCCTGTTCTTTTGGAGCAACTTTTTCTTTAAGTTCCTTCTGTAGTGCAATCGCCGGTTGGAAGGCTTCATATGCCCACGCCATCGCATCGATAATCACTTCTTCAGAGACTTCCTCGGCACCTGCTTCAACCATTGTGATGCCGCTTTCGATACCAGCAACAACAAGGTCAAGATCACTCTGTTCGCGCTCTTCAGGTGTCAAGAATGCCTTAAATTCACCGTTCACACGACCAATGCGCAAACCTGCCACAGGGCCATCAAATGGCGTACCAGTAAGCATAAGTGCTGCGCTTGCCGCAATCATTGCAATTGCATCTGGACGGAAGTTTGGATCCATCGAAAGTACCGAGCTTACTACCTGGACTTCTTGACGGTATCCCTTAGGGAATAGTGGGCGAATTGGGCGGTCGATCATACGGCCAATAAGGACAGCGTCATCACTTGGACGACCCTCACGCTTAATAAAGCGGCTGCCACTAATCTTGCCTGCTGCGTAAAACTTCTCCTGGTACTCAATAGAGAGTGGAAAGTAGTCAAGCACAACTGGACGTGTTCCGACAGTGGCCGTACCAAGCACAACAGTGTCCCCATAGGTTACAAGTACGCTACCAGTAGAACGAAAGCCAACGCGGTTTACTTCAAGCGTCAGTGGGCGCCCGCATAATTCAGTAGTGACAGCAAAAATTTCTTTGCCACTAGGGTTAATGATACTCATGAACTGAGCCTCCTCTTTGTTAGGTCGCTCACCTTCTATTGTGTAAGTAACGGGTAGAAAATTTCTGTTGAATTCTTCTATCCACCACTTACTGTGGCAAGCGTGTGTTTATTATACGCTATTTTCCCTCTCATTACCATCACTACCCCTGTTACTAAAAGCTTTTAGACAACCAAAATTTAACCACAATAATAGCCGGCATATCGTACCAAAACATGATATTGCAATGCTTGTGTATTGCTATGATCGTTCGGTAAAAATGTATTCAATAACTTCCTCGCCACGCTGGCAAAGGGTATCGAAACCATCAAGTTGTTGATCGAGATTCCCACCTGTTGAATCTTGTGAATTGATCATTACGATAATGTATTATAACATCTTACATAATAAACAGCAATACTTCGCGCAATGTAACAGAATTGACTAAGCCACAATATCTCTCATACGTTCACGTAACCGTTCTTGACGTCGGTCTGGCGTAATATCTTCACGTATCTGTGAACGCGACAATATACCTGCATCAGTCATTCCCCGCACATGGAGCGAGCAGTTCAGATCGGCACATACAAGATACGAAACCGTACGATTATCACCTTTGGGCAATGTAAGCACAGCACTCTCTGGCCCTCGCCGCCACGTTGCACAAATATCACAGATGATTGCCGCAACTCGTCCGCCCGTTCGTGCTACCCGTGGTGATAATGTAAACGGTATAGTGGTATCTTGGTATAACAGCACGCCTTCATTGCCAGATTTATCGGTCACAGCCAAAAAATCTCGAGAGTCCCATTCAGTAACCTCTTCTGGCACGAAGCGAAGGGTCTTCCGTAGCCGTGGCTTAATACGTGCAGATGCAACACGTTCCACAAATTCCTCACGCGTTATTTTATGCATCTTCTCGTTCCTTAAGCCAAAGAGCAAACTTTTTGTACGCGCCTTTAGCGCTGCGCTTGTCGTTCATCTGATGATGTTCCTCAGGACGTGACTGCGAAAGTGTTACCGAGCGTCCTTCAGGGATAAATACTCTCCATAAAGGTCCCCACGCTTCCGGGCGTTCAACTTCATCCACCGCATCAGCAATCATACCCCAATATGGTTCATCACTAAATGCGTACTGTTCACCGTTCTCATCAACAAATACAAGATTACTAATAAAATACGCTCGGCGATTATCATAGCCCTGCATCAATTTCACGAGCCCCTCTGCGCCAATCTTCTTACCCATGTATTTTTGATACGGCCCTGGGAATCCGCCCAGCGCCTCAATACAAAACTCACTGTCATCTACCACAACTGGGTGACCTAGTTGCTTAAAGGCTTCAACGGCCTTCACTTTAGCAATCTCTAGTGCGGTGTCTGCCTGTATCTCAGTAATTTCAAGCTGCTTTGCAATGACGATAATATCGCAGCCCGCCCGATCGAGGTGAGCCTGCAATGACACAACTTTTCCATTGTTGGTTGTCGCAAAAATGAGTTCTTTCATACATACCCCTAATAAAAGACCCCGCCGATGAGCAGGGTCTTTTACGCTAGCTACTTACGTAGGCCTAGCTTTTCAAGCGTTGCCTTGTAGGCCTCAAAGTCTTTCGTCTCAAGGTACTTGAGGAGGCGCTTGCGCCTACCTACCATCTGAATAAGACCGCGGCGCGCCATGTGGTCGTGCTTATTGGCCTTAAGATGCTCAGTAACCTCTTTGATACGAGCCGTCAAAACCGACACCTGAGCCTGTGGGCTACCAACGTCGTTTTTGTTAACCTGAGTCAAAGCAATAGCTTTCGCTTTATCATCCTTTGATATCATAACTGGTAATTGTAACAGATAAGCTACTAATTTTCAACACCGAAGTCAGAAAGCGCCTTTGCATCAGTTACCGAGAAATCAGCAATCTTCGTGCGGCGCAGCTCCTTACAGTACGCGCCCGTGCCTAATCTCATTCCAATATCAACCGCCAAGCTACGAATATAGGTGCCACTACTCACATGGGTACGAATTGTAAGTGATGGGTATGAATAATCTATGAGCTCGAGATTGTACACGGTAATTGTTCGCTCCGGGATTTCCACTTCTTTACCATCACGCGCCAACTTGTACGCTCGCTGGCCATTAATCTTGATGGCGCTAAAAATCGGTGGACGCTGCGTAATTTCACCGCGAAACGCCGCAAGCGCCCCCTCGACTTGTTCTTTCGTCGGCACACTATCTGAAACCTGCGTTAACTCACCCTCAGGATCGCCCGTTGTACTCTCTTGGCCTAATATAAACTCTGCCTCATATACTTTATCAAGCTTCGTAAATTCCATCGCCTTACGTGTCATTTTGCCACTCACCAAAATCAAGAGCCCTGTTGCAAATGGATCGAGAGTGCCGCAATGCCCTACCTTCACTTTCTTACCTGCCCGGCGGCTCAAAATACGGCGCACGCGCGCAACAACTCCAAAACTGGTCATTCCGGCTGGTTTATCAATTAAAATAATTTCTCCGTCCATCATCGTTATTATAGCGCACTCGTTTTCGGATCGATGTTACACTTGAAATATGAATGATAAAAATGTCTGGACAGCGCTACATGATGATTACAAGCAACGGGATTGGGCGAAAATTCCATCAATGTTTGCCGAAACATCCATAGCATATTTCCCCCAGCAAGGTCGAGTACTCGACCTTGGCGCAGGACTTGGCCAAGATAGTCGTTTCTTCGCCGAAAAAGGATATGACGTTGTAAGTACAGACCTCGAAAATGGCACGCTTGAAGAACAGTTTGCCGATCTACCATCCGAGTTAAAAAATAAGCTCAGTACGGCACGAGTTGACCTCCGCGAAGAACTTCCATTTGGAAATGGCTCATTTGATGTTGTATACGCTCACCTATCGCTCCATTACTTCGACTATGAAACAACTGTGCGGCTTATCGGTGAAATTCAGCGTGTCCTGCGACCTGGAGGCGTCATTGCCTTTTTCGTTAACTCAACGAGCGATCCAGAGTACGCATCTGGAACAAAGATCGAAAACGACTTCTTCCAAGTGGGCGACGCAACAAAACGATATTTCAGTATTGAGACGACTCGAGAATTCACTAAATATATCGACACGACTCTTCTTGATGACAAAGGCGAAACCTATAAAGACGCCGCTAAGGGTGTCCACAATCTCATTCGTTTCATAGGAACCAGACGCCAGAAAGAAGCATTTTCAATGGCGCTCCCTTACTGTGGCGCAATCGTCGAACGCGAACAAAACGGCGAAAAAGAACTTCTCATGCAAACTCGCTGGAAACCACACGCCGACCCTGTTTACTCTGGAACAATTGAGTTTCCGGCTAGCACCCTTGATAAGCCATTCGAAGATATCCACGATGCCCTTGCCCGGGAAATCAAAGAGGAAACAGGTCTTACACTTAAGAATATTCGAGGCGATGAACGTACTAGTGATATAACAAGTGGCAGAGATGATCAAATCATCGGTTTTCGACCGTTCTGCTGTACGCAGCAAATCAAAAACGGCAAACCATGGATAGGATTCGTGTTCGTATGTGAAGTCGAGGCTGGTGAGCCAAAAGCTCAACACGGTGAAGCAAAAGATGCCCACTGGATGAAGGCTAGTGACTTACGCCAACTATACGAGAATGAACCTGAAAAACTCTTCGGACTTGAGTTACCCGCATGGCAATACTATTTTGATTCGGAGAAATAACAATGAAAAAAGTATTATTTGGCATTTTTGCCCACCCGGACGATGAAGCATTTGGCCCTGGCGGCACACTCATAAAGGCCGTACACGATGGTGCGGAATTACATCTTATTACGCTTACCCTCGGCCAAAATGGCACCAACCCTGACAACGCTCCTGATTTAGGTACCGTGCGCCGTGAGGAATGGCTGAAAAGCGGCCAAATGATAGGCGCTACAAGTCAACATGAGCTCGGCTATATTGACGGCCGCCTCTGCAACATTGAGATGCTCGAGATTACTGAAAAAATCCAGCATATCGTGCGCGAAACAATTGCAGATCGTGACATAGAAGTTGAATTCATAGGATTTGATCTCAATGGCCTTACGGGTCACATTGACCATATTGTCGCAAGCCGAGCACTCTGCCTCGCATTTTACCGTCTCAAACAAGACGATAGCCGTTTTACTCGAATTCGTCTATTTTGTCTGCCTCGAGAGCAAAACCAAAGCGTCAACACCAACTGGATTTATATGGAAGCTGGCCGCACGCCAGAAGAGATAGACGAGACCATTGATGCTCGCAAATACTACGAAAAAATTATAGACGTAATGCGTACACACCATAGCCAACGTAGCGACGCCGAAACCCAAATAGACACTCTTGGAGACAGTATTGGGATAAATCATTTTATAATCCTTAGCTAGCTCTACTGACCAGGAATTTTGAACTGTGCGGGATCTATAGACTGCGGCGGTTGCTCTGCTGGTGCGGGCGGCAAAACTGCGCCAAGCGTATCAGGAACAGAAGCTACATTTACAGGGGCTGGGTCACCAGGAAGCGGTGGTAGTGTTGAAAAATCTGGCATTGGTGGTAATGGGGGCAGTGGAGGGAGTGCCGGAGCTACCTCTGCCGTCGGTGCTGGGATTGGTGCAGGTTCATATGCTGGCATCTCAGGAGCCGGCTGTTCCTGCGTATTAAGCGCCTCATCAAGTGCAGCGCGTGCATCATTATGCGCGGCACGATTTTGCGCATCAATTTCAGCAAGTGTTGGCTCTGAAGAAACAAAAGGCACCGGAGGCTGGATGATGTCAGCGTGGCCAGTTGGAGCAGTACCGCTCTCCTCCGCAAGCACGTCGCGAACTTCTGGCTCAGCATCTATCTGGCCCGCAGCCGCATTAATCGGTGACTGGAAAGCAGGCACACCAGTTGCATACGAGTTATTATGGCTTAAAATCGTATGATTGCGATCGTCTTCCAGCTGTTGACGCTTGTCTTCTTCCGCCTGTTCAGTTGTCGCATTCAGCGTCCCACCAAAACTCGGAACACCTGTCTGTTCATCGGTATGCGCCGTTAGCGACGACTCTTGAGCGACAGGAGCCGCTGTTGAAGGGGCTACCGCTGGAAGCTCAAACACAGGTGGAGCTGCTGACACGGTCGTGGCAAGTTGCTCTGCAAGCTTTTGCTCGGCTGCCTCAGTCGCAGCTTCTTGACGAGTCTCGTTCACGCGTTCTGCCTGCTTTGCAAGTTCTTGCTCGGCGCGACTTATCGTTGGGCTGGAATTGCCTGTAGCGATCTCTCTCGCTACAGTATCAACGTCACCTTCTGGTGCATGCGAAATCGAGAGTGCACCAATAGCGCCATTATCATCTTTCTGCACTTCTTTTTGCACATCGGTAGGTTTCTCCCCTATTGAAGTATGCGCAACATTTGCGTGAGTTGAAATTGCCATATCTTCTTCAAGTTTTGTAGCAATAAGCTGCTGGTTAGCCCCAGCTGACATCAACTGCGCGGCAACAGTCATCACCTTTGAGCTTGTCTTGTTATTCGAGAATCTGTCAGTCGCCGCAACGATACCAGTCAGAAACGCCGTAGCAACCTGCTCATCAAGTAAAGTCTTCTCCCCTTTCACACCTTCCGCAATCTGAAATAGCATTTCGCTATAGCTACTCGCCTCACCATCAGCCCACTCAATACCACCAAGTTTTGTTGGCTCGCCAAGTGACACTGCGGCAACGGTTGCGTCATGTAAGATACGACCATGGCTTTCAAGTGCACGATCAAGGTCAGTTTCGTTCTGTACACCAACAGCTAACACGAATTCTACGTTGTAATCACCCTGAGAAAATTCAAGGTCTTTCTCGCTAATTGTTGTTCGGTACGGTGTGATAAATATCTTCACCATGTCATCCACCACTTTATAGCGAAGATGGTCAGCTTTCTCTTTATCGAGGGCAATGATGAAGTCTCGCAGACTATCAACCGTATTCTCAAACGTTTTCTCAGGGTTCAAAAACTCGATCGCAGGTGGCACATTACCGCTAAACACAGCTGTGGCATGCTTATTCAATTTATTAATACAAAGCGTTATAGCAAGCGCTGCAGAAAGCTCGTCAACAGACGGGTTCGAGTTAACAGTAACAAGAACGTTGTTGCTATCTTTGAGCTTTTGAATAATTTGCTTTAGCGCGCCTTGATCTGCCATTATACGTACCTGCTGTTTATGTTCTTTTTCGAGTTTGGCTTCACTATACCATAAGTAGTTTGCCTCCGTCAATGATTATTCATATCCTCTTTACAAACAGGGGTATCTCAGGTATAATCAGTCTTTGATTGAAATAGTAGCTCTAAAGATAAGATATAAGGAACAATATGCCAATCATCAAATCAGCAATCAAACGAATGAAGCAGACTGCAAAGCGTCGCGCACGTAACGTAAGCATCAAGCGCGACATCAAGGGTGCAGTTAAAGCTTTTACCGCTGAACCAACCGCCGCTAACCTTAGTGCCGCACAGAGCGAACTTGACACAGCAGTTAAGAAAGGCCTTATCAAGAAGGCTACGGCAAGTCGCCGCAAGGCTGGTCTTGCAAAAGCTGCCAAAGCTGTTGACGCTAAGCCTGTAGCAGCTCCAAAGGCAAAAACAGCTGCAAAATCTGCAGCAAAGAAAGCTCCCGCAAAGAAGCCTGCAACGAAGACTACGACAACAAAAAAGACCGCGGCAAAGGCTACCACAAAAAAAGCCTAAGCTAGGTTATAGTAAAATAATCTCCTAGTCTAGGAGATTATTTTTTATCGCGAGGTAATCGCATACAAAAAACGATAGATCGCATCCCACGGTCCCACCTGAGACGTCTTAGTCTCGATATCAAGATCGGCAATAAACTGCGTCAATGTACGAATCTCACCACTTCGAAAACGACTAGCTGTCTCCTGCATTTTCTTTGCTGCGAACGGGTGTAGCCCAAGTTCTGTTGCAATACTTTGCGACGAGCCACCAAGTGTTGCAACGGCTGCAAGTTGTGCCCATTGGCTGTTCAATAGTGCTAATGCCCTATGGCCGTCATCAGTACGTGCCATGTCAGTTAGTAACGTGTCGAGGCGCGACAACTCACGGCGTGCAGCGATATCAAGCATATCAAACACACTGTCCACCATTGTCTGCGGCAAAATCGTAGCAATCATATCATCGGTCACTTCTTTAGTCCCTGCAAGAGCCCTCACCGCATGCATAAGTTGCATCTGGTCAACCACACGCACAGATACCTTATCACTCACAACCAGAGCCCGTTCGACCATTTGCGTAACTTGCGTTAGTGATAGTGACACATTATACTGCTTCGCCTCCGTTCGCAACCACTCCTCGACGACCGCCGTATCGCGCTCTGTAAATGAATCTGCAGTGACCACTGTTGCTGTTCTAATAATCGCCTTATATGCCTTAGTGCGCTTATCGAGCTTGCGTTCCAGTAATACTATCGTCGTTTCATCTGGCACCTGCTCAGCCCACTCAGCAAGCTTGCCGAATAATATCATATCCCTGGAGAGCTCACGAATCACTATAATGCGGCTCACAGCAAATAAAGACCCGCCGCGCACAATGTCAGCCAAAGCATTCAGCGAAAGCTCGTCTGTGTCAATATGCTCTGGCGCTACGCCGACCGCTCTCGCAATCTTCTGCAACTCCACTTTCTGCAGGTAGGCATTCTCACCGTGAATCAGATATATCATTACATCTATGATACTACGAAACAGAGGTGACGACTACAGTGGCGTAGGTTGGCAAAGAGGGCAAATATGGGTACCACGACCAGCAACTTTCGTTTTAATGATAATCGTACCCGGATGACGTGGACATTCTTTACCTTCACGGCGAAAAACACGGGCAAAATCGATATAACTTCCCCGTTTGCCTTCGGCGTTTACATAATTCTTATCGGTTGAACCACCCTTTTCAATAGCAAGATTGAGTACATATTTAAGCTCACTTAGTAATATCACAAGCTGTTCATCGCTCACATTCTTTAGTCGCGTCGCCGGGTGAATTTTAGCACCCCATAGGCTTTCATCAGCGTAAATATTACCTACTCCTGCCAGTACCGTCTGATCAAGAAGAGCAGCCTTAATCGTTGTATTATTACGCCGCCGAAGTCGTAATATAAACATGTCAGCCGTGAAACTATCTTCAAGCGGCTCTGGCCCAACCTTCTGCATAAAATCAATGTTCATCACTTCGGGTGTCGAGTAGAGCTTCATCCAACCAAACTTACGCTGGTCATTAAAAAACAGCATTGTACCATCATGAAACGCGATCACCACGCGTGTTGATCGATCTGGTAGATTACCGACCAGCGAGTCAGTTGGATGCCCTGCCCCGAAGCGCTCGCTCCCCACATACACCAGTTGCCCCGTCATCTTTAAATGAGTAACAAATGTGTAATTCGTAGAAAGCTCAATGAGCAACACTTTCGCTCGACGTCGCACTGCCACAATCGTTGCACCATACGCAAATTGTTCAACATCGTCCCAGTTATTCGGAAAACTCTTTGGTGAATCATGAACCATTATAGCTTTAACACGTCGACCTACGACAAGTCGTTCAAGACCGCGGCGTACTGTTTCAACTTCAGGAAGTTCAGGCATATACTAACTAGCTTGGGCAACAATCTCGTCGATTCTTTGCTTGATACCTGCATTTGTTTCAAAAACAAACGCGTGCATCCCAACATCCTTTGCCCCAGTTACAAAACCTTCGCGGTCATCAATAAAGATACATTCCTCAGGCAATAGCCCAAGTCGAGCTGCAGCTGTCTCATACATTGCAGCGTGCGGTTTATCAACGCCAATCTGAAACGAGAATACCTTCTCGTCAAAGAGCGCCACCTGGTCGGGGCGGAATAGCTCGTTCGTCCAATCATCAGATGCGTTACTCAGTAAGCCGATCTTATAATTTGGCTTTAGTACATCACGAATATAATCAAATAGTTCATTGTTTGGCGAACGTTGTTCAAGCGTGGTTTTCACATCATTCACATCAATATGCGACAAGTCGGCAATGGACTGCATAAATTCATCATGGGTAATATATCCAACATCAGCCTGGTGATTAAGTTGAGATATCTCACGATATTCACGAGTTCCCTCTTTAAAGTGTTCCCCACGGAACTGCAACCACCCATCGGTTGTAAGTACCCCAAAACAGTCAAAGATAATACCGCGTATCATACGCTCATTGTACCACTGTTATTAATAAATCTTGGTAAACAGCGGACGGAAGTCAGGAACTTGATTCACGAAAAGCGCCTGCACCTGCAATGGGTCCGCGGTCATTGTACCTTGTGAATCTTTACAAGTTGAGCTCCACATCGTGTGGTCTGGGTCGTCATTAACCAATGTTTCAAATTCATAGGCGAGTCCGTTGGTTGCACAAACACCGCGCAGATCCGCATCTTTTGTATCACGTGCTTTAGCAATATCTGTCTTATCAAGCGCATATACGAACTGTTCATATGCTTTTAAATTATTGCTGTAGGTCTTCGTATCAATTACTTGGTCAAGGTAGCCTGAATACGTTACAAACGTACGAGTTGAAGGGCTAACGATAATTTGATAGCTGCGGAATTTTTCATCTGCTACAATTGGGCCGCGAACTGTCCAACGTACAGAACGATCACTATCCTGTGCGAGAACTGCTTGCTCAATAACGGATGAGGTAGTCTTTTTATTATCCCGTGTGTCACCACTGCCGCTAAACAACATGCGACCTACTGTTACGATAGCCGCAACAACAAGTGCGACAATCACAATCACGACAATGATTGGAAGAATTCGTGGTCGAGATCCTCTATACATAAGAGAACTATATCATATACGATAATATGCGTCAATGTGAAGCTATGAGCGCTTTTGTCATTTGATATGAACCTCGCTCTTCTCGGCTTGTACCTGATCTATTGTAATAATTTACCATACTGACCATCATGAATACCATGATCACGAATAAGTTGGTTTATCTTTTGACGCATCGGCTCTGGACTCACAAATCGCCAGTCAGCTAAATCCCCAAACAGATCAGGCAAAATACACAGTACTACAATCTGCACCGTATTATTACCATGGCCATTCTGTTCAATAACGTAACTTTGCTGGTCGCCAATCACAAGTTCTCGCTCGGTTAAACGCTTTTCATGCACAAGTTGCTCCATACGGTGACGAAATGAGCTTGGTGTTTTAACATCAATATTAATATAGCGCCCATCCTCAGGATCCTGGACTTGCAAATCAACGCCAAGCGCGTCATGCGCGCGATCAGTAAGCCAAGCGTTAAATCCAGCACTGCGTGCCGCTGAGTACACCGCAACTTCACGGGTAAGCCCCCGAATAATTGCCGTCCACTGCTCATCGGTAAAACACGGTACACCAATACGCTTACATACTCGATCAGCCGCCTGTTTTGTACGTTCGCTGAATTCTTCTCGATGTTTGTCATCAAGCAGTAAAATCGTTGAAACAAGCGTGTCATTAAAGTCGATCAGCTCAAACAGACGTTCTTGCTTGTTACGATACCCATGAGGATATTTATCCATTTGAAGCTGAGCGAATACTGCCCGAGGAACTTGTGCCAAAAGTGCAATCAAACCGTCAAGTGGCTCATGTGTAACCGCAAAACGTTTACGAAGCTTCGGAATACGTCGCTCCAGATCACCCATCTCGGGCCGACGTTGCAACATTGCCACAATCCGCTCTTCGGCGCAATCAAAAAAATCAGTGCTTTTACACACATATTCGACAAGCTCTGGTTCGCTAGCATGCTGCTCGTCAAGCCGCCGATCACGCCATTTACCAACGTTCGGATCTCGCTCACGACGCACAAAATGACGCCAATGAGGTCGCGCGCGGTTAAGCGACATGGCCTGTACTCCCAAATCCACCAGCACCACGCTTGGTTTCTTCAAGCTCATCGATTACTTCCCAGACAATTTTCTCATACCTCGCAATGACCATTTGCGCGACACGCATGCCAGGTTCAATCGTAAATACCTCATCGCTCGTATTGAGCAAGATCACTCCTATCTCACCACGGTAATCGGCGTCAATTGTGCCAAGACCATTTGCCGGCATGACACCAAACCTTGCCGCCATGCCGCTACGACCACGAATCTGCGCTTCATACCCAACAGGTAGTGCAATCGCAAGTCCGGTTGGTATAATTACACGCTGATGCGGTTCAATAACAACAGGTACATTAATACATGCAACAAGATCCATACCCGCCGCTTGTTCCGTCTGATATTTGGGCAACACTGCTTGTTCATGCAGTTTTTTAATCGCTATATTCACCTATACTTCTCCCCAATTCTCACCAGTATGTACATCAACTTGCAGCCGTACGCCAAGTTCTGGATAAATCTGTTCCATCGTCTCCTCAAGCAGTTTACCTAGTTCTCCAGCATGCTCCTTTTTGCACTCAATCAAAATTGAGTCATGAATCTGTAACACTTGCTCACCGCGACCATCCAGTCGCGCGTCTACTTGAATCATTGCTAGCTTCATAAGATCCGCTTCAGTGCCCTGAATCGGCATATTAGCCGCCGCACGTTCAGCCGCCGTACGAACAACGAAATTACTCGACTTCACATCGGGTGTTGGGCGACGACGCCCAAATAAGGTCTCTACGAAACCTTCATCATGTGCTTTTTTAATGGTCGCACTAATATACTTTTTTACTTCTGGACGTACCCTGAAATATTCATCGATAAAGTGCTGCGCCTCTGCAAAACTCATGTTTGCTGCAGCAGCGAGGCCATGTTGACTCATGCCATACAATACACCAAAGTTCACCACTTTCGCGCGTCTACGCTGCTCTTTCGTGACTTCATTGAGCGGCACATGATACACATCACTTGCCGTTTTGGCGTGTATATCGATACCTGAATTGAAATCATTAGTCATCTTTTCATCGCCTGCCAGCACCGCAGCTAAACGAAGCTCGAACTGACTATAGTCGGCACTCACAAACACATTACCCTTCTCAGGAATAAACGCATCACGAATCTTACGGCCAAGCTCGGTGCGAATTGGGATATTCTGAAGATTAGGATCAATACTGCTCAGTCGCCCCGTCGCAGCAACATCCTGATTGAAAGTAGTATGAATAAATCCCTTGTCATCTACCTGTTTTGGCAAAGTCTGCACATAGGTATTTTGAAGTTTTGTAAGCTCGCGATATTGTTCAATCAGCTCAATAATCGGGTGTTGACCGCGCAATTTATCAAGCTCTTTTTGACCAGTGCTATACCCTGTTTTGCCTTTTTTGATTCCAAATGTCGGCAACTGCAATGTCGTAAATAACACATCTCCTAGCTGTGATGGGCTCGCAATATTGAACGTATGCCCCGCCATTTCATGCATCTGATCCTGAATTTGTGTAATCTCTTTCGAAAGCGATATATCCATTTTGGCAAGCATTCCACTATCAAGTCGAATTCCGCGATGCTCCATACGCGCAAGTACAGGTATGAGCGGAAAATCCATTGTATGCGCCACCTTCGCTAAGGCAGGAAGTACCTCTAGCGCAGGTTTTTGCTCCTCGTACAGCGCCCAAATCGCACTCACTGCCACCTTTGCATCATCGATTGATTCAAAACCAACAAGATCCGACAACTCGCGCGATTTACGAAGCGGATTAAGCAAAAACGACCCCTGCGCCGTATCATGGGCAATGACCGGTAACGTCTTTGCGCCCACTGCAAGAAATGCCTTGAGAATTACTTTAGTATCATGTCCAACCATTGGTACATGTTGCATAATCTCAACTGCTTCTTTGATTGGCATCTTGGCTGCTTTACCACGCTCATGGCTCAACCAAACCATATCGCCATCAAGCCATGTCACAAGTGCCTCTGCCATTAAAAGCGTTGCTTTAGCCTGGCTCGCGGGTAACTCAATCACATCCGTAACACTACCCGATGCCTGTGTGGCCACTGACGAATGATCTTGCATGTAGTCTGGTAGGTTCCGCAGTAAACTCTTAAACTCAAGCTGGCCAAGTAACTCTTTCAGTTTTGCAGTATCAAGAAGTGTGCAATCCATCGACGCTAAATCCAGCTTAATTGGCGCATCAAACCATAGTTCAGCCACCTTCTTGCTCATGTACGCCATATCCCTGCCTTCCTCCAGCTTGCGACGAACACTATCTTTCACTTGCCAAAGATTTTCATAGATACCATCGAGCGTTTCAAATTGTTGCAAAAGCTGCGTTGCAGTCTTTTCACCAATTCCTGGTACGCCCGGAATATTATCACTCGAATCACCCTTCAAACTTTTAAGATCGAGAAATTGATCAACCCGTAAACCATACTTCTCCGTAAAGCTCTCTGGTTTAAACAAATCAATATTAGTAAGACCTTTTTTAAGCGCGTATACGTGCACGAGAGGCTCAATCGCCTGCAATGCGTCAAGGTCGCTCGTAATGAGACAGACTTCGATTCCCTGCTTTGCTGCTCATGTGCAAGCGTTGCCATAATGTCATCCGCCTCATAATCGTCAAGTTCATATAGCGGCCAACCAAATGCTGAAAGAAGTTCATGTAGAATCGGAATTTGCACATAAAAATCTGCCGGCGCCGGCTTACGTCCCGCCTTGTATTCAGGGTAAATCTCAAGACGCTTGCGAATGTTAGTCTTTGGCTTATCCCACGCGACACAAACATAATCTGGCTTCAATTTTTTAATAAGCTCAATGCTAAGCGCTGCAAACCCATATACACCGCCAGTTGGGGTACCATCGGCAGTACTAAGGTTTGGCATTGCATAGTAGCCACGATAGAAAACTGACTTACCATCGATAATTACAAGACGTTTTGGTTTGCTCATAGTACCAGTATACCATCGGGGTGGTGAGCAAAAAGCCATACGCATATATACAAGTGGTTTCCCTCTCTGTTACACTAGTGCTATGACTGAACACCGCGATACCGGAACAAAAATTCTTGCAATCGTTGGCCTTACAGGCAGCGGCAAATCTGAAGTAGTAAATTACATCACCGAAAAAGGCGTCCCCAAAGTATATTTTGGCGGCGTAATTCTCGGCGCCATGAAAGAAGCGGGCATTGAGTGGACTGCAGAAAACGAAAAGCAATTCCGCGAAGATATTCGTGCCCAAGAAGGCAAAGACTTTGTTGTTAATCGTATCGTAAAAGAAATTCGTGATCTTATTGATGCTGGTCAGCGCCGCATTGTGGCCGATGGACTCTACACCTGGACTGAATACAAAACCCTCAAGCATGAGTTTCCCGGCGAGCTCACTGTTGCCGCTGTCGTTGCACCAAAAAACCTGCGGCACCATCGCCTTACCACCCGCCCTATTCGCCCTCTGACCATAGAGGAAGCTAATTCACGTGACTGGGCAGAAATCGAAAATCTCGAGAAGGGCGGCCCTATTGCTATCGCCGATCACTACCTTACTAACGAAGGTGGTCTCGACACATTGCATAAACAAGTTGATCAATTACTCGACGAAACCCACTTTTTATAGTCGCCACGTGCTATAACTATAAGTAGTATGGATCAACAATCAGTACTTCCTCCTGCGCCAAGCGTCCCTGCTCGAACACCCAATCCAGGTCAAGCATCCGGCATCATCGGCGTCATCCTCGCATTTGTAGGCCTTGCACCGTTTGGGCTGATCCTTGCTATTATTTCGACCGTTCAATCTAAAAAAGCAAAAGCCCCGACAACACTCGGAATTATTGGAATTGTTATTAATGCAATCGCCGTATTCGTGCTCGCCTTTCTTATTATCATCATTAGCACTCATTATTCCGGTATTCAAGAAACAGCAAAAAACGCCGATTCAAAGAATGCCGCAAGTACCGTAGCAAAACTTGCTGAAAGCTATTACGCCGCCCATCGTTCCTACCCGCAGTCGGTAAGCGATTTCGAAAAAGAATCAGGCACAAGCCTTGCTATAACTCGCATCCACGTCACTGCCATACCACCAACCGACAATAGCACCATTATGTACCGTGCATGTGGGCTTGCCGGTGCACAGATCATCTACTTCTCATCTGTTGATAACATTCCCGTTTCATCATATCTTGGCGATGGCGATGCAGCTTCGTGTAGTGCCAAGCAGCCAATTAACAAAACCGCCTAACCAATAAAAAACGACGCTCTATAGCGTCGTTTTAGATGTATCATTCTCTATTGCAGGTATTCGTAAAGCTTTTTAGCATCCTTGTGTTTGCGTAGCTTCGCGAGCGCCTTTGCTTCAATCTGGCGAATACGCTCTCGGGTCACAGCAAATTCTTGGCCTACCTCTTCGAGTGTATGGCTTTTGCCATTCTCAAGACCAAAACGCATCTTGATGATCTTCTGCTCACGCTCTGAAAGCGTCGAAAGTACTGATTGCACCTGCTCTTTCAGTAATTGGCTGCTTGCAGACTCTTCTGGTGTAGCACCATCTTCGTCTTCAATAAAGTCACCAAGCACGCTATCTTCGTCTTCACCATCACGACCCACACCAGCATCAAGGCTCGAAATATCCTGCTTGATTTTAATCACGTATTCAACACGCTCTGGCTCCATCTCAAGCTCTTTTGCGAGCTCTTCAATAGTTGGCTCACGGTTAAGCTCTTGAGTCATGCGGCGCTGCGTGCGGAGTAGCTTATTGATAGTTTCAACCATGTGTACAGGGATACGAATTGTACGCGCCTGATCAGCAATCGCACGGGTGATCGCCTGGCGAATCCACCACGTTGCATACGTACTAAATTTGAACCCCTTATCTGGATCAAACTTCTCAACAGCACGCAAGAGTCCAGTGTGGCCTTCCTGAATCAAATCAAGGAAATCAAGGCCACGGCCGCTATAGCGCTTCGCAATGCTCACAACAAGACGCATGTTTGCTTCAGCCATCTTATCTTTAGCCTTTTTATCACCCTTCACCACTCGCTGTGCAAGCGCTAGTTCTTCATCCGCTGAAAGAAGTGGGATTTTACCAATTTCACGAAGGTGTAGGCGCACGGAGTCATCGGAAATATCATCAAAGTACTGGCCTGAGTTCAGAATGTCCTCTGGAGTATCCTCATCTTCATCCATCAGTTCATCGATCGCAGGTTCATCTGGATCAATATTCATCAAATCGTCTTCTTCACGGTCGCCGGTTGGGATTTGGTCATCGTTTGCCACGCGCTATCTCCTTTGTTAGTTCATTTAGTTGGACAAGTAGTTGCATTGCACGAGCGTCATCACCGTTAGATTCGGCTTCGCGCAGCTCTGCAGTCATTGTGTCTCGAGTTTGTTTCATGTGTTCTTGTTTCATCTGCTTTATGAGGCGGGCTGTTTCATAATAGCGATCGTTGCTATCCAGCTTTATATACCGTTCATCAGCACGTAATAATACTATTTTTACATAGGTATCGTACTTTTGCAACTCTTCTGGCGTATCGTCAAGTGCTTTCCCGCCATTAGTCACATAGTATCGCGCCAATGCTTGTCGCTCTTCACCATGAAAATAGCTGATATCAAGATGAGCAAACAGTTCCTGGCTTGGCACATCAATTGCCGCTACCGCAAGAAGTTCATCTTCGTAAATATATTGCTCACCCCCTGGCAGATCTTGCTTTCGCTGTGCTTTTACTTCGCGTAGCTTTGGCTCAGGTTTTGATCCACTAGCTCGTTTTGAGCGTACTGCCTCAAGGGAGCTCCCTGACATATCGGCAATTTTTTGTTCATAATATTCTTGTTCAATAGGGTCATTCAATGTCGTTACCACATTCAGCCCCGCCGTCGTGAACTCACGCTTCCCTGCTGCTGTCGTCAAGTCAAGTCGTGCTGCGTATTGCTCAAGTACCCACTCCACAGCAGGTACCGCTGTATCGATGGCATGCAGCCATTTCTTTGGTGAGATTTGAATCAGTTCATCGGGATCTTTTGCATTATCCGTCAGAGTAATGACAGTTAGCTCAACACCAACCTGCGATGCAAGCCCAATTGCTCGCTCTGTTGCCGCCACGCCTGCTTTATCGCTATCATACGCCAATCGCACATCGCCCGTAAGTCGCTTCATGGCTCGCAGGTGATGTTCTGTCATCGCTGTTCCTGCCGTCGCCACCACCTGTTTGACACCTGCTTGGTGACTGCTCACAACATCAAGATTACCTTCCACCATTACCACATATTCCGCGCGGCGAATCGCTTCTTTTGCCTGACTAAGCGCAAAAATATGTCGGCCCTTATCGTACACCAGCGTTTGTGGAGTATTCAGGTATTTTGGTGCGTTCGGCACCTCACCAATGATGCGGCCAGTAAATCCGATCACCTGTCCGCTCGAATCCATTAATGGCACCATCATGCGGCCCCTAAACATATCACCGCCATAGCGGTTTGCAAGTCCCGCCTCAGCAATCTCCTGCTTGCTAAATCCGCGCTTTAGCAGAAAATTCACCAACGCTGATCCATTATCTGGCGCATACCCGATCTGGAAATCTTGCACAACTTGCTTTGAAAGCTTTCGTTTCTTAAATACATACTCAAGTGCGTGCTGGTTACGTAAAAGATTCTGCTGATAGTAACGTGCGGCGAGTTCATTTGCCTCAATTGCACGCTTTTTTAAAGCCGCGCGTCGCTTTGCATCAGAGGATTCATACTCCATGAGTTCCACACCGGCCTTACGCGCTAAGTGCTCAAGCGCCTGCCGAAAGTCCATTCCTTCTACTTCCATCACGAAGGTAAAGACATCGCCGCCTTTGTTACTACTAAAGTCATGCCAAATATTTTTATCAGGACTCACGTAAAAACTCGGTGTTTTCTCACCGCTAAATGGGCTCAGACCTTTATAGTTACGCCCAGCTCGTTTCAACTGAACATATTCGCCTATTACGTCTTCAATATTGAGCCGACTACGCACCTCCTCTTTGGCGTCCTGCATAGTACTAAGTATAACTTCTGCACCTCTTTAGTACTAGTGTGGAACTTTTCTGGGTAGCTCTTCCTCTGGGTACTCGCTTGTGGTTTAATATAACTATGAATCCGCAAGGACAACCTGGCCCGAACCCACCGGGGGTTTCGCCCAATGGCGTGCCTCCTATTCCTGGTGGCTGGAATCAACCGCAACCTTCGCAACAACCACAACAGACCACTTGGCAACAACCAGTCCAACAGCCGCAACCTCAGCAGCCTCCACAGATGCCACAGCCACAGTCTCCATGGCCTCAACAACCCCAAATGCAGCAGTCGCAGCCCACACCCATGCCTGGGTACCAACCACAAACTCCATTCGTCCCTCCATCGGAGACTAATAGCCAGTCACCTGAATATAGCATTGACTACCTCAATCGAATTGCGCCAAAAGAACAACGTGTCGTAAATCGTTTTGCCGTCATTGGACTTATCGGCGGTGGTATTCTTGCGGCTATTTTTGCGCTGATTCTTATCACAGCATCAGGTGGTCCGAGCGCCAATGACCAACTCATTCCTATTTCCGAGCGTATTGCCACACTTCAAAGCGTCACAAAAGCCGAGCAAACACATCTTGCAGAAGATCAAATCTCCGAGGCAAATGCCGCACTTTCATCTTCCCTCTCAAGCATGACAACGAGCATGGCAACTATTCTGACAGAGCGAAAACTAAAAGATAGCACCAGCTCAGGTGCTGCAAAAGCCGAAAAATTGTATGCTCAAAACCTTACTACTACCCTTGAAGATTCCTACCAACGGGGCACCCTTGATCGCACCTACACGAGCCAAATGACCTATGAGCTCACCGTACTTAAGTCCCGCATCACAAAACTCAAGCAAGCTACAGGCTCAAAAGAGCTTCTTTCATTCTGCGACACTTCACTCAATAATATCGACCTTGTTCTTAAGGCCTACTCGACATTTGACGCAACAAAATCGTAGTTACTCAGTAACAAGACGATAGCTAAGACGAGCAAGATCTTTTACCTCGTCGTCAGATAGCTGGCCACTACAGATAATCGTATTCCAGTGTTTCTTGTTTAAGTGATAGCCTGGCTGCACTTCTTCGTACTTCTCCCGAAGATGTTTCGCAAGTAGTGGATCGCATTTTAGACTCACGCGCACCGGGTTGCTACCTTCAGTAATAATAGCAAACATCTTTTCATCTTCGCCTGGCACATCCTTATGCCCATGTTTATATACAGCGGTCTCAGCTCCAAACGGATAATCGAGCCATGCACCTGGAAAACTAAGCAAATATTCTTCTAGATCTTTATGCGTCATGCTTTTACTTTCTTCAGATAGTATTCTAGCTCTTCAATGCTTCCACGGATATCATCAATAGCTCGATGCGCTTCAGGCTTCGAGAATTTCTTATGGAACTTACCCTCAAACACCACTTTCCAAGCACTTACATCGAGCATCCGGTAGTGTAACCGTGCATCAAGTCGTCGCCACTCGTTAGCAATAAAGCGTCGATCTTGGTGAATAGAATTGCCTGCAAGCAGCACCTTACCTTCTCCGCCAATATATTCATCAATAAATGCAAGTAGCTCATTCTCAACCGTACGACCGTTTTTTCCATCCATATTTTGTGCAATCAGTGCATCGCGCACATCAGAAAATTCGTCCCAAAACTCGCCCACCATACGCTTTTTCATTAAACTTGGGCCTACTTTTTTCACTGCCTCAAACCGAGCAATTTCTTTAAAATCCCAGTCAGTAACAATTGCACCGATTTCCAAGATACGATCTTCAACCGGATCGAGGCCAGTCATTTCAAGATCTACCCACAAGATTCGCTCAGGTTTAAAGGATTTTTTCACTACTTTGCGTCTTCTTTCTTTTTATCGATTCGATCAAGTTTTGCATAATGAACAGCAACATAGACAACAAGTGCCGTCGCGAGCAGTGTAACAAGCGAACTCAAAATCGCACCCCAGCCAATTGCAGCTTCCGGGTGAGATCCATTTGCCTTTTCAAGTACCCACTTAAGGTTGTTAAGATTCACTCCTTGTGTAATAAGTGCTACAAGCGGATTGATTAAATTATCGACAATCGCCTTAACACTCGCACCTGCCGCAGTACCAATTGCTAAACCAACTGCTAGACCAACTACGCCTTGCTGCCTAATAAAGTCCATAAAGCCGGCTCCTTGGTTACTGAATACGTCTCGTATCCGTGCAGCTCGCTCTATCTTGTTGTCCTCGTCACGACGGATTATCGTTTCTTGCTTTTTCGTTGTCATATTATTGCTTCGCTCTCTCGTTACATTTTCTCAGGTGCATGAATACCGAGAATGGCTAGACCCGCCTTAAGTGTATCTGCATATACTGCAACCAGCCCCGCGCGATGCGTTTCAAGTTCGTCACCAATCACTCGGTACTGCTCGTAATAACGGTTAAATTCCTGTGCGAGTTCAAACAAATACGTACAGATATGATGCGGCTCTAGGGATTCAAGCGCGCGGTTCACAACTTCATGGTACTCACCGAGTTTACGTACTAACATCCGATCTTCATCACACACATCAATTGGATAGCTGACGGTGCCTGCGGATTTGTCTAAAATACGACGTGCGCGTGCATGAGCATATTGCAGATAGCTGCCTGTGTTGCCAGTTAAGCTCACCGCCTCATTCACGTCAAACACAACATCGCCACCAATCTTTACTTTCAAGAACTGATAACGAAGAGCACCGGCGATAATTTCATCAATCGCCACACCACCACGTTCAGTGATTGCCTTACCAAATTCATCAAACAACCAGTCAATTGCGACAACATCGCCAGTACGTGAGCTCATCTTACCAGTTGTTAGCTTTACAAGGCCAGTTGGATAGTTAAAAAGTTTGCCCTTAAGTTCGGGGATAGCCAGCTCAGATGCCGCAATCACGCCTTTAAAGTAAGCCGCCTGTTCCCCGCCTGTTACCACGATACTCTGGTCAAGCTGCGGATAATCGGCATATTTAAGTTGCACTAAACCCATATCATGCGCGCCATATAGGCCATTGCCGTGCGAACCGATATAAACATTATCGAACGAGCCATATTTACTACCTTCAAAAATATACGCGCCATCAGATTGCGTAAACACGCCTGGGGTATTAGCAACGATAAGCTCCTTACCCGGCTTTTCAGTTTCGCTTTCTACATAACGACGCTCAATTGGCACATTACCTATGCGCGCAACAATACGGTCAATCTGCTCATAGCTCCACATAGCACACATATCATAAATTGCTTTATACGTAGGGTCATCAAGCACAAATGATTGCTTTGCAAGCTCATCTATTTCCTTCTTAGCCTCATCCGAGTCTTTTGCCGCCTGCGCACCAATTGCGTACATTTTATTCATAAATATATTACGCTCATCAACCGGAATAGCCTCAAGCTTCTCGATATCCCCGCCCGTTTCCTTAAGAATTGCCCACATACTTTTACCGACGTGTGTGCCAACATCACCATGATAACTAACGCGGCGTACAGTTGCTGCGCTTACTGCTAAAAGATTCGCCATGGTATCAGCTAAAATTGCATTGTAGGCATGGCCTATATGCATAGCTTTAAATGGGTTTGGGTTGTTCGTTTCAATCACCACAGTCTGACCTTGACGGATTTGCCCTGGATTAACGCGAGTCAGATCAAGGAGTGCCTTATCGCCAAGCGTCAAGTTAATAAAACCCGGTCCTGCGACAGTTACATCAGCATAGTCACTGGTGGCTTTGAGTTTATCAGCGATCTCAGTTGCAGTATCACGCGGGTTCTTGCCTACTTGTTTTGCAAGCTGCAATGCTACGTTTGTCGAATAATCACCAAACTTTGGATCTGGCCGGTCAAGCTGTACTCGCAAATCAATCGAATACAATTCCTGAACAATCGAAATAATAGCAGCTATTGTTTTTTCCATACTGCTATTCTACCAGAGGTAGTATACCTTCGGCAAACGAGCTAAAATTCATCAATAGCGAGATCGTCTTGTTTGTAGACGGACACGGGCGCGATACCGCGTGAATGCGCATCCTGTAGCACTTCACGGAGCATGTCCATGTCGTCTGCAGTTAAAGTGTCATTTACTGGCTCATTTTGTGGTGTTGGTTTTTCTTCTGCCATGAAATGATATTAGCATAAACACCATGAAATGTCAACATAACCCTGGCCGAAGATATCTAGCGACGGCTTGCGTTGATAAGCCCAACAAACAGGGGATGTGCACGCATTGGGCGCGAACGAAATTCAGGGTGCGCCTGAGTTGCAATGAAGAAATTACCATCTGTCCCTTCAACAAACTCTACAAGTCTACCATCTGGGCTCGTACCGCTAATCGTGAGACCACCTTTCATGATATCGTCACGATATGCCTGGTTTACTTCGTAGCGATGGCGATGGCGTTCAGTGATCTCTTTGGCGCCGTACACCCTCTCCGCAAGACTACCTTCAACAAGATGTGCTGGATAATTCCCAAGGCGAAGCGTGCCACCAGTCGACTCTTTACCTTGCTGGCCGTCCATAATATACACAACGTTATGCGTAGCACCAACCTCAAACTCTGATGAATTTGCATCTAGAATTCCTGCACGCCGAGCTGCCGCAATTACCGCTACTTGTAGTCCAAGACAAATACCTAGATACGGTTTGCCCGTTTCAAGTGCGAATCGTGCTGCAGCAATTTTACCTCCAATACCACGCGAACCAAAGCCACCCGGCACCAACAGTCCATCAACGGCTGAGAAATCCTCATTCGTTGCAGTCTCCGCATTGATCCACTTAATAGTAAGGTTAACACCTTCGCTCCATGATGCAGATTTTAAGGCCTCAAGCACAGATAAGTATGTATCTTCATTATCGAGATACTTCGCCACAAGACCAATCGTGACATTATGCGGAAAGTTTGTCGCCTGTCGCTTCGCGAGATCCTGCCATGCTGATAAATCAGGCTGCACGGTGTTGTTAGTGAAACGTTCAAGAAGCGGCATAATACTACTCATCGCAATACGTTCAGGAATTAAAAATACGCTTGAGACATTTGGCATCATCAATACATTATCTTCAGATACGCCGCCAAACATTGCTACCTTGCTGCGCACAGAGTCTGGTGCAGGATCATCAGAACGTACAATCACAGCGTCCGGCACGATACCAAAACCACGAAGATCATTAAGGGCATTTTGTGCAGGCTTACTTTTAAATTCTTTGCTTGTACCAATAAACGGTACATAGACCACATGCAGGTAGAGTGAGTTCTCGGTACCAACTTTGCGACCAAATTCACGAATAGCTTCGATAAATGCGAGACCCTCATAGTCACCTACCGTGCCACCAATCTCAACAATATGAACATCACTGTCTTGACTTGCCTCAAAGATAGATTCCTGAATGGCATTAGTCAGGTGTGGCACGAGTTGAATCGTTTTGCCGCCAAATTTACCAGCACGCTCGTCAGCAATTAAATCACGCAGTAATCGGCCACTGAGTGTAGCGTTTTTCTGCGTGAATTCCTGATCTAAAAATCGTTCATAATGGCCAAGATCGAGATCTGTCTCGGCACCATCTTTCGTAACAAAACACTCACCATGTTCTGCGGGATTAAGTAAACCCGCATCTACATTAAGATACGGGTCGCACTTTTGCGCAGAAACGGAAAGACCTTTTGCTTGCAGTACCGTACCAATACTGGCTGCCGTAATACCCTTACCTACCCCCGAGAGAACACCCCCTGTTACAAAAATATATTGTGTCTTTTTTGCCATGTGATCTTTCATCTCCATGGGGTTTCAGTATAGCATATCTCACCTACCAACGCTACATGTAGCGTTGTATGTTGTTTATTCTACGCGATATACAGTGACAGCCCCTAATCAACACGCAAACAATGCGTGATTCTTGCTTAATTTACCTTTTATTATTACCCCACTGAACTATTTTCGCAATACCACGGCTACACGCCGGTAACAGTCAGCCAAATCAAGACAAGATTCAACATGCTGACAAATGCCGTAATGAGATAAATAGCGATGGTAATTGGCCGCGTATTACGCGCCTCGCCCATGATGCGCTTACTACTCGTTGCAATAGCAAGCGGGACGAGTGCGAATGGAATACCGAAGCTCAGCGCAATCTGTGAAACCAACAAGATTTGCGTCGGATCAACCGCAAATGCAAGCAGTAAAATCGATGGGATAATCACCAGTATACGGCGGACAAATGGGGAAATACGGCGCTTGAGAAGACCATGCATAATAACATCACCAGCCTGTGTGCCGACAGAAGTCGATGCGAAACCAGATACGAGCAACCCGATCGCAAATAGCCAACCAACGAGTGGTGCGAGATTAGTGCCAAGCGCCCGAAAGATGCCCTCCAACGAATCGGCAGCGTTCCCCTTTAAGACCGAAGCAGCAAGAACGAGCATCGAGATATTAACGCCACCCGCAAGCACCATAGCAATCGCAACATCAATCTTAGTGGCACGAAGAATCGGCTCGAGCTTTTTCACTTCTACCTTACCGTGCTTATCGCGGCTAAGAGCCGAGTGAAGATATACCACATGTGGCATAATCGTTGCACCAAGCATCGCGACAGCAAGCAGAATCGTTTCTTTGCCTTCAAGCCGCGGAACGATACCTGTCAGCATTTGCCCCACTTGCGGCGGATGCATAAAGAGCCCGACAACAAACCCAATCGGAATAACAAGAAGTAGGCTTACAATCACACGTTCATAGACATGCTGGCCTTTTCGAGTATAGGTTGCAAGGAGGAGTAGTGAAACAAGACCAGTAATAATACCGCCTGCAACAAGCGGTACATTAAATAGCAGTTGTAACGCAATAGCACCGCCCACTACTTCTGCGAGGTCACACGCCGCAGCCACTACCTCAGCTTGTACCCAGTAGGCAATACGAGATTTATCACCAAGACGCGATGCAATTACCTGCGGTAAGCTTTTGCCAGTAACCACGCCTACTTTCGCCGATAAATACTGCACTAAACCAGCCATAAGATTTGCGAATATAAGCACCCAGAGTAGCAGGTACCCATGCTTCGCACCAGCGCTAAAGTTAGCGGCAAAATTACCCGGGTCAACGTAAGCTACGGCTGCAACAAATGCCGGACCAAGTAGTGAAACGACTCGTGCAATACGTGCTTTACGATCCATGCGACACCCCTATACCACTAATTATCACAGGAAGTGGCTCATCAAATGCAATACGCGGTATATTAACAAGCTCACGTGAGCTACCGTCAGGGTATTGATGTTGATACACTTCAGTCACTGGACCGAAAACTGCATCATTCCAATCAAAGCCAAGCTTCTCAGCTGTCTGTTTAACATTCTCTTCAGACGAACCTTCAATCTCAACATACATATTAAGATGTGGCCACTCATCAATGACAACTTCTACGTCACCGAAACTCCATGTCTCGCGACGCGATTCTTGGAACGATTTATGAATAAGATCTACTTGTTCCAACAGCGCAACAGTGGCATCAAAATCACTGACCGTCACCTCAATTTCTTTGGCGCCCGTCAATGAAACCTCATCGAATTGCTTATACGCTAGCGTCGTACGATCACCCTCATCTCGAACCCGAACAAATGCATTATGCTCGGCAAGCTGATCAGTCTCGATAATAACTCGCCGCATGAGCCGCATCGGCTGTTCGCAAGTTGCACCAGTACGCGCTAATATCTCTCGCGTCGCGTCGATATCAATATCGCAAAATTTCACTTCTATCTCAGTCTTCATATATCCCTTGGCTACAAAACGGGCGTGGTATTCGTTAAAACGCCACGCCCGTCATTTGCTAAATTACCTTACTAATCTTTCTTCTTGCCGCCAGCGTTCACTTCGTAGCTGGTGTTAGTGCTTTCAAAGAAGTTCACAAGCTCAAGTGTGTCATTAGCTGCCGCCATCCACTTCGCCGGGTTATCAACATTGTAGTGCGTACCGAAACCAAGCTCTTCAAAGCGACGATCGGTGAGATATTTCACATACTGATTAACGTAATCAGCGTTAAGGCCAAGGATTCCCTTGGGGAGAAGGTCGTTGTTGTATTCCATCTCCATCTCAACAGCGTCCAAGATCATTTGCTTAATCTCTTCGGCAAATTCTGGATCCTGAAGGTCTTCGTTCTCTTCAAGCGTAGTAAGAATCAAATTCATACCAAACTTCAAGTGAAGACTCTCGTCGCGGATGATCCAGTCCATCAGGCTACCAAAGTTACGCAGCAAGTTACGCTGACGGAAACTAAGTGCTACCATAAAGCCAGAGTAGAACCACACACCTTCAAGAATAATATTGTAAGCAACGAGGTTACGAATGAAATCTTTTTTGCCTTCAGTAGTATTAATATCAAGCGTGTCTTCAGTCATACGCTTGATATACTTCGTTTCAAATTCCTCCTTGCGCGCCATTGATGGAACTTCGACATGTGCTTCGTATGCCTTCTCACGGTCAATTGGGAATGTTTCAAGAATATACTCAAAACTCATGCAGTGGTTGGCCTCTTCCCACATCTGCTTTGCAAGATACAAGTGACATTCTGCGGCATTCACGTATGGGTAAACACCGAATGCAAGCGCCTTGTTCACGAGTAACTCATTTGGATTGAAGTAGCTTACGAGGAAAGTAAATGCGTGCTTTTCTTCGTCACTCAGTTTCTTCCAATCTGCAAGATCCTGCGCGAGCTGGATTTCATTTGGAAACCACGTATTAGCAACTGCCTGATCATATAAATCTTTTGCCCATTGATAATGGATTGGTTTAAGCAGTAACCCATCCTGGACACCTGCACCTAAAATTCCTGCCATATTTTCCTCCTACTGACATCCTTCGCACTGCGTTAAATCTGCTGGATCAATTGGAGCTGCGACTTCACCGCGCGCTGCAGCCTCTTCATTAGCGGTTGCCTGTGCTTGTTCCATTGCGTCCGAGATAGCCTGCAGTTTCTCTTCGAGTGACATGTTGTCGTTGATAATTGTTGATGCGTTCATTTTTCATCCCCTCCTTTTATGACTTTGCGAATCCGAACCCGACTTTTTTAGCACCAGTGCGAGCTGCGATATCTTCAGATTTATTCACCTTAGTGGTCGACTGCTCTGCCTGGTGACGTGGCTTCACGTGTAAATAGTACGTTGTCTTAAGTCCACGGCGCCATGCTTCTGTGTAGATTTCAACATATTCATCAATATCACGGGTTTCAAGATACATATTGCGGCTAATTGCCTGGTCTACCCATTTCTGTGCACGTGCTGCTACTTCGATAAATGCGTATGGACTAAGCTGGAAGCTCGTCTTGTATACATCTTTTATTCGCTGCGGAACTGCCTCAACAGTCTGGATATCACCAAGATTAGCAAGAACTTCATCTTTTACCTCTTCCCAGATGCCAAGATCACGAAGGTCGTTCACGAGATTTGTGTTCACCTCAAGGAACTTACCGTTCAAGGTGCTGCGTGAGAAAATCTGAGCAAACTGCGGGTCAAGACCTGGAGTCGTACCAGCAACAAGACCGATGTTCGCAGTTGGTGCAATCGCCATAAGCGTCGCGTTACGCATACCCTTCTTAACCTTCTTACGGAGTAATTCCCAGTCGAGGTACGCCTTGCGGTTTACTTTTACTTTTACCTTTCGGTCGGCTGCAAGCTGGTCAAGCGTGTCAATTGGCAAGTAACCCTTGCTCCAACCGCTTCCCTTGTACTGCGGATAGCTCCCACGAATTATGGCAAGATCTGCTGATTCATCAATAGCGTGGTAACTAATAAACTCAGTAAGCTTGTCGATGAGATCATATGCCTGATCGCTCTCATAGCTAAAGCCAAGCTTTTCAATCACATCGGTGAAGCCCATCATCCCAAGTCCAATTGCACGGTTCTGAAGGTTCGAGTTCATCGCCTCTGGGATTGGCGTGTTAGTGATGTCACAGAGATTATCAAGTTGGCGAACAGCACTGCGCACGGACTGTTCAAGCTTATCCCACTCCCATGTCTTTTCAAGGGTCAGGTGGCGACTCAAATTAATACTAATAAGGTTACAGACAGAGGTATTCTTCTCGTCCTGAGGCAGTGTAATCTCAGTACAAAGATTTGAACAGTGAATAGTACCGGTGTTGTTGTTTAGTGCACGAGTGTTAATAGTGTCCTTCCATGTTACCCATGGGTGACTACCCGCCTGAAGCTGTGTAAGAATTGCCTTGAACTGCTGACGTGCCGGGATAGTCTTAAATATCCGCAGCTTGCCTGCATCGGCCATCTTGACGTACTCTTTGTATCGAGTACTGAACGCTTCACCGTAAAGTTCAGGTAGGTCTGGCGTCTCAGCCGGATCAAACATGTACCATTCTTGGTCTTTTTCAACACGCTTCATGAACTCGTCAGAAATATATACAGCCGTATCAAGGAACCGAGTACGAAAGTATGGGTCACCAGAGTTCTGACGAAGGTCGAGAAATTCCGGGAAATTCAGGTGCCAATTCTCCATGTACATTGCTGCTGCCCCTGCTTTTTTACCTTTACGGCTCACGGCGAAGAGTGCGGTGTCGACCATTTTCATAAATGGAATAGGACCAGTGCTTTCAGTATTGGTAGTGTGCACAGGGCTACCAGCCGCACGAAGCTTAGTCATCGTAATACCAATCCCGCCGGTGCCTTTTGCAATCCACATGGTGTCACGCACACTTTTCGCGATTGACTCCATGTCGTCTTGCACTTCCATAAGAAAACAGTTCGAAAGTTGTGGGAACGCACCCCCTGCGTTCACACGAGTCGAACCACCCGCCACGTATTCGAGCCGCGCCATATGCCCGTAAAAATCAATTGCCGAAGCGGTCGGATCTTCCTCATTATAGCTAAGACCCATTGCGATACGCATATGAGTAAACTGTGGCGTTTCCATCGGGTCACCATTATTTTTGCGAAGCGCATAGCGGTTGCGGTTGGTCACGACACCAATATATTTGAAGAGCTCGTCATGTACTGGCTCAAGCACGCTCCCAAGTCTCTTTAGATCAAAACGACCGTCAGTCATGCGCTCATCAAGTAAACCATCCTTAGCCGCAGCTTTAATATATGCAGGAAACTTCTGGGCATGCAGCTTCTTAAGCTCAGCTGCATTCTCGTAGTCGCCCAAAATTTTCTTATAGATGGTCTTAAGAAGAAGTCTTGCAGCAATTTTGTCAAAATCAGGATCATCCTTAACGTTTTGTAATGCCGTATGGATGACGGATTCATCAAGTTGTTCTGTGGTGATCCCATCAAATAATGTTAACTGAAGTTGTGTTGCAACTTCTACTACTTTCTGGATTTGGTTTGGAAGCCCCTCACTCGCCGCTACAAGAGCTAAATTAATCTTATTAGCGTCGAAATCTTCACGGGTGCCATCGCGTTTTACGACTTGAATACCGGCCATATTCTATTCCTTTGTTATAGTTATTACCTTCACCGACCCCAGCCCCTCAGGGGCGCAAGAAAGCCACCTACTAGTGTAGTGTGCTAGTTTTACGACAAACTTGCATAAGTGTCTATTTTGCTGAACTACTACATATGTAGCGTCTACTACTCATGATAAGCGCTATATATAGCGATTTCAAGCGTTTTAACTTGTTTTTTTAACAATAAACCTAAATAACACCTTATAGCGTAGATGGTAATTTTTACTACGCTATATGTAGCGTATGATTCACACATTGATTCATTTGAAATACCGACGGGCTTGTAAGAGTAGAGCCTCTTAAGCGTAACCGTAGAAGGTGTATAATAATAAACAATATGGAGAATATAATCACTATAAAAGACTTTAAGATGCGATTCGGCAATACCGAAGTCATTCATGGCCTTACCTTTAACGTAAAGCGCGGCGAAACATTCGGGTTTCTTGGCAGCAACGGCTCCGGTAAAACTACCACTATCCGTGCATTACTAGGCATTTATCAGCCTACTGACGGTGAGCTACTTCTGGACGGCAAGCCATACAGCGTATCAGGCGGTATGAAGCTCGGGTACCTACCTGAAGAGCGCGGCCTCTACAAAAAAGAGTCTGTTATTGACGCAATGGTATATTTTGGCGAGCTAAAAGGAATGAGCCGTGATGAAGCCAAAGAAGCCTCACTCGCCTACCTTAACCGTGTAAATCTTGCCGACAAAGCAAATGTGCGCCTTGATAAACTTTCTGGTGGCCAGCAGCAAAAGATCCAACTTGGCATTACCATTATGGACAACCCCGAGCTCCTCATACTTGACGAACCAACCAAGGGATTCGACCCAGTCAACCGCAAACTCCTCATGGACATCATTAAAGAGCATCGTGCAAAAGGCGCTACTATCATGATGGTAACCCACCAAATGGATGAAGTTGAGCGCCTCTGCGATCACATCGTTCTATTGAAAGACGGCAAGTCATACGCCTACGGCACCGTTGAAGAAGTAAAGAAGAAGTTCAACAAAAAGTCACTCGACGAAGTATTTCTCCAAGTATACGGCGATGAAAACGAGGAGACAAGATAATGCACAATCTTTCAACCGTTATTCGATTCGAAATTGTTCGTACTTTAAAAAAGAAATCATATTGGATTATGGCGCTTGGCTTCCCAGTAATGATGATAGCAATATTTGCAATCATATATTTCTCGAACCAATCAACCAACAAGGCTGCTAAGGAGCTTCAAAACCAGTCATTCAGCATTGAAGTTACCGATGAGACACATTTGATTAAGCCTTCTATTCTTGAAGCACTGAAAGCAAAAACCATCAGCAACAAGCAGCAAGGTGTCGATGATGTAACTTCTGGCAAGATAGATGGCTATATTTACTATCCAAGTGACATCAGTAAACATCCAATTGAAGCCTATGGCCAGGACGTTGGCATCTTTAATAACAGTCGCTATGATGCAGTTGCAGGTATGATTCTCAAACAATCTATCCAAAATTCAGTTGATGTGAATGTGCGCAGTGTTATAAGCAATCAAGCTTCAACAAACGTCACTACGTATCGCGATGGCAAAGAGTATGATCCTATCAAGCAAATGATCCTGCCTGGGCTATTCTTAGTGCTCTTCTACATGTTGATTGCATTCTCCGCTAATCAAATGCTCACGAGCACCATCGAAGAAAAAGAAAATCGCGTGATCGAGATGATCCTCACCACCATCGAGGCTCGCACGTTGGTAATTGGCAAAATCGTATCACAGGTTGCGCTTTCCCTACTCCAGGGCTGTATCATCGTACTTCCAGCGCTTGCAGGGTATTTCTTGTTCCACGATAAACTCAATTTGCCGTTTATTGATCTAACGACACTTCCGGTCGATATACCGCGCATCTTAACCGGCGCGCTTGTCTTTACCGTGAGCTTCCTGTTCTTCACGGGTATACTGGTGTTGATCGGTTCGAGCGTACCAACCGCCAAAGAAGCAAGTCAATTCCTTGGCATCGTTATGATCGCAATCTTTGGCCCACTCTACGCCGCATCGCTATTCATCTCAACACCAGATGCACCGCTTGTTCGATTCTTGAGTCTATTCCCATTCACGGCGCCAATTCCGCTCTTACTCCGCAATGCAGTTGGCAATCTGCACCCATGGGAGCTCGCTGTCGCGCTACCAATTCTTATTGTGTCTGCGGCCGTTATATTAGTACTCGCCGTCCGCGTATTCCGCTACGGTGCGCTCGAATATAGCCGCAAAGTATCGCTCCGCGAAATTTTTGGTCGACGCTAAGTCTGGCCATAAAAATACGCTGACCCATTGGTTAGCGTATTTTTATGGCGGAGAGACAGGGATTCGAACCCTGGGTACTTTGCAGTACACACGCGTTCCAGGCGTGCCAATTCAACCACTCTTGCACCTCTCCGTAGCATTCACATTATAGCAAAGTCATTCCCTTGTGTTTTTTATTGTAAGGTTGTATTTTATACACTTCTCATCTGTTGCTTTCCCGAGCTCTGAGTGCCTATAATAAGAGAAGATGCCGAAGGCCACCACATCCACACCGGTTATACAACTTACCACTCTCACCAAACGCTATGGGTTCGGAGAGACCTCTCATAAAGCGCTTGACGAAGTAACGCTCACAATCGAAAAGGGCGAATTTATTGCCGTCATGGGCCCATCTGGCTGTGGTAAAACAACGCTCTTAAACGTTATCGGTCTACTTGATCGTGCTAGCGAGGGTGATTATGATCTTGATGGCAAATCTGTCGCCAGCCTTTCGGGGCAGCAACAAGCACGTGTTCGCTCAAGCCAAATTGGCATCGTGTTCCAAAGCTTCAATCTTATTCATCGCCTAAACGTACTCGATAATGTTGCGCTACCACTTACCTACAGCGGCATTCCTCATCTCAAACGACTCGAGCGCGCCAGCGAAATTCTCAAAACATTCCACTTACAGGAGCGTGAATACTATATGCCATGGCAACTAAGCGGCGGCCAAATGCAGCGCGTAGCCATCGCCCGCGCACTCGTAAACCACCCGAGTATCATTTTGGCCGACGAGCCTACGGGCAATCTCGATAGCCGTTCCAGCCATGTAATTATGGAAGAGCTCAGCCAGCTTCATAAGCAAGGCAACACAATTATTATGGTGACGCACAATCCTAACCTCACAAGCTATGCAAGCCGTGTCATCAACATGCTCGATGGCAAAATCGCGAGCGACACCAGCACGATGCCGGACCCGACAGCGCCTAAAAAATCCGTAAAGATTCCACTGAATCAACACACAAAACGTAAAGAAAAGATCACCAAAACAACAAAAACACCACGTAAAAAGACACGAAAGGCAGCGAAATGATCCAGTTACTTACCGATCATGTTCATAATGCCTACCACTCATTAAGGAGTAATCGTGGACGCACATTACTTACCGTACTAGGTATTGCAATCGGCATCGCAAGCGTAACATGCACATTGGCCATTAGTGATGGCGTACGAAAAATGGTTGATACGCAAGTTTCCGCATTCAATGGCAGGCTTGCCGTTGTTCGCCCTGGGTTTAAATCACATGATCCTAATCAACTTGTAAGCCCGGTCACGCAGCAGTCATTCAGCACAAGTACGCTTACCGATGCGGATACGGCTGCTCTATCAAAATTACCGAATGTTGAAACTGCGGTACCACTTATGACAATCGAAGGCACGATCCATGCTCAACACGCGACCGGCTCCAACAGTGTTGTGCTAGCAACAACGCCTGATTTTGCCAAGGTATCGAACATTACGATGCTCTCAGGAAAATTCCTCGATGACACAACAGACGACAATACCGCTGTAATTGGTCTTCAGCTCGCTATATCATTATTTGATACCGATCATCCCATCGGCGAAGCATTCACTATGCGCGGCCAGCAGTTTACCGTTGTCGGTGTCCTCCGCCAGGATAGTGCACCGATTAACTTCAATAATGTTGACCTCAATAATGCCGTCGTCGTAAGCTTCGAGCAAGGAAAGAACTTTAATCAAGGCCGCTCACAGATTCAGCAAATTGATTTACTTACCAAAAAATCATCAGATCTATCTGATGCCACCAAGCAAGCAAAATCAAAACTACTTTCACAACACTTAGGCGAAGAGGATTTCTCCATTACAAGCGGCAAAGCCATCACCCAGCCAACCGGTCAGCTGTTCCAGGTGATGACAGGCGTCATGACTGCAATCGCTGCTATATCGCTTATCGTGGGTGGCATCGGCATTATGAATATTATGCTCGTCGGTGTCGCCGAGCGAACGCGAGAAATCGGTATTCGCAAGGCCGTTGGTGCGAGCCAACGTGCAATCGTTGCCCAGTTCCTTATTGAATCACTCATTATGAGTGGATTTGGCGGATTAATCGGCTATGGATTTGGCTACTTATCGGCTTTTATCGTCAGTATCTTCCTTTATTTCACCCCGGCATTTAGCTTGCAAACAGCTGGCATCGCACTTGGGATGATGATTGCCGTTGGCCTATTCTTCGGCCTCTACCCTGCTCTAAAAGCAGCACGAAAAGACACTATCGAATCACTACGGCAATATCATTAAATAAATGAAAACTGACTTTAATAATAAGTCGACCCGCCGCCCCGCTTCTTTCATCCAAGCTCTTTTTTAAGCTTATCAATAATCTCAAGCCCAGTTGGATCAACATTGTTCAAGATTGCTACGTACACACTGACAAACTCACCCAAAATACAGCCCCAAAGCAGCTGTTCCATCACGCCCTTACCGGCAATAGGCACGACCGTTGCTTTTGGTCGGCGGCCCGAAAGTAACCGATCACTGATATTAAATCGCTTCAATATACGAGGATTTTCAAGCTCGCTTACCAAATCAAATACAGCAAATGGTTTTTCAATCGGATGGCTCGTCCAACCCGCAAATTCGTTATGACTGAATTCCGGTAGTATGTTCGAAACCGACACATTCTTTGCATTTTCATTCCAGCTGATCTTCCACTTGTATGCCACTGGTGCCATGAGCGGTCCGGCGTAAAATACCGGTGTCTTCCCTACCGCAAGTAATGCCAACTGCTTTGCATAGTTATGCTCAATGGGTACATCTTTGTCCCATAATTCGCTCTCTTGATGTAACCATGGCTCGCATTGCGTCATTTCATCGTATACATTTTTTGATGCAAGCCCAAACTCAACAAGTACGCGTAGCAAGATGCGAAGGTTATAAATCATCCCATAACGTGCTTCCGATTCCTCAGGAATCAACCCAAGCATTACGTGATTATTCGTTGCGAGGTCTTTCAGTTTGCCTCCACTCGTAATCGCGACCACTTGGCAAGATTTTTTAATTGCTGCTTCAAAACAAGCTACAGTCTCCTCGGTATTACCCGAAAAGCTACTTGCTATCACGAGTGTGTTTTCATGCGTATAATTCGGCAGCTCATATCCACGAACAATTTCAAATGGCACAGTAAGGCTATCATGCAAAATCACCTTTGCCATTTCAGCCGCGAGCGCAGAGCCGCCCATACCTGCAACAACTATATTATTGATTGCTCGATCATCATGTTCACTATCAACCAGATTCACCTCAAGTGCTGTCTGGCGATATATATCCGCCACCACGGCTAGCGCCCCTGATCGATCGCGCTGCTTCAATACGTTTATGTCATCCAACATCGTCACCACTCCCCTTGCGAAATATTCTCTTACTATGATACAGTATTGTATAAGTAAGCATAACTACTAAATATTCAAGAGGTGGGCATGGATATTCAACCGCAATCAACACAACCAATTAGTGACGACCAAGAACTTGCAAAAGTTCTCGCTGGAGTAAACACGGACGCAAGCGAGGCTGAAACGATGCCTACAGCTGCTGCGATGCAGTCACCAGTAGCTCCAATGGAACCTCCAGTTACGATGTCTGCACCCGATCCTACTATGCCAACTGTTCTAGCACCCGCCACTTCATCGCCCGTAGCAATTCCTGTTGCTGGTGAGCTTGACGGCGTAAAACAGGCCGCTATCACTGAGCTTCGCCCGCTTGTTGATAAACTTACACTTCCTCCCGAAGAAAAATTTGACACATACCTCTTGCTTATCCGCTCTACGGACGACAAATCGCTCATAGGTCCTGCTCATGAGGCTGCTAAGATGATTAGCGACGAAACAAGGCGAGCCCAAGCACTGCTGGATGTAATCAAAGAGATCGATTTCCTCTCTGGTTCACAGACAGCGTAATCATTAAATGGTTGTATAGAGATTGCCTCGTAAAGGAGGTAATTTTTATATTCATGTATAATAAGTATTAATGAGTATTCGCTATGCGACAAACGAAGAAATACAAAACTGGGACGCCCATCTCGCTCGCAACCCAGACGGCGGTAACGTCTTCCAAGCAATCGAAATGGCCGAGGCAAAACGCCAAAATGGCTGGATACCTCGCTACCTAATAGTGGATGAGATTGCAATTACCGTGTTAGAAAAACGAATCCCGCTGCTTGGAAAATTCTGGTACCTACCAAAAGGTCCTGGTATCACTACAGAAGTCGAGCTATTACCCCTCATTGATGAGTTAACCAATTTTGCCCATACTAAGGCTGTTTTTGTAGTAAAGATCGAGCCTGAAATCCTCGAAAGTGAAGACACCAAAAGCGCAATTATGGAAACTGGTCTTATTCCTACACGAGCCGTGCAACCAAATGTATCAACAGTAATAATCGACACAACTCCCGATCTTGATGAAATTATGGCGAATTTCAACCAAAAAGGCCGCAATGCCTTACACCGTGCTGAACGTGAAGGTGTCACAACTCGCCCTGTAGAAGTTGACGATGTAAATATGCATACCATGTACGAGTTGCTCGCAAAGACTGCCGCAGGCCGCTTCGATAGCTCCTTGCGAAGTTTCGATTATTACAAAAAATTCTGGCAAAGCTACGCAAAATCAGGCCACGGCAGCCTGTTCTTTGCAGAATATGATGGCCGCGTAATTGCCGGCGCCTTTTGCATGTATCTTGGTCAAAAAGGCCTCTATAAAGATGGCGCCAGCCTTCGCGAGAAAATCGTCTACGGCGCTAGCCACCTCTTACAATGGGAAGTCATCAAATGGATGAAAGAGCAAGGTGTAACAAGCTATGATCTATGTGGAAGTCCACATTCGACCGAAATTAACGACACCAACAATCCCTTTCACGGTATTGGTCGATTTAAAACAAGCTTCAATAAGCACGTCACCGATTATGTTGGTTGCTACGACATCATCATCCGTCCACGTGCCTACAAACTATGGCAATCGTACGGGCAACGTATTGCCACTAGTCTCTCGTGGCGGCTCAAACGCCAACAGTGGCTCTAGTATTATAGATGAGTGTCTTTATTGATCTTCTCGACCAAGTATCTCGCGCACTACCGCTGAATCATTCCATGGAATCCGCTCACCGTTCACAATACGGAATATTTCGTGACCCATACCGGTGATCAGCACGGCGTCACCTTTTTTCGCAACTGCAAGCGCCTTTTCAATTGCATCCCGACGATCTGGTACCTCAGTAGTCTTCATTGCCCCGCCTTTAGCCTGCTCAATGCCATCATATACCATACGACGAATTTGTTCAGGATTTTCATTATAACTCTCCTCGTCAGTAAGGAAAATGCGATCAGCAAGTCGTGCGGCAATTTCTCCCATAATCGGTCGCTTGCCTTGATCTCGATCGCCTGTTGCACCAAACACTAAGATAACGCGATTTTTGGTAATCTCTTTTGCTGCAGTAAGTAATTTTTCAAGCCCATCCGGCGTATGCGCATAATCCACAATCACATCATATGGCTGATCCTCAACCACTCGCTCAAACCTACCTGGCACTGCCTCGAGATTTGCAACTCCTTCAACGATATCTTTCAGACTCACACCGAGCAAATACGCAGCGGCGGCAGCAGCTGTCATGTTATAGGCGTTAAACTCACCTGGTAAGTTTGTGGCAAGTTCTAGTCGTGTCTGATGGTCAATTGTCACCACCGCTTCAGTTCCTTTACGATACAGCTTAATAGTATCCATCCGTGCCTCAGCCGTTTCGTGTTTACCATAAGTAATTTTCTGCTCAGCAGCCGGAAATTTATTAAAAAACTCAAACCATTCGTCGTCACGATTTAATACAATAAAGCGTGGCGAATCAGCAAACAGTCGCCCTTTCACCTCTGCGTAAGCCTCCATCGTCCCGTGATAATCCAGGTGATCCTGAGTAAGGTTTGTCATAATTGCCATCTCTACTGGCACACCGTCAAGCTTATGTTGGTGAATTGCATGACTCGGAAATTCCATTACCACATAGTCTACCTTGGCATGCTTAGCACTCTGAAAGAATTGCTGCATGTGCGACACTGTACCAACCGTAGCATTAAGATCATTGCGCTTGGCGTGGCCCGCCACCTCAACAGTTGCAGTACTAAACATCGCAGTCGTCTTACCTGCCTGCTTAAGAATTTCGTTGATAAAATTCACTGTCGTCGTCTTACCATTTGTACCCGTCACCGCAATTACCTTCAAATGACGCGCCGGGTTTCCATATCGAGCAGAAACCACCCGTACGCGCGTCTTGCGGTATACATCCTCGAGATTTTTCACTGTCGAGCGAGGCAGTACCTGACGTACACTTTTCACCAACCTATCCTTCATATTTCCAGTTTAGCACTTTTAACATGCCTGATCCCGAAAACCCTCAACAATATTTGAGGTCATTTTATGGTATAATAACGTAAATGAAAATCCTGGGAATTGAAAGTAGTTGTGATGAGACTGCGGCCGCTGTTGTTGAAGACGGCTCAATACTTCATAGCAATGTGATCGTCTCACAAATTGATATTCACAGCCACTACGGTGGCGTCGTACCAGAGGTAGCCGCGCGTAGCCACATCGAGGCAATAAACCCAGTGATTACTGAAGCCCTCGAAAAAGCAAATTGTACCTGGGATGATATCGATGCCATCGCTGTCACCTACGCACCAGGGCTTATTGGCTCATTGCTTGTCGGCACGCTCGCCGCACGCACGCTCGCCATTCTTCACAATAAGCCCCTATTCCCTATTCACCATGTCGAAGCGCATGTCTACGCCAACTTCGTCACAGGCACCACTGAGTCAAATTCCTCACTTGTCTTCCCATCCAAACAGCCCGAATTCCCTATGCTCGCCCTCATCGTATCTGGCGGCCACTCGCAGCTCGTACTGTTCCATAATCATGGTGACTACGATCTCCTCGGCCAGACCCAAGATGATGCTGTTGGCGAAGCATACGACAAAGTTGCAAAAATTATCGGCCTTCCCTACCCCGGCGGTCCCTCGATTGCTAAAGCCGCGGTACTCGGTGACCCTAAAAAATACCTATTCCCGAAGGCTAAGCTCCAAAACCCATACGATTTTAGCTTCTCTGGGCTCAAGACAGCTGTTCTACGCTCAGTTCAGGCTGCAGTCGGTAAAGATTACACCTTTCCATCTCACGAGCTTCCTGCGCTCTTAAACGAGGCCATGCGCAACGATTTTGCAGCCAGCTTCCAGCAAATCGCCAACGAAACGCTTGTCGATAAAGCGGTCAAAGCATTTGATGATTACCAACCCGCATCAGTAGTTATTGCCGGTGGCGTCGCTGCAAATCAAGATCTACGCAAACAGTTGAAAGAACGCCTCCCTATCGATATTGAATATGCACCGATGCAGCTCTGTACCGACAATGCTGCAATGATTGGTACACTTGGTTACTATTACGCACAGAAAATGGCACCCGCCGACCCTTATACGCTTGAGGTAGTGCCCAGCCTCTCAATGACAAAAACCGCCTGGAACAAGCAGGAGCATAAAATATGACGCAGTACTTTTCTTCCATAGAAGATCAATATCTTGTCGACTTGATTACAAATGGCGCGGTAGGCATCCTCCCTACTGATACGGTGTACGGACTTGTCGCCGCAATTCGTCATCCAGGGGCTGTCACTAAACTCTATGCCACTAAGCCCCGTGAGCTCGCCCCAGGCACTATCATCGCCGCAAGTGTCGACGATCTCGTATCTGTCGGGTTCCACCTCGACCAACTCAAGCAAGTCGAGCATTACTGGCCAGCTTCACTCAGCGTCATACTCGATGCAAAAGACATTAACGCCGATGTAAAGCAAGCTCGAACCGACCTGCCGGTTCGCATTCCCAATAACCCAGCGCTTGCCAATCTCCTCAAGCAAACAGGTCCCCTCATGACCACCAGCGCCAATGCGCCAAAGCAACCAACATCTACATCAATTACAATGGCCGAAAGTTACTTTGGCGGCAGCGTTGACTACTACGTCGATGGCGGCGACCTCTCAAACCGTCCACCTTCTACAATCATCGGCATCAAGCCAGATAATTCCATCGAAATCTACCGCCAAGGCGCCGTAGAAGTTTAGTACATGGTTTAAAGAGACCGCTCTCCTACTTACCTTCTTTAGGCGTGTAACGTGGTTTTGAAGGCAAGTAGGAGAAAAAGTTGAATCAATTAAATTAAATGTTGTATTTATCTCAACGATTTAATCTTACGTACAATTGATTTCACCTTCGGTAGCGCGACCGTCCATACCGTATAAAGTGGTGAAAGTGGATAATCAAATGTCCCCGCCAGCATATCCTCGTGGCTCGCAAAACCCTGTTTAAACGTACTCACCCCGTCGTTAAGCAATCCGTTCATATCGTAGCGCGCAATTCCCCATCGCTTACACGTCGTAATCGCATGCCATTTTAGCGCATAGTTAGCGCGTAGTTCTTGCCCTCGATCATTCATGCCGCCATATAGCTCAAACGCAGTTGCCCCGCTTACAGCGAGCCAAACAAACGACAGTAGTTTTTCGCCCTCGTACGCTGCAAAAATCACTGACGCATCACCGAGTTTTTCGTGTACGTCATAGTAATAATCATCTCCATGTAAGGCAAAATGAGCACGCACCGCCGTCTCATGATAGATCTCTAAGCACTTCGCAATCGCTTCACGAGAAGTCACTTGTTTCAGCATGACCCCTTCCCTACCCGACTTACGAATATACTGTCGGGTCTTCTTTGTCATCGCCTCAAGCAACTCATCTTCGCTTTTTGCAAGATCAAGAATCAACGTTCGTGGAATCAAAATAGTATTTTTCGAGCGCTGGAAACCCCTAGCATCGGGAACATCTTCAGTATCCGGTTCTACTGCCAGTACCGTACCTGATAAGTACTGCTTTACATACCCAGCAAGTGCCTCATACACTTCCCTATTTCTACCATTCTGATACACGGGCCCACGAGGTACATAGCTCAACCGCTTAAATAGCCCTGGCAAAGGACGGAATAAAATCTGCGCCGCCCCTACAATAACGTCACTTTCACGGAAGAGTACCCTTCTTGCGCGCCAATTATGCGCCGATTTTAACTCTCCCCACCCCCACAGCTGCAGCGGATGCCCGCCAAGATCAAGCACCGTTTCATCCCATACACCCGCATCATCACACACCTCAGCTGTAATCATATTGCTTATTGTACTACACAACTTACCACCCCACGTGAAATGTGCTATACTAGAGGTAATACAAACACGGGAAAAGAACAGAGGTCAACAACAAGAGTTTTATTGCGGTGGTTTTTCATGTGAAATTCTGCCAGGTTGTTTTTGTATTCTTTTTCACGTGAAGATTTAAGGTATCTAACACTTATGAATTTAGCGAAAGCCTACACACCAAACGAATTCGAACCAAATATCTACGCACTCTGGGAGCAATCAGGAGTTTTCAATCCAAGAGGGAAGGGTGAACCATACGCAATCGTCATGCCACCTCCTAACGCTAACGGTAATCTGCACGTTGGTCACGCACTCTCGTTCGACCTCGAGGATATCCTCGTACGCTTTCACCGCATGAATGGTTATGACGCAGTGTTAATCCCTGGGGCAGACCATGCAGGGTTTGAAACCTGGGTTGTATACGAACGCGAGCTCGAAAAACAAGGTAAGACGCGCTTTGATTACACCCGTGAGCAGCTTTACTCTCAAGTTTGGGATTTCGTTGATCAAAAGAGGGGAGATATGGAGTTACAGCTTCGCGCTCTCGGTGTAGGTGCTAGCTGGGACAATCTTGTATTTACTCTTGATGAGAAGGTAATCAACACCGTATATAAAACCTTCAAAAAGCTCTGGGACGATAAACTAGTTTATCGTGGAGAGCGCATCGTTAACTACTGTACCGTGCACCAAACCAGCTTCTCCGACATTGAAGTGGAGCACAAAAGCGAAAAAGGGAAATTATACAAAATTGCCTACCCAACACTCGATAAAATCGGCGAGATCGTGGTAGCAACCACTCGCCCAGAAACGCTCCTTGGCGATACTGCGGTTGCGGTTAACCCAAACGACGAACGATACAAGCACTTAATTGGTACCAAGGTCCTCCTGCCTCTAACATCACGTGAAATTCCAATCATTGCCGACGATTACGTGGACATAGCGTTCGGTACCGGTGCCGTGAAGATCACGCCAGCGCACGATCCCAACGACTTCGAAATGGGGAAGCGCCACAACCTCGAGCAAATTCAAGTGATAGGATTTGACGGTAAAATGACCAGTGTTCCATCACAGTTTGTTGGTCTTACAGTTACCGAGGCACGCAAAAAGGTGCTTGCAGCTCTCGAGAGCGAGGAGGCCCGTCGCGGCGAAACCGATATCGAGCATGCAGTAGGGCACTGCTATAAGTGTGGCAGCACTATCGAACCACTCATCAAAGACCAATGGTTCATCAATATGAAACCACTTGCAGAACGAGCAATCTCGATTATTCGCAGTGGTGAGATTACGTTCAGTCCAAGTAACAGAAGTGAAATTCTCGCTAACTATCTCGAAGGCCTTCAGGATTGGAATATCAGCCGTCAGATTCCATGGGGTATTCCTATTCCAGCATTCCAAAATGTTAACGATCCAGACGATTGGCTTTTTGATGATAGAGTGACTGAATCACAAATTGTAGTAAATGGCACAACATATAAACGCGACGAGGACACCTTCGACACATGGTTCAGCAGCGGCCAATGGGCATTCATTACTACCGATGCACTTGATAATGGCCCGATGGCAAAATTCTACCCAAGCGCGGTTATGGAGACAGGGTTCGATATCCTCGACCGCTGGGTAGCCCGCATGATCATGCTTGGCGAATATATCACGGGTAGTATTCCATTCAAACATGTCTACTTACACGGCATGGTGCTCGACGAAAAAGGCCAGAAGATGAGCAAAAGTAAGGGTAATGTTCTTAATCCAATGGAAGTTATCGCCGAGTACGGATCGGATGCAATGCGTATGGGTATTATTGCTAGTCGAAGCGCGGCCCAGAGCCAAGCATTCAGCACAGGTAAGGTCATTGCTGCCCGCAACTTCTGTAACAAGCTTTGGAACGTTGCTCGTTTCATCGAAACAAGTGTAGGTGAAACAACGCCTACACCGGATCCAGAACCACATTCAATGGCAGATCATTGGATTATTTCGCGCCTTAATGAGGCGACTAAAGCAATTTCGAGCCAACTTAAAGATTATCGTTTTGCCGAAGCCTCAGAAACAATCTACCACGCTCTATGGGACGACATCGCCGACTGGTATGTCGAGGTAAGTAAAGTCGAAAATCACAGCAGTATGAGCGCATACGTACTCGACTCAATTCTACGACTTACACATCCGTTTGCACCATTCGTAACAGAGACAATCTGGCAATCACTGAGCTGGCACGATACACTTCTCGCCAATGAAACCTGGCCAAGCGAAAAGTCCTACAACGAAATGATGGCTATTGAGTTCGAACGCCTTAAAGCGCTCGTTAGCGAAGCTCGCTATGTTATGAGCGAACTCCCTGGAAATACTCGCTATAGTATCCTCTACATGGAAGACTCGCTAGTGGCCGATAATGCCGAGATCATCGGTAAGCTCGCGCACGCTAAATCGGTTGAGCACATCGATCAAGCGCAAGGCCTTCGTCTTGCCGCAAGTGGCCGCGATGCCTGGCTCAACCTTGATGCTGAAACGCTCTACGAGCACCAAACTAACCTCGAAAAGCGTCTGACTGAAACGCACGCCGCTATCAAGACCCTCCGAGGTCGCCTATCTAATGAAAGCTACGTTGCTAAAGCCCCTCCAGCGCTTGTTGAGGAATCAAAAGTGCAGCTCGCAGAAAAAGAGACGCTCGTAAAGCGCCTTGAAACAGAGCTAGAGGTGATCGCAGGCCCTACTAACTAAGTAACGGTAGGTAAGCATCATCAAACGCGTGTCGACCTCCGCCAACTTCAAGGATACGTAGCAGTTCTTTATGATGGCTACGACGACGAGGGGTGACGCTGGGCGATTGATAATGAAAGCTATTAGTGAGCATTGAACCAGCAGGATTGTAGTCACTGTGGACGTGTTGCGTATGACCCATAGATATATCAGTGCTATCGTGGGCGCTCATGAACCCAGCTCCGCGGGCTCCTGAGACTGACTCGGCAGCAAGACGGCTAAATTGCCCATCGTAAACCGCCACTCCGCAAGAGGTAACAATACTAATGAAAGCAATAAGCGCATTCGATAGGGTAGTGGGTATTCGCATATGTTTAGTGTTTGTTTCAAGTGTATATCTCCACAAGATTAGCATAAACACAATAAAAAGTCAATAGCGCAGCTTTTTGAATGTTCTTGACCGCTACACATGATGGTATGGGTGTCCAGCCACGATTTCTTGTGCTCTATACAATTGCTCAATTAAAATAAGCCGTACAAGCTGATGCGGAAACACAAGAGGTGAGAGTGACCACACAAGATTCGCCCTGGCAGTAAGTGCCTCATTTACCCCATAAGCACCGCCAATAATACAGATGGTATTCTTGCCAGTTGGGAATACACCTTCCATTTGCTTAGCTAGGGAAGGTGAGTCAAGCAGTTTACCTCGCTCATCAAGCAAAACAACAAAATCATTGGGATTAAGGCGCTGTAAAATGCGTTCAGACTCATCCTGGCGCGCGCTAACGCCTTCTGCAGGACTATGGGGTAAAAGTACCCATCGCGCGTCCCAAGGCTTCACTAGGCGCTTCTCGTAGCGTTCTAAGCCATCGCTAATCCAACGTTCATGTTTCTTACCAATTGCAATAATTGTTATCAAGCAAGCGCACTCCGTAGTTTATCAGCCTCAGCATGCAGCTCTTCCGCTGTCGCCATACGCTTATGTGCAACGTGATCCGCTATCGTCGGTTCAATTGGCTGCTCCAAGCCAAACAGATGTATATGTGCATGTGGCACTCCAAATCCTTCTATAATTTGACCAACCCGAGGATATCTATAAGCTTTGCGCATTGCATTTGCGATTTTTTTCGCCACACCCATAAGATGCTGATAAAGCTCATCATCAGCATCCCACAAATGATCAATTTGCTCACGCGGTACCACAAGGCAGTGGCCTGGAGTAAACGGCTCAATTGTCATCAGCACCACACACGAGTCGTCCTGATATACCATTTCACCAGGGATCTCGCCCTTAATAATCTTTGTAAATACTGAATCATCCATACTTATAGTATACACTGGCCTTTTCCTAACCGAGGTCGTGCGCTATAATTACCGACTAGACCATTCCGTGGAGAGGTGACCGAGTGGTTGAAGGTGCACGACTCGAAATCGTGTGTATCGCAAGGTACCGAGGGTTCGAATCCCTCTCTCTCCGCCAAGAAAAAAAGACTAGCAATTCTAGTCTTTTTTTCTTGGTACACTCGGCGCGATTCGAACGCACGACCTCTTGCTCCGCAAGCAAGTGCTCTATCCAGCTGAGCTACGAGTGCGTATAACTGGTATATCTTACCATACAGGGGCAGTAAGGGCAATACTAGTTACAGATGAAGCCGCGCTAAAAGACGGTCAAGTGCATCTGGCTCAAGTTCTTTCATTGGCAAACGCGCTGCAAGCATATCAACAAGCTGTTCGCCAACCTCAGCAGGGAAATAGACAGTTTGCCCAAGCTGGAAACGTTTGCGCGGCACAAGTACCACTGAGTGCATGCCATTATGATCAATGATCCCAAATGACTTAAATTGGTTATACATAAAGAGCTTATCGTTAATATGGAGACCCTTACGGCTAAGTGTATACCGCAGCACCTCTGGGGTATGTTGCGTGTAGACAAACAGTGCAACCGCCATTACGGGTACTAAAATTGCAAAAGTAATTGACTTGATAATTAAGATAGCAGCGGCAGCAAGCACTAACGTAACAACACCAAAAATAACATACCATCCCATAGTACGTTCACGATGTGCATATTCCGGAGCTTCCCAACGAATGAGCACCGTATCGTCATTCATATCCTCAGGAATGTCTTGTGTCTCCATGGCTGGCATCTCTTGATCTATGGGCGTCTCACTTGATATAGGGTCGGGCATCGAAGCAGTCGTAGGATCAGCCACTGGTACTTCCTGCGCTTGAAAAGGTACCTGCGAAGAAACAGGATGAGGTTGTTGCCATTGCTCATTCGAATGGTTATCTGGCTGCATACCATAAGTATAACACGAGCGAAAAAAGAAAAAGTTACCAGGTAGTTAAAATATAAGATATAAGAGGCACTCCCAAGAAAAAAAGACCCTAATGGATCTTCTTTTCTTGGCAGGGATTGTCTGCGAGATTAGAAGTGAACTTATGAATACAGTGATCGGATAGCACTTATCAATCCATGCATTTCCGTAAATTGATTGTCTTCATCTAAATACTCAGCTGGAAGATTATCCAATAATTCAATATTGTGCGAAAACAATTTTCCAAAGAACTCCCTGGTGACATACTTCTTTTTAGAATAATGAGGAATATTCATAGCATCTGTAAATCCTTTTTGAGTTTTGTTTTGCTCGTTTAAATCATCTATTCGTTTATTGATTTCAATGAAGTAGCGTCCAGACTCTACCTTATTAGCAGCTTTGGCCCCTATTAGCAAGCATAGTACGAAATATTCGAACTTAGGCTTGTTAATTACAAGCTTATATCCAGCTTTGGAGGCTTGCTGCCGTAGCTCCTCTAACGTTATATCAGCAGCATCGAGGGCGTCGTAGTCACATACGATCCATTTATCGCATTCTGCTTCATCTTCAGACAAAGCAAGACGTAATAGTGAATCCGGATCTCCCTCCATTATCTCAATTTGTTTGTTTGCTTTTTCTACAAGTTTTGTATGCCCTTGATTACCACCTAACGGAATAGGCAAGACCTCGACAAATCTTACGACCTCTTGAGGTACTTGCCCATTTTTTAAAGCTGCATCCAATGCAGTCAAGCATTCTGGTTCGCTGTTATCGCCTTCGGTGCATATCAGGACGAACAGCACTTTATTACCACTGTATGTTTGGCACAGCGCCAAACATACCCTTTGTATATTTCTTTTCTAGTAGCTTGTCATTTGTTCGTATATTCTTCGAAATCTTACCAAGAATAGTCTCTTCTCGGTTATTCTTACCCACTAAGTGAATACTGTCTCTACCGACACGATCTAAAAGTTGAGTATTATGAGTATTCAATATCAACTGCGCATTGCTACCGTTCTCTTTAGAAGTGAACAACTCAACCAGGAATTCACACTCCCTAGGATGAAGATGGGTTTCAAATTCATCGATGTACAATATGTTCCCTTTGTCCAAAGAATCTAGGATTGGAGAAGCTAATTCAAATATTCTTCTAGTTCCCATGGATTCTGTTCCTACTGGCATTGCACGGGTCCTGACTACTCTGCCTAAAGAATCATAAACCATGTGAGTTGTCCTGACATCCCATGCAGTTCGATCAAACTTTGACTTTACAGATTTGTATATGGGTATTTGGTCAAAAATATCGTCTGGAACATTAACTTTTGTAGAACTCAAATCTTGAATCGATAGGTCAGCTCGCCTCAATAAATCAAGAACCTTCGTTTTGAATTCGTCGTCTTCTGATATGCGCTTAGCTGTACTATTCTGCTCAAGACTACCCGATACAAACAAAAAATGATCTAGCCAGCGAAATATATCCAACGCATATTTGTTATTATTTTCAAACGCCTTAGTTAATACCAGTGAATCTTCTCTTGTAGCTCTTAACATCTTGCTATCGAAACCAAATTCTTCATATCTATTTTTATCCATAGATAGTCGACTAAATAGAGTTTCATATGATTTTTTAGAATTGGGCTTACATCTCTTAAGAACTTCAGATGTTACCTTACTATCTTGAATGGAGAAGCTATAAGAATATATAAACTTATCAAGTTGCATCTCTGCACTTAATGTAGTCGGCATGTTTTCTGCTTCTTCATTAAAAGCAAAGGGTGTTAATAACTCTCTTGGAGATTGAAAAGATGTTGAACTTTGAATAAATGACTTATAAACAGCCATGGCCTGCAGAATATTCGATTTTCCTGAGTTATTAGGTCCTACAAATATATCTACATTAGTATCATCAATATCAAAACTAACCGATTGCTCGGATAGAAAAGATCTAAAATTACTTATACTGAAGCTTACAAGTTTCATATTTTGTTACCTCCACTATATTTTATAACGTTTTTGTTCCAAAGTAAATGTTTTTTGTATATTTTTTGCATTTTTTATATATTTGTGGAATATTTTTTATACTTTTAGTTTAGTTCAGCTATTCAAATAAAGCCAGTGGATTTTTGTATTCTTTTTGTTGATATTTCTACGGGCTGTAAATCAATAGTCCGTCAGCAGAAAATAATGATTCAATAGCCTTAAATCGCCGTCAAAGAGCCAAACAAAAACACCATGCTTTCACATAGTGCTTATGCTTGGCGGAGGAGGGGAGATTCGAACTCCCGCTGCAGGTCTCCCCACACTAACGATTTAGCAAACCGTCCCCTTCAGCCACTTGGGTACTCCTCCGTATCGTATATGGAACGAGCTCTTTCTTAATGAGCGCGGGCTTTAGCCAGTGTATCATATTTGCACTGTTGAGTACAGGGGTATGTACACCAACAAAAACAGTGTATACTAGAATAGCAAAATCAAGTAAGCTCCTGGAGAGGATACTATGAAACGTTTACTCACCCTTACAGCCGCCCTAGTTGCAACAATCGGTGTTGGTATCTTAGGTGTTGTTGCGCAGGCTAGCGCAATAGGCACAATATCAGACGGCGCAAACTCTGCTCGTGGTACTCAACAACCGCTCAACCTCTTTGGCAATAGCGGCGTATTTTCAGAAATCAGCAGCGTACTTCTCTTTATTGTTGGCGCAATCGCCGTTATTATGATTGTTATCGGTGGCCTTCGCTACGTTATTTCTGGTGGCGACGCGTCGCAGGTACAAGCCGCAAAGAATACTATCCTCTACTCATTGGTTGGTATTATCATTGCCATCCTCGCCTATGCAGCTGTTAACTTCGTTATCAACAGTTTCGTTCCTTCAGGTACAACAAGCGACGGATCTGTAAATGGCTCGTCGAACTACGGTTCATCGACGCAATAAAACAGTACCGTTCTTTTCGGACTGCACAACACTCCATCCCTCTTGATGGAGTGTTTGCGCAAATGAATCATTTCGATTCCATACGACACAGTGAATATTATAGCGTGAGAATTCCTGTGCCCTATAAGAGGGATCCTTCGTAATTCTGAGATAGTTTGCCATAATATTCTGCCCATTAAGACTCCAGCTTGGCATACGTCCATCAATAAACAGTTTCTCGCCAGGGACCTTCCATATAAGATACCCTCCGTAATTATAGTGAGCAAAGACATTGCCCTCACAAGCACTGACGCGCAAAGTCATAGCAATATTTCCAGGATATGTTGCCTCGCGATTAAAGGGGTATCCAACGAATGTTTTATATATAAATAACACACAAATCAGAGCGAGCAGCGATACCAAACCCACTGCAAGCCGCTTTGTTGCAACCGTTTTAATAGGTACATGGAGGGAGCTGATACCAGAGAGTATGGTAGGCAAAGCAAACAGTAGAAATAAAACCGTATGGCGTGCGCTCATAAACGACATAACGAGAAGTACAGTTTCAAATCGTACAAATCTCTTCCAGAGCACAGCCTTCTCTGCCAAAATAAGCACTGCCGCCCATATACCCACGAATATACCGACGCCCACACTCAACTGCAGCGGCAGCCATTCATCAATATTTACATGGAGAGAGGCATCAGTTGTAGTGCGCAAAACTTCGACATACATCCCAATACCATATGGAGTAATCAATGTTACAAGCATTGAAGTAAGTAAAATAAAGCTATGTACTTTGTTGCGCTTCATTAACCAGCGCCAAAACAGATATGCAACCCCAATAACAAATGACCCGTGCACATTAGCCCAAAAGAGCATAACAACAGGCGCAAAATAGATAACCTTCGACCGCTTTGATTGACATAAAGTAATGAGTATAGACGCGAGAAAAGCCGTCCAAGTAATTGCCCTAATACCCGCAAAAGGCAAGAGTAACGTAGCTACAAGTAGTATAAGCAAACGATGTTTCGTTGCTCGCGCAAGAAGCCATATAGCTGCCGTCCATAAGCCCGCATATACAATAGAGAGCGTAAAATAGCCGCCAAGATAGTGGTATACAAGATAGTTACCGACATCCGCAAGCCACTCATGATGAATCCAGGGGAATGTAGGCATCGTATAACTATAAATATCGTGATATGGTACACCATGCTCTAAAATGTAGTAACCTGAGCTAATATGCCAACCAAAGTCAGGATCAAGAGTGAAAAATGATTTTACGAAAAAAAGTGCAAAAACAAGGCCATAGAGAATAGGCGAGTTAAGGATATAAAGCCTCGCGGTACGCACATACCAGGTGTTTATATGACTCATTGAGATTAGTATAGCAGGGTGCCTACAAGGGGAGCCAAGAAAAAACACTCTGTGTAAGAGTGTTTTTTCTTGGCGGAGAGGGCGAGATTCGAACTCGCGGTGAGTTGCCCCACGCTTGTTTTCAAGACAAGTACCTTAAACCACTCGGTCACCTCTCCAGGTGAGTACTGCCGTATTTTATCAGATACCAGCACTTTTTTCTAGTGGCTGCGTAGCAAGTACTGCAAACCCAGACTTCATGGGCACCGGCCTCTAGTAACGTCCGTGCGGCATACTCTAATGTCGCACCGGTTGTTGAAACGTCGTCAACGACTATATACCGAGCATCTTTACGCACGCCCCCGCTATAAAAGCCGCAGCGGCCTGCTCGTGTCGCAAAGCTCGGACTTGCGCCACGTTGCATTGTTGCTGTTGCGCGATATAAACACGGTGAATAGGGGAGTTTACGAGTGTGCGCAAATTCAGCGCCTATGGTCATAGCCCCGCATGCGTACGTGCTTCGCAATAGTTGGGATCGGTACCACTATAGTATCGGCTGGCAAAGTGGGTGCGGTAACGTCGAATAAGCCCGCGAGAAGCACATGCGCAGCTCGGATCCGCTCAAATTTATAGTCATCAATTACTTTCTTAAGCACATCAGCCCGGCTACCAACTACCCACGCTCGAGAGAAAGATGCGACGCAGGTATTACACAAGTTTTCCATAGGTTTTGCAATATTGTGACAAAGTATACATGCAGCATACGGTTCATTAACGATGTTATATTTACAACTTAGGCATAAAACGGCCCCAATCTCTCCGCAAGAGCAACAGTAGTGGGGTGCGAGCAAGTTTATGACGTACCCTGGCATTGTATTTTTTACGTGTGACGGCCCTTATTATTGATAATGAAGCTTACCTTAGTTATAATGATGTCAGACTATTTGTCAAACCAGCCAAAGAGAAAAGTGGAGGATATCAATGGCACGTAAGCAAAATGACGATCTCTTGATTGAGGACGAACTGGCTGCAGCATTCCTGAATGATGACAGCCTCGTAGACG
>Ga0207702_10000081_pt1 | contig 108009 bp, 120 predicted proteins | sample KBSCornC62_FD_184302 | JGI IMG/M metagenome (GOLD analysis project Ga0207702, IMG submission 184302) | Corn rhizosphere microbial communities from Kellogg Biological Station, Michigan, USA - KBS Corn C6-2 (SPAdes) (version 2) | ecosystem: Host-associated > Plants > Roots > Rhizosphere > Soil ...
TATTTCGACCTGGAGCAGAAAACCCTGCAACCCCTCGACAACCCGTTCGGCACGAGGTTGTCACCCATGTCTTAGGTACGTTCCGTTACCGATGTGTCCGGGCTGGACATGCCGGAAACTGGAGCGGGTGAAGGGAATCGAACCCTCGTATTCAGCTTGGAAGGCTGCTGCTCTACCATTGAGCTACACCCGCGCGGCCGAATGCGGGGTCACCCGAATTCGGCGGATAGCCAACGAACTAACACGCCGGGCCAGCAGCCTCAACACCCCAGCCGGACGCGCACGATATCGCGGGATTTGCCTGAGGAACCAACGGCCCGCGGCCCGGATCTGCCCTTAACATCGGGCGAATCCGTGCCTATACTTGTGTTTCCATCAACAATGAAAGGAGGTGATCCAGTGTCTCTTACCAAGCGCTGTCACCTCGCTGGGATCGCCCGCTAAGCTTGTCTTAAGGGCTTGGCAAAGGGCGCTCTCGGCCCTGGTCCAGCGAGTTCAAGAGTTGGGGCGCGACGGGGCAACCCGCCGCGCCTTTTCTTTTTGCTCGTCATGCCCGGCCTTGTGCCGGGCATCCACGTCTTTGTTTCAATCGGAGCAAGGAAGGCGGGACAAGCCTGGCCTGACGATCGAATGTTCAAAACCCGAACAGATTGACCGAGGGCGGGCGCGGGCCGCGGCGGCTTTCTGCGAGGCGCTCGCCGCCGTTGCAGGCCGAGCTGCCGTAATAGCGGTGATGGCCGGTGGCGTCGTGCCAGTCGCCCGGTTGCGTTGCCGAGGGATATCGGCCGCTGTCGCTGAGGATCCTGGCTTGCTTGATTGACGACATGGCCGCCTCCGTTGCAGGTCTCGCGCAATTGCTTGCGTATTGTCCATCAGACGCAGCCTGCGCGCGGCGCGTTCATGCGGTTTCGCCCATTATCGTGTTTCTGGACGGTTTCGTGATCTGCCTCACGTGACATGCCGGGCGGCGGGCGATATCCTCCGGCGATGAAAAACGGCCTTTATTCCGTTCACATGCATATGCTCGACGGCGTCAAGGGACGCGACAGCGGCGTTCTGATCCTGCGCAACGGCCGCTTTCTCGGCGGCGGCCCCTATTTCTGGTCGACCGGCTCCTACACCTGCGGCGACGGCACCTGGAAGGGCGAACTGCGCACCAACCAGCATACGCCGTTGTCCGATCCCTTCGTCCGCCCGCTCGCCGGTGGCCGGGAAATCCCCTCCGGCTTTTCCGGCACCTTTGCCGGCGACCAGGCCGAGGTGTTCGGCACCAGCCTGATCGGCACCAGAAGCCTGAGTTTCCGTGCCACCTTGAAGCGGCTGGCCGACGACTGATCGTCGCCGTCCGATGGCGGCGCGATGCCCTTTGTCTCGAAAACGGCAAAGCCGCCCTACTTCGCCGTGGTGTTCACCTCGATCAACGCCGACGTTGATCACACCGAGCACACCGCGCTGTACCGGCGCATGCTCGAGCTGGCGCAGGGCTGACGGTTTTCTCGGCATCGAACCGGCGCGAAACCCCGACGGCACGGGCGTCGCCGTGGTCTACATCGGCGTTAAGCGAGAACAGGCCGAGCTTCAGTTTGTTGGCGTTATGAAGCGCGTTGGCGCGGCGCATCGCGGCGGTCCCCCGGTTTGGAGAGCATTTTGCGGTGCTATGAGGCAAATGCGGGAGATGAGATTCGCGGGAAGGCTCGCCGAGCCGTTTGCTTTCGCTTCGCTCAAGCTACGCCGGACACGCCCCGCCCTGCAGGCTTAGCGCGGCTGCGCCACGCGTAGCCCGTAGGGCGAAGCGTGGTGGGGGAAGAAGGACTCGAACCTTCGAAGTCATAAGACGGCTGATTTACAGTCAGCTCCCTTTGCCACTCGGGACACTCCCCCGCTCAACAACATCCGGCCGATCCGCCTGACGCGGCAAGGCAAAACGGCATGGATGGCGTTAAGACCGGGTTCCGATGGCACGTCCCCGGTCGGGCGCGTTTATGGGCGAAGGGCGGTGGCAAAGTCAACCAAAGGGAACGGCCAAGCCGCGGCTTTCCGGACCCCAAATTGCCATTATCCGGAACCCGTGGGACAAGCGGCAAGAGGATGATTTGTATGGCTGATCGCGATCGAAAACCGCCGTTCCGGCGCGGGGGCGGCAAAGGGCCGGACAAACGGCGGGATTCCGGCCGCGATTCAGGTCGGCCGGCCTGGCGCGACCGCGGCGAGGCTACGGACGGGCCGGTGATCCTGTATGGCTGGCACACAGTGGCGGCAGCGCTGGCCAACCCGCAGCGCACGATCAGAAAACTCATCCTGTCGGAAAATGCCGCCCGCAGGCTCGCCGACGAGAACATCGACACCAAGGTGACGCCGGAAATCGTCCGCCCGGCCCTAATCGACGCGCGGCTCGGCCCCGACGCCGTGCATCAGGGGTTTTTGGCCGAGGCCGATCCCCTGCCCTCGCCCGACATCGAGACGCTGCCCGAAGACGGCATCGTGCTGGTGCTCGACCAGATCACCGATCCGCACAATGTCGGCGCCATCCTGCGCTCGGCCGCGGCGTTTGCGGTCAAGGCCATCGTCACCACCGCGCGCCACAGCCCCGAGGCGACCGGGGTGCTGGCGAAATCCGCTTCAGGGGCGCTGGAGCTGGTGCCGCTGGTCACCGTGCAAAATCTCGCCCGCGCGCTCACCGAGATGAACGAGCGCGGCTTTCTCACCGTCGGCCTCGACAGCCAGGGCGTGGAAAATCTCGGCGCGGTGGCGCTGCGGCAGCCGCTGGCGCTGGTGCTGGGCGCCGAGGGCAAGGGCCTGCGGCAATTGACGCGCGAGACCTGCAGCACGGTGGCGCGGCTCGACATGCCCGGCGAGATCAAGAGCTTGAATGTGTCGAACGCCGCGGTGCTGGCGCTCTATATCGGCGCGAGCCGGCTCGGCCTGATGGGCTAGCTTTTTTGTTTTGACGCGTTTTCTTCCCGCGAACCGGCTTCCACTTCGCTCGAAAACGCGATGGAACGCACAACGCCCGCTCGCATCGCTGCGAACGGGCGCCGATATCTTCAAACCGGATCGATCCGATCAGTAGTGGCGGCGCATCATGTGCGCGCCGTAGCCGTAGCGGTGCGGCATGCCGTGATAGCCGTAACGCATGCTGTGGTGCGCGCCGTAATACACGCGCGGCGGCAGGGCGTAGCCGTGATGATAGCCGTGCATGTGCGGATGGTAGCCGTAGTAATGGTGATAGCCGCCCCAAACGCCAACCGAGTTTTCCTCGTAGACACGATACGGCGCGAAGTCGCCGGGGCCGGTGTAGGTCGGGCCCTGCTCGGCGTAGTAATACTGATGCACGGGCGCGCTGTAGTAGCCGTACTGCACTTCCGGATCGGGCAGCCGCTCATAGCTCCAGCCGCCACCGCGGCAGCCGATGTCGCAGCCCGAATAAACCGGAGCCGCAATGGCCTGTCCGCATCCGGTGTCGAAACCGCATGCGCTCGCCGGCGCGGCGCCGGCGGCCAACACCGCGATTGCCGCGATCATTCCAGAAATCGTCTGACGCATTACTCTCTCCTGTTGATGGTATTTTGTATTTTTTTGTTGTGGTCGATCGTGAGTGGTTAGTGCGGAAGCGGTTGCGGCCTCCGATGCGGATCGAAATTCGGCGGCATGCCGGCGCCGTTTTCCGGCGGCGCTGATATCACCGGCGGCGGATACATCGGTATTTCCTGCGGCGGCGGCGCTACTTTCGGCGGCGGCGCGGATTCCGCGGACCAGGATTGGTGATAGCTCTCGGCGGCTTTCGGCAGGGTGCGGTTGGCCGGCGGCTCGATCTCGAGGCGGCCATAGCCGGGCTTGTGGCCGAGGCTCGGATAATAGTGGCCGACATTGGGCTCGACTTCGACAACGCGGCCGCCATACACGACCGGCTGGCTGTGATAGCCCCTGCCGAGGCCGAATTCGCCTTCGACCACGGAATAGGACGCATCGACGCCGTTGATGATGATGGGCACCCCGGGCCGGCCTGGAATGACGATGTTAAAACCCTCGCCGGCGCAAGCCGGCAACGCGGTTCCGATCAGGATGGCCGGAAAAATGGTCAGGGCTAACGAGACTAGTCCGGCGCGCATGTGTCAGGTTTCCGCTTTGTCTGCTCGCAAGCCTAACCCAATGGATGAACCGAAGGGTTAAGACCGCGTTGAAATCGCCGGTAAGCCTAATGCGCAGGCCCGCATGCTCATTCAATTCCGAGTCATCTGGAACCGGAAAACGTTAACACCGGTTTGACATCACATCAGTTTGAAGCCGGCGCGAACGCGCCTTCGAAACCTCCAGTGCCGGCAGCGGTTGAGTCGCGCGCGCTACGCGGCACGCGGCGGCGCGCGTCATCGGTCGGCATGCGAGCGCCGAATTGAAGCGGGCGCTGGTGGGCATTCTCACGACATCTCTTCACGACACGGAGAAACAAAATGACACGATTGAAGCTTCTCGGCGCAGCCGCCGTGGTTCTGTCTTCCGCGCTGGCCGGACCGGCCATGGCGCAGCAGGCGATCAGCCATCCCGCCAACTGCAAGGCGCGCTATCCGAACGCCAATTGCAGCAATCTCGGGCCCGGCAATCCCTACACCGGCAGTTACCAGCGCCACGCCGCCTACCGGAACGGCAACCGGAACAATGGATGGCAGCAGGATAGCTGGAACGACAACCGCTGGGATCGCCGCGGCGGCCGCTGGGATCGCCGTGACAACGGCATCTCTCCAGGCGACGTCGCGACCGATGCGGTCGGCGGCGCGGCAGCCACGGTGGGCGCCGCGGTCGGCACCGCCGGCGCGATCGCGGCTGCGCCGTTCGAAGGTGACTCCTACGCCTATTACAATGGCGACCGGGGATGGAACGGCACCAACAGCGGCTGGAACAATGGCTGGAATAACCAGACCTACGCCCAGCGCAACGGCTTCGTCTGCACGCCCGGCACCTGGTTCAAGGGCGAAGACGGCCGCCGTCACCTCTGCCAGTAACCCATCCATTCGACGCAACGGAAAGGGCGGCATCCAGCCGCCCTTTTTGTGATTCTAAATGACCGGCTCAGCAAGCCACGGTAAACGCGCATTCGGCCGCGATCATCCGGTTCAAATCAACCACGCCAGCGAGAAGCCAATCCCATGAGCGACGCCGTCACGATCGAACACGCGCACGTCGCGGCGCCGTCCTTCATGAACAAGGTGCCGCAGGTCACGCTGGCGTTCTGGATCATCAAGATCGCGGCGACCACGCTCGGCGAAACCGGCGGCGACGCGCTGTCGATGACGCCCGATCTCGGTTATGCCGCAGCACGATGATCCTGTTCGGCTTCTTTGCCGTATCGGCGTCCGCGCAAATCTCGTCGAGAAAATTCCACGCCTTTCTCTACTGGACGGTGATTGTCGCCACCACGATGGTCGGCACCACGAGGGCCGACTTCGCCGACCGCTCGCCCGGGGTGGGATATGTCGGGGGATCCCTGATCCTGTTTGCGATCCTGATGGCAACGCTCGGCTGCTGGCGCGATGCGACCGGTTCGGTCTCGGTCAACCGCATCACCTCGCCGCGGGTCGAGACGTTTTACTGATTCACCATCCTCTTCTCGAACACGCTCGGCACCGCGCTCGGCGATTTCCTCGCCGATGATTCCGGTCTTGGTTACGAGGGCGCGGCGCTGGTGTTCGCCGGCGTTTGGCCGTGGTCGCCACCTTGTATTTCGGCACAAGGATCTCCCGCACCCTGTTGTTCTGGATGGCCTTCATCCTGAGCCGCCCGCTCGGAGCGACGGTCGGCGATATCCTGACAAAACCCCATGGCGACGGCGGCCTCGATCTCAGCCGCTTTGCTTCATCCGCGGTCATCGCGGTTTTCATGATTGCGTGCATCGCGCTGACGTCGCGCGAGGCCGGCGGCCATCCGGGAACGCGTGATGATACGGGATAGGCACCCAGCGCCGCCGTTGCCACCGACCCGTGCAGCCTATCCGATATTTCGCGGGCGCGTTACGCTCCGCTGCGGCGGCCTGCCCCGCCACATCACACCGGTTTGAGGACCGCGGTGGAACACTGGCTGAGGTTGATTGTTGAACCCTAAGCCGTTTTGCGAATGAAAGGAGGGAGGGCGGCGGACCAGTCAACCATCTTTTCAACCACGCGGGCGGATGGCAATCTCGCCCTGCGATCATCGTCCAGTAAAGTAATTATAGTCGAGTGGAGTAACGAATATGACAAGACTGAAGCTCCTTTGCGGAGTTGCGTTGGTACTGTCCTGCACGCTGGCTGCACCGGCAATGGCCCAACAGGACGATAGCGATAAAGGCCGGTGCGCATTGCGTGACACGGCCGGCAATTGTGAAGGCTGGGACCCCTATCCCGAAATTACGGTCCGGCACCGGCACAGGAACCGGCATCATGTCTGGCACGACAGCTGGAGTTACGATCGGGGCTACAATCATTGGGCTCGCCGCGATGGCGGCTTCTGGCCGACTCACATACCGGTCCGCTTCGTTGGCGCCGCTCCGTTCGCGCCCCACGTCTACTGCCATGACAGCTGGGGATGGAGCAACGGCTGGGACGAGAGCTAGGCACAACGCAAGGCCTACTCTTCCGGGGTGAAGACCACGGCCTTCACATCCGCCAGTAACGCGCTCCCGACGACGCCGAGAAAAGGGCTGCTTGCCGCCGCCCTTTTCGCCACTCATAGGTGACCATTCACCGGTCGGTGCAGCGCGTCAGAATGCGCGTGCGCGCGTCGCTTTCGGCAGCCACAGCTTCCGGCGAAGCGCCGAGGCACCATTCGTATTGCACCGAAAACTCCGGGGACCACCGCTTGCCTTGCAACGCCGCACCACGCCGCGGACTGGCGAGCGCGCCCCTCGCCTGTACCAGCGCCGCGCGGGCATATTGCCGGCAAAACGCGGGGTCGGCGGCGCGGACCGTGGCAGGTTGACCTGCCACAAGCAACGACAGCGCCAACGCCGTGAAATGCAGCCTCCTCGCCATGCTTCCGCCCGCCCGATCGCTAATCCGCAGCGACCAAATGTAGCATTCGGCCCGACCTTGTGCAGGTTAGCCAATGTGCAAGACGGCGTTTCGAAGCTGTAGCCCTTGCCGGGCAACTCTGGTATTTGACGGCGCATCTTCCCGGCGGCAATGCCGGGACGGATAACGCCGAGAGTGCCTCGGGCATCGATCCCCTGATCGCGCGTCGATCAGTCAGCCGGTTTAGCTCAGCGGTAGAGCAGCGGTTTTGTAAACCGAAGGTCGGGAGTTCAATCCTCTCAACCGGCACCATTCGCAAGCGCACTTTTCGTAAGAGATGGCCGGACTTATTTCCCCAGCGCCCAGCGCGATCTCCTATTGCCGTGTGCCGCTACTTCGCTTCCTCCAGGTGAAGTGTGGCCGCTCTTCGGCTACCCGCCCGAACGATATGTAGATGCCGATCCGTGATAGCGCACCATCACGCCAAAAGCATAACCCGGCATTCCTTCCACGGGAAAGGTTTTCCAACCTATCAGCCTCGCGTGGCCGCACGCTGCCGCTTGGCAGGAAGCACCACCGCCTTAACCGCCAGCGGACGCCGCGGGCACTAATGTTTCCGGAGGAGTTTTGGCTGGAGCTAGCTCGCCTGGAGGGTGTTCATTATTCGCCACGATCCCGGCCATTGCGCTGGGGCAAATACATCATGCTTTTCGTCTATGACGCGATTGATGGCGATATTGGTAAAGAACTACGCAAGAAAAACCCGGAGCCCCGTTTCCTGCGAAATCACCATCAATGGCTCAAGAAGTTTGGCCGCGATAAGGTCCACGACCAGATTGAGCGCGTGATAACAATCATGAAGCTGTGCAACAATATGGACGATTTTCGCGAAAAATTCGCGCGGGTGTTCAAAAAGAGTCCTACGCAGCTTTCGCTATTCGATTTTGACCTAGCGAAATGAAAGAGGCCGCCAACTGAGGCGGCCTCTTCTAATTCGGATGATTTGATTGTTAGGCGAGTGCGATCTTGCGGCGGCGGTAGCCCATGAAGCCAAGGCCAGCGAAGCCGAGGATCACCATGGCCCAAGTGGAGGGTTCGGGGACGGCCGAGACGCCGATTTGCACCGTAACGCTATCTGGTTCACTTCCAGCTAACGTATAAACGTAGGTTCCGGGCGCGAGGCCGAGGCTGCTAATCGTTGCATTATCAAAAGTATCGGTCCCGCTTAGGAGTGCCCCGGAAATATATCCTCGTGGGACCAAAACGTCGCCGAAACCTATCAGGCCAAACAAATCTCCTGAAGCGGATGAAGCCGCAACAAATGATCCCGCACCGAAATTCGCTGGACCGCTTATTAAGTATGTGTCGCCACTACCTATCGCACCAAAGATAATCCGAGCAGTGTTGGCCTCTATAAAATCTGTTCCGATGAACCCATTCCCAGCGAGATGGCTAGTGTTTAACGTGCCAGAACCAATGGCTACAACGTCCGACCCTACTTGGTTGATGTTGATCACCAAATTGGCGCGCGCGCTGGGCGACAACGAAACGCCGGATAATATTATTCCGACCGCAGCAATCCAATCTCGTTTTTTCAAAGGAACGCACCTTTTCAGGAATTTGTTGACATAATAGAGGCAAAATCTCTAACGCGCTCAGCACCTAGGCGCAACAACCATTATGAAGCTAAGCGACCACTACGATGATTTTGAGGTCAAACTAGATCGCGAAACGCTCGCCTTGCCTCTGTTCAACAAAGACGGCGATCCAGCTTGAATTAACGAGGTCGCCAACTGACGCGGCCTTACGGTTTGCACCCAACCTGGCCAAATTCAAATCAGGCCACTGTGAATTTCAAACTAGGCCAATGAGGTCGGAAACAGGCCAGTACCGATTTCCATCATAGGAACAAACACGAACAATGAGTCAATGGCTTCCTTTGGCGAACCCCGCTCACGGCTTGCCGGACAGATACATGCCGATCGAGCCGACGCAGCTCGCCACCGCCATTGCCAAGATGACGTATTGCAGGATGGCGAGCGCCTGCCCCGGCGCTTCGGTGGCGGTGGTGATGTCCCAGAATTGCCAGACGGCGGTGACGCCGCTGGCCACGATCAGCAGCGGCCAATTGGTTTTCTTCTTCACGAAAGTCCCTCCCCCGAACCTTCGCGTCAGTCGCGGTGAAAGATGCCGGGGTTCAAAGCCGGAAGCGGACTGCGGCCGTCGGTCACATCCGCGCGATCTTCTCCAATACCGGCAGCAGATATTTCAGGAATTCCGGCGGGTTCTCGCTCATCGGGAAATGGCCGAGACCCTTCATGATGGTGACTTCGCTACCCCTGATGCTGGCCGCGACCGCGAGCGATTCCTCCGGCAGGCAGGAATAATCATATTCGCCCGACAGCAAAAACAGCGGGCAGCGCCGTGTGTCGATCTCGGCGACGCGGGTACGGATATCGCCGTCGATCTTGTAGAAATACAGATCACCCTTGAACACGCCGGGGCCGCCTTGCATGTAATGCCACAGCGTCTCCCAGCGCGCGCCGTCGGGCGCATCGGGGCCGACCAACCCGGAGACGATGGCCGCGGCAACCTCGCCGCCATGGACGTCCGGCCGGTGCAGGAAATTCAGGTCGTAATAGGGATCGACATGGGCGCCGGCCTGCAGGCCGATGATGGCGCGGAAACGTTCGGGGTGATCGAGCGCCAGATGCAGCGCGATGCGGCCGCCGATCGAGCAGCCCATCACGATCGGACGATCGAGGTCGAGCGCGGCCATGATCTCGAGGATCATCGAGGTGTAGTTCGCCGAGGTGAGCTGGTATTCCTCGTCGTGCCAGCCCGCCGGCGGCGACGATTTGCCGTGCCAGGGCATGTCGAAGGCGATGACGCGATGGTTTTTCGTGACGCGCGCATCGTTCATCAGCGCGCGGTACTGCCGGCCGTCGGCGCCGGCGGTGTGCAGGCAAAGCAATGGCGTGCCCTGGCCTGCCTCCTCGACATAGATGCGATGCGGCCGCCCGAACAGATCGAGATGCATGTAGCGGCCGGTGATCGGCTCGAAACGCGCGCTCATGCGTCTGCTCCCTGACGCAGCTTGCCGAGCGCTTCCTTGAAGTAGCGCAGATTGGCCATGAATATCTGCAGGTCGCCCTCGGCCTTCAGCGCGCGGCGCTTGATCAGCGCCATCAAATCGTTCGATCCCGGCGGTGGACGATGCTCGCAGAACTTGCTCCAGGCTTCCGCGTCGGCGCGCAGCGCAAAGGAAGACGACGGCATCACGAACGGGCCCGGCGTCACCGACACGATGCGGCCTTCGCAGATCGCGATCAGCCAGGCGGCCTGCCCGATCTGCAGCAAGAAGGTCGTGGTCAGATAGCGGCCGCGCCGCACCAAAGCGGCGTCGGCATTGACCAATCGTTGCAGCGCGTCGATCACCTCTTGGCCCTCCCGTCTGGTATTGCGGCAGGCATGATGGGGGGAATGCGGGCGGCGTCAATCGGCCGAACCGGTCGTTGCTGCCCGGCTACAGCCAGGCGCAGACCAGCGCCAGATTGGCGACACAGGCCCCCAACAGCGCCACCGACAGCGCGACGGGCAGACGTTCGCAGGAGGTTTGCAGGATCGTTCGCGTCATGGCCGGACTCATCGGGCGATTCTAGCCCGGGAGTCTCGGCCAATATTTTTCCAATATTTTTCCGGGATTCAGGACTCATAAAGACTCAGGGTAAAGGGCCGAAACGGCCCCAATCCGACGATTCCCTCCCTTCGCTCACCCCTTCGCCGCGCCTCTCGCCGGCCCTCACCTGGCCGTGAAGGCGCAGCGGAAACCCTGTTCCGCCGCCGGCGTTAAAAGGCATTGACGGAGCAAACGATGCCCTACGCGCTGTTTTGCAACGAAGCCCGACTGAGCAAGACCTATCCGACCGAAGCGGATGTCTGGAAGCTCGCCCGGCAAAGCGGGCTGGTGGTGGATGCGGTGTCGGAAGAGGAGACGCCGGGGCCACGACCGGTGCTGGACAATGATTACGAGATCAGGCCCTGCCGGCCGGACCCGCAGGAAGACCCTGCCCGCAACAAGGCCGACGCCGAGCGCGACGGCCAGCTGGATCTCCAGCTCCATTCCTGAATGATAGTCCCCTGGCCGAGCCGTGCCCGTCAGGGCGTCGCGACCGCCAGCGACGCCTGCTCGGACGCCAGCGTCACACAGGTCTTCCTGCGATGCAGGCCGCGGATGGCGCCGGTCACTTTGAGGACCTTTCCGGCCGGACAGGAGGCGTCCTGCACGAAGGCGACCTCATAGGGGGCCAGCACCAAGGGTTCGGATTTCAGGACGGTTTGGGCACAACACGGCAGGGCGGCCGCGGAAAAAATCAGCCCCAACGCCAAAGCACGCATGTTCGGTATCCTCACCGGCAGCGCATCAATAACATTTGGCCGGCGAAGTTCCGATGACGAAAAAGATTTTTTTATCGGACGCAGGAAGCGGCACGCCGCAAGCAAAAGGGCCGGCGCAAGGCCGGCCCTTCGACGTCGGTAAAGGCAAAAAGCCCTTAGTAGCGGGTGGCGACCGGGCCGCCCCAGCCGAACCGGTAGTTCAGGCCGGCCTTGACGGTATGCTCGTCGTCGCGGAAGCGGGCGCCGATGATCTCGGGCGTACCGGCGGTGAAGGTCGTGTTGCCGAAATTGTAATACTGGTATTCGACCTTGGCCGACCAGTTCGGGGCGAACATGTATTCGAGGCCGGCGCCGACGGTGTAACCGTTTTGGTTGTTGCCGGTAGTCGCAAAGGGCACCCCCGTCCCGCCAAGGCTGACGCCGATCGTATTGTCGCGCCAGGCGTAGCCGCCCTTGGCGTAGAGCAGCGCGGGGCCCCAAGTGTAGCCGAAGCGGCCGGTCACCGAGCCGAGCTGGTCGGTATTGCCGCTCACCAGCGTCCCGGCCGGGAATAGCACGCCAGCACCGCTGTTGCCGGCAAGCCAGCTGTATTGGGCTTCGACGCCGACCACCCAGTTGGTCGCGAATTGATAGTCGAAGCCGCCTTGCACGCCGCCAAGGAAGCGGCCGTCGCTGCCTTCGAGGCTGTTATTGCCCGCGAACGCACCGCCGACGTGACCGCCGATATAAAATCCGGTCCAGTTGTACACCGCTTCCGGCGGCGTATAGGGCGGCGCCTTGGTATACGGCCGCGCCTGCAAATCGGCAGCTGACGCAGACCCTGCGAGGGCGATCATCGCAGCGGTGGCGAGTAGAAGCTTTTTCATGGTAATCCCCGTTACTGTCGTCGTGACACCATCCAAACAACGTGGCCGCAATTTGGTTGCTCCGTGGCGCTGCCGGGCGACGTTTCGGTTGGCAACTGTGACAGCGTGGCAACAACGCAATTTTGTTCCCGCCGCCGCTAAATTTCTTGCCGGTTTTTGCTTCGAAATGTCCGCAATCGGCTAATTGCTGCGTCAATCGGCGTCAGGTTCCGGTTCAAGCCTCGCCGAAAAGTGATCGGGCCCCTTTGCGAAAGCGGCCTCAAACCACGGTCAGCGCGTCAGTTTTTCCAGTTCCGGAAACGCCGCATAGACGGCGCCGGCGCAGAGGTCGCCCGGCTTGTCCACGATATGATCAAGCCGGCCGTCGACATAGACCAGCGCGTGGTCGCGCGCGTCGCGGTAGTTGCCGTCGAAATCGCGCGCGGAATATTTCACGCACACGACGTAGCGCAGGCGGCCGCCGACGGTGCGCTGCGCTGGCTCGGCAATGACTGCATTCCTGATCGCGACGGGATTGTTGATGTAGGTCTTCAGGAACGCCAGCAATTCGGGGCGGTAATCATTCGGAAAAGGCTGGTTCGCGACGCCGCGATCGCTGGTGTAGCTGATGCTCTTGACCGAATCGTCATCGCTGACGCACGCCGCAAGCATGATCGGCAGCAGCAATGCCGCAGCATGTTTGGTTGAAGTTCGGAAGCTCAGGCGCAACGTCGTTTTCCGGTCGATCCGTCGTGGGGCGAACCTAGCCCCTCCCCGGAAAAAATGGAATTCGCCTGTTGGCTGATGCAAAACAGCGCCGGCCCGCAGCCATTGGGGAAGCAATGGCATACGGGCCGGGCCTGATGTCCGCAGGCGAAGTGGGGGCAATGGTGGATCAAACCTTCGCTCGCGGGATCAATCTCAGCCGCGCTTGACGGCGTGCGCGACGTGCGCCTTGTACGCGCCCATGTGCTTGTGGGAGTGCCGGTGGAAGCGATGATGGCGGTGATACCGGTGGAAGCGGTGATGATGCCGCCCCATCCGGGCGTTGGCGTTCATCACGCCGGGCTTTGCTTTCACCGACTTGATCACCGGCGCCTGCGTGGCCTTGGTGATCGGCGCGGTCTTGGCAGTATCCTTGGCAGTATCCTTGGCAGTATCCTTGGCGGTGCTGGCCGCCATCGCCGGCGCCGCGAGAACGGAAATCGCAAGCAATGCGGCGGAAATGGTCTTCAACATGATGATCCTCCTCCTGAGGGGTCGGAGATCGGGTAGTGCCGGTCGGGTGGCCGGTCTCGCCGATCCATGCAGGCGACCATAGGCGTGCCGCGCTGAACCCGATCTGAAGCGCGGCAGCGGACTTCGTTCATCTGGATGACATCTTGGTCATGTTGCCGGCCCCTAAAGCGCTTTCGAGCGAAGTGGAGGCCGGTTCGCGTGAAGAAAGCGCGTCAAAAAATCCAGATCCGGGCGCGAAACGGTCGCAAGGCGGGCCCAAATTGGCTCGCAAGCCGGTGGAATGTTCGCGACCGCCGGGTGTTCACCCCTTCAGGCCGGGTATAGGCTCTTGCTATTGGAAAATCGGGAGAGATTCATGCGCAAATCCGCAATCAGATTTTTGATGCTGGGAATGGTCTCAGTGGCGCTGGTGTCGGCGCCGGCCATCCGGACCGCCTATGCCTCGGGCGACGACAATCCCTCCGCGCCGGCCTCGGATACCAGCAAGAAGGCCCCCAAGAAGAAAAAGAACGACAAGAGCTCGAGCCTCAACGATCCGCGCTTCGTGGCCGGCTACCACACGGCGTACACCACGATCTACGACCGTCACGATTACGCCGCGGCGATCGATCAACTCAAGGCGCTCGGTCATGACGACAACGCCGCCGTCGCCAATCTGATCGGCTATTCCTATCGCAAACTCGGCGACTACAAGGTGTCGCAGGTCTGGTACGAGCGCGCGCTGCGGGCCGATCCCGACCACGTCAAGACCTGGCAGTATTACGGGCTGTGGCAGCTCGAACAGGGCAATCGCGAACAGGCCGAATATCACCTGAACAAGATCGCCTCGCTCGCCGGCACCAACAGCCCGGAATACAAGTCGCTGGCGGAAGCCCTGCAACAGCCGCCCGGCACCGGCCTGGTCTACTGATCGGAATCAAGCTCAACTTCGAGCAAAGCTGAATCAAACCGGCGCAACCCCTTGGGTTGCGCCGGTTTTGTTTTGTCGGATAGCATCTGAACAACGTCCCGGCGCGCGGCCGGCTCTCCTCCGGATGTGGTGCACAGATGGAATCCTGGCTGCAACCCGCGATCGATTACGTCGGTCGCTGGATCGAATTCCAGCTTCGCGCATCGCGACAGCCCGGTTGCGTCGTGGCGATCGCCCATCGCGGCAAAGTGGTCGCCGAATACGCCTTCGGCCACGCCGATCTCGACAGCGGCGAAAAGCTGACGCCGCGCCACCGGTTCCGGATCGCCTCGCATTCCAAGAGTTTTACCGCGAGCGGAATCATGAAGCTGCGCGAAAAACGCAAGCTGCGGCTCGACGATCCGGTCGGACACCATGTCAAGGGCCTGCACCCGAAGATCGCGGAGACGACGATTGCGCAATTGCTGTCGCACAGCGCCGGTCTCTCCCGCGACGGCGATGACGCCGGATATTTCGCCGACCGCCGGCCCTATCTCGACAACAAGGCACTGATGGCCGCGCTGCGAGCGCCGCTGGCGATCGAGCCGAACAGCCGCTTCAAATATTCCAACCATGGCTTCGGATTGCTTGGCCTCGTGATCGCGGAGATCACAGGCGAATCCTATTCGGCCTGGATCGAGCGCGAGATCGTCAAGGCCGCGGGCCTGCGCGAAACCTCGCCCGACATGCCCGCCGGAAGCGGCAAAGGCGTGACGTTCGCGCGCGGCCACAGCACCGAACATCCCGCGGGCCGGCGCTTTGTCATTCCCGGCGACAATGCGACCCATGCCCTCGCCTCCGCGACCGGTTTTGTCAGCACCGCAGCCGACGTCGCGCGTTTCTTTGGCCAATTGGCGCCCGACGCAAAACGCAGCGTGCTCTCGGCCGCCAGCCGCCGCGAAATGACCCGCAAGCATTGGCACAACCCGAACACCAGTCTCGAAGGATATTACGGCCTCGGCATCATGAGCGGCGCCACCGGCGGCTGGGACTGGTTCGGCCACACCGGCGCGTTCCAGGGCTACATCTCCAAGACTTCCGTGATCCCTGCCCGCGATCTCTCCATCAGCGTCCTGACCAACGCCATCGACGGCATGGCGGTGTTCTGGTTCGACGGCATCATCCACATCCTGCGCGCCTTTGCGGCACGCGGCGCGCCGAGCCGGCGGGTTCGCGACTGGAGCGGACGCTGGTGGGGACTTTGGGGCGCCACTGACCTGGTGCCGATGGGAAACCGGGTGATCGCGGCGTTGCCGTCGGCGCTCAATCCGTTGCTCGATGCCACGGAAATCGAGATCACCGGCCGCGATGCCGGCAGGATCGTAGTTGCGCCCGGCTTCCGAAGTTACGGCGAAACCGTGCGCCGCATCCGCAACCAGGCCGGCACGGTCACCGACATCTGGATCGCCGGCGGCCATTTGATCCGCGAAAAAGCCATGGCGGCGGAAATCGAGCGCCGCTATGCGCCGCGCAAACGCCGTACGGCCCGCTGATCTTCCCGCGAGCCGCGCGCTACTCCATCAGCGCCCGCACCTCGGTCCGAAACGCCTGACGCGAGGCGTCGCGCGAATAGAACATGTGGCCGCCGGGATAGACCACGAGTTTTGCCCGATCCGGCGAGGCAAAGGCCGGCAGTTGGTCGAGCTGGATCCTTGTGCCCAGATACGGCGTCGCGAGATCGAACAGGCCGTGCCCGATCAAAAGCTTCAGCTTGGGATCGAGCGCCAGGATCTCCCGCAACTCGTCGATCGACTGCGGCGGATTGATGCCGTGACCAAAATCCCAGGCTTTCTCGACCGCGCCGTTGAGCAGATGGTAGGAGCCGTCCGGCCGCCAGTTCAGCTTGCGCATGGTCAGATCGACCACCGCGCTGGTCATCGGCGCGGTCAGCGGTTCGCCGGACGGATCCCTGAAATGATAGAAGCTCGAATCCGGTGTTGGATCGAGGCCCATCACCGAGGCGTCATAGCGTCCGGTGACCTTGCCGTCGCGGCGGTCGAATTCCCTGCGGAATTCCATGACGTCGAGCCGTCCCGCAAGCCGCCGGCTCACCGCCTGATCGATGCCCGTCAGCGTCGCGAACTTGTCCGCGAGCCGCGTGGTCGCTGCGGTGTCGGCCTCGCCCTTCATCAGGTCGGCGAGGAATTCTCCGCGCGCATATTGCTCGACGTCGGCCATGTCGGCGCGGGTCACCGGCCCCTTGGCCGCGCGCGCCACCGCCGCCATGCTCGGAAGGCTGATGACATATTGCAGTAGGCTGGAGCCGGTGAATTCGCGGAAGTCGAGCACCGGCGACAACAGGATCAGACCCTTAACGCCGACGCCCTGATTGACCTGCAGATCCTTCACGACTTTCGGCCCGCGGATGCCGCCATAGCTTTCGCCGGCGACGAATTTCGGTGACAGCAGGCGGTTGTGCTTTTCCAGCCAGCGGCGGATCGCAAGTGCGATTGAAGTGACATCGCCGTCGACCGAGAAGAAGCGCTTGTGCGCATCCTCGCCGCTCGCGACAAAACGGCTGTAGCCGGTGTCGACGGGATCGATGAAGACAAGATCGGTGAAGTCGAGCCAGGTCTCGGCATTGGGCTGCAACTCGGGCGAAGCGGAAGACACCGCGGCATCGCCCGTGATCGGCAACCGCCAAGGCCCCGCCGCGCCCAGTTGCAGATAGGCGGAGGCAGCGCCCGGCCCGCCGTTGAACAGGAACGTCACCGGCCGGCTCGCCACGTCGGCGCCGTCGAGCTGATAGGCAGTATAGGCGATGTCGGCCTGCGGTTCGCCCTTGCCGTCGAACAGGCGGATCGAACCCGCCGTCGCGTTGAAGGCGAGCGTGCGGCCTGGAAGCACGACGGTCTGCTTGGTGGTGGAATCCGGCGGCAGCCGGTGCTGCTCGGCCGAGGGTCCGGTCGGCGCCTTGGCGCCGCCGCCTTTCTCGCCCGGCTTCTGGGCCGCCGCGGCCGACGGCTGGTCGGGCGGCGCATCCTGGGTTCTCTCTTGGGCGTTGGCTCCGGCGGCAAAGACAAGCGAAAGCGCCAGCAGCGCCGGCACGATACGCGCCCCGATACGCACCTGGCGTGAAGCTGCGAATGAATGAGCCATCCCGGCCGCCTTCCCTGCTTTGAAAATATTGCTCACGGCCCGTTCGGGGCGGCCGCTTTTCCCGCACAAAATTGCGACAGGGCGACGTCATTCGCAAGCCTGCGCCCGCAATTAACCGTGTCAACGAGGTAAATGACCGATCTTGTTGCCGTTGCTGTAGTATCGCTTTCGCGGCCTGCCTATCTCGACAAGCAGGGGCTACGTCGTATAGACGACCCCGGCGCAACCCCCTTAAGCCCGCGCCAGCACGAGCCTCGAGGCCGATGAGCAGCTCCAAGCGATATGAACGCATTGCCTTTGTCGCGAGCGCCGGCGCGGAAGCCCAGCAGGCGCTGACGCAGCTATCGGATATGTACGGCAATCACGATCCGGCGTCCGCCGAAATCGTGGTGGCACTCGGCGGCGACGGCTTGATGCTGCAGACGCTACACAAGCACATGCATTCCGGCAAGCCGATCTACGGCATGCATCGCGGCACCGTCGGCTTCCTGATGAACGAGTACTCGACCCACGATCTGCATGGCAGGCTGGCGGAGGCGCGGGAGTCGCTGATCAACCCGCTGTTGATGCGCGCCACCGACGTGCACGGCAAGGTGCATCTGCATCACGCCATCAACGAGGTCGCGCTGTTTCGCCAGACCCACCAGGCCGCGCGCTTGCGGATCCTGATCGACGAGCGCGAACGCATGGCGGAATTGATCGCCGATGGCATCCTGGTCGCAACGCCCGCGGGTTCGACCGCCTATAACCTGTCGGCACAGGGACCGATCCTGCCGATCAACGCGGCCCTTTTGGCGCTGACGCCGATCAGCGCGTTCCGCCCTCGCCGCTGGCGCGGCGCCCTGCTTCCCAACACCGCCTTCGTCGTCATCGAGGTGCTGGAGGGCGACAAGCGCCCTGTCGCCGCGGTGGCCGACCATGACGAGGCGCGCGACGTGCGCAGGGTCGAGGTGCTGTCGGACAAGACCGTTTCGATGCGGATGCTGTTCGATCCCGGCCACAGCCTCGAAGAGCGCATTTTGAGCGAGCAATTCGGGCATTAAAGCTGGCGTGGTCCGGCCCCTGCCCCCCGATCGCAACCATTCGTTAACGGGGGCGGGATATGGTTAACGCGGAGTATACCGGGCCGTCCGGCATACGCTTAGAGCCGCGCCATGTTCCGTATCGATTTCAACAAGTTGCGATTCCTGGTGTGCGACGACAATCCGCATATGCGGCGCATCCTGCGCACGCTGCTGCATTCGTTCGGCGCCCGCGAGGTCTATGAATCCGAGGACGGCGCCACCGCGCTCGAAATGTACACCCACTACGTTCCCGACATCGTCATCACCGACTGGGCAATGCCGATCTTCGATGGTCTCGAACTCTCGCAGATGATCCGGCAGCCGGAATCCAAGGGCAACCCCTACGCGCCGATCATCATGCTGACCGGTCATTCCGAAAAGCGCCGCGTCACCGTGGCGCGCGACGCCGGCGTCACCGAATTCCTGGCAAAACCGATCTCGGCCAAGGGCCTCTATCAGCGCATCCTCAACGTGGTCGCCAATCCGCGCCCGTTCATCAAGACCAAGACCTATTTCGGTCCGGATCGCCGCCGCAACACCAGCAATACCTATATCGGCGCCGAGCGCCGCGTCGGCGGCGAGATGGAAGTGATGCAGCAGCCGTCGCTGCTCGACAAGGCCAGGACAAGCATCTAGGCCGCCAGCATCCAGCGCGCGAGCCCGCTAGGAGCCTCTCAAGGGAATTGCGATGGCAAAACCGAAATCCGCAGACATCGAGATCAAGAGTTTTGCCGATCACCATGTGATCACGCAGCCCAATCCGCTGCGCAAGGTGTTGCGGCGGGTGCCGGAAGAGGATCTCGACGATCCCGTGGCCCGCGCCGAGAAGGCGCTGGCCGGCCTGTCGGGCGAATTCAAGAACTGGATGGCGATCGAAAGCGACCGTCTCGCAGCCGCCTACGCCGCGGTGGTCAAGAACGGCTTCAACGACGTCACCTCCGAAGAGCTGTTTCGCGCCGCGCACGACATCAAGGGCGACGCCGCGACGTTCGGCTTCCCGTCGGCTGCGGCGGCGGCCGAAAGCCTGTGCCGGATCATCGAGCACGCGCCCGAACTCGGCGACGTGCCGCCGCAACTGATCACCCATCACATCAATGCGATTCAGGCGATCGTCAGCGAGCGCACCAAGCTCGACACCGTCTCCACCGCCAACGAGCTGAGCCGGAAACTGCGCGGCCTCGCCGATCAGTACCTGGTGCTTGTCAACCGCGATCGCCCCGAACATCTCGAAGCGGTTCTCGCGCCCAGCATCGTGCCCGCCGATTAAAGCGTTTTCGAGCCAAGCATGCCTCGGAATCGATCCGTGGGTGGAACGTCGTAACCTCATCGCGTGACCTCCTTCGCCAGAGTTGCACCTAACAGGCTGGTGGCGCCCGACCGGTCCATCCAGCGCCGCTCCTTCCCCAGCAAACACTGTTCTAACGCCAGTTCGCCGTGCCTCATGACGATTTCCCGGCCAAACGGCTTCGACGCCCCGAAAGGCTAATTGCCGACCCTCGCGGCAGCCGCTAACGCTCCCTCAACCCCGGCAAAAGCCCGCAAGAGGACTGCCTGGTATCGCAAACGGAGGGATTTTTTCATGAATATCAGACTTGCTTGGTGCTCAACGGCGCTGGTTGCATTGACGTCGATCGGCCTCGCCACCTCGGCGATGGCCGACGACAAGGTGGTCAAGATCGGCGTGCTGAACGACATGTCGAGCCTCTATGCCGACATCGGCGGGCCCAACTCGGTGGTGGCTGTCAAGATGGCGGTCGAAGATTCCGGTCTCGAGAAAAAAGGCTGGAAGATCGACGTGATCAGCGGCGATCATCAGAACAAGCCGGACGTTGGCGTCAACATCACGCGGCAATGGATCGACGAACAGAAGGTCGATGCGATCGCCGACACGCCGAACTCGGGCGTCGCACTTGCGGTCAGCAACATCGTGAAGGAAAAGAACGCGATTCTGCTCAACAGCGGCGCGGCTAGCGCCGACCTCACCGGCAAGGCATGCAACGCCAATACCATTTCCTATACCTATGATACCTATATGCTTGCCCATGGCACCGGCAAGGCGCTGACCAAGGCCGGCGGCAACACCTGGTTCTTCCTGACCGCCGACTACGCCTTCGGCGCAGCCCTTCAGCGCGACACCAGTGCGGTGGTCACCGCGAATGGCGGCCAGGTCGTCGGCAGCGTTAAGCATCCGCTGAACACGGCCGACTTCTCGTCCTTCCTGTTGCAGGCGCAGTCGTCCAAGGCGAAAGTGATCGGCCTCGCCAATGCCGGCGGTGATACCGACAATGCGATCAAGCAAGCCGCCGAGTTCGGCATTGTCACGGGCGGCCAGAAGCTCGCGGCGCTCTTGCTCTTCATCAACGACGTTCATGCGCTCGGATTGAAGACCGCGCAGGGCCTGACCTTCACCGAGTCGTTTTACTGGGACATGAACGACAAGACCCGCGCGTGGTCGAAGCGTTTCGCTGAACAAGCCAAAAACCACGCCATGCCGTCGATGACGCAGGCCGGCAATTATGCCGCCGTGCTGCATTATCTGAAGACGCTGGAAGCAATGGGCGGCAATCCGCATGATGGCGCCAAGGTCGTCGCCAAGATGAAGGAACTGCCGACCGACGATCCCCTGTTCGGCAAGGGCCCGCTGCGTGCCGACGGCCGCCGCCTGATTCCGGCCTATCTGTTCGAGGTGAAGAAGCCGGAAGAGTCGAAATATCCGTGGGACTACTACAAGCTGGTTGCGACGATTCCGGCGGAAGATGCCGCCGTTCCGCTGTCCCAGAGCGAGTGCCCGCTGGTCAAGAAGTAAAGCGGATATTCGGATGACGCGCGACGGGTAAGTCCTCACCTCGATCGCGCATTGAAGCCATGCGGACCGGCAGCGGTTGTTGCCGGTCCGAAAATCTGCCTCTATGCATGTCGCGACGGCCCGCATTCTGCGGCTGGTTCTCGGGGGTAGCGACATGGCGGGTCTGGTGATCGCGGGTGGCCGGGTAGTGGATCCGGCCAGCGGGATGGACGCCGTCGGCGATGTCGCCGTACTGGATGGCAAGATCGCCGCCGTCGGCAGCGGGCTTGGCAGCGCCGAGCGGACCATCGATGCGACCGGACTGGTGGTAGCCCCCGGCTTCATTGACCTCCACGCCCATGGCCAGTCGATCGCTGCCGACCGCATGCAGGCGTTCGACGGCGTGACGACAACGCTCGACCTCGAAGCGGGCGTGATGCCGGTTGCCTCCTGGTACAACAAGCAGGCCAGCCGAGGACGCGTGCTGAACTACGGCGCGTCCACCAACTGGGCGTTCGCGCGCATCGGGGCGATGACCGGCTCGAATTCGGAAAGCTCGCTCGAAGGTTTCGGCAATGCCATGCGCGATCGGCGCTGGATCGAAAACGTCGCCAGCGACCAGGAAGTCGCGGGCATCCTCGAGCGCCTTGCCGGCGGGCTGAACGAAGGCGGCATCGGCATCGGCATCCTCAATGCCTATGCGCCCGGCGCCGGCGTGCAGGAACTGACCGCGGTGTGCCAGCTCGCGGCCGCGCAGAACGTGCCGACCTTCACCCACGTCGCCTATATGTCGCGGATCGACCCGGAAAGCGCGGCGGAGGCCTATGTCCGCCTGATCGGCTATGCCGGCGCCACCGGCGCGCACATGCACATCTGCCATTTCAACTCGTCCAGCAAGTCGGACATCGAACGCTGTGTCGCGCTGGTGGCGAAAGCGCAGGCGCAGGGGCTTCCGATCACGTTAGAGGCCTATCCCTACGGCACGGGCTCGACGGTGCTCGCCGCCGCCTTCTTCAGCGACCCCGATTTCGAGGCGCGCAACGGCACCGGTTACGACACGGTGCAGCGGGTGACCGACGGACGGCGCTTCCGCGACCGCGAGGAACTGCTGGCGGCGCAGGCGGCCGAGCCTTCCACGCTGGTGCTGTGGCATGTGCTGGATATCGAGAACAACCAGCATCATCGCGACCTCCTCGACATGGCCGTGCTGTATCCCGGCGGCGCGATTGCGTCCGACGCGATGCCCTGGACGCTGTCGAACGGCAAGCCCTACAAGGGCGACGCCTGGCCCCTGCCCGATGACGCGACCTCGCATCCGCGCTCGGCCGGCTGCTTCACCCGCTTCATCCGCGAATGGGTGCGCGAGCGGCGGAAAGTGTCGCTGATGGAAGGCATCCGCAAATGCACGCTGATCCCGGCGGAGATTCTCGGTCCCAGCACGCCCGCGATGCGCGCCAAGGGACGGCTGCAGGAAGGCGCGGACGCCGATATCCTGGTGTTCGATTACAACACACTCACCGACCGCGCGGAGTTCACCGCGATGAACCGCGCCTCCGAGGGCGTGCGCCATCTGATCGTCAGCGGCATGTCGGTGATCGCGGACGGGGTGATGGATGTGGCGGCGAGACCCGGCAAACCGGTGCGCCGGCCCGTTACCGGGGGCTAGCGTGCCTGTGCCCGTCGTGCTCGTCGCGGGCTTCCTCGGTGCGGGCAAGACCACGTTGGTCAATCACCTGCTGGCGCATGCCGAGGGCAAGCGGATTGCCGCCGTCGTCAACGATTTCGGCGCCATCAATATCGATGCGGAGCTGATCGCGGGCGCTTCCGACGGCGTGGTCAGCCTGAGCAACGGCTGCATCTGCTGCTCGCTGGAAGGCGATTTGCTGCGCACGCTCGCGGCCCTGCTGCGGCGCGATCCGCGGCCGGAATTGATCGTGATCGAAACCAGCGGCGTCGCCGATCCCACCGATGTCGTGCGCAACCTGATGGATCCCGTGATCTGGCGCGAGGCGCCGCTGGAAACCGTGCTGTGCGTGGTGGACGCAACCATCGACGTCAACAAGCTCGACGATGCGCTGCTGCGATCTCAGATCCGCGCCGCCGACGTGGTCGCACTGAGCAAGACCGACATTGCCGATCCCGCTGATAGCGCGCGGGTGCGCGAGGCGATCCGGGCACAGCGGCCGGCCGCTGTGCTGGTCGACGCGCCAAACGGCGACGTTCCATTGGCCCTGCTGTTTCCGTCGGAAGCAGTCCGGACGCCGCAGCCGCGCGAGCCCGGACCGAGGCGACCGGCGGAAGACCGCTTCGAGACACTGAGCTGGACCTCCGACCGGCCCATTGTGTTGTCGCGCTTTCAACAGGCGATCGGCCGGCTCGCCGCAAAACTGGCGCGGGCGAAGGGATTCTTCGAAACGAGTGAGCAGCCCGGCAAACCGATGCTGTTTCAGTTTGCCGGTGGCCGCGCGACGCTGGCGGCAGCCGGAACGCCGCCGGCCGGAACGCCGCGGACGCGCATCGTCTTCGTCGCCGAGCTCGGTCTGCTGTCGCGTGCCGAGATCGACGGCATCATGCAGGGGTGCATCGCTGCGGACGAAGACTGAACGCGCCTATAGCGTTTTCGAGCGAAGTGGATGCCGGTTCGCGGGAAGAAAACGCGTCAAAACAAGACTCTAGAGCTTCGGTTCTGATTCAATCAGAACCGATTGCTCTAGGCCGCGATCAGGTCGTGCGGCGCGAGCGTATCTTCGGCGACCAGTTCGTCGCAGAACATCCGGGCTTCTTCCCGCGCCGACTCCGTCGCAAAGCGCCGCAGCAGGATCAACAACGGCTCGGCGGACTGCCCGTCGGTTTCGCAATGCGTCAGCACGCGCTCGACCATCCGGCGTCGCAACCTTGCCGCTCCGCCGAGCGTATCGACGAAGCCGGTTTCATGGCTGGCTTCCAGCGCGATACGGAATGCGGCAAACGTCGATTCCGGCAAGCCCGCGCGGGTCAGCAGCGCCCGCAGGCTGGCGCCGCCGCGGTCGTGCAGCAGCGCGGAGACCCGCGCCGGCGCAAGGCCCGACAATTCCGCCAGCGCATGATCGAACAGTTCGAGATTGCCCGATAGCAGCGCGCGCAGGATCAGGCCGGCATTGAGCTGGCCGGTGGCGCGAAGGTGTTTTATGAGCCCCTGCATGTCCTCGCCATCGGAGCGCGCGGCGATATTCACCGTCGAGCGCTCGCGCGCTTCGCTGGCGATCCGCCCTGCCCGGTCGGCGCTCAGCCAGTTGCGGGCGACCACGAAATGCGCCAGCGTGTCGGAGAGTTTTGCGACCAGCGCGACGCGCGTCGCGGCCGGCAAATCCTCCAGCACCAGCATCGATTCCCGGATCGCGGCCAGATGGCCGTGACGCTCGACAATGCGGTCCCATGAGAACGGCGCGAGCTCGGCATAGGCATTCTCGATCAGTTCGAGCGCCGCCGACGCGGTGCCGACTTCGGCAATCGCCGCGCCGACCGACGCCGGGAGGTTGACCCGGCGCGCGATGGCGCATTGCGTCGCGTCACTGCCGGTCGCGATGAGGTCGACGAGATCGGCATCGATCAATAACGGGGAATGTTCGAGCACGGCCAACGCGACCGAGGGCTGGTCGAGCGACAATGCCTGCACGATGGCGGCTGGCGCTTCGGTGCTGCGCGCGAAAACTTCGGCCATCGCCTGGCGCACCAAAGGCGACGGATCGTCGAGCAGCATCAAGAGCGCGCCTTCGGCGGCGGCGCGGTCGTCCTCGCTCAAATCCGAAATGAGCCAGGCCCGCGCCAGGGACCGCGTGGCCTCCGCCCGCTCGCCCGCCGGAGCGGTCCTTACCCAACTGATGAACTGCCGAACGATCATGGTCCTGCCGGCTTACGCAACTTGAGACGGCGCCGCGACGCGATGCCACTGTCATACAAAATAAACCACGACGCTTAACAAAGCGTTCACCATAACCGGCTGGTTTTATTGACGTTTTGTTAAGGGTGCTGGCCTGGCGGCAAGCTGGCCAAAGCAGACTAGCTGCTGAACGTGCCGTTGCGGTCGCTGAAGAGGTCGAGTCCTTGCGGCGCGCTGACGTTGCTTGTCGCGGTTGCCGTCGGCGCCGCTGACGCCACCAGCGAGCCCTGCTCGCCCCATAATTTATGGATCGCGGGCGAGACCGGTTGCGAGCGCTCGCCGGCCTGGAATAGCGAACGGAAGCTGGTATCGGCCGGCGCCCCGCTGTTGCTGGTATTCGTCGCGGAAGCCACCGTGACCGGCGCCGACGCCGTCGGCGTGGCATTCGGGAAGCTCGCGAGATAGGCGGCGTTGTCGATCGGCGTGTTGGCCGATACCGCGCTCGCCACCTGCGTCGGGGCTGCCGGCGTGTCGCCGACCGCCGCCATCGCGACCTGCGTCGCCGGCGAATTGGCCGCGGCTGCATAGCGCGTGCTCAGCTCCGAATAGACACCGGAGACGCTGCGGGCATGACCGCTCTTGTCGTAGAAGATCGAGCGGTTTGCGGCTGCCGCATTCGGAAACATCCGCGCGCCGGAGGCCTGCGGATTGTCCTCGGCGGCGGTGATCAGTTTTGCGGCGCCCGACACGCCCATGAAATGCGCCATATAGAGTTCGCTGTCGGTCGGGCGGCGGCCGATCATGCCGGTGAGCTTGAAACTGTTGGAGCGGGTCAGCACGCCCGCCATCGCCGAGGAGGCCGCGGGATCGTCGCGCAATTTCATCACCGCGTTGCGCGCGCCGGGATCGTTGACCGAATAATTGCCGTTGGAAGATTTGGTGATCGCGTTGGCGTACTGGCCGTAGCCGAGCTTGGCGCCGGCTTCCTTCACGGTGCCGAGCCAGGTCTGGCCGATGAACTGAAACAATCCGGCGGCCGACGACGTCGAGGCCGACGCCTTCGGGTTGAAGTCGGATTCCATTTTGGCGGTGGTGAGCAGATACTGGAAGCTGGTGCCGGTGGTGTTGGCAGCCTGCTTGATCGCGCCGGCAATTTTCGCGCGCAGGGAATCAACACCTGCCGTCGCCGTGGCGCCTGAACTATCGACCGTCATGTCTCTGGTGCCTCGCTCCCCGCGAAACGCCCGCCCTGCATGCAAAACCCCTTCTCCCAAAAGGGCTCATGCCAGCCGTCACACTGGGCCAATTATGGTTAAGGCCGGGTTAATTTGACTGTCATTCCGGGCTCAGTCCTGCGGGCTGTCCCGGAATGACGGGCTATTTCCGGTAAACGGCCTTCGGATCGAATATCTTGTCGGCGTCCACAAACGTCAGTTTCGGCCCGTCCGCGCCCTCGACCTTGCGGTAGAAACACGAACGACGGCCGGTGTGGCAGGCCGCGCCTTTCTGCTCGACCCGGATCCAGACCGCGTCCTGGTCGCAGTCCATCCGCATCTCGATCACGCGCTGGGTGTGGCCGGAGGTCTCGCCCTTGCGCCACAGCGCGCCACGCGAGCGCGAAAAGTACCAGGCTTCGCCGCTGGCGATGGTTTTGCGCAGCGCCTCGTCGTTCATGTGCGCGACCATCAGCACCTCGCCGGTCGCGGCATCGGTGGCGACGCAGGTGACGAGACCGGACGAATCGAATTTGGGCTGGAAAACCAACCCCTCCTCGACGTCGTGATTGTGTTGAGATGTGGCCACGCAAAGCCCCTCGTGAGTTCAGGCGAGGGCTGGCTTAACGCTGCGGCCCTCGCACCATGGACAGGAAACGCGCCTGCTCCGCCGGATTGTCGCGGAACATGCCGGTAAAGCGGCTGGTGAACGTCATCGCACCATGCTTGGCGACGCCGCGCACCGACATGCAGGTATGCTCCGCCTCGATCATCACGGCAACGCCGCGGGGTTTTAGAATTTCGTCGATCGCGGCGGCAATCTGGGCGGTGAGATGCTCCTGGGTCTGCAGGCGCCGGGCAAAGATGTCGGTCAGGCGCGCCAGCTTCGACAGCCCCACCACCCGCTCCACCGGCGTATAGGCGATATGCGCCTTGCCGTAGAACGGCATCATGTGGTGCTCGCATTGCGAGGTGAACTCGATGTCGCGGATCAGCACGAAATCGTCGTAGCCGGCGGTCTCGCCAAAGGTGCGGTCGAGCACCTCGGCGGGCGACTGGTGATAGCCCTGATAGAGCTCGTCGAACGCCTCGACCACGCGGCGCGGCGTATCGAGCAGGCCCTCGCGGCCCGGATTTTCACCGATGTAATGCAGCAGGGTCTGCACCGCATGCTCGGCTTCCGCGCGCGACGGCCGCGGCTGGTCGGCGCGAACGGCGGCGGCCAGAAACTCGGACGGATCGAGCTCGGCCGGACGGCTATCCGGCAGTTTTGTGGCCGCAGTCTTCTGGTCGGAAGATTTGGGGTCGGAAGATTTGCCGTCAGCGGGCTGGCTGGGGCGGATAGATTTGATCAAGGCGTCCATATCGACTCCGTTCGACCGGCCAAAAGGACCGGAGTGTCACCGGCAGACGGGGCGGCTTGCCGCCGGACGCCTGAGTACCACGTTAACAAGACTTCGGCGGGATCAGGCCCGTCGAGCCAATGGACAGACTGTTTTTCCGCCACGGCCACCCATATATAGGACCGAGCGCCGCCCTCGCCAAGGGCGATCGCAGCCGACGCCGGGACCCCTGATCTTATGCTGAACGACATCTACAACAAGCGCATCATCGAACTGGCCGGCAACATCCCCCGGCTGGGACGGCTTGACGCACCCGATGCCAGCGCCACCGCCCATTCCAAGCTGTGCGGCTCGACCGTCAAGATCGACCTCAAGATGGACGGGCCCGTGGTCACCGACTTCGCCCATGACGTGAAGGCCTGTGCGCTCGGACAAGCCTCCTCCTCGATCATGGCGAGCCATGTCGTGGGCTCGACGGCAGCCGAATTGCGCGAACTGCGCGAGACCGTGCGCAAGATGCTGAAGGAAAACGGCGCACCGCCCGAAGGCAAATGGGCCGACATCGCGCTGCTCGAGCCGGTGCGCGACTACAAGGCGCGCCATGCCTCGACCATGCTGACCTTCGATGCCGTGGTCGACGCAATCGGCCAGATCGAAGCCAAAGCCAAGCAGCCGGCGTAAGGGCAGGTCCCCTTCCGTGGCCCATGGTTCGAGACGGCGCAAGCGCGCCTCCTCACCATGAGGTGGCAATTTAGACTTCGAATTTGCCGCTACTTCGCGGGCGCGGCGACCACCAGACCGCCGGTCGGGGCCACCGCCTCCGCCGTCTTGGTCGACTTTTCCGCCGGCAGAACTTCCTGCGGCGATGCTTCGGCCTGCACGGCGCTGCTGACGAAGCGGTCCTGCACCGGCTTGGGCGTCGTCAGCTCGGCCAGCGACGCCGTGTTGCCGCTGCCCTTGGGCAGCTTCTCCGGCAGCACCTCGGCGACCGCGTCCGTGGTGACGAGATTGGTCAGCCGCAATTCTTTCCGGGACAATTCGTGCAGTTCTTCCCACGGCGGCACGCTGAGCGACAGCGCCAGCAGGTCGCCTGCTCCGCCCATGTCAAAAGTGTATTTGGCGAGGCGGCCGACGTCGCGTTCGACGATCATCAGGTCTTGCGCGCTATAGCTCGCAGCCTTGGGATCGTCGGCGCGATCGCCCATCCAGATCTGGTGCACCCGGACATGCGCACCATCAGGCACATAGCGCGTCTTGCCCGACAGCAGCAGGAACACGCACATCGACTCGCAATAGGCGTCAGGCACGACGCTGGCCTGATCGCCATGCGCGGTATGGTTCTCCACGCTGACGCCCACCGTGGTCAGTAACCCCAGGCTGCGCCAGCGCCGGCCGAGCGCGATGGCGTCGTTGACCGAACCGCCGCTGGAATCCAGCACCACGGTCGCACCGGCAAGATTGTGGCCGTGCGCGAATTGATCGAAATCGGCGGGGCTGTCGGCGGTGACGACGCCGACGGCGCTGACCCAGCCACCGCAATTCGGTTCGCAGGCGACCCAGTTGAATTTCATCGGCAGTTTTCGCTCTTCGAGCGACGTCTCCGCGCGCACCGAACCGCCGAGCATCGTCAACCCGGGCAAAGCAATGCAGAGGGCGGCGGCGCCCGCTAGCGCCAAGCCGCGAAGATCAAACGACTTCACGAGCCTCAATTTGGTTCCTTCCCCGCAAGCCCCAAGTACGTCGGTAAGTACGTCGGTAAGTACGTCAGTACAGGCAGTGGCAATGGCCCCAGTTCAACGCCACATGATTCTGTCATGAGGGCGTTATCAAAACGGTAACCGTGCGAATCGCCATCGTCCATAGAACCTTTGCTGCACTGCCACTTGAAACATGCATATCCTCGGGATTGTGGCGCAAATGCCAGCTTGTGACGGTTCCATGCCTGGGAACTGCACATCACGGTGCCAATGATTGTAGCGACCAGCCCATGAAGCACGCATCTTCCGGTTCCATTTGTCCGAACTGCGGCAGCGCGGCGCAGCGTTTGCCGCGCAACGCCGGGCGCGGCCTGATCTGGATTTACCGGCACACGCTGTCGCCGTTGGTCGGTTACAATTGCCGGCATCTGCCGACCTGTTCGGTCTATGGCGACGAGGCGATCGAGCGCTTCGGACTATGGGGCGGCGGATGGATGACCTTGGCGCGGCTGCTGCGTTGCCAGCCCTGGGGCACGTCCGGCATCGACAACGTGCCGCTGGCAAAACCTGCCGGCGCGCGATGGTATCTGCCATGGCGGTACGGGCGCTGGCGCGGCGTCAACGCGCCCTGATAGGTGCGCTGCGTTCAGCCGAAATCCGCATTGCAGCCACGCGTGGAACCGGGGCCTGTCGCACGCATTGGTTTGTCACTCCGTCGGGAGGCCAAATCAATGCGCTGGAAAATCAGCCACCAACATCGTCATCACGGCGGTCACGATCCCCGCCAGATCGATCTGATCGCGATCGCCGCCCTGCTGATCGTGATCGTCGCCGCCTTCCGGATTTACAGCGGCAATACCGACGCACCGAGCAAGTCTGACTTCATCGTGCCGAGCCAAAGCGTCCGCTGGTAGACGCTTCTCTTCTGATCTCTTCTGACGCGTTTTCTTCACGCGAACCGGCGTCCACTTCGCTCGAAAACGCTCTAATTAGCGCCAGATCCAGAACCCGCGAGGCTGCAGCACCTGCTCCGCCGGACGCGGTCGCCTGGAGCGCGCTGACCTCGGCGGAGCGTCTTCATCCGGCGTCGATGACGCGGCCTCGACCGCGCCCGGGCCGTCGGAGGACGACCTGACCGACAGCAGCAGGTTCGATTCATGCGACCGCCAGCGATAGCCGATGCCGAAATCCATCGGCTGGGCGCGCTCGAACAGTTCGGCGTATCTCGACTGATAGCGCCCGGGGAATTCGGAAATCGGCCCGGCATAGCGGCCGAAGGGTGAGAATTTCCACTTCCGCGCATCGTAGTCGGCGAGCGGAATGCCGGAATCGTCCTGCACGATGGTGGTGCTGTTGTTGAGCAGGAAATCCCGCACTGTCGTAAAATTGCCGGCATGCAGCAGATAGGACGCGCTCTTGAGCAGGCTGTCGCCGGGCGCGAGCGTCGCGCAGAATTTCAGGAAGCCGCTGACGCGCACGCCGCTGTTGGAAAGGTCGGTACTGAAGAAATACAGCGTCTTTTCCACGCCGTCTTGGCCGGCGAATTTGATCCGCACGCCGCGCGTCGGGCTCTTGCCGGCGGCCTCGCCCGCCGGATGCACCGCGCCGGTCTCGTCCAGCGCGATCAGGCTGACGTCGCGGATGGTCTTGCCCGAGCGCGCCAGGAAGACGTAGAGGATCGGCAAGGTGCCGTTGACCTCGTCGGCATGCAGATCGGTCTTCATGTGCTTGGTGATGAAGAAGCTGAAGCTCAGGATCGAGCTCATCGAATGCTCGAGATCGCCGAGCGTCGAACCTAGATACGGCAGCCGCGACAGATCCGGCACCGAGCCGACCGGCTCGAGCGCGCTCAGCACATAGGTCGTGGCATTGGGATAGAACGCATCGGCATAGAGAAAGTCCGGACCGCTGAACATGTAGAACATGGTCGGTCGCGGTGCCGACAAATTGTCCGACGACCAGGCCTTGATCTTCGAAAGCTGGCGCTGCTCGAGCTGGCCGAACGCGCTATCGAAGAAGCGCGCGTGACGCTGCCAAGCCGGATCTTTTGTCAGTGCCGCCAGCGGCGATTGCGCCGACGGCGGGAGTCCCGCGAGGAAGCGCGCGCTGTCGTCGGCCGTGGGCGGATCGGCGGCGCGCGCGGGCGCCGCCGCCGCGAGCAGCGCAAGCGCTGCCGCAGCAAGCAGCAAGGCGACAACAGCGACGATATTTTTGAGCTGCAGCATTTTTATCGGACGCATTCTTATTCGCGGCCCGGTTTTTGGCTTGGCGAGGCAGCCGCGGCGGGCCGGTCCGGCCGCTCGCGGAAAACGGCGTAAATCACAAGGCCCGAAATCATGATGAGGACACCAAGCGACGACTGCAGCGGTCGTTCGACCAAAAGATAGTACATCATGAAGCCGGTCACGAGCAGGAAAACCACCGGCGTAATCGGGTATCCCCAGGCACGATAGGGCCGCGGCAGATCGGGCTGCATGATCCGCAGCTTGACGACGCCGAGCACGGCGAAGAACGAGCAGAACAGCAGGCCGAACTGGATGAAGTCGAGCACCGCCTCGAAACTGCGGGTGAACAGCAGGAGGCCTGCGACCGCGAGCTGGAACAGGATGGCATAGGCCGGCGCGCCGTTGACCGATTTGCGGGCGAACACCCGCAGCGCCGGAACGTCCTCCCCCATCGTCATCATCACGCGCGGGCCGATCCACATCATCGCGCTGATCGAGGAGATCAGGCCGATGCAGATCATCGCGCTGACGATGCGCCCGCCGATCTCGCCGAACATATGCGTGCCGGCGATGCGGGCGACGTCGATCTGCCCCGCCAGTTTATCGATCGGCGTGGTGTGCAGGAACACGGCATTGAGCGCGACATAGAGCACCAGCACGATCAGCGTGCCCGCCAGCAGCGCCCGTGGCAGGTTCTGCTGCGGCAACCGCATCTCGCCGATGATGTAGGTCGCGGCGTTCCAGCCGGAGAACGAATACATCACGAACACCAGTCCGATCGCGAACGGCGCGCTGGCGATATGGGCGAAGTCGGCCTGCGACGGCGCGAACGAAATCGGCTGCGGTGTGCCGGCGACAAAGCCCGCGATCAGGAACGCGACGATCAGCACGACCTTGAGAATGGTCGCGACCAGTTGAAACGTGCTGGAGTGCCTGACGCCGCAGAGCTGCACGATCGAAACCGCCCAGACCAGCCCCATCGCCAGCGCCAGCGGCGGCGCGCCCGGGAATACCGACCGGCCATATTCGCCGAACGCCATCGCAGCCAGCGCCACCGGCGCCGCGAAACCCACCGTCGCCGACACCCAGCCGGCGAGAAACCCGAACGCCGGATGGAAGGCGCGGGTCAGGAAATTGTATTCGCCGCTCGAGCGCGGAAACATCGCGCCGAGTTCGCTGTAGGAAAACACCCCGCACAACGCGACGACGCCGCCGACCGTCCACAGCAGCAGGATCGCAAAGCCCGACGGGATGTCCTTGACCTGAAAACCGAGGCTGGTGAAGACGCCGACGCCGATCATGTCGGCGACAACGATGGCGGTTGCCACGATCACCGAAACACTCGACCCGCCGCCAGCCAGCCTGCCGGGCAATGCCGCGTTTCCCGATCCTGATACCGTCATATTCGGTCCACGCACTGGGCCTCACGCCCGATCCATCCATCGTGCAGGCTCGCCTCTCACGGTTCAAGCAGCGTTAACAGGCATTTAAATGACGAACGATATCGGTATCAAGGCACCATTCAGGACGCCCTCCCCGAACCGGCCGTCCCGCGAATTGCGAAAAGATCGTGGCAAGTCCCACAATCGCGACACGATTTCGTGTTCTGTTTTGCGTACCGGGAGTGGGGAGTTTTCCCCGGAAGCTTAACGTCGCCTAAACGCCAGCGCGCTGAAGTAGATCAGGTCGCGGTGGACTATTGGGGCAGTGGGTGGATGATCGGGGCGGATCCGAAATTCCAGAGCGATGAGCGCGTGGGCCGGCCATTTCGGCCGGATGCGACGCCGCGTGCCCGGCGCCGGGTTCGCGACGACAGTCCGCACCTCTGGCGATGGGTCGCGCTCTTGACCGCCTTCATCCCGCTTTCCTTTGTGCTGGTTCAATGCGGACAGGCGCCGAGCGCGGGAACGCTCGCCGCCAATGTGCCGTCGTCGGGCGCTTCCTTCGATGACCGCTTCCCGAAGCCGCAGTTCAGGGATCGCTTCCCGACCGCGAGCGAGAGTTTTGAACAGCGGCCCGATTTGGCGCCCAAGCGTATCGCGCAAGGCAATGGACAAGCGATCAAACAGGCCACCGTTCAGGCAGCGGCACAGCCCGTGCCCACGCCGTACCGGGTCGCTTCGCTGGCGCCGCAACTTCCGTTCCAGCGTCCGCCGCGCGGCGACGAGACCATGCTGGTCAGCCTGAAATCTTCCGCCTTCCCCTATTTCGGCAACAATCCACGCACCGACGAGCCGTTCCTCAACGTTTCCAGCGGCAGCCGCCACGGCCATCGCGGCATGGGCGGCCGGGTGTTCTGGCAGGACGAGACGTTCAGCGACAATCGCGTGCTGATGCACGTTCCCGAAACTTTCGACATCAACAAGCCCGGCGTCATTGTCGTGTTCTTCCACGGCAACGGCGCGACGCTCGAACGCGACGTCCGCGACCGGCAACGCGTGCCGCAGCAGATCTCGGATTCCGGCGTCAATGCGGTGCTGCTGGCGCCGCAGCTCGCGGTCGACGCCGCCGATTCCAGCGCCGGCAAGTTCTGGCAGCCGGGCGGCCTGAAGCGTTTTGTGGCGGAATCGGCCGATCATCTCGCGAGCCTTTATGGCGATCCACGCACCGCCAAAGCGTTCGCCGACATGCCCGTCATCATCGTCGGCTACAGCGGCGGCTTCGTGCCGACGGCCTGGAGCCTGGAAGTCGGCGGCCTCGGCAACCGGGTGCGCGGCGTCTTCTTGCTCGATGCTGTCTATGGCGAACTCGACAAGTTCGCTTCCTGGGTCGAGAACAACCGTTCCGGCTTCTTCGTCAGCTCCTACACCCATTACACCGCGCCCCGCGACCGCGAGCTGATGCGCATGTTGCGGGAAAAGGGCATCGCAGTCGCGGAAGATATGGATCGGCCGCTGAAGCCCGGCAGCGTGGTGTTTGTCGAAACCCCCGAAGGCGTGACCCATCGCGACTACGTCACGCATGCCTGGACCCGCAACCCGCTCGAGGATGTGCTGGTCAAAATGGCGGCAGGCACCTCGGGACTGATGAGGATCGCGGCAAGTTCCCCGGCCCCGAGCAGCCGATAGCCGGCTCTATCGTCCCGGTAAATCCCCGATTACTTCACGGTTGAAATTGTGGTGTTGATGGCGACCCATTTCGCGCGCGCGGGATTGTTAGGCCATTGGCCGCGCCATAAGGTGCACTCAACAAAAATACAACCGCAGGGGATGCAAGTTGCGGGAAGGCTTCTATAAAGTTGCGTTTCACACGGCTCATGGAACCGGCAACGGCGTGATTTACGCGATCGCGGGCAAGCTGCGCGGCGGCAACACCGGCTTCGCGTTCATCGGCAGCTATACCGGCTCGGGCAACGATATCCTCGCCAGGATTTCGACCGAGCGGCACAACGACGATCCCGCGGTGAAGCCGCTATTCGGAACCGACCGGATCACGCTCACGCTCAGGGGAAAGGAAGATGGCGACATCGTCGACTTCGAAGGCAGCGCGCTGCAAATGCCCGGCGTCGCCTTCAAGGCCGTGCTGATGCGCATCGCCGACTAGGGCTTCGGTTCTGATAGAAACGCCGCGCGCGATGGTCTGTTAGAATTTCGGAATTTTCTCGGCAAAACCGTTGTAGCAGTTCAGCCGCGCGTCCTCTTCCTTGGCGAAATGGCAATCCATCACGCGGTCCGCGGGCTTTGCCTTCGGGTTCGGCTTGGGCGGGAAAATCGCGTCGTAGCAATCCAGCCGGCCCTTGGTGCCGTCGTCGATGTCGAGGCAGGCCTGCAGTCTTTTTGCGATCGACTTCGGCTGGCCGGTTTCCTTTGCCGCGGGCGCGGCCTTCGCGCTGTGTGGCTTTACTTGCACCAACGGCTGTCCCCCGACCGTCGGCGGCGAGCTCGCCGGCGGCGGGTTCGCCTGAGCCATCACGGCGGTTGAGTAGAGGAGCGCGACAAGCGCAAGCGTAATTCTCATGTGACCCCGCTTCGTGTTTGTTCAACGTGCGATTTTGTTTGCATCACCGTCAGCAGCGCCAGTGCAACAAGGCCCATCGACACGTAACCGGCGCCATACAGCAGATCGCGCGCATATAACACACCGCCGATAGCAGAACCAATGGCCTGTCCGACATAAAGCACCGACGTATTCAGCGCGACCGACGCCGAGGCCAGCGCCGGGGCGGCTGCGACCAGCCGGGCCTGCTGCATCGAATTGGTCGACGCAAAACCCAATCCCCAGATCGCGACCGAGGCCGCCATCAGCGGATAGGTACCGGCGGTGAGCGCCCATCCGCTGACGCCGGCCAACAGCAACGACGTGAACAGCAGCGAGGTTTTGTAAGCTCCCCAGGAATCCACGATACGGGTCGCGATCGCAATCCCGATGAAGCCGAATACGCCGTAGAGCGCGAAGACCATGCCGATCGCGTCAGGACCGGCCTGGGTCAGCCGGCTCAGCAGCGGCCCGATGAAAGTGAACACTACGAACTGGCCCGCGATCTGAAGCGTCGTGGCCAACAGCAGCAGGCCGATGGTTCGGTTGCGTCCGAGCTCGGTCCACGTCTCGAGGTCCACCGGCGCGCCCTTTAATCCGCCGGGCAAGCGCCAGGCCAGCAGCAGGAAACTGACAAAACCCAGCGCGCCGAGCCCGCCATAGGCCATGCGCCAGCCATAACGGCTGGCGACGAACGTCACCAGCGGCAGGCCGACCGCGGCGGCAAGCGACCATCCGAGGAAGATATAGGCAATCGTGCTGCCGCGCTTTTCCGTCGGCACGATCATGGCGCCGGTGCCCGCCGCCTGCGGCGTATACAGCGCCCCGATCGCCAGCATGACCAGCCGGATCGCCAGAAGGCTCGCATAATCGGGCGCAAACGCCGAGGCGGCGTTGGTCAGCGCCAGCACGGCGAGCGTTGCCGCGAGCAGCGTGCGGCGTTCGATCCGGCTGGTGAGCCACGCCGTCAGCGGCGAACCGATGCACAGCACGACCGCGCCGAAGGTTATGAGCAACGCCGCGCTGTTGATGCTGACGCCGAGGCCGCCTGACAATTCTCTCAACATCCCGGCGGGCGCCATGATCGAGGCGCCGGTGACGATATTGCCGAACATCAATGCGGTGGGAGCGAAACGTTTCACGGGCGGCGGTGTATCAGATCGGCCGTTTAATGCAAATGCATCCAACTACGCCGCGCGCTCGCCTTTTACTCCGCGCCAGCGGAGCCGGCATCCGGCGCCGTGGCAGCCGGCGATGTGACGGCCGGCGGCACAGCAACCGGTTGTGCCGACGCGGGTGACGTGACGGCTGACGACAGGCCGGCCGGCGCCGATGCGGCGGATGGAGCCGACGGCCATGCGACAAGCGGTCGTGCCGGCGTCGGGGCAGGAAACACTGAACATAACGGCAAAAGCTGCGTCCATGCCTCCTGCAAGCCGCTGTTGTCGATGTCGACGATCGGCATATCGGTCTTGCCGTCTGGCGACGAGGAGCCCTCCTCCATCTGCAGTCGGGGAGCCTCAAGCACCGCCTTCAACATATCGGGCGCTATCGCGGCGCTCCAAACGTCGTATTTCCCGGTGCGCGCGGGAAACTTGAAGACCAGCGACTTTTCCGGGCCCGCCATCAACGCCACGGAAATCGTTCCGGTGGCGCCCTCGTCGAACTCCCGAGTGAACACCAGCCGCGGGGGCTGCTTGATCGCGCAGAACAACTGCCACTGCAGCGCCCGAAACGCCGAACCATCGGCCTTCCTTGAAAACGCTATTTTTTGAACATGAGGGCGGCCGCCGGTTTCCAGCGTCCACGGCGTTTCCGAAACATCCCGCTTGTCGATGCCGAAACGATAAAGCTCCGGACGCGTCAGAACATGCATGCTCTCGAATTTCACCGTCTTGATCAAATCGTCCAGCTGACGGTCGATGCCCATGGCGACAATAAAGGCGGCGCGCTCGCGGTCGGCCTTGGCCATGTCGCGCTGCCTGATCTCGGCGATCTGGCCCGCGGTGGCGTGGCCGTGAACGATCAGCGTCAGTTTGGAACTATGGACGCCCACCGCGGCATCGGGCGCGACCTCGCGCGTGGTCGCGCCGAGAAACAGATAACTGCAAGCCGAATTGCACATCGCCCCGCGGGTCTGAATCGAACCTTCCACCTCGCCGCCGCCGGTCTTGATCTTCAGGCAGGCGTCGTCGATCTGATATCCGGCGGCGCAAGCGGTCACGATGGTGCGCCCGACCCGGGCGATTGCCTTCCGATTGCGCAACAAGCGTCCGATCGCAAAGCCCGGGTCCACCGAGCCGCCCGGCGAGTAGAAGTAGATCGGGCGCCGGGCGTCCTTGACGCCGCGCAGAAAACGCCTGACGCGGTCGGCGGCGTCCTGGTCGATCTTGCCCTCGACGGCAATCCAGTGATCGCAACCGGGGCCGCATGAATCCGCCGGTCCCTTCGCAAGGTAAATGGTCAGCTTCGGTTCGAAGCCGGCCAGTTCGGGCGGCGTCTCGGCGGCGCTCACGCCTTTGGCGAGCAGAATCAAGGCTGCGAAAAGGAGGAAACGGATTGTCATGGAGGCGGCTATTTCGGCCGAACGCGAACAGGATGAAGCGAAACTAGACAATGGCGACCGAACCGGCAACCCGTGGTCGCGAGCCCCGTCTTGGCGTCTGCGTATTCGCCAATACTGTGGGCCCGCGCTAGTGCGCAAGCGAAGAGCCGGCGGCCGGCGACGCGATGATCGACTGCACCGGGGCAGCGGGGCATGTGGTCAAAAGCTGCGCCCAGCCCTGCTCCAAGCCGTTGCTGTCGATATCGATGAACGACACATTGGTCTTGCCATCTGGCGCAGAGAATACCTCTCTCATCTGCAATCGAGGTGCTTCGAGCAACGCCTTGACCCTGTCCGGTGCGAGCGTGTCGTTCCACACCTCATACTTTCCAGCAAGCACCGGAAACTTGCCGAAAGCCAAAGACTTTTCCGAACCAGCCGTCAGGGTCACGGAAACCGTTCCGGCTTCGCCCGTATTGAACTCCCTGGCGAACACGAGCCGGGCGCGTTCTTTGTTCTCGCAGAACAATTGCCAGTGCAGCGTTCGAAACGCGGAGCCATCTCCAATCTTTGCCTGCACAACCTTGCGAACGAAGGGATGTACCGTTCGTTCCAGGGTCCACGCCGTTTCTGCCATCGTCCTCGTATCAATACCGAAGCGGTAAAGTTCAGGCCTCGTTAAAACATGCGGATTTTCGAATTTCACGGTTTCGATGAGATCCCCGAGTTCACGGCTGATGCCCATCGCAGTAATAAATGCGGTTTGCTCGAGATCGACCTGAACCATGCTGCGGTCCCGGAGGGACGCGATCACCTCCGGCGAAGCTTTCCCGATGGGAACGAGTCTGGGGTTGTGCACGGCCATCACGGCATCGGGAGCCAGCTCGCGCGTCGTCGCGCCAAAAAACATATCGGAACAGGCCGAATTGCACGTCGCGCGATTGGTCGAGATTTCGGCCTCGACTTCGATTCCCGCGGTCTTGACCTTGAGGCAGGCATCATCGACCTGGGTGCCCGCCGCGCAGGCCGTTGCGATCGTTCGTCCAACCCGGGCAACAACACCCCCTCGGACGCGCAGCAGGCGTCCGATCGTCAGAGCTTGTCCCATGGAACCACCCGGTGAATTGAAATAGATTGGACGGTCGGTATCTTTCGTCTCGTGCAGAAAGCGATTGATGCGCGACGCGGCGGCTCGATCGACGATGCCTTCGATGGCAATCCAGCGGTTACAGCCCGGTCCGCATGAATTGGCTGGGCCCCTTGCCGGATAGATGATGAGACTAGGCGAGGAACCAGCGCTCTCCAGAAGAGGCTCGGCTCGCACTTCCACGAGGAAGAACGCCAACGCCGCGGCAAGGACGACGCGCGATGCCATGGAAATGTCGATGAAATGGGGAATGTCGAATCCGCAAGCGCAGGAGCAACTCAATCAAGGCTAAACGACGATTCACATGACCGCAACCTCTGATAGCGGATACGTTGCTTCTGTTGAAGGCACGTCTCCGGGCTTGCCTATTTTCGCGGTTGCAACACCCGAATCCCCTGCTATACCGCTGCTTTCCCGCTTACCTGCGCTCGTTCGCAGGAGTGAGCATCAGGAGATCACCATGTCCGACAAGAACACGCCCGCACCCGGATTCCAATATGGCCTTGCAAACTTGAAACCGGCCATCGAACCCGAGACGATCACCCTCACCTTTCCCGACGGCGCCAGGCGCCAGTTCCCCAAAGACATCACCGGTCTCGATATCGCCAAGGGCATTTCGCCATCGCTGGCCAAGCGCACGGTCGCGATGGCGCTGGATGGCGCGGTCGCCGATCTCGGCGATCCGATCGCGCACGATGCGAAAATCGAATTCATCAACCGCGACGACGCCCGTGCGCTGGAATTGATCCGGCATGACGCCGCGCACGTTCTCGCCGAGGCGGTGCAGTCGCTGTGGCCGGGCACGCAGGTGACGATCGGCCCGGTGATCGAGAACGGCTTCTATTACGACTTCTTCCGCAACGAGCCGTTCACGCCGGAAGATTTCGCCGCGATCGAAAAGAAGATGCGCGAGATCGTCGCGCGCGACAAACCCTTCACCAAGGAAGTGTGGGACCGCGACAAGACCAAGCAGGTGTTCCGCGACAAGGGCGAGGCCTTCAAGGTCGAGCTGGTCGACGCCATTCCCGGCGACGAGCCGATCAAGATCTATTTCCAGGGCGACTGGTTCGACCTGTGCCGCGGCCCGCACATGACCTCGACGGGCAAGATCGGCAACGCATTCAAATTGATGAAGGTCGCGGGCGCCTATTGGCGCGGCGACAGCAACAACCCGATGCTGACGCGGATCTACGGCACGGCGTTCGCCAGGCAGGAAGAGCTCGACGCCTATCTGAAGCAGATCGAAGAAGCGGAGAAACGCGACCATCGCAAGCTCGGCCGCGAGCTCGACCTGTTCCACTTCCAGGAAGAAGGTCCGGGCGTGGTGTTCTGGCACGCCAAGGGCTGGACCATCTTCCAGGCGCTGATCGCCTATATGCGGCGGCGGCTGACCGGCGATTACAGCGAGGTCAACGCGCCGCAGATTCTCGACAAGGCGCTGTGGGAGACCTCAGGCCATTGGGAATGGTACCGCGAGAACATGTTCGCGGCGCAGTCGGCCGGTGACGAGGCCGAGGACAAGCGCTGGTTCGCGCTCAAGCCGATGAACTGCCCGGGCCACGTCCAGATCTTCAAGCATGGTCTTAAGAGCTACCGGGATCTGCCGCTGCGGCTGGCCGAATTCGGCGTCGTGCACCGCTACGAGCCGTCAGGCGCGATGCATGGCCTGATGCGCGTGCGCGGCTTTACCCAGGACGACGCGCATGTGTTCTGCACCGAGGCGCAGCTCGCCGACGAATGCCTGAAGATCAACGAACTGATCCTGTCGACCTACGCCGATTTCGGCTTCACCGGCGATCTCACGGTAAAACTGTCGACGCGGCCGGAAAAGCGCGTCGGCACCGACGAGATGTGGGATCACGCCGAGCGCGTGATGGCGACGGTGCTGTCGCAGATCGAGGCGCAAGGCCACAATCACCGCATCAAGACCGCGATCAATCCGGGCGAAGGCGCGTTCTACGGCCCGAAATTCGAATATGTGCTGCGCGACGCCATCGGCCGTGACTGGCAATGCGGCACCACGCAGGTCGACTTCAACCTGCCCGAAAGATTCGGCGCGTTCTACATCGACGCCGACGGCTCGAAGAAGGCGCCGGTGATGGTGCACCGTGCGATCTGCGGTTCGATGGAGCGCTTCATCGGCATCCTGATCGAGCATTTCGCCGGCAACTTCCCGCTCTGGCTCGCGCCGGTGCAGGCCGTCGTCACCACCATCACCTCGGAAGGCGACGAATACGCCAAGGTGGTGGCCGCCGCCGCGCGCCGCGCTGGCCTTAGGGTCGAGATCGACCTGCGCAACGAGAAGATCAACTACAAGGTCCGCGAGCATTCGCTGGCTAAAATCCCGGCGCTGCTGGTGGTTGGCAAGAAGGAAGCCGAAAGCCATTCGGTTTCGGTGCGCCGGCTCGGCAGCGAAGGCCAAACCGTCATGTCGACCGAGGCGGCCATTGCCGGGCTGGTCGAGGAAGCCACCCCGCCGGACGTGAAGCGGGCGCAGGCGGCTGTCTGATCGATTCACAATCGATCTAAATCCGCTTCCGCTCGCCCGTCCGCACACCTATCTCGGTGCGAGATGCGCAATTGAGGATATGCTTTGCCCGACGCCCTTGAACTCCTGAAAATCCGCCGCTCGGTAAAACCGCGCGAGATGAGCGGCCCCGGCCCTTCGCCGGCCGAACTCGAGACCATTCTGACCATCGGCGCGCGGGTGCCCGATCACGGCAAGCTGACGCCGTGGCGCTTCATCGTGTTCGAGGGCGACGCCCGCGCCCGCGCCGGCGAGATCATCGCAAAAGTGTTCGCACGGAAAAATCCTTCCGCTGCCGCGGCCGACATCGAGATGGAAAAGCGCCGGCTGATGGATGCGCCGCTGGTGATCGGCGTCGTGAGTTTTACAAAGCCGCATCCGAAAGTGCCGGCGTGGGAGCAGGAACTGTCCGCCGGCGCCAGCGCCATGAACCTCGTGACCGCCGCGACCGCGCTTGGTTACGGCGCCAACTGGCTGACCGGCTGGTTCGCGTTCGACCGCGACGTGCTCGAGGGTTTTGGATTGAAACCCGACGAAAAATTCGCCGGCTTCATTCATATCGGCACGCCGTCGAAGCCGGCCGAAGACCGCCCTCGCCCGGCGCTTTCGGATATCGTGACGCGGTTTTGACCAACTAGAGCTTTTCCCGTTCCGATGGAATCGGAACGGAGCTCTAGATTCTCGTTTTGACGCGTTTTCTTCGCGCGAACCGGTGTCCACTTCGCTCGAAAACGCTTTAGCGCGCGACGACCTCGATCTCGCCGTCGACGCCGTTGACGACGTTGAACGGCCGCTCGAACACCTTGCCTTCGTTCTTGGCGATGGCGCGGTACTCGCCTTCGGCAAGGATCACCTTGGGAAATGCGCCGATCGATTCCTTGATGACGTCGCCGCCGGGCGTGATCACCGACCATGCGGTGTTCGCCAGCGCCTCGCCGCCCTGGCTCGAGACCAGTTTTAACGTGATCACCGCGGCGCGATGGGTGATGATCACATCCGTCAGCTTGCCGGCCTGCACGCGGATGTCCGAACGCACCACCGAGTTGGCGTCGCCGTAGTTGGAGACGATGTAATAGGTGCCTTCCTGCAGCAGCGCGACATCTCCAGGCGAAACGCTCGGCAGCAGGGCGGGCCGCTCGGTGGTTTCGAACTGGCTGCCCTTGTAGATCGCAAACGAAATCTGGTTGGCCGGAATTTTCGAGGTGCCGACCCGGCCCTCGATGCGCAGGCCGCCGGCCGGCAGCACGAATGATTCGCGCGCGGTCTCGGATTTCAGCGTCACCGGCCGCACCGCGCTGACGAGGCCGAGCGCGACATGGACGACGTAATTGCCGGGCGGCAGCACGATGTTCGGCGTCGCGCCGTGATCCTCGCGGATCATCTTGAAGGTGCCGGTCTCATCGGGCTTGTCGGGAAACACCCGCCACACCAGTCCGCCTGTGATGACCGGCATGTCCTTGCCATAGCGCGCGGTCAGCGACAGCACGGCCTGGCCCGCGGTGGATGCGCCGGGCGGCGGCACGACCGGCGGAATTGATGTGATCGCCGGCTGGGTGATCGGCGGCTGGGTCAAGGGCGCCGGCAGGGTCGGAATTCCTGCCTGGCCAGCCGAGGGCGCCAGGCTCATCGCGCCACCGGGGGCTTCCGGAACCGAGGCCGGCGGAACCGGCGGCGGCCGATCGGTGAACATTTGAGCTGAGAGGCTGGCCGGAAATGCCTGAAGCAGCAGCGATATCAGCGCAAACGCCAGCGCCGGGCGGCCGCGCCGCCCCGTTCCACCGATGCCCTCACGCCTGGGAGTCATGGGGCATGCTTTTCACTGAAAACGCGGCAAATTCAAGCCTCTCGGCCCGGCCGGTGCGCCCGATCCGCCCATGGACCCCGCACCCGCGCCCCGATGTGCGGGGCCGCGGTCCAGTCACAATCGCTGCGTAGCCCAGCGCCGTCCGGCGCATAAACCATCCTTCAGCTAGGTTATGGCAAGCCGTTGGGTGCGCTAGTAGGTTTGGGCGCGAGTGGCGTGAGCGCAAAGCATTCAAGTGCGCGGGAGACGAGACGTGTTGGATAATTTGCTGGGCCGCGGCCAGAACGGCTCTCACAAGGTAGGCCTCGGCAGCGTCAGGCGGCCGGTGATCGGGCTGGCGCTCGGCGGCGGCGCGGCGCGCGGGTTCGCCCATATCGGCATCGTCAAAACGCTGGTCGCGCATGGCATCGTGCCCAACGTGGTGGTGGGAACCTCGATCGGCGCGGTGGTCGGCGGCGCCTATGCGGCCGGCCATCTCGACACGCTGGAGGACTGGGCGCGCAGCCTGCAGCCGCGCAACATTTTTGGCTATCTCGACATCCGCCTCAACGGCTCCGGCCTGATCGGCGGCGACAAGCTCGCCGCCCAGCTCGAGGCCGCGATGGGCGCGACCCAGATCGAGGATCTGCCGATCAAATTCGCAACCGTCGCGACCGAAGTCCGCACCGGCCACGAGATCTGGCTGACCCATGGCCGCATGGTGGACGCGATGCGCGCCTCCTACGCGCTGCCCGGAATCTTCTCGCCGGTCATGGTCGGCGACCGCTGGCTGGTCGACGGCGCGCTGGTCAATCCGGTGCCGGTCTCGACCGCGCGGGCGTTTGGCGCGGAAATCGTCATTGCCGCAAACCTTTCCTCCGATGTGTTCGCCCATTCCACCACGATCTATGCCCACGGTCCCTCCGCCGAGGCGACGGTGACGCCGGAAGCCCCGGTCGCGCCGCCGCCGCCGCCGAAGCGCGGTTTTTCCCGGCTGTTCTCGGCCGAGCGCACCATGAAGCGGGAATTTTTCGGCGGCGGCGGCCGGCCCGGCATTTCCACCGTGATGGTCGATGCCTTCAACATCATGCAGGACCGCATCACCCGCGCCCGGCTGGCCGGCGATCCGCCGGATCTTCTGATCTCGCCGCGAGTCGGGCAAATCGGCTGGTTCGACTTCCACCGCGCCGACGATTTGATCGCGCATGGCGCGCGCGCCGCCGAGCGCGCCATCGAATCGATCCAGGAAGCGATCCACATCCTGGCGCCTGGCGGCGTCGAGCCGGGCGCGGCGGTCGACAAGACGCCCTGATCGAGCGTCAGGCGGTCTTGATATAGTCCCGCAGCGCTTCCTGCTCGGTCTCGTATTCCCTGACCCGCCATTTGACGATGTCGCCGATCGAGATCAGGCCGACCACCCGGCCGTCCTCGACCACCGGCAGATGCCTGAATTTTCCCGTCGTCATCATCTCCATGATCGCGCTGACGGTGTCGGACTGCTTGCAGGAGATCACCTTGCGCGTCATCACCGCGCTGACCGGCTCGTCCAGCACGGAGGCGCCACGCTCGCCGAGCACGCGCACGATATCGCGCTCCGACAGGATGCCTTCGATGTGGCCGTTGCTCATGGCAAGCACCGCGCCGATTCTCTTTTCCGCCAGAATCTTGATCGCAGCCGAGAGTTTGGTCTCGGGCTCGACGCTCTGGATCTGATGTCCCTTGCTGTCGAGAATTGCACGTACCGTCATTGTCGCCTCCCTGAAGCCGATCGCGCCGCCAAGGCGGACGCGGTCTTCGTTTCCATGAGTCTTCAATCAACAGTTCAGCGCCGGTTTCGTTGCAGGCGCTTGCGGCAAAACGCGGGCCATCCAGCACGCTCACGGGCCGACGGCCCTGCCTCGTCACGGTTACGATGATGGATGAAATCACGCCGCGCCGCAAGCCAAGTTCACAAGCCAAGTTCATGAGCCAAGTCCACAGCGAAATCCACCAGCGAAGTTCAGTCGTGCGGCGAAGTGTCCACCGATGACGCATCTGCAGCATGACGCGCTTGCCGTGGAACCGGATCGAACCACGAGAACAGCAACAGGCCCGCGAGAAAGCCACCGATATGCGCCTGCCAGGCGACGATGGTGCCGCCTTCCATGCCGATCGCGAGCGAGTAGACGCCGAAGATGATGTTGACGCCGAACCATATCGCGAGGAACGCCAGCACGCGGCCGTTGCGCAACGCGCTGAATAGCGACAGCGCCGGCACCTTCGCCGCGGCATCGGCGTCGCCGCGGCTGAAGGAGAGAAAGCTGCCCTGCACGAAGGCAAAGCGGATGGCGGCCGCCATGGTGCCGGACACCGAAGCGGACGCGCCGATCATCGCGGCATCCGCGTGTTCATTGCTGATCAAATGCGCCAGCGCGCCGGCCGCCGCCGTCACCGCCATGAACAGGAAAAACCTGATCGCGCCGAAGCGCCGCGCCAGCGCGCTGCCGAATGGCAGCAGCCACAGCACGTTGAAGCCGATATGGCTGAGATTGGCGTGCAGCAGCGAATAGGTGACAAAGGTCCACAGCTTGGCGCCGCTGCCGCCGGGGAAGCTCTCGACCAGCGGCGTCGGATCGTAGCGCATCGGAATGAAGCCGAAGATCGCGACAACCTGGTTGTCGATGTCGCGCGGCAGCGCCATTCGCACCAGGTGGATCACCGCGAGCAGCGCGATATAGGCGGTGAGCGGGGCCGGCAGCGTCAGCATCGGCTCGCGCGGCGCCTCCGGCGGTTCCTCCGGCAATTGTGGCAAAGCGTCTGGTTGGGATTCCAAGGGGATGAGGACCTCAAGCCGTGGCGCGTCAAAATGATTGCGCCCCAATAGGCGGCTTGCTGCTGCAGCGCAAGAGCGCAACGGCGTCGCGCGGACACGAGTTCGGCAGCAATGCGCAAACAAAAAGGCGGAGCTCTGAGAAAGCTCCGCCTCGTCTGTCCGGATCTTGTCGCGCTGGGCTACCCGGGTGACGTCCCCACCCCTCCCCGCGCGATGACCAAACTGTTTGAACCAACCCTGTGTACGAACCGCGGACGATCCCTGGAGAAAACCGGTGCGGATCAATGCGTGGCATCCTACCCGCTCCCGCGGCGTTGCCAATCCCATAGTTAACTTAACGTTAACGGCGGGAAGTCCCTGCAAAACCGGCAGAAAACGACCTCTGGCATGGACGGTGCACCTTGCCTCCTGCAAAACCAACACGGGAAGGCGCGTGCGCGAAAGCGGGACAGAAGTGTCTCGAACCGCGCAGCGAGAGGGCAAGGCCAGCGTATGAAACATCCTTCGAACCGCGAATTCTTCGCCTATTGGGACGACAAGCGTGGCGGAGAGCGCGCGCCCGAGCGCAGCGCGATCGAGCCCGGCGCGGTGCGCGAACTGCTCGGCGATATCTTTGTGCTGTCCTACGACCATGATGCCGGCTTCCCCTTCCGCGTCGCCGGCACGCGGGTCTGCGCCCTGCTCGGCCGCGACCTCAAGGAAAAGAGTTTTTCCGCGCTGTTTGCGCCGGAGTGCCGCCGCGAGATCGACGACATCGTCGCGGTCGTCGCCGAGGAACTGCTCGGCGCGGTCGCCGGCATCGACGCCACCGCGGCCGACGGCTCGCTCGCGCATCTCGAATTGCTGCTGCTGCCGTTCAACAACCGCGCCCACACCCCGATCAGCCTGACCGGATTGCTGGCGCCGTTCGGAACCGGCCATCATCAACTCTCCGATTTCAAACTGACCTCGTTCCGCTACCTCGCCCACCCGCCGCAACGCTTTGTCCCGCGCGCCCTGAAAAAACTCGCGATCGCTCGCGGGCTGATGGTGTATGAGGGGCTGAGGTAGGTTGTCCTAGCCGGGAATTCTCACTGGCGGATTGCGCTGCTGCACCGCTTGCGGATCGGGCCGCCCCAGGTTTCGTGGCGCTCACTCCGGGCTACGGTTTAGCACGACCCGCGCGGCCATTGACCACGTCGAGCGACCTCGCCGCCATGCAACCATTTTCGAGCTACTCGGCGAAACTTCCGATATCGAGACTTTCGCTACCGCGTCTGGCATCCGGGGATTGCTCGATTCCGTCGACGAATCCGGCGAGGACTATCTTTATCCGAAAGCGTTCTTCCGCTCGATCGCGCTGTCCCAGGCGGTAAAAAAACGGTATTGGCGGCGTAGCCCGTCCCTGCCCCCTAGCGCTGTGCCTCTGGCCGCAGGTCGGCCAATTGGTAAACTGAGGCGCTGGTCCGGCTGTTGTGCCCTCGTGGATAGCCTCCACGATCGAAACCTGGCGTGAGGAGCATGATTTCAAATCCTACGCTGGTTTAGACACGTCATCCCTTCGGACGGCTGTTCTGATTCCAAATTCCAGGTGTGCTGGAAGATCGAAGACGTCGGATCAACGCGCATCCAACGCCGCCCTAAACCTAGGTATGCCCCCTTCATCCGAACGGTGCGTCCGGACCAACCCTCCGTGCGATGGCCCGCTTCCCTCCTCCTTGTTTAAGGTTTTGCCACAGCCGCCGATGCGTCCAGCGGTGAACCGATCCAAGGAGACCGCCGATGAGAACCACCTATCCAATCGCATTGTCAAGTCTGGCCCGAAAAGCGGCTGAGCAGGCTTTGGAATTCGCCGGCGTGATCGGCAATCTGATCGGGGACCTGCGCGACTGCTACCGGCCGGGACTGCACGAGATGCGCGGGCCGCGGCCGCAACTGGCGCGCGTCGTTGTGAGGCACAGCCGCACGCCGTTCGAGCTGTAGCTGTTCGCGTGCTGAAAGAACTGCGGTCATGAACGCAATCAAGGCAGCGCTTGGCGCGATCGGATTTTCCGCGGTAGCCGCCCTCGCCGGCTACATGCAGACGAGTTCGTTTGCCGCCAACAGCGAGGTCAAAGCCGACGCTGCGACCGATGCGAACGGCAATTTGCACGTGCCCGCCGGCTATCGCACGGCTTACGAATTTCTGGGCACCTGGGCCGCGGCTTCCGACAAGGAGCCGGGCTCAAAGGAGCTTCATGTCGTCTACGCTTCGCCCGGGACGATCGCAGCCTTTCGCAAGGACGGACACTTTCCCGACGGCGCGGTGTTGGTGAAAGAGGTTTTTCGCGCCGCGACCGAGGAGATGACGACCGGCACGATCAGCCATGAAGACAGTGTGATCGGCTGGTTCGTGATGGTGCGCGACAGCGACGGCCACCACGGCAACAGTTCGCCCTTCTGGGGCGACGGCTGGGGCTGGTCGTGGTTCGACGCCGCCGATCCGTCAACGCCGTCCCTGCACCTCCCGCTTCCGGGCGGCGGGGTGGCGACGTCGATGGACTACCGCGAGAATTGCAAATCCTGCCACCTGCCGGCGCAGGCAACCTGGTTCATCTACGTCGAGGGGTATCCGCCGCTGAAGCGCTAAAAAACAAGGGCGGATCAGCCAACGCCTCCGCGCAACGCGCGGCCCGATGACGGGCTCCGTGTAATCCGCCAATAAAGTCTCGTGAGAAAAACGGCGGATTACGCCTTCCGCCTTCGCCCGTGCGGCTTCGGCGGACGCGATCGGCCAATTCGCCTTGTACAGCCGGAACGCCGCGAAGCCATCAAAACGCAAGCTTGTTCTCCGTTCCCGACAGCAGCCGCTGGATGTTCGCCCGATGCCTGAGGACAATGATCGATGCCATCACGCAGGCGAATATTTGAAAATAAAGGGTATGGCCAAAGACCGGTACGAATGACATGGCGAGAAACAGCACGGCCGCGGAGATCGTGCCCAGCGAAACGTAACGGGTGACGGCCACGATCAGCACAAACACGCCGAGGCAGATCAGGGCCATCACCCAGTCGAACATGAACAGCACGGCCGCGCCGGTCAGCGCGCCCTTGCCGCCCTTGAAGCCGAAATAGAGCGGCCAGTTATGGCCGATCACCGCGCCGGCGCCCGCCGCCAACAGGCTGACGCAATCGCTGGCCTCTCCCCCATGAACGTAGACGCCGAGCTGTAGCCCGATCAGGCAGGCGATCACCCCTTTCAGGATATCGCCGGCGAGAACCATTAGCGCGGCGGATCGGCCGAGCACCCGCAACGCATTGGTCAGCCCGGCGCTTTTGCTGCCTTGGCTCTTGATGTCCTTGCCGTATAGTTTGCCGACGACCACGGCGGTGTTGAAGCTGCCCAACAGGTAGCCCGACGCCAGCGCCGCCAAAATCTTCAGGATATCCATCATCGGTCCTATCCCAGCGGTTTGCGCGGACGCGAGGCGGATCGCTGGAAATCAGTCCTCGAAGCTATCGATCACGGTGTCCGCGATCGCGCGCTTGGTGATGACGCCGACGATGTCGCGGGCTCTCGGCCGGTCGGAGCCATGGAATACGATAGCGGCGCCGGAGCGGTGGCGCCTCAATCTGGCGAACACGCGGCTAACCAGATCATCGTCCCGGCAGATCACGAGGCGGGATTCGACAAAACGCTCGACCAGCAGGTTCGGATCGCCCTGCGATTCGCGCCAAAGGCCGGAACGCGGCGGAATAAGCCCGACAATCCGGCCGTCGCGCTCGACGATGATGACGCGCAGATCGCCGGGCTCTTCGGCGCTGATGGCTTCCTTCAGCGACGTTCCGGCCTTGGCCAGGATGAAACGCCGCTCCATGATGTCCTGCGCCTGCCTGACCAGGAACAGATTGACGTGCCGCTCCTTCGGGATGCGGTGGCCGCGATGGCGCAGCTTGACGGTGTAGATCGTCTCGTTGACCAGCGCGCGCCGGATGCCCGCGGCAAGCGCCACCGCGACGATGACGGGCACGATGATGGCGTAGTCGCGCGTCATCTCGAACACCATGACAATCGCCGTCATGACGCCGCCGGTTGCCGCGCCGACCATCGCCGCCATGCCAATGATCGCCGCGGAAGGCGCCGCGAGCCCGGTATGGGGCAGCACCAGTCCGATCGCAGCAGCAAAGGCGGCGCCAAGCGTGGCGCCGAGATAGAGCGATGGCGAGAAGATGCCGCCCGAGGCGCCGCTCCCCAGACTGACCGAGGTTGCGAGCAGCTTGAGCACGAACAGCAGGGCCAGCAGCCCTGCCGCCGTCATCTTCTGATCCATGATCGCCTGGATCACCGAATAGCCGACGCCGTCGATATAGGAGTGGCCGAACAGATGGATGAGAACCACCATCATCAGGCCGATGATCGACATGCCGACGATGTTCTGGGTGTATTCGTTGCCCGGCAATTTCGGGAAACCGTCCTCCATCAGGACGAGCACGCGGATAAACGCCCAGGCTGCCACGCCGCACAACATGCCGAGCAGCACGAAGGCAATCGCCTCCTGCAGGCCGAACGTTCCAGCCAGCGAGAACTGGATGTCCGAGACCGCGAAGGCCGGATCGGGTCCGATCAGGATCCGACCGATGGTCGTGGCAGCGCCGGTCGCGACGACGACGGGAAGAAACGTGCGGTTTGAAACCTCCGGCAGCAGGATTTCCAGCGCGAACAGCACGCCGCCGAGCGGCGTGTTGAAGGTCGCCGCGATCCCTGCCCCCGCTCCGGCCGACAGCAAGGTGATCTTCTGCCAGGTCGACAGCCCGATCAGTTGGGCAAATGCGGAGCCCAGCGCCGAACCGATCTGGATGATGGGGCCTTCGCGGCCCACTGCTGCTCCGCTGCCGATCGACAGGGCCGAGGCAAGCGCCTTGACGATCGCGACCTTGCCGCGGATGTTGCCGTGCTTGTAGAACACCGCGTCCATCACCTCGGGGACGCCGTGTCCCTTGGCCTCCGGCGCAAAGCGTTTGACGATATAGACGACGATCAGCCCGCCAATCACCGGCGAGAAGAACACCCAGTCGCCGAACCGGCTCGGCGCCTCCGTGATGTTGGCATCGTAGATAAAGCTCAGCCTGCCGTTATAGAATGCGTTGTGCACGAACCCGATCAGCGCCCGAAAGGCCACGGCGCCGAGGCCGGTCATGATTCCGATCACCAGCGCCAGCCCGCACAGCGTAAGCAGACTGACTTTCCGGTCGCCTTTCGATCTCGGAACCTCGGCTTCGATCAATGCCGAGGTTTTGGAAACGGGGACAGCTAATTCAGTCATCGGGATTGAAACTCATGGGCGTTGTTCAACGGTGCTGAAACGACCGAAATTCATATTCGGGAAGCCGCAAAGTGTCGATGATCTCCCGGCCAATGGCAAGCTTTGCCAGTCCCGGGATCGCAAATGCCCTTATCACTTGATTGCGAAAGCTAAGGCCCCATCGGGTCTTCGGCGCAAGGGCGCCGGCGAAGCCTTCAGCGCCTCGCTGCTTCTTTTCAACAAACGGGCGCAGGCGCGCTTCATAGTTGTCGAAGGCCTCCTGATATCGCCCGCCCGCTTTCGCAAGCTCTCCCGCCAAAACGTAGGCCGAGATCATCGCCAATGCAGAGCCTTGTCCGGCCAGCAGGGAGACGCAGAAGGCGGCATCGCCGATGAGAACGATCCGCCCCTTTGACCAGCTTTGCATCCTGATCTGACTGACGCGGTCGAAATAAAGCTCGGTTGCGCGGTCCAGTTCTGCCAGAATCGCCGGACACTCCCAGCCACAGCCAGCATACTTTTCGCGCAACATGGCTTTCTGCTGGTCGAGCGTCGAAGACAGCGGATCGTCGTCGACTGCAAAAACGAACAGGAACAACGTTCGGTCATCGCGCAACGTAAAGCGCCCAACCATCCTTCCTGGTTGTCCATACATTAGATAAACATTTTCGCCGCGCGGGCGGTAACCTCGCACCTCGAACGCGGCTACGATGTAACCAAGGTCTTTCTCGAACTGCTGCGTCGGGCCTAAGGCAAGTTTTCGAACGGCCGAGTGCAGGCCATCGGCGCCGATCACGAGATCGAAATGACGTTCGCCGGAATGCTTCAGTCCAACCCGCACACCGTCGGATTCTTCTTCAAGAGAAACAATCTCCTCGTCGAAAATGACTTCCGCAGTATCTTTGATTTGGTCGAACAGCAAACGCGAAAGCTCGCTGCGAGGGAGCGTCACGTAACGCCCGCCGGTCAACTCCGTGACGAGCTTGGTCCCAAAACCCGCCGAGCGTCGGCCGCGATCGTCCACGATCCGCAGTTCCTGCACTTTGTAGCCAACGCGGTTGATCTCGCCAATCATCCCCATGCGTTCGGCAATATCGTAGCCAAGCCCCCAGAAATCGATCACATAGCCGCCCTTGCGCAGCGCGGGCGCGCGCTCAATCAGCGTCGGCTCGAAGCCGGCCGCCGTCAACCAGAAGCCGAGCGTGGGCCCGGCGATGCCTGATCCAGAAATTAGGATTGATTTCATGCCAGAACAAACAATTTTACCCGGAGCAGGTTCAAGCTTTTTTTGGCCCGACCTGCAATATATTTGGATCGTCGAATCTTCCGCAGCATGTCCTTGCGATAACCGAAGCGCATGAGGATTGTCTGCCGAGCATGAAAAAATTGGCTCGTGGAAAGCCCGTAAAACGAACGAACTACCGTCAGAAGGACGCGACTAGCGCAATCGGAACGACGGATGATTTGGCGAAGTTCCCTAGGACGCGATTTCCAGATGACGCGATCACAAACTTGTCAAACACGGCCGAAAGCCCGTTGACAACTCGTTGTGCACGGCTTGCTCTCATTCCCCAGTAGACGGCTACACTGCATCAGTCTACATCGCCGCAGGCGCCGGGGGCGGCCATCATAAGGAGTAGGGATGGAGCCGCACCACCGGAAGCACCTGAATGTTCTGCTGCCCTGCTTCATCGTGCTCGGCATCATGTTTGTCCTCGTGGCTTATGCGCCGGAGCTATACCGTGCGTTCTGCGGAGCAACCGGATACGGCGGCACGACGCAGAGGGCATACTCCGATCCGACCACCGCTTCCGACGAGACCGTGACGGTTGCGTTCGACAGCAACGTCGCGCCGGACTTGCCGTGGCGGTTCGAACCGGAGCAGCGCTCGGTGACCGTCCATCTCGGCGAGCAAAAGCTGGTATTCTTCACGGCCGAGAATCTCGGCAACGAATCGATCGTCGCGCACGCGACGTTCAACGTCACGCCCGAAACCAGCGGCGCCTATTTCAACAAGATCCAGTGCTTCTGCTTCAACGAGGAACGCCTCGACCCGCACCAGAAGGTCGAAATGCCGGTGGTGTTCTATGTCGATCCGGCATTTGCCAACGATTTCGATAACGCCCACGTCGACACCATCACGCTCAGCTATACGTTGCTACGCTCGGCAAATCCCGACCAGGCCAAGAACCTTTCGCGGTTCGAGGCCAACGCCACGCCGGATGCAATCCATGGCGAGCAGCTCTTTACCCAACGCTGCACCGCCTGTCATGCGATCGACAGCAACAAGACCGGACCCATGCTGGGCGGAGTGTTCGGCCGCAAGGCCGGCTCCGCTGCCGGCTACCATTATTCGGAGGCGCTGAAGGGCGCAGCGCTGGTCTGGTCTACCGACAATCTCGATCGGTGGCTGGCCGATCCGAAGAAATTCTTGCCCGGCGTCAAAATGCCGGTTCGCGTGCTTGATGCGCCGTCCCGCCGCGACATCGTCGCTTACCTTCAGAAGGTGAGCCAGCAGCGCAACAAGCAGACCGGCCCGAATCCGCCAGCATCCGGCGGAGAATACTAGGTCGGCATCCGGACGAACCCAAATCGCTCGCGTGAGGCCGGTCGTCCGCGCCGCGATATCGTCACCTTGTCGGCGAATTGCGGCCAAAGCGTCCCGTCAGGCTTCGCCCGTGAGCGTAGGCGTAAAGGGGATGTATCTTGTCGTATCAAATGATCGCAGAACGCGATGACGAAACGATTTGCGTGGAACGGACGAGTTCGCTGATCACGGTGGCCAATGCCAAGGTGTGGGCCAGCGAGGGATGGCAGGTCGAAATCGTCGATGCGATGGGAAGAATTTTCGCGCCTGAAGACTTCGACGACCTGCTGGCGGCGGCCTGATCGCCAATCCAGCCGCCCGGTTTAGCCAAGTCTCCCCATTCCCCGAGTTGTGTGACCTGGTTTCACAGGCCCGGCCAGCTTCGAGCCGACATCGCTTCCCGACGCCGGCAAAGCTGGAATAGGACTTTGCAGCGGGTGTTTAGGATGCTGCATCGACCGGCTTGTCGGGTGAAGCATGCGACGGCGTCAGTTCATCTTGCTGCGGACGGGGACTGCGCTGACGAGCGCCACAGCGGCGCGCGCCCGGCAGTCCGGGCGACTGCGGCGCATCGGGGCCGTCATGCTGTGCCCGGAGAACGATCCACAGGGACAACTGCGCGCCAGGGCGTTTCGGGGCCAACTTGAAAAGGCCGGCTGGACAATCGGCAACAACCTTCAGATCGACTTTCAATGGGGCACCGGCGATGCCGCCGACAAAAACCGTTCCGGTGATCTGCATCGGCTCCGCGATCCCGTGGAGGAAGGGCTGGTGCCAAGCCTTGGTCATCCCGGCGGCAACGTCACCGGCTTTGCGATGATGGAATCGAGCCTGGGTGCAAAACCGCCGGACATGCTCAAGCAGATCGCGCCCCGCGCCGGCCGTGTCGTGGTGCTGCTCAATCCCGACAACACGACGCACGAGCGCATTCTCGGCTGCGAACCGCCGCTGCCGGCTTCTCCGTCACGATCGATTCCGCCGCCATGCGCTATCGCGCCGAGATCGAAGCGGCGATGTCAGGCATCGGCAACCACCCGGAGACTGGCGTGATCCTGCCGTCCGATCCCGCGACCAATGCCCAGCGCAAGCTGTCTGTCGAACTCGCCGCGCATTACCGGCTGCCGACGGTCTTTGCCTCGCGTGCGGCCGTCGCCGACGGCGGCTTGATGTCGTATGGCGTCGATATCATCGAGCTGTTCTTGCAGTCGGCGATTTATGCGGATCGGATTCTCAGGGGCGAGAACCCGGCCGACTTGCCTGTGCAATTGCCGACCAAGCTCGAGCTGGCGGTGAACACGAAGACCGCAAGAACGCCCGGCCTCGATATCCCCTCTTGGCTGCCCGCAACCACCGACGATGTGATAGACTGAGGTAATCGCGTTGCCTAAGTTGCAATTTCCGATCTGATTCAAGTTCGCTCCGATCCAATTCGTCCAAAGCCGAGAGGTGATCGAGATGATCCGGAGACAGTTCATCGCGGGATTGGGAATGACGGCGATCGTGCCCCGCGCGGCCCGGGCGCAGCAATCCGACATGCCGGAGGTCGGCTTCCTCAGCACGCGCTCACCCGAGGAGGCGGCCGTTCACACCGACGCCTTTCGCCGGGGGCTTACAGAGATGGGTTATGTCGAGGGCCGCAGCGTCACCGTCGAGTATCGTTGGGCCAGTGGCGATTACAGCCGTTTGCAAGCCCTTGTCGCGGATCTGCGCAGCCGACCGATTTCGGTGATCGTCGCAACCGGCGATCCGGCCGCACGCGCCGCCAAGGCGGGGGAATTTCCGGTTCCGCTCGTCTTTCTCGTCGGTCAGGATCCGGTGCGCTCCGGTCTGGCGATGACCATGAACCGGCCCGGTGCGGCCACGGGCGTCAATTTCTTCACAGGTGATCTGGGCAGCAAACGGCTGGAGCTGCTCTGCGCGATGGTGCCGTCGGCGCACCTGGTGGGACTGTTCATCAATCCGAGTTTCGGAACCGAAGCGGCCGACCAATACCAACAGGAGGCGGCCACCGCCGCCAAGACCCTCGGCCGCGAGTTGATGGTGCACAAGGCCGCAAATGACGCCGAGATCGGCATCAGCTTTGTGGCACTGGCTAAGGCCGGCGCCGGTGCACTGATGGTGCAGAACGATCCGTTTTTCGACTCACGACGCAAGCAGATCGTGGCGCTGTCGGCCGAGCACCGGCTGCCTGGCATTTTCCACATCCGGGAATTCCCGGCGGATGGCGGGCTGATGAGCTATGGCGCGAGCCTCACCGACACCTACCGGCAGGTCGGTGTCTATGCCGGCAAGATTTTGCGCGGCGCCAAACCCGACGACCTTCCCGTCCTGAGGCCCACGAGGTTCGAATTGGTGATCAACACGCGGACCGCAAAAACGCTCGGCCTGACGGTCCCACAATCCATTCTTATCGCGGCCGACGAACTGATTGAATAAAGTCAGGCAGCAGCGTCGGCGAATACCTCCCAAGGTGCCGAAGTGATTTGCCCAAGGGTCGCCCTCGCCTCAGGCCTTGAACGGACGATCCTGCCGCTGGCGCAACAGCGCGAGTTCTGCCTTCAGCCTTTCAAATCGACGATCGATTTCCTCGTTCGTCGGCCTCTTGGTCGGACTGCGCTCGAGATCGGGCCGGGGTCGGTAGCACATCGCTCTCTCCTTTTGCGTCAGCGCGCACGAACGATCAGGCCGCGGCCTTGCGCGACAGGTAGATGCAGGCGCGGACGGCGGCCTGGCGGGTGCGGAAGCTCGTGATGATCTGGTGAAAGCCGAGCCGGTCGATCGCCACGACGGCGAAGGGCTTTGTGTTCTGCGCGACGTTGGCGTTGGCAAAACGGCTGTCGATGACCTGGTAAGACATGACGTTCCCCTGTTGGTTCGAATTGCTGTCTGGACGGCGTCGCCGCCGTTCACAGGGATAGTCGCGTCGACGCGGAAACCGGTTTGTGACCGAGATCACACGGCGCTTTTCGACCCACTCCGAAGCGAAATCGTCGGCTTCAAAGGGTCATTTTCGCGCCTTGCGCCCGCCACCGTGCATTAACCCGTCGTTAACCATAACGGTCCCATCCTTAACCATTCGAAAACCAATTTCAGAGTCGGTTCCCCCATGAACGCCATGACGCCGCAGACACGCCAGCTCGTTCGAATGCGAGGGCGCTCCTACGTCGCGTTCGTGTTTTCGCCGGTGGTTCCCGTCGCCGGCTGGCTCGAGGAAGTCGACGCCACGCTGGCGCGCTCGCCCGGCTTCTTTGTCGGCAAGCCTGTGGTGCTCGACCTCTCCGCGCTCGACCTCAGCTCGTCCGGAATCTCGCACCTCGTCTCGAGCCTGGAGCAGCGCAACATCCGCGTGCTCGGCCTCGAAGGCGTCAATGAGGCTCATGTCACCACCAGCATGCCTCCGCTCCTGACCGGCGGGCGCAACTGCATGCTGGCGGAGAACGAGCGGAAGGACATGCCGGAGAACCGTGCGTCGGCCAAAGAACAGTCCAAGGCCAAGCCGAAGCCGGCCTCGCTGCTGATCGAAACCCCGGTGCGCTCCGGCCAGTCCGTGGTGTTCACCGAAGGCGACGTCACGGTGCTGGGCTCGGTCGGCTCCGGCGCAGAAATCGTCGCCGGCGGATCGATCCACGTCTACGGCGCGCTGCGCGGCCGCGCGATGGCGGGGATCGAAGGCAACGCCTCGGCGAGAATCTTTTGCCAGAAGATCGAAGCCGAATTGCTGGCGATCGACGGCTTTTATCAGACCGCAGAAGACATCGGCGACAATCTGCGCCATCGGCCGGCGCAGGCGTGGCTGGCGGGCGACGTCATGCGTATCGAGCCGCTGAATTAAACTGGAGGGAAACATGGCTAAGGTCCTGGTCGTCACATCAGGCAAAGGCGGCGTCGGCAAGACCACGTCGACCGCAGCGCTCGGCGCGGCACTCGCGCAAATGGGACAGCGCGTGGTGGTGATCGATTTCGACGTCGGCCTGCGCAACCTCGATCTGGTGCTCGGCGCCGAGCGTCGCGTGGTGTTCGACCTCATCAACGTGGTGCAGGGCGTCGCAAAGCTGCAGCAGGCGCTGATCCGCGACAAGCGGCTGGAGAATCTGTGGCTGCTGCCGGCGTCGCAAACCCGCGACAAGGACGCGCTGACCGAAGAGGGCATTTCCCGGATCATCGCCGAATTGCGCACCCGCTTCGACTGGATCCTGTGCGACAGCCCGGCCGGCATCGAGCGCGGCGCGATGCTCGCGATGCGCTTTGCCGACGCCGCGGTGATCGTCACCAATCCCGAGGTCTCCTCGGTGCGCGATTCCGACCGCATCATCGGCATGCTGGATTCCAAGACCGTGAAGGCCGAGCGCGGCGAAATGGTCGAGAAACACATTTTGATCACGCGCTACGATCCCGGCCGCGCCTCGCGCGGCGAGATGCTCTCGATCGACGACATCCTGGAAATCCTCGCCACCCCCCTGCTCGGCATCATCCCCGAAAGCCAGGACGTGCTGAAGGCCTCCAACGTCGGCTCGCCGGTGACGCTGCACAACGCCGACAGCCCGCCGGCGCGCGCCTATACCGATGCGGTCGGCCGCCTGCTCGGCGACAGCATCGAGATGACGGTGCCGACCGAGCGCAAGGGATTCATGAGCCGGCTGCTCGGCCGGAAGGCGGCGTGATGAATTTCCTGAAACTCATCAACGGCCGCAAGGCGACCGCGCCGATCGCGCGAGAGCGGCTGCAAATCCTGCTGGCGCATGAGCGGGGCTTGCGCGGCCAGTCCGATTTGCTGGAGCTGCTGCGTTCGGAAATCCTCGCCGCCGTGCAGCGCCATGTCGACATCGACACCGACAAGATCGTGATCCGGATGGAGCGCGGTCCCCAGGTCTCGACGCTGGAAGTCGACATCGAAGTGCCGAACGGCGCGCACAAGTCGCTCGCCGCGGTGGGATGATTGGTGACTCGTGGGTGGGTTAGGCGGTCTTCCGCCGTAACCCACCTTCTTTCTTCGTCGCAACCAAATGGTGGGTTATGGCTTCCGCCTTCACTCGTGGAGCTTCGGCGGACCCGGTCGCCTAACCACCCGACGACGCTTCACTCCACCAATTCCGGCCATGGCACGATGGTCGACTTCACCGTTTTCATCGCCATGGCGTCGGCCACCGCGCGCGTGACGCCGTCCTCGGTGAACGGATAGATCGTCTGCATCTCCAGCCAGGGATATTTGTTGCGGGTGCGGTAGAGCATGTCGACGCCGAGCGGCAGATCGTTGCCGGTAAACCCCCAGGAACCCAGCACGTTGAGGTCCTTGGTGCAGATGCGGTGCCATGAGGTGTCGATCGAACCGGCGTCGGTGAACTGGCCCATCTCGACGTAGGTGCCGCCGTCGCGCAGCATTTCGATGCCTTCGGGGCCGGCGGTCGGATGGCCCGAGCAGTCCATCACGAGATCAGCGCCAAAACCGCCGACGATGTCGCGCACTGCCTTGATGCGCGCTTCGGGGCTTGCGACTTTCTCAATATCGACAGTGGCTTCGGCGCCGAATTTTCGCGCCAGCTTTAACCGCGGCTGTTCCGGCGCGCCGACGCAGATCACCCGTCCCGCTCCCATTTCCTGCGCGGCGGCCACCGCCAGAATGCCGATCGGACCGGAGCCTTGAATGACCACCGTGTCGCCCCAGGAAAATCCCCCGGCGCGGCTGGCGCGGTTGAAGGCGCGGATGCAAGAGGTCAGCGGTTCCGACAGCGCGCCCAGCCGCAGCGACATGTCGTCGGGCAGCTTGTAGATCTTAGTGCCCGGCAATTCCTCGAGATCGACATAGACATATTCGGCCCAGCCGCCCCACAGATGCGGCGCCTTGTCGAACCCGAGGTAGCGGCCGTAATAGACCGGCGTCAGGCACTTGTTGGCGCTCAGCGGATAATGGATGCAGTAGTAGCACTGGCCGCACGGCATCAGGGGCGGGATCATCACCTTCGATCCCACGGTGAGCGGCTTGCTCATGAAGTCTTCCCTGAATTCGGAGCCGACCTCGACCAGCACGCCGCCGATCTCATGGCCGAGCGTGAACGGCCATGGCAGCGCCTTGGGCCAATGACCCCTGAGGATATGCAGATCGGTGCCGCAGACGCCGCAGGCGCCGACTTTGATCAGCGCCGCCTTCTTCGGGATTTTCGGCCATGGCACATTGCGGATGACCGGCTTGGCGCCGGGCCCGTCATAGGTGCATACGCGAATCTGTTCCATGAGGAAGTCCCTGTTGGCTCTTGTTGTTGCGATGACTATTGCTGGGCAATTGACGGCGTCAACGGCTTGCCGTCGGCGGCAAAGGCCTCGACCTTGTCGCCGACCGTGAACGACATCAGGTCGCGGCCGATCACCAGCGGTCCCTTGTAGGTGGTGCGGGTGCGCGCGGCGAGTTCGTCTTCCGGCACGTCCTGCACCGGCGGCAGCGTTGCGAACACGATGTGGGAATAGACCGCGAGTTTTGGTTTTGCCTCGGCAAAAATCCTGCCCGCCTCTTCCGGCGAGGTGTGATGGTTCTCGATGGCGCGGTAGTTCGGATAGTCGGTCAGGAGTTTTGGGTCGATCACCGCGACCTCGTGGATCAGGAGGTCGGCGCCTTCCGCGGCTTTCTCGACCCGCGCATCAGGCTTGGTGTCGCCCGACAGCACCACTTTCTTGCCGTCGTATTCGATGACGTAGCCGAACGCCGGCTTTATCTTCTCGCCGTGATTGACCTCGATCGCGCTGACCTTGACGCCGTTATGTTCATAGACGAGGCCGGGCTCGATATCGTGGGCGTCGAACGCAACGCCCGACGGTGGATAGTTCTCGTCGTCGATCCGGATCCTGATGTCCTCGGAAAACGCCTTTGTCAGATTCTCCGTCATCACCACGGTGCCCTTCGGCCCATAGATCAGCATCGGCGTCTTGCGCGAGCCCCAGGGCGTGCCGATCCATCCGGTCAGCCACATGTCGGGCAGGCCCACGACATGATCGGAATGCAAATGCGTAATGAAATGCGCCGTGATCGAGCCGATCGGGATTTTCTTCTGGAACAGGCGGATGGTCGAGCCGCGGCCGAAATCGAAGATCAGCCGCTCGCCGCCGGCTTCCACCAGGGTCGAGGCGCTGAACGCGGACAGCCGCGGCGTCGGCGTGCCGGTGCCGAGCAGCGTCACCTTGATCTCGGCGGCGGTAGCTCCACCGGCGAAGGCCAACATCACACTTAGCGCACACAATAGACGGCCGAGCGTTCGTTCCTTGAGTCTGGCCCGCATCGCCGATTTCCTCCCGCCCTTCTTGCATGGGCCGCACAAGCCTAAGTGAAGCGCGCCGCAATGCCAATGTCAGCTTTGGTCGGTGGCTGCCGGACACTTGCATTGACAGTTTCGACAAGCAGCTTCAAGTTGAGGGAAAAATGCTTTTGTCAAAATACCGTTTTTAAAAAATTCAGTTTTTAAAAATGCATTGGGAGTGAAGCGTTGCGCAACCGCTGGGGCATTCTTGCCGTCCTGTTCACGGTTCGGCTCAGCATGAGTTTCCAGTTCCAGAGCGTCGCAGCGGTGTCGCCGCTGGTGCGATCGGAATTCAATGCCAGCCTCGCGGATATCGGGCTGTTGATCGGACTCTATTTTGCGCTGGGGGTGGCGCTGGCGCTGGCGGGCGGCGCGATCGGACAGAAATTCGGCGACAAGGCCACCGTGGTGGCGGCGCTGGTGTTGATGTTCGCCGGCAGCCTCGCGACGATTTTTCCCGGTGCGTGGAGCGGGCAGATCGCGGGACGCCTGATCGGCGGCGCGGGCGGCGCGATGCTCACCGTGCAGGCGACAAAAATGGTCGCCGACTGGTTCGCCGGCAGGGAGATCGCGACCGCGATGGCGGTCTATGTGGTGTCGTGGCCCGCCGGCATCGCGCTTTCGCTGCTGACGTTGCCCGCGATCGGCACCGCTTATGGCTTGCGCGGGGTTCAGTACGGCGTGCTGGTCATGATCGCGCTCTGCGCCGCCCTCTTCATCCCAACCTATCGGTCGCCCGATAACCTTGCCGTGGCCAGCACGGTCCCCGCTTCGGCGCGGCCCGACCGCCGCGCGACCGCGGCCGTCATCGTGGCCGGATTGATCTGGGGCACATTCAATGTGGGCTTCGCCACGGTATTCTCGTTCGGACCGTCGATGCTGGCCGAGCGCGGCTGGTCGATACCGGCAGCGGGTTCGATCATCAGCATCGTGTTGTGGATCTCGGTATTTGCCGTGCCGGGCGGCGGCTTGCTCGCCGACCGCAGCGGCCGGCCGCAGACCGTGCTGGTCGCGGCCGCCATCGGAGGCGCGCTATTGATGCTGGTATTCCCACGCATCGAGGCCGCGTTGCCGGCCGCGATCGCGCTCGGCCTGGTCGCGGCGCTACCCGCCGGTCCGATCATGAGCCTGCCGGCGCGCGTGCTGGCGCCCGCGACCCGCTCGATCGGCATGGGCATTTTCTACACGATGTACTACGCCTCGATGATGCTGGGCCCGGTCGCCGGTGGCGCGGCGGCCAAATGGGCCGGCAACGCCGGCGCCGCCTTCGATTTCGGCGCCGCCATGATGCTGGTCTGCCCGCTGTTGCTCTGGTGCTTCAACGCCATCGCGCCGGCGGCGGTAAAAACGGCCTGACGATCATTGATGCTGACCGCCGTAACCACTCGTTAACCCTGACGGCCGTAGGGTCAGGCGACACCGAAAAGCCGGTTGTCGGGCTCAGAAGATGGCGTTAGCGCACAAGAAATCGATCCTGCCGGCCACCGAGGAGCGCCGCCGCTTCCAGCGGGTGAAGGTGCATCTGCTGGGCCGCTACATGCTGCCCGACCGCCGCGAATTTCCTTGCCAGATCATCAACATGTCTCCGGGCGGGCTCGCTTTGCTGGCGCCCGGCATCGGCAATGTCGGCGACCGCGTGATCGCCTATCTCGACCATATCGGCCGGGTCGAGGGCAAGATCACCCGCATCATCGACAACGGCTTTGCGATGACGGTCGGCGCCACCGCGCGCAAGCGCGACAAGCTCGCAGCGCAGCTGACCTGGCTCGCCAACCGCGACATCCTCAATTTGCCGGAAGACCGCCGCCACGACCGCATCGTGCCGCGCAACCCGATCGCACTGTTGACACTCGAGGACGGCACCAAGATGACCTGCCGCATCATCGACATGTCGGCGTCGGGCGCCGCGATCGCCGCGGAAAACCGCCCGCCGCTGAAATCGCAGGTGTTGCTCGGCAAGGTGCCTGCGCGCGTGGTGCGTAACCTCGAGGAAGGCTTTGCGCTCGAGTTCATGCACGAGCAGAACGCCGAGACGCTCGAAGACGCGGTTACCTCGCGGTAACACGCCTGCCCCAGTAGCGCGGACGCCGCGTGCCATTCTTTACGCAGGCGTCCCGATCACTCGCCCTTCTTCGCCGGCTTGGACAGATACTCCTTCGACTGCGCCTCGCTCTTCAGCGGCGTGACCTTGTCCGGATCGATCCGCACCATGATGTAGTCGATGTGGTCGTCGATCCTGGTGAACCAGTGCCCGCTGCCGGCCGGGATCACCACGACGTCGCCGGCCTTGATCTCGTAGGCGATGCCGTTGCGCACCTCGGAGCCGTTGTTGCCGGGTCCGTTGAACTCGACCACCGTGCGCATGGTCGCGGGCCGCCGCTGCCGGTTGACGATGTCGGGGCCGAGCACCAGCGTCCCCGCCCCCGAGATCACATGATAGACCTCGCTGATCTGGTCGTGCTCGGCGACCGAATTCGGCGCCGGCTTTTCCAATTTGCCGCGATGGACCATGCCGATGCCGATATGAGCCTTGCCGATATCGATGTCGCGGACTTGCTGGTCCAGCAGCTTCTCGTCCAGCGCCTTCTTTGCATAAGCTTCCAGTTCGGACGAAGGGATGTAAGTGCCCGGACACATCGGACAGGTCGGCTGCGGATCGGTTGGGTTAATTTTCTCTGACGTTTTCTCTTGCGCCTGCGCGGCGCCGCCGAGCACCAGGCCCAATACGACCAACAATCCCCCGAACCGTTTCATCTTCGCCTCCCTGTTCTTGATTGGTTGCCCGCATGGGTGCACGGCATCACCGGTCTTGCCAAGCGGCCGCCTTCCGGCATCGATTTCCGCGCGGCTGCGAGACAGCGTTAGCGCCGCGTAAAGCGCGGGCCTGCCCGCGGGCGCGGTTTCCGGCGCTGCGAAGCCGGCTTTACGCCTTCCGGTACCGGCTTCGTACGGTTTCCTGCGGCGCCGTCGCGGTTAATGCGGGCCGCGATTGCCGCCGCAAACCGCGGGCTGGCGCGCTTTCCCGGGTTAATCCCTAAAATTTGAATCAATTGTGAATACTTCAAATTTTAGTAGAATTCGATTCAAGTATAGATCGAATTCGCCGCAGCTTTTACTGGTATTCGCTTCAATTGTACTTGTCTGACTTAGCAGCGGCGAAAATCCTTTGTGCGAAACGTGGTCCCAACAAGAAACGGGGGCCACAATGTTTGGGATCAGGGGACAGGGGAAAGGATTGGCGCTCGCCGTCATCCTGTTTGGAACGAGTTTCTCGGCGCATGCCGCCGACGGAGTTGTCTACGCGAGCCTCGGCGACACCACGCGTGCGCCGATCGGTTGGGTCGAGTTCTGCGCCGACAATCCCAGGGAATGCCCGAATACGCCGTCGCAGCCGCGCGACATCGTGTTGTCGCAGGCGGCGTGGCGCGATCTGCTCAAGGTCAATCGCTGGGTCAACGAGACCGTCAAGCCGATGACCGACATGGAGCATTGGGGCGTCATCGAGAAGTGGTCGATACCGACCGACGGCTACGGCGACTGCGAGGATTATGTGCTGATGAAGCGCAAGATGCTGATCGACGCCGGCTGGCCCCGCGAAGCGCTGCTGATCACGGTGGTGCGCGACAAGAATGGCGAAGGCCATGCGGTGCTGACGGTCAAGACCGACAAGGGCGAGTTCATTCTCGACAACCAGAATGAAAGCGTCGTGGCATGGACCGAGACCGGCTACCGCTTCGTCAAGCGGCAGTCGCAGGCCGATCCCAACGTCTGGGTCTCGCTCGGCGACAGCCATCCGGCTGTCTCCACCGCGAGCGCCAAGTAACGCCAAGCAACGCAACACGACAACAACAGGACACGCGACCCGGTCACATCCCCACCCCTCCCCGTCCCAGACCGGATCGCGCGCGGCCAGGTGTCCCCCAACACCTGGCCGCAACTTTTTTGGGGTGGTCGATCCGCTTCGTGGTGGACGGGTTCGCCTGGAGCTTCGGTTCTGAATTGATCAGAACCGAAGCTCCAGATTCTTGTTTGACGCGTTTTCTTCGCGCGAACCGGCATCCCCTTTGCTTGAAAACGCTTCTAGAAATCAGCTCAGAGCGCGACCCACCTGATTTCGCAGGCGGAGTTGCAGCGGTTGCAATGCGTCGGCCGGTCGAAGGTGTTGGCCAATTCCCATTGCTGCTGCTCGTTGCTCCATTGCGCGGTCACGTGCGCGATGATGTCGTCGGATTCGCAGCGCGCGCACACCGGCGTCGAACGCGCGGCCTGGCGGCTGACGAGCCGCACCTGTTCCTGCCGCATCTGTTCCTGCCGCGACAGGATATGGACCGGCGGCGCCGGCTCCGAACCCAGACTGAACGGATTGAGCAACGCTGCGTGTCGCATTTTCTTGTTTCCCCATCGTACCGCGCGCGCTGATCTTGACCCAACTGATCCGCCCAATTCAATTCGCCATCACGAACATCCCCAGCTTGTTGTTTCCCGACCACAGCCGCGGCGCCGATATCCCCGCCATTTGCAACCGTGGGACACGCGCCGTTGATTCGATCCGGCAAGCGACGCAAACGGCCGGAACCTTCGCGAGCCGTCCGGCTTTAGAGTTGGATGATCGACGTCAGCCCCGACGATGCAGGCAAAAGCCGCATCGCGCGTATCGGCGCGCAGCCGATTGCGCTGGCCGCGGTCGCGCTGGCGGTGTTGCTGGCCGGCGGCGGCACGGTGGCGTTATGGCGCGTCTCCACCGGCAATTATCCCGAGACCGACCGCGCCATCGCGGCCCGCCAGGCCCAGACCCGCGCCGTCGAAGCCACCGAGCAACTGGCCGACAAGACCCGGGCGATGGGAATCACCCAGCAGGAGCAGGTCGACCAGTTGCAGGCGCTGCAGGAGCAGATTCAGGGCGTCAAGCGCCTGCTCGCGGCACAACAAAGCGACGCCAAGCGGCTGTCCGACCAGGTTGGCACGCTGACCGGCGCCATCGACAATCTCAGGCAATCCTTTGCCAGCGCCCGATCCTCCGACACGCCGGCGCCAGCCCAAGCGAGACGCGCCACCACGGCCCGGACTAAGGCAGGCACAGCCAAGCATGCGCCGCAAAAGCGCACGAAATCGCACAGTTAGCCCTACCCGGCCACAGCGCAGCGCAAAATCGCAAATTTTTCAGGCTAATTGTGAACTGGATCACATCTCCCGGTGGAAACCCGGACAATGATGCGTCTACCGGGTGGCGTCAGCCGATTTCAATATCCGGGCAGGGCAAGGCCGCAAGGTGTCATACTCCACCGGCGGCCTTGTTTATTTGGTGGCTGGTCCTGATAGCTGACCTGGAGCCCGGTTCTGCGTACACCAGAACCGGGCTTTGGTTTTCGTTCAAAAATCCCGCTTGTACTCGTGCACGTCGGTCATGTCGCCGGCATCAAATGCCCGGCAAAAGCCGCAGCCGATCAGCTGCAAACCTCGACCGGCCGGATGCGCCAGCCGTAGCGGGTGTGGACGCGCTGGCGCACGACGTAACAATCGCCGTAGCCGCCATCGTAGGCGTAGTAGTCGCCGTAATAGGGATAGCCATAGCCGTAGCCAAGGCCGAGCCCCAATCCGAATGCGCCGATGCCGACGCCGCGACCAAAGCCATGACCGCCAAAGCCGTGGCCGCCAAACCCGTGACCACCACCCATTCCGTGACCGCCCATGCCGCGGGCCTGCGCCATTTCAGGCGCGAGCAAGCCGACAGAGGCTGCCGCCGCCAATACAATAAGAGCCTTGCGCAACATGATCATCCCTCCTCGTCAGAAACACACTCAAGGATATGACGGTTTGAATGCGGCAACGTTGCAGGTCCAAGCGCTCTGGCGCGCTCAATTATGGAAAATGCCGCTCAATTTTCCGCGACCCCACCACGCTGTTTTGCGATTCCGCCGCGAAGGCACTCACGCGGCCGGAACAATTTCGCGCGCAGGCGATTGGTGATCGATTCCCTCGAGCAAACAGGGCTCGCCGGTGCGGAAGTTGATCGCCTTTGACGACGATACCTTCGCCAAGCTGACCCAATTGGGGCGTGACCGGATGGCGACGATCCAGGAGTTCGCCGACGAAGCCTTTGCGGACGTCCTGAAGAAGCACGGCATCCCGGTCGACCTGAAGGACGCGCTGCGCAAGAGCGCCAGAGATCCGCAAACGATGGGCGCAAAAAACAAATCAGGCGGTGTCAGGAAAACCAGATCATGAGCAAAGATCCCGATCCGTTCGAGCTGGGCCAGCGCGCGGCGCGCGAAAACATTCCGGCCGACGGCAACCCCTATCAGGACGGCAGCCAGGAGCACGCGTTGTGGGCGGCCGGACACGAGCAGGTCGCCGGCGAGGTCGAGGCCAGCGAAGGCGAAGGCACCTGAGAGTCCCTGCTTTCAGCCGATCTTCTTCAGACCGTTTCTGAAACGCGGGCCGTTGCGCTGATAGGATTTTGCCGGCCGCTCCGCCTGGGCGGCCTGGGCCGGATCCAGTGTGCGGATCACACGGGCCGGCGCGCCGATGATCAGCGAATTCTCGGGAAACTGCTTGCCCTCGGTGATCACCGAGCCCGCGCCGACCAGGCTGCCGCGGCCGATCCTGGCGCCGTTCATGACGATCGAGCCCATGCCGACCAGCGCGCCGTCTTCCAGCGTGCAGCCGTGCAGGATGACGTTGTGTCCAACGGTGCAGTTCTTGCCGATGGTCAGGGGAAAGCCGGGGTCGGTGTGGCAGGTCGAATTGTCCTGCACGTTGGAGCCCTCGCCGATCTCGATCCACTCATTGTCGCCGCGCAATACCGCGCCGAACCAGACGCTGGCGCCGCTCTTCAGCCGGATCTTGCCGATCAAAGTCGCGGTGTCGGCGACAAAATAGTTTCCGTCCGCCGGGAATTCGGGGCCCTGCCCGTCAAGTTCGTAAATGGCCATTCCGGTCTCCTGTCTGCGGAAGACCTTGGCATGGCAGGCGGCGCGTGTTCAAGCAAAGCGGATGCCCGCTTCCGATCAGGCCAGCACGCCGGCGGCGCGCAGCGTCATCAGGAAGAACGTTCCGGACATCAGGCTCCAGAAACCCGCCAGCACGGTCGCCATCATCACGAATTCGAAGCGGCGGCGCTCGATCCTGGCGCCGCGCAGCGTATTGCGCATGATGATGAAGGGCGCGGCAAAAACCAGAAACGGCACGGCGGCAAAAGTTTTCGGCGCCACGCCGGCCTGCAGCAGGCCAAATCCGGCGGGGCGCTGCACGAAGGCCTGGTATCCGCTGGCGAGCGCGCCCGCCAATGAGAAGCCGATGCAAAGGGCAAACAGCGAATTCAACGCATCCGGCGACATCAGAACTCTTCCGCTACACGACCAGCCTTCGAACGCCCCCTGCTTCGCAAAATTGGCGGCCTGCCGCCACACTATCCTTAAAGAAAGGTTAACAGGACGGTCCGGAACCGCGCCCCGCACATGGCTCGCGTGGCCGATGACGCGGCCGCGCCGCCAAAATGGCCTCATCGCGTGGCATATTCACCAACCTGATTCGCCATTCACGCTTCCTCCCCTGCTTGTGTTTCATCGATGACCCTGTTCTTCACGGCCCACACCATCGCGCGCGGTTCGCGCCCGCACCGCCGCAGCCACATGATTCCGATCATGGCGGCGAGCGCGATCGGTGCTGCCGCCGTCGCGCTGGTCGCCTATCTGCTGTGGCCGACCTGGAGCACGGATGCGTCGAGCGATCCGGCGCGGTTGCCGGTCAGCGTCGGCGGCACCCTGTTCAACGTGCAGCCGCTGGCGATCCGGATGAAGATCCAGCGCCATTCCGGGCCGCAGGAACGCGTCGACCTGAATTACGTTTTCCCTTCGCTGGAAGTGCCGGAGGGACCGAGACACGTCAGCGCCGATACCGTGGTGGAAGATTCGATGCAGCCGATCGACCGCATCTTCCTGTCGATCTCGGCGCACCACGATGCGATGGCGCCGGAGTTGCGCATCAGCACCATCTATCCGCGCTACCTCGAACAATCGGCGTCACCGGCGCAGGACGGCTTGACGATGCGTGCCTTTCGCGACGGCACGCCCTATAGCGGCGAGGATTTGTTCTTTGCCGACTCGCCGAAGCTCAGCACGCGTTGCACGCGCGACGGCCCCACACCCGGGATGTGCCTGAGCGAGCGCCGCATCCAGGGCGCCGATTTGACGTTTCGTTTTCCGCGGAGCTGGCTGGCGCAATGGCGCGACGTCGCGGATGCGATGGAGCGCCTGACGACGCAAATCCACGGCGGCCGGCGCAGCCCGGGCTAACCGTTCAATCGCGCGGGCGTTAGCCCTGATCGACCAGATCGTCCTCGAGGATCGCCATCTGGAACTGGAACGAGCGGTCGTCGTCCTCGTCATCGACGAACAGCACGCCGATGAATTCCTCGCCGATATAGACCTCGGCGGAATCGTCCTTTTTCGGCCGCGGCACGACGCGGATCTTGGGATTGCCGAACAGGCGCTTGAGATAAGCGTCGAGCTTCCTGACTTCCTGAACGTCCACGGCAGTCTCCAGTCAATTAGCTATCGGATTTCGGGGAGTTTTAGGGCACGGCGGCGCAAACCGCCAGCCATTGTTTGGTTGAGCATGATCTCGGCGGAAAATCGGTACCCACCTTTCCGGATCATGCTGCAGAAATCATACGCCAGATTCAAGCGGTTTCGAAATCAGCCGCCGAAACCAACCGGTCAAATCAAAGTCCGATCGCGTTGAGCATCTGATCCATGGTGCGCGACGGCTCGGCGCAGCCGGCCTCGCCGACGATCTTGGCGGGAACGCCGGCCACCGTGACGTTGTGCGGCACTTCCTTCACTACCACCGATCCGGCTGCGATGCGCGCGCAGTGACCGACCTCGATATTGCCGAGAATCTTGGCGCCCGCCCCGATCAATACGCCGCGGCGGATCTTGGGATGACGGTCCTCGTTCTCCTTGCCGGTGCCGCCGAGCGTGACGCCGTGCAGGATCGAAACATCGTCTTCGATCACGGCGGTCTCGCCGCAGACGAAGCCGGTGGCGTGATCGAGGAAGATGCCGCGGCCGATCTTCGCCGCCGGATTGATGTCGGTCTGGAACACCGCCGAGGAGCGGCTCTGTAGGTAAAACGCAAAATCCTTGCGGCCCTTCTGATAGAGCCAGTGCGCCAGGCGGTGGGTCTGGATCGCATGAAAACCCTTGAAATAGAGCAAGGGGTCGATAAAGCGCGAGGTGGCGGGATCGCGGTCGTAGACCGCGACGAGGTCGGCGCGGAAGGCGTTGCCGAGATCGGGATCGTCGCGCAGCGCCTCGTCGAAGGTCTGGCGGATCAGGTCGCCCGACAGCGCCGAATGGTCGAGGCGCTCGGCGATCCGGTGCACCACCGCCTCTTCCAGCCGTTCGTGATGCAGCACCGTCGAATAGATGAAGGAGGCAAGCTCCGGCTCGCGCCGGACGATGTCTTCGGCTTCCTGCCGGATGCGATCCCAGATCGGATCGAGCGTCGCCAGTTTGCCGCCCTGCGAATTGATCTGATGAATGGCCATATTGTTCTCTCGCAAACTGCTGGTGCTCTCGCACAATTCGCTTTACCGGCCGGCATTGTAACACATCGGCCTGACTTTTGTCTCACGCAAGATCGCTAAGGGTAACTATCTAAAATACACCCTAAACCATTGAACTGACGTATTTTCTTCACAGAGCCCAAGCCCCTTTTGCGCGCCGCGGGAGCGCCCAAACGCGTCGTTTCAAAGTGGTCGGCCGTTTCAGGAATTCAAGCGGGCGACCATCCAACTATTTGCCGATTTTCGTCCGCGGCCGGCAGCGGGCATGGTGGCCACAAACCGGGGAGAACCAGCATCAATACCCAAGCCTTAACGGCGCGCCGGACCGATGTGATTTGGGTCTGGGCCTGCGCGCTGGCCATTCCCGTCCTGTTGCTCACGCCGGCGATCTGGAACGGATATCCGCTGTTGCAATGGGACACCGGCGGCTATCTGGCGCGGTGGTACGAGGGCTATCTGGTCCCGAGCCGCTCCACCGTGTTCGGGCTCTATCTGCATTTCGGCGAAGCCTCCGGCTTCTGGCTCGATCTCGGGATTCAGGCACTGGCAACGCTCTGGATCGTGCAACTGACGCTGCGCGTATTCGACATGGCGTGGCCGTCGCGGCTTGCCGCGATCAGCCTCATTCTGACGCTGACCACGGCGCTGCCATGGCTCGCCAGCATGCTGCTGACAGACATCTTTGCCGGCCTTGCGGTGTTGTCGCTGTTCATTCTCGTGCTGCATGGCGACCGGGTTTCGACGCCGGAAAGGCTGTTGCTGTTTGTCTTCACCGCGTTTGCGGGCGCGACCCACAGCGCAACGCTCGCCGTGCTGCTCGGGCTGTGCCTGTGCGGATGGATCGCGCGACCGTTCCTGCGCGCGCGCATTGCCATTGCCGGGTTGCTGCAAGGCAGCCTGACCATCGTTGCCGGCGCCGCGATGCTGCTGGCGGCGAATTTTGCGCTGTCGGGACAACTGGCCTGGACGCCGGGCGGCTCCGGCGTCGCCTTCGGGCGCATGATGCAGGACGGCATCGTCGCAAGCTATCTGCGCGCGCATTGTCCGGACGCCAGGCTGAAACTCTGCCCCTACCGCGACCAGCTGCCGGCCACCGCCGACGAGTTCCTGTGGGGCGACAGCATGTTCAACAAGCTCGGCCGCTTCCAGGGCCTGAACGACGAGATGGGCTATATCGCGATGCATTCGCTGGTGGAATATCCGGCCTGGCAGGCGGAGGCCGCGCTCGTTGCGACCGCCCGGCAACTGACCGACGTCGCCACCGGCGAAGGCACCACGGTCTGGATTCCACATACTTACGGGATCATCGAGCATTATATCCCCGCACAGGTCGGGCCAATGCGCGCGGCGCGCCAGCAGCATGACGGCCTCGGCTTTACGGTGATCAACCGGATCCACGTTCCCGTAGCGCTGGGCTCGATGCTGCTGGTGGTCGCGATCGCCGCGGCCGGCGCGCTGCGGCGGCGGCCGGACGATCTCACGCTGCTGGCTACGACCGTCAGCCTCGCGCTACTCGGCAACGCCTTCGTCTGCGGCGTGATCTCGGGGCCACACGACCGCTACGGCGCGCGGATGGTCTGGATCGCGACGCTGGCGGTGCTGATCGCGGCCTTCAGGTATTTCGCCGATCGTGGTCAGGATCGCCTTCATGCCGGAAAAAATTCATTTCCGGCTTGAGAGAAACTCGAGCACGCCTGCCTTGTAGACCTTGTCGCCGACCGCGCGCATGTGATCGCGATCGGGAATGTCGAGCACCTGCGAACCCGGAATGATCCCGGCAAGATCGGCGGCGGAGCCCGCGATTTCATCCGTGGTGCCGACCGCGATCAGCACCGGCACGGTGATGTCGGCGGCCTCCTCGCGCGTCATCAGCCGGCGCGAGCCGCGCAGGCAGGCGGCCAGCGCGCGGCGATCGCTGCGGGTCTGGTCGGCGAAGGCGCGAAAGGTGTGTCCGACGGGATCGCGGACGTCGTCGAGCGAGTCCGCCTCCAGCGCGCTGGCTACATTTTCTCCGGGCCCGCCGCCCAGGATCAGGCCCATGCCGATGCCGCCGAGAATCGCCGAGCGCAGCCGCTGCGGCGCGCGATGGGCGAGCCACGCCGTCATCCGTCCGCCCAGCGAATAGCCCATGATGTCGGCGCGCGCGATCTCGAGATGATCCATCAGCGCGGTGACGTCGCCGGCCATGGTGCCGATGTGATAGTCCTCGGAATCATACAGCTTGGCGGAATCGCCGTGGCCGCGATTGTCGAGCGCGATGACGCGGCGGCCGTTCTTCTTCAGCTCCGAAACCCAGGTCGGATACACCCAGTTGACGTTCTTGCTCGACGCGAAGCCGTGAACCAGCATGATCGGCTCGCCCTCACCTTCGTCGAGATAGGCAATTTCAACAGCGCCGTTGTGAAAGCTCGGCATCATCAATCCGTATTATTGATCGGGAGATTCGGCGGAAAACTAGCCGTGCGCGGTGGCGGACGCCAGCGCCGCCTGCCGCGTTGCTGCCATTTGTTTTTGCAGCCGGCGTGCCTTTTTACGATGCAGCCATGACAGGGTCAGGCGTTCGGTGGTGGCCTTGATCGACGACAACAGTCCGAACAACGCGAGCAGCGCGCCGAACACCCACAGCGTCAAGTCGAAGGCGCCGGCCGCCAGCAGCAGCGCGCCTCGGCCGAGCATTTTCAGGATCGCGCGGGTCTGGCCGCCCTTGGATTCGGCGAGCCTTGCCGCGCGCGCGACGTCTTTGGGACCTTCCGCGATCGACAGCGTATCGAGCGCGCCGCGGACGCCGGCTTTTTCGCCGACGCGCCCGACATCCTTGCCGAGCCGCACCAGCCCCGCCGCCTGCTCCGGATGAAACGCCGCCTTGATCGTCTCGACGCTTTGCCCCGGCCGCAGCACCGAGGCATGCTCCACCGCGTTCTCCAGCAGCGGCGCATCAACCAGATCACGCGCGGAGCGGCCGGCCCATAGCGTCAACCCCTCGCCGAGCCGCCCGACCTTGCGGGCGTCCTTGACCAGCGTCAGCCCGGCGCGCACCGGCGCGGCGCCGCCGACCGAGACGTAAGTCGCCGCCGTCACCGCAAGTCCCGCCGCCGCCAGTCCCAGCACCAGGCGGTCGACCTGTTCGCCGGTCGCCAAGTGCTTGCCCTCGCGCACCACGTCGCGGATGTCGCCGAACACGAAGAGATCGCCGGCCACCGTGCCCGACATGCTCGCGACGTCGTCGGCATTTCCGGTCACGAGGCCGGTGGCAAATCTCTTGGCGAAATGCGAGGCCGAACCGGCCTCCGTGACCGCATCACGTACCCGTCCCGACAACTCGTCGCTGACCGGAATATTTTTCTCCCTCGCAAGATCGGCGAAGCTCGCGGCGAGATCGGCATCATCTGCGGCGAGCGCGCGCTCGATATTCTCCGCGACCAGCGACTGGTTATTCCGCAGAGCAGAATTGATTTCGAGATCAGACAATTTTACCGGATCGTCCTGCGCGGCCAGTACGGCCGCTGAGTAGCGCACATGCGGCCACAGCAGCGCGCACGCCGCCGCGCACATCGCCATACCAGCCAAAGCCAAACCGAGCCGCGCGCGCCGCATCCGAAAAATTCCCGGTGTTTTCCAACTCGAGTATTTTTATGCTTCTTTGAGATGGTGTGCCGCTTTTAAGACACAACAGCCCCGACGAAAGAAGGGCTTCTCTGTGAGGACAAGATTGTGTCGAATTTGCATGAGCACATGAGCGGTCGGGGCCCTAGGAATCAACTGAACCCCTCGGTATGGTGCGCAGCATTTCAATCCTGCTGCGTATAGTTGCCGTCTGTCGTTGATTGCGCCCGCCTTCATTGCTACCTAAGGTGAATTCCATGTCCGACCAGGTCGTTCCGCACTTTCACAATGACGCCGGGGTTCCGGTCATCGAGATCGGGTCGAAGGAATTCATGTGCGTCGGGGCCAATCCGCCGTTCGACCACCCCCACGTGTTCCTCGATCTCGGCAACGACAACGAGATCATCTGCCCGTATTGCTCGACCCTGTACCGCTACGCCGCCGATCTTGCCGCCGGCGAAGCCCGCCCGCCCGAATGCGTGGTGCAAGACAAGGTCGCCTGAGCGGCCGGTGGCCGCGTCGCGCACGGTTTTCATTGCAGGCGCCGGGATCGGAGGATTGACGGCGGCGCTGGCGCTGGCGGCACGGGGATTTCGCATCGTCATCCTGGAGAAGGCCGAACGGCTCGAAGAGGCCGGCGCCGGCCTGCAGCTGTCGCCCAATGCCAGCCGCGTGCTGACCGGTCTCGGCCTCGAGAGGCGGCTTGCCGCGCGCGCCGTCACCCCCGACGCCGTCAGCCTGATGAGCGCGCGAAGCGGCGGCGAAGTCGTCCGCCTGCCGCTTGGCGAGGCCGCCGGCGCCCGCGCCGGCGCGCCCTATTGGGTGATGCATCGCGCCGACCTGCAGGCGGCATTGCAGGCGGAAGTCAACGAGCACCCCGACATCGAACTGCGGCTCGGCTGCCAGTTCGAGGACGCCGCCCCCCACGCCAAGGGCCTGACCGTGGTCCAGCGCCGCGGGATGATGCGGCAGCAGGAAGTGGCGCTGGCGCTGGTCGGCGCCGACGGCATCTGGTCTTCGGTGCGCGGTCATTTGTTTCCAAATGTGCAGCCGCAATTTTCCGGCCTGATCGCCTGGCGCGGCACGCTGGATGCCACGCAATTGCCGCGCGAATACACCTCGCGCCGGGTCCAGCTCTGGATGGGGCCGAACGCGCATCTGGTGACCTATCCGATCTCGGCAGCGCGGCAGATCAATGTCGTCGCCATCATGCCGGGAACCTGGAACCGGCCCGGCTGGAGCGCGCCCGGCGATATCGGCGAAATCAAGGGCGTATTTTCGGCCTCGCAATGGCCGGGCACCGCGCGGATGATGATCGGCGCGGTCGACGATTGGCGCAAATGGGCGTTGTTCACCGTAGCTGGTGGAGACGAATGGAGCGATGGCGCGATCGCGCTGTTGGGCGACGCCGCGCACGCGATGCTGCCGTTCGCCGCGCAAGGCGCCGGCATGGCGATCGAGGACGCCGCCGTGCTGGCCAAATGCCTGAGCGAGACCCAGAACGAGGGCGGGCCCTCGATGGCCTCGGCGATGCAGGGCTACGCGCGGCTGCGCCGGCCGCGGCTCTTGAGGGTTCAGCGCACGGCGCGGCAATCGGGCCGGATTTATCATCTGACGGGAACCGCGGCGCTGGCCCGCGATCTTGCGATCCGGCTGATGGGCCCGGCCCGCATGCTGGCGCGGCAGGACTGGATCTACGACTGGCGCGCCTGAGCCTTCGCCGCAGCGCTTTCGCGAGACGCCGTCAATAAACCGCGTTGCCGGCCCGCGAGTGAACAGGCTTGGTTTTGGCGTCGACCGGCTTGGTAGCCGTGGCTTCCAGCGGGTCCGGCAGGGTTTCGTGGCAGTTGTTGCGCTTCCAGGCCTGGTCGGCGAGCTTCGCCTGTGCGGTGTTGGAGAGGTAGTCGTTGCGATAGACCATTTCCGACACTACCGGGCCGGCGAAGCCGGTATCGGCCTTCTCCATCAGCTTCCTGGTATCGGCGAGACGGGTGGCAATCGCCTTGCGTTCGGTCTGCAACTGCTTGCAATCGTAGAAATCGTATTTGGCGGGATCGACGAAAGCGAGCGTCGCATTGTCCAGCGAGAGGCTGTCGCTGGCATCGCTCAGGCTGTTGCCGGCGCAGCCGGACAGCCCGATGCCGAGCGCGAACAACGCCGCCGCGGCGGCGGCGCGGGACAAGGCCCTGTCGTGGTATATCCGGGCGATCATGCGACCTTGATAAATGGACAATCTTGCGGTTGCGTAAAGCAGGCGCTGGTGTCGGCATTGAGGCTTTTGCCGGGCGCTGCGCGCCGCGAGCGGGAAAACCGCATTTTCCGCCACCCTACCCCATTTCCAAGCCCTAAGAAAACGCGCTAAGTCTCTGATCTCCTGACCAAAGCGGACGTGGCGGAACTGGTAGACGCAAGGGACTTAAAATCCCTCGATGGCAACGTCGTGTGGGTTCGAGTCCCACCGCCCGCACCACGCTTCGCCCTCGCGGGCTACGCGTGGCGCAGCCACGCAAGACCGCGAGGGCGAAGCGTGTCCGGCGCAGCTTGAGCGCGGCGAAAGCGAAGACGGGCGATACGAGGAGGCATCCATGTCCGACGACCAGGAAAATCTTTTCGACGAAGCCGGCAACGCCATCCTCGACGACTTCGACCGGCTCACACATCTGCTATTTGAGCGTGTTTCCGAATTCGCCGAAGAGGAAGACCTCGACGACGAACTGCTCTCGATGCTGCTGTTCCGACTTTCCCTGACGATGCGCATGGTGGCCTATGCGGAGACCGCAGCCAAACCTTCGGCCGGCGGACTGAAGCTCGATCTCGACCGGTTTGGCCGTGACATCGAAACCCACCTTCGCGAATCCAAGAAGGACGCCGAGCGGTTCATCGCGGAAGCCAAGGCATCGATCGCGGCCGCGCAGCAGGAGGACGACGACAGCTGAACGCGTAGATATCGGCGCCAACGCGAACTCCGCCGTCGGACGTCGAACACTTCATCCATATCCATGCGCACGCTCCGGAGCGCGCGGGTCTTTCGCCAATCCTCCTCATGCCGTGCCTTCCCTCGAAAATCGAGCAGGCTCGATCGATCAAGATGGCCTCGCTACCCAGCACGACCCGGATTCCCCGCGAGGTCGGGAAAGTTTTCAGGGGCGAAATTTAGCGCGCGGCTTCGCGCAGCAGCGTGATCGGATAAAACGGTTTCGCCAGAAACCGGGCGCCGTCCGGCAGCGCGTCGGCTGGCGCCTGGCCGGAAATCACGACCACCCTCATATGCGGGTATTGCCGGAGGGCAAAGTGCGCGAGTTCGATGCCGTCCATCTTGCCGGACAGATTGACATCGGTAATCAGAAATGAAGGATGCCGCATCTTGATCGCAAGCGATGCGGTCTCCGCATCTTCGCATTGGATGACCTGGAAATCGCTCTCTTCCAGCAGCAAAACGATCATGTCGCGCTGAATTTCGTCGTCCTCGACGACAACGGCGGTTTGGCGAAGTGGCTTCGACTGGCCCATGAAATGAAATACCTCCATCAAGTACATGGACTAATCTCCGAATATGGATTCGGTTTCACTCAAAACGCCGATTCGGCGGTTCCATCCGCCATTTCAGCCGCTTGCGCAGGATCTGCGCTTAGACGCGAATGATTCGACCATGCCTCTGCTGCTGCAGCCCTCCTTGACGACGTGCCTGTCAAATCAGCACGATGACGCGCGGACGCGACTCCGCCGGGAAGGATGAGGGAATACCGTTCATGGCGACGCTCGAACAAATCACCATTGCGCCCGGCCTTACCTTCGATACGCTCGTTGCCGGTGAGCGCGGCGCGCCGCTGGTGCTGCTGCTGCATGGCTTTGCCGAATCGATGCATTGCTGGGACGCGCAGATCGCGGCACTCGCGGCGAAGGGTTATCGCGCCATCGCGCCGAGCCAGCGCGGCTATTCGCCGGGCGCACGGCCGGACCTCGCGGAGCCGGCGAATTATCATATCGACCGCCTGATGGACGATGCGATGGCGATCGTCGCGGCCTCCGGCCATGGCGAGACGCGGTTTCACCTGGTCGGGCACGATTGGGGCGGCAGCATCGCCTGGTCGCTGGCCGATCGCTATCCGCAGCGGCTGGCCTCGCTCACCGTGTTGTCGCGGCCGCATCCCAACGCCTTCAACCGCGCGCTGCAGGCGCCCGACGGCGAGCAGGCGCGCCGCTCAAAGCATCACAAGGCGTTTCTGGAGCCCGATGCGGCCGACGTCGTGCTGGCCGACAATGCAAGATGGCTGCGCGACCGGCTCGCCGCGAACGGCGTACCCAGCGAGGCGATCGAACGGCATCTTTCGGTGCTCGGCAACAAGGACGCGATGGAAGGCGCGCTCGCCTGGTATCGCGCGCGCGGCGCGATCCGCGGCCCGCTCGGCCCGATCCGGGTGCCCGTGCTGTACATCTGGGGCGATGCCGACGATACCGTCGGAAGGCCGGCGGCGGAGGGTACGATCGATTTCGTCGCCGCGCCCTATCGTTTCGAGGTGTTGCCGGGCGTCGGTCATTTCGCGGCCGACCAGATGCCCGATCGCGTCAGCGAGCTGCTGCTCGCGCACATCGCGGCGCATCCGGTGTAGAACCAGTTCACGCGAACCAGGACCACCTCGCTCCAAAACGCTATGGCTGCTGGAACTTTGCGCTGGCAAAAATGTTGTCGTGCAGCATTTGGAGCACGACGTCATGCCTGCCGAAACGCCGGCCAAGCCAACCGGATCGGAACGCAAGCCGGCGGACGGCCTTCGTTCCCGGCCCCTTCCGTCCCGGCCTGGCGGCTCCCCGCTTTCGCAGGACGGGCTCGAGACACTGCGCGACAGCCACTGCTGAGCTCGCAAAAAATGCGACGGAACATTGGCTCCGTCGCATTTTGCATTCGCGCGGCTATTTCGCGCCTATTCGGTCTTGTCCATATTCCAGAAGATCGGCGTCGCCGGCCCGTCGAGCACGCCGGTGAGCGTTTTGCGCCAGGCGCTGGGCTGCTCGAACTGGCCGAGCGGGATGTAGAGCACCTGCTCGTAGACTTCCTTCTGGATTTCCGCGGCGATCTTCTTCTGCTCCTCGGCCGTTTGCGCGCGGGCAAAATCCAGCTTGAGTTGCTCGGCACGCGGATCTTCCGCCCAGCCGAACCAGCCGCCGTTCTTGCCGCGGCCGCCGATCGGGAAATTGACTGCGGGGTTCACGAGGTCGGCGGCGGCCCAGTTGGTGAAGAACATGCTCCAGCCGCCCTCTTTCAGAGGCTTCTGGCTGGTGCGCCGGCTGATGATCGTGCTCCAGTCGGTGGCCTGCAGATCGACCTTGAAGCCGGCTTCGCGCAGCGCCTGGGCCGCGACGATCGGCTGCGCCTTCAATGACACGACGTCGCCGGGCGCCATGATCACCACCGGCGTGCCGTCATAGCCGGAGGCCGCCAGTTCCTTCTTGGCCTCCGCCATGCCGGTGCCCTTCACAATCGTCTCGGAATCGACATCGGTGGCGAGCGGCGTGCCGCACACGAAGATCGCGCCGCAGGTCTTGAAATATTCGGGATTGCCGATCAGCGCGTCCAGCACGTCTTTCTGGTTCATCGCCAGCAAGGCCGCGCGGCGGACTTTGACGTTGTCGAAGGGCGGAAACAGGAAGTTCATCCGCCCCATGGTCTGGAAGCCGAGCTTGTTCAGCGTCTCGACCTTGAGGTCGGGATTGGCCTTCAGCACCGGCAGGATGTCGAACGACGGAATTTCCAGGAAATCGATGTCGCCGGCCTGCAGCGCGTTCACCGCCGTCTGCGCGTCCGCCATGGTGATCCATTCGACGCGATCGACCTTCACGACCTTGCCGCCGGAGGTCCAGCTCGGCGCTTCCTTGCGCGGCACATAGTCCTTGTTCTTTTCGAACACGGCCTTCACGCCGGGCTGGAATTCGGCCTGCACGAATTTGAACGGGCCGGATCCGATCAGTTCCGGGATCGGCTTGCCGGCGGGCGTTTCCGCCAGCCGCTTCGGCATCATGAACGGCACCAGCGACGACGGCTTGCCGATGGCATCCAGCACCAGGCCGTAGGGCTCTTTCAGCTTCAGCACGATGGTCTTGGCGTCGGGCGCCTCGATGCTGGCGGTAAACAGCATGAGCTGCTGGCCCATGGCGTCGGCCTTGCCCCAGCGCTGCAGCGAGGCGACACAGTCCTCTGCCGTCACCGGCGTGCCGTCATGCCATTTCAGGCCGTCACGCAGCGTGAACGTATAGGTCAGCTTGTCGTCGGAGACCTTGTATTCCGCCATCTGCGGCTGGATCTTGAAGTTGGAATCCTCCGCCAGCAGCGTGTCGTAGATCATGTAGCCGAAGTCGCGATAGATATAGGCGGTCGACGGCATGCCGGGATCGCGCAGATCGGCGTGCATCACCGCGCTGATGGTCTTGCCGGCGGCCCAAATCGGCGCGGGCTGCGCCAGCACGACCGAGAGCGCGATCACGGAAGCGATCGTGCGAAGTTTCCAGCGCGATATGTCGAACATTCTAATCTCTCCTGACGTCAAACCGGTCAATCGCCGGTCATTGATTATGCAGGCGGGCTGTTCTTTGGGCGAACTAACGCGCTGTAACAACTCGATATTTGAGCCTTGATCGCGAGACTTGCATCAAGCGCGGCGCGCGTCAATCGCGTTTTGGTCGCAAGGCCCACATGCCCAGGCTCCGATCTTTCACTTTACAAATCGGCCGGCGATCATTCTCGTAAGCAGATCGCATTCTCGTCAGCAGGTCGCGATCGCGCGTTCAAACCCGTAAAGAGGTCGTCATGAATCCAGCCAACCTACCCTTCGATACCGAAGCCATGCTGCAGGGCTTGCGCGGCTGGGTCGAATGCGAGAGCCCGACCTGGGACAAGTCCGCCGTGAACCGCATGCTCGACATCGCCGCGCGCGACATGGCGGTGATGGGCGCCACCATCGAGCGCATCGCCGGACGGCAGGGTTTTGGCGACGTGGTCCGCGCCCGTTTCCCGCATCCCAAACAGGGCGAGCCCGGCATCCTGATCGCCGGGCATTTTGACACTGTGCATCCGGTCGGGACATTGGAAAAGCTGTCGTGGCGGCGCGAGGGCAACAAATGCTTCGGACCCGGCATCTTTGACATGAAGGGCGGCAGTTACCTTTCGCTGGAAGCGATCCGGCAATTGGCGCGCGCATCCTTCACGACGCCGCTGCCGATCACCGTTCTGTTCACCCCGGACGAGGAAGTTGGCACCCCCTCCACCCGCGACGTCATCGAGGCGGAAGCCGCGCGCAACAAATACGTGCTGGTGCCCGAGCCCGGCCGCGCCAATAACGGCGTCGTCACCGGCCGCTACGCCATCGCCCGCTTCAATCTGGAAGCCACCGGCAAGCCGAGTCATGCCGGCGCCACGCTGTCGTCGGGCCGCTCCGCGATCCGCGAGATGGCCCGCCAGATCATCGCGATCGACGGCATGACGACGGACGACTGCACCTTCTCGGTCGGCATCGTGCATGGCGGCCAATGGGTCAATTGCGTCGCCACCACCTGCACTGGCGAAGCGCTCTCGATGGCCAAGCGGCAGGCCGACCTCGACCGCGGTGTCGAGCGGATGCTGGCGCTGTCGGACACCGCCAATGACGTCACCTTTAAAGTAAAACGCGGCGTGACCCGCCCGGTATGGGAGCCGGATGCCGGCACCATGGCGCTCTATGAAAAAGCCCGTGGTGTGGCAAAGTCGCTCGGCGTCGAACTGCCCCATGGCAGCGCCGGCGGCGGCTCCGACGGCAATTTTACCGGCGCGATGGGCATTCCGACACTGGACGGCCTCGGCGTTCGCGGCGCCGATGCGCATACGCTCAACGAACATATCGAAGTCGACAGCCTCGCCGAGCGCGGCCGCCTGATGGCCGGCCTGCTGGCGACGCTGGAATAGCAAAGATCGTCATGCGCGACGGCTCTGCCGTCATCCTGAGGTGCGCGCTGTTGCGCGCCTTGAAGGATGGCTACACGCACCGTAGCCATCCTTCGAGGCTCGCCGAAGACGGCTCGCGCCTCAGGATGATGGCGGATAGCAACCTGTTCCCGGTCGTGCCGGGCATGACGATGGTTTGAACTGCTCCGAACGGTGCAATGGCACAGGATTTGCTGACCTGATACGCTGCCGGCGGGGAATGAAGTCTGCGTCAGCCGATCGACCGGTCGGCGCAAGTGTTTGACCAAGCGTTGGGACAAGGATGCTCGGATATCTGCTTCGCCGCGTATTGGCCGCCATTCCCGTGATGGGGGTGGTCGCGCTGGTCGTGTTCCTGCTGCTGCGGCTGACGCCGGGCGATCCCGCCGCGATCCTCGCCGGCGATACCGCGACCCCGGAGCAGCTCGAGCGCATCCGCACGGCGCTCGGCCTCAACGAGCCGCTGTATCAGCAATTCATCACCTGGATCGGCCGACTGCTGCACGGCGATCTCGGGGTGTCGCTGATCTCCAACGTGCCGGTGACCCAGATGATCGCGAGCCGGGTCGAGCCGTCGATCTCGATTGCGCTGTCGACGCTGGTGCTGTCGGTTCTGGTCGCGGTGCCGCTCGGCGTGATCGCGGCGTGGAAGCACGGCACCTGGATCGACCGTTTTGTCATGGGGCTGTCGGTGATCGGCTTCTCGGGGCCGGTATTCGTGATCGGCTATGTGCTGATCCAGATCTTTGCCATCGACCTGCGCTGGGTGCCGGTACAGGGTTTTCAGAGCATCTCCAAGGGATTTGGACCGTTCTTCCAGCGCCTCATCCTGCCGACGGTGACGCTGTCCTTTATCTACGTCGCGCTGATCGCGCGCATGACGCGGGCCTCGATGCTCGACGTGCTCGGCGAGGACTACGTCCGCACCGCGCGCGCCAAAGGCATCGGCGAAACCGGCGTGTTGCTGCGCCACGCGCTGCGCAACGCCGCGGTGCCCGTCATCACCGTGATCGGCAGCGGATTTGCATTGTTGATATCGGGCGTCGTCGTCACCGAAAGCGTGTTCAATCTGCCGGGCATCGGCCGGCTCACCGTCGACGCCGTGCTGGCGCGCGATTATCCGGTGATCCAGGCGATGATCCTTCTGACCTCGCTGATCTACGTCACGGTCAATCTCCTGATCGACCTCGCCTACACCCTGCTCGATCCCCGAATCCGGTATTGAGGCAGGATCAGTATGGCAATCGAAACCCTGCCCGAACCGTCACTGCCGATCACCACGCCGCTGCGGCCGCGGTTCGGATTCCTGACCTCGACACCGATCATCGCGGCGGCCACCATTTGCCTTGCATTGATTATCGCCTCCGCAATCTTCGCGCCCTGGCTGGCGCCGCACGATCCGGTGCTGCTGGCGCCGGCGCAACGCTTAAAGCCCGCCAGCGCCCAGTTCCTGCTCGGCACCGACGGCTATGGCCGCGATGTGCTGTCGCGCATGCTCTATGGCGGGCGGATTTCGCTCTTGATCGGCGTTGGCGCGGCCATCGTCAGCGTCGCCGGCGGCCTCTTGATCGGCCTCGTCTCCGGCTTCTTCAAATGGGTCGACGCCATCCTGATGCGGATCATGGACGGCTTGATGGCGATCCCCGCCATCCTGCTCGCGATCGCCGTGGTGTCGCTGTCGGGCGCCAGCATCATGACGGTGCTGGTCGCAATCACGATTCCCGAAATACCCCGCGTGGCGCGGCTGGTGCGCTCGGTGGTGCTTTCGGCACGGGAAGAACCCTATGTCGAGGCCGCCATCTCGGTCGGCTCCAGCCTGCCGAAGATCATGTGGCGGCATCTGGTGCCGAACACGATCGCGCCATTGATCGTGCAAGGCACTTACGTGTGCGCCTCCGCGATCCTGACCGAGGCGATCCTGTCGTTTCTCGGCGCCGGCATCAGCCCGGAGACGCCGACCTGGGGCAACATGATCGCCGAGGGACGCGCCTATTTTCAAATAAAGCCGTCGCTGATCTTCTGGCCCGGATTGATGCTGTCGATCGCGATCCTCACCGTCAATCTGATCGGCGACGCCGCCCGCGACGCGCTCGATCCCCGCATGAAACAACGTGAGGGACATTGAACAACATCGTCCTCGACATTGAAAACCTGGTCGTCGGCCTCGGCAAGAACCCGCAGGCCACACGGATCATCGACGGCGTGTCGTTGCAGGTCCGCCAGGGCGAAACGCTGTGCGTGGTCGGCGAAAGCGGCTCGGGCAAGTCCGTCACCTCGCTCAGCGTGATGGGGCTGCTGCAAAAGGGATCGCTGGTGCCGAGTGGCGGCAGCATCAAGCTGGTCGGCGAGGAACTGCTGGGAGCGAGCGACCGCCGCCTGCGGCAATTGCGCGCCACCCGGATGGCGATGATTTTCCAGGAGCCGATGACCGCGCTCAATCCGGTGGTTCCGGTCGGCCGCCAGATCGACGAGGTGCTGCGCGCCCATACCGATCTCGACGCAAAGGCGCGGCGCGCGCGGATTCTCGCGATGATGGAGCAGGTCCGGCTGCCCGAGGTCGAGCGCATCTTCGCCTCCTACCCGCACCGCCTTTCCGGCGGCCAGCGCCAGCGCATCATGATCGCGATGGCGCTGGTGCTGGAACCGAAACTTTTGATCGCGGACGAGCCGACCACCGCGCTCGACGTCACCACGCAAAAACAGATCCTGACCCTGATCCGCGACCTGCAGCGCGACCACGGCACGGCAGTGCTGTTCATCACGCATGACATGGGCGTGGTCGCCGAAATCGCCGACCGGGTCGCGGTGATGCGCCGGGGCAAACTGGTCGAGACCGACACGCTTGACGGCATTTTGCGCACGCCTGCGATGGAATATACCCGCAACCTCTTGTCGTCGGTGCCAAGCCTGGTGCCGCGCGCGCCGCGAGCCGACACCACCGAGCCGGTCGTGCTGGAGGCCAACGGCCTTGGCAAGGTCTATCGCGAGCGCTCGCTGTTCGGCAAAGCCCGCGAGGTCGCGGCCGCCAAGGATGTCACGCTGACGCTGCGCAAGGGCCGCACGCTGGGCATCGTCGGCGAGAGCGGATCGGGAAAATCCACCGTCGCGCGCTGCATCGTGCGGCTGATCGACCCGACCTCCGGCGGCGTCCGGCTCGCGGGCAACGAAATCTCCGAACTGTCGCGCCGGCTGCTGCAGCCGCATCGCAAGCGCATCCAGATCATCTTCCAGGACCCCTACCGCTCGCTCAATCCGCGCGTCACCGTGGGCGAGACCATCGCCGAAGGCCCGGTCAATTACGGCATGCCGCGCGCGCAGGCGCTGGCGCGCGCGCGCGAGCTTCTGCAACTGGTCGACTTGCCCGCGGACGCGATCTCGCGCTATCCGCATCAATTCTCCGGAGGCCAGCGCCAGCGCATCGCGATCGCACGCGCGCTGGCGCTCGATCCCGACGTGCTGGTGGCGGACGAAGCGGTATCGGCGCTCGACGTCTCCGTGCAGGCGCAGGTGCTGGAACTGCTTGACGAAATCCAGACCCGGCTCGGCATTGCGCTGTTGTTCATCACCCACGATTTGCGCGTCGCCGCGCAAATCTGCGACGACGTCGCGGTCATGCAAAACGGCCGTATCGTCGAACAGGGTCCGGCGGCTCAAGTGCTGGCGCATCCGCAAATGCCCTATACCCGGCAACTGCTTGACGCCGCTCCCGGACGGGGCTGGGATTTTGCAAATTTCAGGCCGATCGCGGCGGCGGCCACAGCCTCATCCTGATGTGCGCGCTCTCCCGGCAGCGCACTTGCGCTGTCCGGTGCGCGCGTCTCGACGGATGGGCCGCGATCCCTGTGGCCCATGGTTCTCCCGGCGATGCGAAGCATCGTCCGGAGACGGCGCAAAATGCGCCTCCTCACCATGAGGTGATCGGGATCACGCCGCATTGCACTACGACTAACGAAGCAATCCGGAAATAGTACGAAGCCATGCGGGAGCGGATTGCTTCGCAGCTTGCACTGGCCGTAATGAGGAGTCTAACGTCGCCCGCACGAACCACTGACCACTTTGGGATAACCGACATGCCCAGCATCGAACGCATCGAAGGTTATGTCGACGAACTCATTGCCATCCGCAAGGATTTGCACGCGCATCCCGAAATCGGTTTCGAGGAGGTGCGCACGTCAGGCATCGTCGCGGAAAAACTCAAGCAATGGGGCATCGAGGTGCATCGCGGTATCGGCGGCACCGGCGTGGTCGGCGTGCTCAAGGGCAAAGGCAGCGGCAACAAGCGGATCGGGCTGCGCGCCGACATGGACGCGCTGCCGATGGAAGAAAACACCAATCTGGCCTGGCGCTCGACCGTGCCCGGCCGCTTCCATGGCTGCGGCCATGACGGCCATACCACCATGCTGCTCGGCACCGCGCGTTATCTCGCCGAAACCCGCGATTTCGACGGCACCGTACACTTCATCTTCCAGCCCGCCGAGGAAGGTCTCGGCGGCGCCCGCGCCATGATCAAGGATGGCCTGTTCGATAAATTTCCCTGCGACGAAATCTATGGGCTGCACAATTATCCCGAACTTAGCCTCGGCGAGATCGCCGTACAGCCGGGACCGGCGATGGCCTGCGCCGATTTCTTCGACATCGCGATCCAGGGCTACGGCTCGCATGGCGCGCGGCCGGAAATGTCCAAGGACGCGGTCGTGATCGCGATGACGCTCGGGCAGGCCTTGCAGACCATCGTCAGCCGCAACGTTGCGCCGGCCGAACCGGCGGTGCTGTCGATCACGCAGATCCATTCCGGCTCGGCCTATAACGTCATCCCCGGCGAGGCCAAATTGTGCGGGACGGTGCGGACCTTCTCCGAGGACGTGCGCAAATTGATCCGGGATCGGATCCGGGCGATCTCTGCCGGCATCGCCGCGGCCTTCGCGGTCGAGATTTCCGTTGATATTCGCGATATCTTCAGCGTGCTGGTCAACAGCCCCGAGCAGACCGAAGTGGTGATGGAGGTCGCGCGCACCGTGGTCGACCCTGCAAAAGTCATCACGCCTCCGGTGCGCCCGATGGCCAGCGAGGATTTCGCCGACATGCTGATGGCGGTGCCCGGCGCCTATTTCTTTGTCGGTCAGGAACATTCCGTGCCATTGCACAATTCCGGCTACATGTTCGACGACAAGATCCTGCCGATCGGCGTCAGCATGTTCGCGCGCATCATCGAAACCCGCCTGCCGGTTGCCGTCCATGCATGAAACCGGATAAACGGCGCTCGGTTACCTCGACTTGCCGCCACGTTCCCTTCCTACCGGATGACAGACATGCCCAGTATCAAACGCATCGAAGGCTATGCCGACGAACTCACCGCCATCCGCAGGGATATCCATGCGCATCCCGAGATCGGCTTCGAGGAGGTCCGCACCTCGGGCATTGTCGCCGAGAAGCTTGCCGAATGGGGCATCGAGGTGCATCGCGGGCTCGGAATCACCGGCGTGGTCGGGGTGCTCAAGGGCAAGGGCGCCAGCGGCAAGCGGATCGGCCTGCGCGCCGATATGGACGCGCTGCCGATGGACGAGAATACCAACCTGCCCTGGCGCTCGACCGTGCCCGGCCGTTTTCATGGCTGCGGCCATGACGGCCACACCACCATGCTGCTGGGCACCGCGCGCTACCTTGCCGAGACCCGCAATTTCGACGGCACCGTGCATTTCATCTTCCAGCCGGCCGAGGAAGGTCTCGGCGGTGCGCGGGCGATGATCAAGGACGGGCTGTTCGACAAATTCCCCTGCGACGAAATCTACGGCCTGCACAACGCGCCGAACCTCAATCTCGGCGAAGTGGCGGTGTTTCCGGGGCCGGCGATGGCCGGCGCCGATTTCTTCGACATCCGGATTCAGGGCTATGGCTCGCATGGCGCGCGGCCGGAGATGTCCAAGGATGCGGTGGTGATCGCAATGACGCTCGGACAGGCGTTGCAGACCATCGTCAGCCGCAATGTACCGCCCGCGGAATCGGCCGTGCTGTCGATCACCCAGATCCATTCCGGCTCCGCCTATAACGTGATCCCCGGCGAGGCACATCTCTGCGGCACGGTACGGGCATTCTCCGACAAGGTCCGCGCGCTGATCCGCGAGCGCATCCGGACCATCTCCGCCGGCATGGCGTCGGCCTTCGACGTCGAGATTATCGCCGACGTCCGCGACACGTTTGGGGTGCTGGTCAACCAGGAAGAACAGACAAAGGTCGTCGAGCACGTCGCGCGCACGGTGGTCGATCCCGCCAAGGTCATCACCAGGGTCGAGCCGCGCATGGGCAGCGAGGATTTCGCCGACATGATGCAGGTCGTGCCCGGCGCCTATTTCTGGGTCGGCCATGAAGGCTCGGTTACGGTGCACAATCCCGGCTACACATTCGACGACAAGGTGCTGCCGGTCGGCGCCAGCATGTTCGCCCGTATCATTGAAACCCGTCTGCCGGTGGCCGCCCATGCATAAAACACAAACGCAGGAAACCGTCTCACCGCTGCACGATCTCTCCGCTGTCGACCTGATCGCGGGCTATCGCACAAAACAGTTCACGCCGTCGGAGGTGCTGGAAGATGTGCTGGCCCACGTCGCGCGGTGGGAGCCGCACCTCAAGGCGCTCTACGCCTTCGATCCCGACGGCGCGCGCGCGGTGGCAAAGGCCTCGACCGAGCGCTGGCAGAACGGCGCGCCGGCGGGCACGCTCGACGGCGTGCCCGTCACCATCAAGGACAACATCGCGACCAAGGGCGTGCCGGTGCCGCTGGGCGCGGCCTCCAACAAACTGGTGCCTTCGCCGGTCGACGCGCCGCCCGCGGCGCGCTTGCGCGAAGCCGGCGCCGTGATCTTCTCCAAGACCACCATGCCGGATTACGGCATGCTGTCTTCGGGCCTGTCGAGTTTCCATACGCTGACCCGCAATCCCTGGAATCTGGCGAAAAACCCCGGCGGCTCGAGTTCCGGCGCGGGTGCGGCGGGAGCCGCCGGTTACGGCCCGCTGCATCTCGGCACCGATATCGGCGGCTCGGTGCGGCTGCCGGCCTGCTGGTGCGGTCTCGTCGCGCTGAAGCCGAGCCTCGGTCGGATTCCGATCGATCCGCCCTATGTCGGCCGCGTCGCGGGGCCGATGACCCGCACCGTCGACGACGCCGCTCTTATGATGAGCGTGCTGTCGCGGCCCGATCGCCGCGACGGCATGAGCCTGCCACCCGACAACATCAACTGGAAGGCGCTGGAAAAATCGCCGCGCAAGCTGCGGATCGGGCTGATGCTCGACCTCGGCGTCGGCCAAGCGCTGGAGGCGGAAGTGCGCGCAGTCGCGGTAAAGGCCGCGAAAGCGTTCGAGGCCGCCGGCGCCGTCCTCACCGAAGTCGACAGCGTATTGACGCGCGAGATGCTCGACGGGCTCGACAATTTCTGGCGCGCGCGGATGTGGGACGATCTGTCGAAACTGGAGCCGGCCGAGCGCAACAAGGCGCTGCCCTATATCGCCCAATGGGCCGAGCGCGGCGCAAAACTTTCCGGCGTCGATGTAGTCCGCGGATTCAACATGACCATGGCGATCCGCGCGGCGGCGGCAAAGCTGTTTTGCGAGCTCGATTATGTCATTTCGCCGGTGTCGCCGGTGGTGAATTTCGCCGCCGAATTCGCCAGCCCCCTCAACGACCCGGAAAAGCCGTTCGAGCACATCTGTTACACCGTGCCGTGGAACATGTCGGAAAATCCCGCCGTCTCGATCAATGGCGGTTTCGACAAGACCGGCTTCCCGATCGGCGTCCAGATCATCGGCCGCCGTTTTGACGATCACGGCGTGCTGGCGATGGCAAAGACATTCGAAGGCCTGCGCGGCCCGCAAAAGCCGTGGCCGAAGCTGCCGAAGTGACCATGCACTGACGTCATGCGCGGGCTTGACCCGCGCATCCATCTTCTTCGTAAGGATGGATTGCCGGGTCAAGCCCGGCAATGACGAACAAAAATCAAAAAGCAAATCATTGAGGAAACACCCGATGACCTACGAGACGATCAAATACGAGGTCGACGAGCAGATCCTGACCATCACGCTGAACCGGCCCGAAAAACTCAACGCCTTCAACGCGGCGATGCAGAAGGAAATGATCGAGGCCTTCGACGCCGCCGACAGAGACGACAACATCCGCGCCATCATCGTCACCGGCGCCGGCCGCGGCTTTTGCGCCGGCGCCGATCTTTCTTCCGGCGCCGACACCTTCGATCGCGACGCGCGGCGCGGGCCTGTAAAACGCCTCGCCAATGGCAAGGTCGATTACAGCGATCCCAACGCGCGCGACGGCGGCGGCCAGGTGACGCTGCGCATCTTCAAATGCCTGAAGCCGGTGATCGCGGCGGTGAATGGCCCCGCGGTCGGCATCGGCGTCACCATGCAGCTGGCGATGGACATCCGCATCGCCTCGGAAAATGCCCGGTTCGGCTTCGTGTTCTCGCAGCGCGGCATCGTGCCGGAGGCGGCCTCGAGCTGGTTCCTGCCGCGCATCGTCGGCATCGCGCAGGCCTTGGAGTGGTGTTACACGGGCCGCGTATTCCCCGCCCAGGAAGCGCTGGCCGGCCGCCTCGTCAGCAAGGTCGTTCCGGCCGACGAACTCTTGCCGACGGCGCGCGCGCTGGCGCGCGAGATCGCCTCCAAAACCGCGCCGGTATCGGTGGCGCTGATCCGACAGATGATGTGGCGGATGATGGGCGCCGACGATCCAATGGAAGCCCACAAGGTCGACAGCCGCGGCATCTACGCCCGCGGCCGCTCCGACGACGTCAAGGAAGGCGTCGTCTCGTTCCTGGAAAAGCGCCCGGCGCAATTCAAGAACAAGGTATCGTCCGACATGCCCGATTATTTCCCGTGGTGGGAAGAGCGGGAGTACAAGTAGGCATCTCCGCAACTACCATCGTCATCCCCGGGATGAACGCAATTGCCTTCACCGTAGGTGCGCGCGCTTGCGCGCCTCGGAGGATGGGCCGCACGGACTTGTAGCCATCCTTCGAGGCTCGCCGAAGACGGCTCGCACCTCAGGATGACGATTTATCCTGTGGTCAGCGCCACGCGGCCGATCGCCTTGCGGTCGACCAATAGCCGCATCGCGCGGGCGTAGTCTTGCAGCGGCAGGCGGTGCGAGATGTTCGGTCGCACTTTTCCCGCCTCCGCCCATTCCGTCAGCTTCTTGATGCGTTGCTCGCCGAGTGCCGGATTTTTCCGCACTGCCTCGCCGGCGCGGACGCCGAGCACGCTGGCCCCCTTGATCAGGATGAGGTTGGTGCGGGCGAGCCCGATGCCGCCGGTGAAGCCGATCACCAGAAGCCGCGCGCCCCAGGCGATGCAGCGCACGCTGTTCTCAAAAATCTCGCCGCCGACGGGATCGAACACCACGTCGGCGCCGCGGCCGTCGGTGATGCGTTTGACGGCATCGCGGAACGGCTCACGGCTGTAGAGCACGAGGTGATCGGCGCCCTTTGCTTTCGCTACCGCGAGTTTTTCCTCTGAAGATGCCGCCGCGATCACGGTCGCGCCAAGCAGCTTTCCGATTTCGACCGCAGCGAGGCCCACCCCGCCGCCGGCGCCATGCACCAGCAGCACCTCGCCGGGCTGAAGCTGCCCGCGATCAATCAGCCCGTGATAGGCGGTGCCGTGCGCCGCGAGAAACGTCGCGCCCTCGGCATAGTCGAACGCTCCAGGCAACGGCGCCAGTTGCGACGGCGTCACCACGGCCTCATCGGCATAGGCGCCGTGGCGCAGCTTCAGGATCACTTTGTCGCCGACCGCGACGCCGGCGGCATCTTTGACCTCGGTCACCTCGCCCGCGGCCTCGACGCCCGGCGTGAACGGCAGCGGCGGTTTTAATTGGTACTCGCCGGCCGCCATCAGGATATCGGGAAAATTGATCCCGGCGGCATGGATGGCGACACGCACCTGCCCCGGCGCCAGCGGCAACGAGGGAAAACTTTCCAGCCGCAGGCTTTCGGGTGGCCCGAGTTCGCGGCAGACGACAGCCCTGACTTGGGCGCTCGCCATCAGGCCGCGCTCGCCTTGCGCCGTTGCAAGGCCTCGCGGATCAGCGGCATCCGGTCGTTGCCGAAATACATGTCGGTCTTGTCGATGAAGATGGTCGGCGAGCCAAAACCGCCGCGCGCCATTACTTCATCGGTATTGGCCTTGAGCTGGTCCTTGATCGCCTGCTGGCCGATGCCGGCAAAGAATTTTTGCGGATCGACGCCGGTGCGCTTGCACATCTCGGTCAGCACCGCATCCTGCGAGATGTCCTGGTCCTCGCCCCAATAGATTTCGAACGCGGCGCGCGCAAATGGCACGAGCTTGCCTTCCGGCGCCAGCAGGATGCAGCCGCGCATCGCCTTGACGCTGTTCACCGGAAACACCGTCGGCCGCATTTTTATCGCCAGCCCCGCCGAGCGCGCCCAGTCCGCCATGTCTTTTTTCTGATAGGCGAGTTTTGCAGGCACCGGGTTTTCCCGCGTCGCATAGACGCTCGGATTGATGCTGTTGAAAATGCCGCCGACCAGGATCGGTCGCCACGAAATCTCGACGCCGAATTCCTTGGCCAGCGGCTGGATGTTGTGGAAGGCGAGATAGGTCCACGGGCTGGAGCAGTCGAAGAAGAACTCGATCATGGCGTTTCCTTTGTGGTTCGATTTTCTACGGTCCTCACCATGAGGGCCTTGCATCACGTCTTCCCCGCCATCTCCTTGGCGGCCTGGCCGAACATGTTCTTGCGTGCCTCCTCGTCGAACGGCTCCTTGACGAATTTGCCGATCGCGAGCCCCGCCTGCACCTGCGGGCGGGCGCGGACCTCGGCGTACCAGCGCTTGATGTTGGGATAATCGTCGAGCGTAAAACCCTGCGCCTTGTGGGTCATGGTCCAGGGGAAGCAGGCGATGTCGGCGATCGAATAGTCGCCGGCGACATAGGCGCCGGTCTTGCCCAATTGGGTGTCGAGCACGCGATAGAGCCGCGCTGCCTCGTCGCGGTAGCGCTCGATGGCGTAGGGAATCTTCTCGGGCGCGTACAGCGCAAAATGGCCGTGCTGCCCGAGCATCGGGCCGAGCCCGCCCATCTGCCACATCAGCCATTGCGTTACGTTCGACCGCGCCCGCATTTCCTTCGGGAGAAAACGTCCGGTCTTGTCGGCCAGATAAATCAGGATCGCCCCGGTCTCGAACACCGAGAAAGGGCCGCCGCCGTCGGCCGGCGCGTGGTCGACAACAGCCGGAATCCGGTTGTTGGGGCTGATGGCGAGAAACTCCGGCCTGAACTGCTCGCCGGCGCGGATATTGACGGGAACGACCCGGTACGGGAGGCCCAATTCCTCCAGCATGATCGAGATTTTCCATCCATTCGGCGTCGGCGCGTAATGCAGGTCGATCATGGCTTCCCCAAAATCCCGGCTGTCACCCCAAAAAGCCCCGGGATATTCCCCTTTATGACGACTTTTGTTGTTCTGTACCTCGATCATAAGACAGGGCATACAGGCGCTCAATCAAAACCGCGACCTATCAGAACTAAACGGGAGGCTCCCATGCTGTTTCCAACCACGATCGCAGGCTCCCTGCCCAAGCCGGAATGGCTGGCCGAACCCAATACGCTGTGGGCGCCCTGGAAATCCAAAGGCGATGAGCTGGCCCGCGCCAAGCGCGACGCCACGGTGCTGGCGGTAAAACTCCAGGAGGACGCCGGGGTCGACATCGTCACCGAGGGCGAGCAGGCGCGCGTGCACTTCGTCCACGGCTTTCTCGAGAAGATCGAGGGCATCGATTTCGCCCACAAGGTCGAAATGGGAATCCGCAACGACCGCTACAAGGCGATGGTGCCGCAGGTGGTGGCGCCGCTGAAGCTGAAAGAGCGGGTCCATGCCGACGAGGCCCGGGTCGCGCGCACCCACACCACGCGGAAACTGAAATTCACCCTGCCCGGCCCGATGACCATCATCGACACCATCGCGGATAAATATTACGGCGACCGCGTCAAGATGGCGTTCGCTTTTGCCGAGCTGCTCAACCAGGAAGCCAAGGCGTTGCAGGCCGACGGCGTCGACGTGATCCAGTTCGACGAGCCCGCCTTCAACGTCTATATGAGCGAAGTCAACGACTGGGGCATCAAGGCGCTGACCCGTGCCGCCGAAGGCCTGACCTGCGCCACCGCGGTGCACATCTGCTACGGCTACGGCATCAAGGCCAATACCGACTGGAAGCAGACGCTCGGTAGTCAATGGCGGCAGTATGAGGAGTTCTTCCCGGCGATTGCCGCAAGCCCGATCCAGCAAGTCGCGATCGAATGCCGCAACTCGAAAGTGCCGCTGGAACTGCTCGGCCTGCTCAAGGGCAAGATCATCCAGGCCGGCGTGATCGACGTCGCCAACGATACGGTCGAGACCGCCGAGGACGTCGTCAAGGTGATCGACGCGGTGTCGAAATTCGTGCCCAAGAGCAACATCGTCGCCACCACCAATTGCGGCATGGCCCCGATGCGCCGCGACATCGCCGAAGCCAAACTGATGGCGCTCGGCGCCGGCGCGAAACTGGCGCGGCAGAAGCTGGGGTGACCCGTCATTCCGGGGCAGCCCGCAGGGCTGAGCCCGGAATCCATACGCCCTGTGTTCGTGTTTTGCAGTGACTCCGTCTCGTCGCGAAGCAACGGGCACAGGGGTTATGGATTCCGGGCCCGCGCTTCGCGCGTCCCGGAATGACGATTACACCCTCGCAGTCGGGTGCACCACCGGCCGGTAGCCCGCGGTGAACGCCCGCACCGTTGAGGGCGGCGTCAGCAGCATGACGTCCTGCGGCGGCGTTGCCGGCGTGCGATAGCCGGCGAACGACCATCGCAGCGCCTTTCCGCCTACAATCAGATAGCTCGCCTCGCCGCCCGCGACCATCGCACCGTCGGGCAATTTTTCCAGCCGCATCGGCAACGCATGCAATCGCTTCCGGCCGTGGTCCAGCCGTTCGCGATGCAGCACCGCATCCATCTCCGGCGCGAGCACTTCGGCGGCTCCATTGCCCCGCTCCCACGCCGCGCGAAATTGGTTGGCATCGTCGCGGCGGCAGAAGAAGCACGGCCGATGGCCGGCGGAAAACGCAGTGGCTTCGTCGAGGAAGAACAGTTCGGTCCAGCTCCGGCCGCCCATCACCTCGCGCCGCCGTCCCCTGAACTCACACATGCAGGTCAGCCAGGCCGGGCTCGACCAGCGCTTTCTCAGCAGCGTTTTGGTCTCGGGGTCGTGGATGATGCCGCGATTGCCGGTGAACAGGCCGCGATGCGGATCGGCGATGATCTCTCCAAAAGGCGTGACGCGGTTTTGCAGCGGCATGGCGGCACCCGATCACGCGCCGCCGTCGCGGACCGGCGGCTGGAATGACAGCGCGGTGTCCCAGGGCAGGAATATCCAGGTGTCCTGTGATACTTCGGTGATAAAAGTGTCGACCAGCGGCCGGCCTTGCGGCTTGGCGTAGACGCTGGCGAAATGTGCCTTCGGCAGCATGTCCCGAACCATTCGCACGGTCTTGCCGGTATCGACGAGGTCATCGACGATCAACAGCCCCTTGCCGGTGCCGCCGCCGAGTTTTACGACGTCATCCGAGACGCCCTTGAGGACTTTCAGTTCGCCTTGTTTGGTGTGATCGTAGCTTGCGATGCAGACGGTATCGATCACGCGGACGTTGAGCTCGCGCGCCATGATCGCCGCCGGCACCAGCCCGCCGCGGGTGATCGCGACCACCGCGTGAAATGGCCCGAGATCGTTGAGCCGCCAGCTCAGCGCGCGGCAGTCCCGGTGAAACTGGTCCCATGAGACCGGAAACGGCTTTCCGGTCTTCTTCGCGCTCTTTTCCAGATCGTTGTCCAAGGCAGCCGCCCTCGCCCGATATTGATCAGCGAACGATATTCAGGCCAGCCAGCATCTCCTTGACCGCATTCATCGCGGCAGCAAGCTTGTCCGGATCGCGCGAGCGGACCACGAGGTTGGTGTTCGGCTTCTTGTCCTCGTCCTGGAACGGGTAGCTGCCGATGATGGTGTCGGGATGGGCCGCGGCGATCGCGCGCAGGGGTCCACCGATGTCGCCCTCCCGCGCATTGGCCCGCACCGAGTCCGACAACATCCGCACCCCGGATTTCAGTTTCGGCGCCACGATGTCCATCATCGCCTGCATGATGGTGGGAATACCGGCCATCACGATGACGTTGCCGAGCTTGAAGCCGGGCGCCAGGATGGTCGCGCTCTGGATCAGTTCGGCGCCGTCGGGAACGCGCGCCATGCGCAGCCGCGCCTCGTTGAGATCCTGCTCGGTCCAGCGTTCCCTGAAGCGCGCCACGACGTCCGGGTGATGGTCGATGTTGACGCCGAATGCCTTGGCGACGCTGTCGGCGGTGATGTCGTCATGGGTGGGGCCGATCCCGCCGGTGGTGAAGACATACGTATAGCGATGCCGCAGTGCATTCAGCGCGGCGATGATGTCGGCCTCCTCGTCGGCGACGACGCGGACCTCCTTGAGGTCGATCCCGATATTGGTGAGGTATTCCGCGATGAAGCCGATGTTCTTGTCCTTGGTGCGCCCGGACAGGATCTCGTCGCCGATCACCAGAATACCCGCCGTAACAATATCGCTCATGACCTCTCCTCGCCGTCTCTTATCGGTCCGGCCAAAATAGCCGAAAAGCCGCCCGCGGCATCCCTCGCAAACCAGACGGATTATGCCGCCGGATTAAGCACCCGACAGCCCCTTTTCCGGGCAAGTCCGTGGACATCCATAGCAAATGCCGCGGCCGAATGCATATCGCGCTGGCCCGGCCCTTGCTACCACCCCATCAGGTCATGCAGTGTAGCGCATGGCGCGGAGGACAGTCGGGGTACATGGCAGTCGCGTTCGATGAGATGAATGGCCACGGCGGCGACATCCGCGGGGCCTACCAGGAACTCTCCCGCTGGCTCAAGGAGACGCCGCCGGACGCGCTGGAGTATCGCCGGCAGGAAGCCGAACTGCTGTTCCGCCGGATCGGCATCACCTTTGCCGTCTATGGCGACGCCGAGGCCCAGGAACGGCTGATCCCGTTCGACGTCATTCCGAGAATCATGTCGGGCAAGGAATGGACCTTGCTGGAAAAGGGCCTGAAGCAGCGGGTCCGCGCGCTCAACATGTTTTTGCGGGACATCTATCATGGCCGCGACATCCTGCGCGCCAACATCGTCCCGGAAGATCTGATCTTCCAGAACCCGGTGTTCCGGCCGGAGATGAACGGCCAGGACGTGCCGCACGACGTCTATGTCCACATCGCCGGGATCGACATCATCCGGGTCGACGCGGAAAATTTCATCGTGCTGGAGGACAATGCGCGCACCCCTTCGGGGGTGTCCTACATGCTGGAAAACCGCGAAATCATGATGCGGCTGTTCCCCGACCTGTTCGCGCGCCACCGCGTCGCGCCGGTCGAAAAATATCCGGACGAATTGCTGTCGGCGCTGCGATCGGTCGCCCCGCTGAGCGCGAGCGCCGAGCCGACGGTCGCGCTGATGACGCCCGGCGTGTACAATTCGGCCTATTACGAGCATTCATTCCTCGCCGACAAGCTCGGCATCGAACTGGTCGAGGGCCGTGACCTCATCGTCAAGAACGATGAGGTGTTCATGCGCACCACCGAGGGCCTGAAGCGCGTCGACGTGATCTATCGCCGCGTTGACGACGACTTTCTCGATCCCCTCACGTTCCGCCCGGATTCCGCGCTCGGCGTGCCCGGCCTGATGTCGGCCTATGCCGCCGGCAACATCACGCTGGCGAACGCGGTCGGCACCGGCATCGCCGACGACAAGGCGATCTATTCCTACATGCCGGAAATCGTGAAATTCTATCTGGCCGAAGAGCCGATCCTGAAGAACGTGCAGACCTGGCGCTGCCGCGAGGCGCAGGACCTGTCCTACGTGCTCGACAATCTCGCCGACCTGGTTGTGAAGGAAGTGCACGGCTCCGGCGGCTACGGCATGCTGATCGGACCCGCCGCCACCAAGGCGACGATCGAGGCGTTCCGCGACAAGCTCAAGCGCGAACCCGAAGGGTTTATCGCCCAGCCGACCTTGGCGCTGTCGACCTGCCCGACCTGTACCGCCTCGGGCCTTGCCCCGCGTCATGTCGATTTGCGGCCGTTCGTGCTGACCGGCAAGGACCGCACCACCATCGTGCCCGGCGGCCTTACGCGCGTGGCGCTGAAGGAAGGCTCCCTGGTGGTGAATTCAAGCCAGGGCGGCGGCACCAAGGACACGTGGATTCTGGACGAGTAGATGATTCATTTGAGCACGCGTGCAACTCATAAAACGCCTCGCCTGCTCCCCTCGCCCTTGCGGCGAGGGGTCGGGGGTGGGGGTTCACGAGCACAGCACTCGTGGCTTACCCCCCACCCCAACCCTCCCCCGCAAGGGGGGAGGGAGAAGAGCTGATCGTACCGCATGCTGTCGCGCACCGCCGAGAACCTGTACTGGCTGGCCCGTTACGTCGAACGCGCCGAATATCTCGCGCGCACCATCGATGCGACCTTGCGCGTCACCGCGCTGCCGGCCGCCTATATCGGCAAGACCAATGAATGGGATTCGGCGCTGCTCACCGCCGGCGTCAGTGCCAGTTTTTATCAGGTCTATTCCGAAGCCAACGAGCAGAACGTCGTCGAATATCTGTCGTTCGCCCCGGGCAATTCCTCTTCGATCCGCAACTGCATCGAGAATGCCAGGCTGAATTCGCGCTCGGTGCGCACTGCGCTCACAAGCGAGATGTGGGATACCATCAACTCGGCCTGGATCGAGTTGCAGGAAGTTTGGGGCAAGGGCACCAGCACCCGCGAGGAACTGGCAAAATTCCTGCGCTTCGTGCAGGAAACCTCGCTCCGGTTCGACGGCTCGGCCTACCGCACCATGCTGCGCAACGACGCCTACTGGTTCTCCCGGCTCGGTCTGCATCTGGAACGCGCCGACAACACCGCGCGCATTCTCGACGTCAAATACCACGTGCTGCTGCCCGAGGAAGAGCATGTCGGCGGTCCGCTGGACTATTACCAGTGGACCTCGATCCTGCGCTCGGTGTCGGCGATGACCGCCTATCACTGGGTCTATCGCGAAACGCTAAAACCGTGGCTGATCGCGGATCTCTTGATCCTCAACGACACGCTGCCGCGCTCGCTGGCAAGCTGTTACGGCAATCTGGTGCGCAACCTCGACCAGATCGGCGTCGCCTATGGCCGCCAGGGCGCCTCGCAGCGTCACGCCCGCGGGGTGCGCAACCGGCTCGAGCACAGCCATATGGACGACATCTTCCAGCACGGCGTGCACGAGTTCATCCAGGAATTCATCGCGGACAACTCACGGCTTGGTGAAATCATCACCAGGCAGTATCTGATTTAATGACTTCCGAACCAGCAATAGCCAAATCCCGTCATGGCCAGGCACAGCCGTCCGAAGGACGGCGTCGCCTCCGTTCGCCTATGCCCGGCCATCCACGCCTTGGTCTGCGGATGCAACAAGAAAGACGTGGATGCCCGGCACAACGCCGGGCATGACGATGGTTTCGTTGTAACGTCACGTCAAACAGCAACTTCGGTATCTCATGCGCCTGCGCATCGCCCATTCGACCAGCTACCGTTACGCGCCGCCGGCTTCCGGCGTGATCCAGATCCTGCGCATGACGCCCGGCAGCCATGACGGGCAGTATGTCGCGGAATGGCAGATCGACGTCTCGACCGATTCCCGGCTCGACGTGCACCAGGACGCCTTCGGCAATGTCACGCATGTGCTGACCCACGGGCCGATCGCCGATCTCACCATCCATGTCGAGGGCCTGATCGAGACTCACGACACCGGCGGCGTGCTGCGCGGCACCGACGAGCGGTTTCCGCCGAGCCTGTTCCTGCGTTCGACGGCGCTGACCGAAGTCAATCCGGCGATGGCGAATTTCGCCCGCGAGCTGCGCGCCGAGGCCGACGAGGACGTGCTCGGATTCCTCCATAGCCTGATGGTGCAGATCAACGAACACATGACCTTCGACGAGGATCCGACCAACAGCGGCACCTCGGCAGTCGAGGCTTTTGGATTGAAGCGCGGCGTGTGCCAGGACTATGCGCACATCTTCATCGCCTGCGCGCGCAATGGCGGCGTTCCCGCCCGTTTCGTCTCCGGGCATTTTTTGCGGTCCGACGGCATGGTCAACCAGCAGGCCGGGCATGCCTGGGCGGAGGCCTACGTGCCCGATCTGGGCTGGGTCGGCTTCGATCCCGCCAACGCCATCTGCACCACCGACGCCCACGCCCGCGTCGCGATCGGCCTCGATTACCTCGGCGCCGCCCCCGTGCGCGGCACCCGCTACGGCGGCGGCATGGAAACGCTGACGGTTGCCGTCAAGGTCGATCAGGCCGGCGGACGGCAAAGCCAATCGCAGTTCTGAGGGCTCCAGCGCTCCTGACCCATGGTTGGAGACAGCGCTTACGCGCCTCACCATGAGGTTGGGAACTTGGAAAGCTTGCATCGACAAAGCCATCGTAAAATCTGCCCAAAAAAGACCTCATCCTGATGAGGAGCGGCCACTTGGCCGCGTCTCACTGTGCCCGGCGAAGCCACTGGCGTAGCTGGGAAGGATGGGCCGCAAACACGCGTGGCCCATGGTTCGAGACAGCGCTCGAGCCTTCTCACCATGAGGGGTTGGATGCCCCCCTGAAATTGGCTATCAGTTGGCGTCGATCAGGGACCGTCGGGGACGCGGGTAAAATGACCTATTGTTGCGGAGTGCTGGTGCGGGACGGCCTGGTCATGATCGCCGACACCAGGACCAATGCCGGCCTCGACAACGTCTCGACCTTCCGCAAGCTGCATATCTTCAGCAAGCCCGGCGAGCGCATCATGGCGATTGCCTCTGCCGGCAATCTCGCGATCAGCCAGTCGGTGCTGTCGACCCTGACCGAGGGGCTGGAAGACCCGCACACCGGCGAACTCGAAACCCTGATGAACGCGCCGACCATGTTCCAGGCCGCCCAGCGCATCGGCCGCGCGATCCGCAGCGTGCACGCCACCGAGGGCGATGCGCTGCGTTCGGAAGACGTCTCTTTCGACGTTTCCTTCCTGTTCGGCGGCCAGATCAAGGGCTCGCGGATGCGGCTGTTCATGATCTACACCGCCGGCAATTTCATCGAATGCACCACCGACACGCCGTATTTGCAGATCGGCGAGCACAAATACGGCAAGCCGGTGCTCGACCGCGCGATGCATTACGACGTCGAATTGTATGAAGCGCTGAAGACCAGCCTGATCTCGATGGATTCGACCATGCGCTCCAATCTCGGCGTCGGCCTGCCGATCGACGTGCTGGTGGTGCGCGCCGACGTCTGCGAGGCCGACCTCAACCACCGCATCGAGGCGGGCGAGCCCTATTTCCACGATCTGCGCTCGCGCTGGTCGGCGGCGCTGCGCGCGGCGCATCAGAACATTCCAAGGCCACCCTACAAGACCGAAACACCAAAAACCTGAAGGCGGGAAAAAAATGGCAGAAGCAAACAACAAGATCGCGGTGGTGACCGGCGCCGGCACCGGCGTTGGCCGTGCGGCGTCGCTGGCGCTGATGAACGCGGGCTTTACCGTGGTGCTGGCGGGCCGGCGCATGGAAATGCTGGAGGAGACAAAAAAGCTCGGCGACAATGTCGGCAAGAGCCTGTGCGTCTCCGCCGACATGACGAGCCCCGCCTCGATCGCGGCGCTGTTCGCCAAGGTGATGGAGAATTACGGCCGGCTCGACGTTCTCTTCAACAATGCCGGCATGGGCGCGCCGCCGGTGAATTTCGAGGACCTCGGCCTCGAGCAGTGGCAGGCCGTGGTGAACACCAACCTCACCGGGCCATTTTTGTGCACCCAGCACGCCTTCCGCATCATGAAGGACCAGACCCCGCGCGGCGGCCGCATCATCAACAACGGCTCGATCTCCGCGCATGCGCCGCGGCCGTTCTCGGCGGCCTACACCTCGACCAAGCACGCCATCACCGGCCTGACCAAGGCGACAAACCTCGACGGCCGCATGTACGACATCGCGGTCGGCCAGGTCGATATCGGCAATGCCGCAACGCCCATGACCGATCGCATGGTCGCCGGCGTGTTGCAGCCCGACGGCCGGAAGATTCCCGAACCGCGGATGGACGCCAAAGCGGTCGGCGATGCCGTCGCCTACATGGCCAGCCTGCCGCTCGACGCCAACGTGCTGTTCATGACGGTGATGGCGAGCAAGATGCCGTTCGTGGGACGGGGGTAAGCCAAGTTTTCGGACCTCATGGTGAGGAGGCGCCTCTTCGCCGTCTCGGACCATGAAGCTGCGCGTGCAGCCATCCTTCGAGACGCGGCGAAGACGCCGCTCCTTCGGGATGAAGTCGTCGTATGTGGCGCAGGCGCGTCCCCTACTCCAGCTTCTCCACGTGACGCAGCGTCGGGAACAGCTTCATCCACAACAACGCCACGGCAACCGTGGCGACGCCGCCGAACACGGCGGCGGGCACCGTGCCCAACAGCGCTGCCGTGACGCCGCTCTCGAACTGGCCGAGCTGGTTCGACGCGTTGATGAACAGGAAGTTCACGGCGCCGACCCGGCCACGCATGTCGTTGGGGGTGGCGAGCTGCACCAGCGAAAAGCGGATCACCACGCTGACCGTGTCGGCGGCGCCGAGCACCGCGAGCGACACCAATGACAACCACATCCAGTGCGATATCGCGAACGCGACGGTGGCAATGCCGAAGATGATGACCGCCTGGAACATCCGCATGCCCACGCGGCGCTCGATCGGCTGCCGCGCCAGGATCGCGGTGGTCAGCAGGGCGCCGACCGCGGGCGCGGCGCGCAGCACGCCGAGGCCCCACGGGCCGGTCAAGAGGATATCGCGGGCATAGATCGGCAGCAGCGCGGTGACGCCGCCGAACAGCACCGCGAACAGATCGAGCGACAGCGTGCCGAGGATCGCCGGATTGTCGCGGATGAACCGGATGCCGGCAAACAGATCGCCCGGCGTCGCGGTGCCCTTGGGCGCCGCCGCCTGCACCAATTTTAGGGCGCCGGCACAAATCGCCGCGATCAACCAGAACGCCACCATCATCGCATAGGGCAGCGCCGGCGAAATCGCGTAGGCAATGCCGCCGAGCGCCGGCCCGGTGATGGTCGCCAGTTGCGCCGAGCCGCTCGACAATGCGGTCGCGCGCTGCACCGCGCCCTGCGGCACGACCTGAGGCAGCAACGCCGCGGTCGCCGGATTCTCGAACGCCGCGGTGGCGCCGAGCACCAGCACGGCGATGAAAATATCGGTCACCGTCAGCCAACCCGCGTAGGCGCCCCATGCCAGCATCATCGACGTCGCCGCCTCGGCAAATTGGCAGACCTGCAGGATCCGCTTGCGCTCGTAACGGTCGGCGGCATCGCCCGCGACGAACACCAGAAGCGCAGCCGGGATAAAGCCGACCAGCCCGATCATGCCGAGCGCGAAAGCGCTGTCGGTCAGGTCATAGACCTGCCAGCCGAACGCAACGATGCCGATCAGGCTGGAGAACCGCGACAGGCTTCGCGAGACCAGAAAAAGCAGGAACGACCGTTGGGTCAGAAGATCGCCGGCGCCGACGGTAATCGCGGAGGACATTAGCGCCGGTTTCCTGCTGTTTTCGAAGGGCGCGCGATTCGGCCGCCGCGCGTTTTTGCCATTCACGCCGTGACCGACGCAGGACCTGATGTCAATGGCCGCGAGCGGCCTGCATACGGCATTGCGCTTTTCGGCATGGCGCGGCCATACTCATGTACGGGTTGGCGGAGGAAAAATGCTGCAACTGCAATCGGCGTTTGGCGTCATCGCATTGCTGGCGCTCGCGTGGGCGTTCGGCGAGAACCGCCGCGCGGTATCGTTGCGCCAGGCCGCGATCGGGCTGTTCGCGACGCTGGTGACTGCGATCGTGCTGATAAAGCTGCCGGCGGTGACGCACGCCTTCGGTTCGATCAACGATGCCGTCGGCGCCATCGCCGCGGCTTCCCGCGCCGGCACCTCCTTCGTGTTCGGATATCTCGGCGGCGGCGCGCTGCCGTTCGATCTCAAGGCGCCCGGCGCTGACTTCATCCTCGCGTTCCGGGCGCTGCCGGTGGTGCTGATCATGAGCGTGCTGACCACGCTATTGTTCTACTGGCGGGTGCTGCCGCCGGTCGTGCGCGGCATGGCGTGGCTGCTCGAGCGCACGCTCGGCGTCGGCGGCGCGGTCGGTTTGTCTACAGCCGCGAACATTTTCCTCGGCATGGTGGAAGCGCCGCTGTTCATCCGTCCTTATCTCTCGCAGCTCACCCGCAGCGAATTATTCCTGGTCATGACCGGCGGCATGGCGGGGATCGCCGGCACGGTGCTGGTGCTCTACGCGACGCTGCTGGCGGCGCTGATTCCGGACGCTGCGGCGCATTTTGTCATCGCGTCCGTGCTCGGCGCGCCGGCGGCCATTCTCGTCAGCCTGATCATGGTGCCGGAAACTTCCGACAAGCGCACCGGCGGATCGCTCGAGGATCCCGATATGCACGCCTCCAGCACCATGGATGCGATCGTCAAGGGCACCACGGCGGGACTGGAACTGCTGCTCAACATCGTCGCGATGCTGATCGTGCTGGTGGCGCTGGTCTACATCGCCAACGCAATCCTCGGCCTGCTGCCCAACATCGGCGGCGCGGCAATCTCGCTGCAGCGATTGCTCGGCTACGCGATGGCGCCGGTCTGCTGGCTGCTGGGGCTACCGTGGCAGCAGGCGATGACAGCGGGAAGCCTGATGGGCACCAAGACGGTGCTGAACGAACTGATCGCCTATGTCGATCTCTCAAAACTCGACCCCGATGCACTCGATGCGCGCTCGCGGCTGATCATGCTCTATGCGATGTGCGGTTTTGCCAATTTCGGCAGCCTCGGCATCATGATCGGCGGCCTCGGCACCATGGCGCCGGAACGCCGCGACGAGATCAATGCGCTCGGATTGAAGTCGATCGTCTCGGGCACGCTGACGACGTGCCTGATGGGTGCGATCGTGGGGGTGTTGAGTTAGGCCTCAACCACATCGTCATGCCCGGCCTTGTGCCGGGCATCCATGTCTTGCTTTCTTTGCCGCGCCGTAAAGACGTGGATGGCCGGGACGAGCCCGGCCATGACGACCATCAACGTTGGCGACTGCGCCTCAACTCGCCAATTCCACCGTCTTGAATTCCGCCGGCAGGATCACTTCCAAGAGTTCGACGTCGTCGGAATAATCCATGATCAGATGCTTGATCTTCGGCGGCTGGGTCCAGGCGCTGCCCTGCCGCATCATGGTTTCGCCCTGCCCCTCCAGATAGGTCTTCACCCAGCCCTTGAGCACATAGACCATCTGGAAGTCGACGTCGTGAAAATGCAGTTTTGAAACTTCCGCCGGATTGCATGGCCCGATCAGGCGGATCACATGCGCCTGCGCGAGGCCGTGGCTCGCATCGGCAATGCCGAGGTCGCGGTAGTGTGCGTAGGCGCGCAGGCCGTCGGCTTTAAAATCCTCGTTGCGGTAATGACTGATCGCGATCCGCTGTTTTGGGCGCGCGCGCTTGACCGGCGCAGGCGCGCGGCCCTTGCTCGCGAGTTTTTTGCGCGCGGACGGTTTGGCGGCGGCTTTGCCGGCCGCCTTGCGCGCGGATGATTTTCGCGCGGGTGACTTCTTCTGTGCGGTACGGCGGCTTGCCGCTCGCGCTGGTTTTTTCGCGGGCTTCTTTTTGGCCATCGACGTGCTCCCTTCGGTGATGCGGACAAGGATAGCACAAATCGTATCCGTAGGGTGGCAAAGGCGCCCTGCGCCGTGCCCACCGACGGCGGGAAGTTCAATGCAGGCGGAACACGCCGTCGACGGCGCGCAGTTCGGCCGGTTTTATCAATTTGGAATGCGCGACGGTGACCGAGAACAGCGGCCCTTCCAGTTTCTCCTGCCAGAACGCCAGAAAATCCTTCAACGCCGGAAATTTCGGAAACAGATCGTAGTTCTGCCAAATATAGGTCTGCAGCAGCGAAGGGTGATCCGGCAGCCGATAGAGAATTTGGGCCGTCGTCAGCCCGTAACCCAGAACCTGCTTCCGAAAATCTTCGGAAATAACCCCAACCCGCGAGACCATGCCAACCTCCATTGCAGGAAGCGCATATTCAAGGGGTGGCCTCTGAGGCTTACTTTGCCATCAGGGGAGCCACCCGGTGGAGATGCGCTCACATGAGAGAAATGTGACGCACGCGACCAACCCATCACAAGCCTAAAAGTTTAACCAATCGTTGAAAATTGCAGCATTAGCAGCAGCTTAGAGCACGTGCTAATACGGGGTCGGCGAGGCTGCCGGCGGCATTAACCCCGTCGCTTAATTTTGGCACCCGCCATATTTGAGTGCCAAAATTTCTGCTACAGGCCCTTGTCCCCCCTCAAAGTCTGGATTATGTCCAACCTGCCCGTGCTGGCACTCGCCGGTAGGGACTGCTAATACCCAAAACTCTAGAACATCTTCAAAAGCTTAGGAGGACTGCATGAAATTCCGTCCGCTTCACGACCGCGTTGTGGTCAAGCGTATCGACGCCGAAGAGAAGACAGCTGGCGGCATCATCATTCCGGACAGTGCCAAGGAAAAGCCCTCGCAGGGCGAAGTCACCGCCGTTGGCCCGGGCGGCCGCGACGAAGCCGGCAAGCTGATCCCGATCGACATCAAGGTCGGCGACCGCGTGCTGTTCGGCAAGTGGTCGGGCACCGAAGTCAAGATCGACGGCCAGGAGCTGCTGATCATGAAGGAAAGCGACATCATGGGCGTCATCACCGACGTTCCCGCCGCCAAGAAGAAGGCCGCTTAATCCACGCCACACACGCTCACCCTGAGGAGCGCCTGTGAGGCGCCACTCGAAGGGTGAGAACTGTTCAACTCAGGGAAAACAAATATGTCAGCTAAAGAAGTCAAATTCGGCGTCGATGCCCGCGACCGCATGCTGCGCGGCGTCGACATTCTCGCCAACGCCGTCAAGGTGACGCTCGGCCCCAAGGGCCGCAACGTCGTGCTCGACAAGTCGTTCGGCGCTCCCCGCATCACCAAGGACGGCGTCACCGTCGCCAAGGAGATCGAGCTCGACGACAAGTTCGAGAACATGGGCGCGCAGATGGTGCGCGAAGTCGCCTCCAAGTCGGCGGACGCTGCCGGCGACGGCACCACCACTGCGACCGTTCTGGCGG